>Ga0075522_10000615_pt1 | contig 26047 bp, 24 predicted proteins | sample NGEPerA_FD_74796 | JGI IMG/M metagenome (GOLD analysis project Ga0075522, IMG submission 74796) | Arctic peat soil microbial communities from the Barrow Environmental Observatory site, Barrow, Alaska, USA - NGEE PermafrostL2-A | ecosystem: Environmental > Terrestrial > Soil > Wetlands > Peat ...
TGCCGGCCGCCACCGCGATGATGTTTTTGACGCCGGGCAGCCGCGGGTTCGAGGGGTGGTTGGGGCGACCCAGCACCCGCGCCGTGAAGCGGACGTCGACGCGCGCCAGGCCGGGCAGCCGCCCGACGGCGTCCTGGATCGATTTGGCGATCGCGTCCTTCGACGGGCAGGCGGGGGTGGTCAGCTCGATGCCGACGATTGCGACCGCTTCGCCCGCGCCGGTGGCGCTCGGCTCCACCTCGACCGAGGTGACCATGCCGGCCGACGCCAGATCGACCTGCAACGCCGGATCGGGCACCTCGCCGAGGACGGCGCGGATCTCTTCGACTGTGGGTGGGACTGGAATGCGCGCAGCCTGCCGAACTTGTCGGCCGCCCGCTAGCCTTTTCTCGCGCGCGCCGACGACAGCGCGTGGAGCTGCGCCGGCTGGTCGGGATGGTGTCCCATCTTGCGGCGCTTGATGGCCAGGTAGGAGGCGTTGTGCTGGTTCTCGCCGACCCAGTGGGCGATCCGTTCTGCGACGGTCACGCCCGCCGAGCGCAGCCCGGCAACCTTGAGGGGGTTGTTGGTGAGCAACCGGATCGAACGCACCCCCTGATCTTCCAGGATCGCGGCGGCCAGATCGTAGCGGCGCGCGTCGGCCTCGAACCCCAGCGCCAGGTTGGCCTCCACCGTGTCGGCGCCGTCGTTCTGCAGCGCGTAGGCGCGGACCTTGTTCCCGAGGCCGATCCCGCGCCCCTCCTGGCGCAGGTAGACCACCAGGCCGGTCCCCTCGGCGGCGACCCGTTCCAGCGCGGCGTCGAGCTGCTCGCGGCAATCGCACTTGAGCGACCCGATCACCTCCGAAGTCCAGCACTCGGAGTGCACGCGGCATAGGACGTTGCTGACGCCGACGATGTCGCCGCGCACGATGGCCAGGTGCTCCTCGACCATGGGCGAATTGTTGTGCGCGTCGGCGGCGTCTCGATAGACCACCAGGCGGAAGGGCCCGTGCGCGGTCGGCAGATCCGCCTCGGCGTATCGAATGAGGTTCATCGCAATGGTTAGATGGGGGTGGGCCGGGGACGTTACTCCAAAAGCCGTCCCGGTTGCGGGATCGGTGGTCGAATGGCATCTTAAGGTCGCCATGGCCGTCCGACCGATCGTCCGTTTTCCCGACCCCCAATTGCGCAAGCGCTCGGTCGAGCTGCACGGGGTCGACGACGATGTGCGTCAGTTGGTGGCCGAGATGACCGAGACCATGATCGCGTCCGAGGGCGCCGGGCTGGCGGCGATCCAGGTGGCGGCCCCGGTGCGCCTCTTCATCGTCGATGGGCACGTGGCCGGCGGGGCCGAGGGCTCGCCGCCCAAGGTGTTCATCAACCCCGAGATCGTCGAGATCTCGTCGGAGGCGCAGACCGGCGACGAGGGGTGCCTGTCGTTCCCGGACATCTTCGTACCGGTCAAGCGCGGGCTGCGGGCGCGGGTCCGCGCGCTCGATCTGGACGGCAACGCCTTCGAGGCCGAGGGGGAAGGGCTCTACGCGCGCGCGTTGCAGCACGAGACCGATCACCTGAACGGCCGGCTGCTCATCGATCAGGTCGGGCCGGTCAAGCGTGAGATCATCAAGCGCAAGCTGCGCAAGGACGCCGAGGCCGAGCGCCTCGACGCGGCCGAGCGCGAGCCGCTGCGCAAAGCCGGATCGGCCGGCTAACGGCTTTCAACCGCCGGGTCCTCTCCTTAGTAGCATCCGCGCATGTTGACGATCGCCCTCCGTCGGATCGGGTTCGAAGGCCGCCACGGCGCGACCGCTGGCGAGCGGCGCAGCACGCGCAAGTTCGAGGTCGACGTCGAGTTGGATCTCGAGGCCGAAGTGGCCGAGCGCAGCGATCGGCTGGCCGACACGGTCGACTACAGCCGGGTGGCCGAGGTGGTGGTTGGCATCGGGGTGGGCGAGCCGCACCGGTTGCTCGAAGCGCTGGCGCGATCGATGGTCGACGCCATCGAAGCCCGCTTTCCCAGTGCGCGCGCGGTGCGCCTCGCGCTGCGCAAGCTCAACCCGCCGAGCTGTCCGGGCCACCCCGACTATTCCGAGGTCCGTCTGCACCGCGGACCGGGGTAGGCGCAGTCGGTGCCGGCGCCCCCCATTCGTCCGGCCCGCGGGTTGCGGCGCTTGGCGCGCCGGGTTGCGGTGCGGGTGTTGCCGCACGCCGTCCTGATCGGGCGCGGGGCCACGGACCGGCCGCGGGTGGCGCTGACCTTCGACGACGGCCCCGGCGCTCTGACGGCGGACTACCTCGACGTGCTCGAGGCCTTCGGCGCGCGGGCGACCTTCTTCGTGGTGGGACAGACCTGCGTCGAGCACCGTGCGGCGCTGTCGGCGATCGTCGCGCGCGGCCACGAAGCGGCGGGCCACGGCTACACGCACCGTCCGTTTCCGTCGCTGCCGGCCGGCGAGCTGCGGGAGGAACTCGCGCACACGGCCGACCTGTTGCCGCGCGGCCAGTGGCGGCCATTGGTGCGGCCGCCGGGCGGCGAGGTGTCGCCGCGCTCGGTGGGCCGCTGCGCGCGCGCCGGGTACACCACCGTGCTCTGGTCGGTGGACTCGAACGACTGCCGCACCAACTCGGTCGCCGACCTGGTGGCCAATCTGGCGCCCGATCGCCTCGGTCCCGGCGACATCGTGCTTCTACACGAGGGGCAGCGCTGGACGCTGGAGGCGCTGCCGGCGGTGATGGGCGCGCTGCGCGGGGCGGGGTATCAGATGGTCACGGTCAGCGAGCTGATGGCGGGTCGCTGACGCGCGCCTCGATGGAGCGGGGTTCGTCGCGGGGGTCGTCTCCCCCCACCTTCGGTCCGCCCGGAGAGTCCGGCGCCGAGGCGTCCGAAGCGGCGGGTTTGATCCGGACGGTGGCGCCGCTGGGGACGCTCACGTGCACCATCGCCAGCGCGACGCCCCGCCCATCGGCGAATCGCCCGACGCTGGTCACGCGTCCGGCCTTCGGCTTGGCGTCGTTCTCGAGCGCATCGCCGGGGCGCGGATCGGCGGCGCCCACGATCTCCAGGCCGGCCAGCCGCCAATTGGTGCGGCCGCGGTCGCGCACCCGCACGATCGGTTCCTGTCCCAGGTAGCAGCCTTTGCCGTATTCGATGGCGTCGTCGAGGCCGACCTCCATCGGGAAATAGTCGGAGGTGATCTCGGCGCCGAAGCGCGGCTCGTGGGCGGCGATGCGCGCGGCCTCGGCGGCGGCGGGCTCGAGCTGGGCGACACCAACGGCCTCGAGACGGGCCTGCGCCTCCGACACGGCGGCCGGCGGGCCGCCCAACCAGAATCCACCGACGCCCAGCCGGTGGACGCGCACCAGCCACAGGCCCCGGATGTCGGCGTGACCCAATGGCGGGCCGGCGGCCAGCGCCGCGACGTCCAATCCGGCCTCGGTCAGGCGCGCGGGCGCGGCCGGCCCGAGCAGCGACAGGAACGCGAAGTCGTGCCGGGGCGCCGCCGCGAAGTCGTCCATGATGGCGTAGCGCGCGAGCGCCGCGGCCACCGGCCCGGCCTGGCCGGCATCGACGGCGATCCAGATCTGGTCGTCGCGCAAGAAGATCCACATCTCGCTGACGACGTGGCCCTTGGGGGTCAGCAGCGCCGCGTGGCAGCCCCGGCCGACAGGGGTGCCGCCCACGTTGCCGGTCACGACGCCGTTGAGGAAGCGCACCCGGTCGGCGCCGGTGGCCACGATGAGCTCACGGCCTTCGCCGACCAGCAGCACCGCGTCCCGCGCCAGGCGATCGACATCGTCGGTGGTGGACATCAGACCTTCGTCATAGCGCGCCGCTCGCGCAGCCGCACGGCCCGGCGGCGCCGGGCGTCGCCTTCACGGCGGCGTTCGTCGGCCGTCTCGGGGTGCAGCCTCGGGACCGGGCGCGGCCGCCCGTGCTCGTCGACGGCCACGAAGGTCAGGTAGGCGCGGGTGGTCTGGCGGCGTTCGAAGCTGTTCTGGTTCTCGGACAGCACGCGCACGCCGACCTCCATCGAAGTGCGCGCGACGAAGTTCACCTGTGCCTGCAGCAACACCACCTCGCCGAGCTGCACGGGGCTCAGGAAGTGCAAGCGATCCATCGAGGCGGTCACCACCGGTCCACCCGAGTGGCGCGCGGCCGCGATGCTGGCCGCCATGTCGATCCATTGCATGAGGAAGCCGCCGAAGATCGTGCCGTGGGTGTTGGTGAGGCCGGGCAGCACCAGCTGCGCCGTCTCGACGCGCGAGTCGCTGGGCGTGCGGCGCGCCGCGCGATCGGCACGATCGGCGCGATTGGGTTGTCCGGGCGATTTGCGCGAGCTTCGCGACCTTCGGGTGTCGCGCGCGCTGCGGGTGTCGGTGGCTGGCATCTCATGCCGGTACCACCCCGAGTGACCGAGGTCAAACCGGACTCGGCCCGGGTCCTGTATAGTGGCGCGGCATGATCGCACGCGTATTCGGTCTGGCTTTGCTCGGCGGCCTGTTGTCGGCGGCCTTTCCCACCGCCGCCGTCGCTAAGAAGTACACGCTCAACGAGCTGCTGGATCTGGCGCGCACGCAGAACCCGGGGCTGCGGGCCGGCGACGCCGCGACGCACGCCATGCAGGCGCAGGTGCTGGAGGCCAAGCGTAACTGGTTCCCGCAGGGGGACCTGACGTCCTTCGTGGCGCCGGTGCCGCGGGTGGAATGCGAACCCGGCGGCACGAACCCCGTCATCTCTGGCGACCAGACCACGCGCGAGGAAAACTGTATCCAGACCAACGCCAGTCCGTCGCACGGGGCGCTCAATTACCTGACCAATTTCGCGGGCGCCTATTCGCGGACCGACCTGAAGCTGGTCCAGCCGATCTGGGACTTCGGGAAGATCTCCGCCGGCGTCACCGCGGCCGAGGCCGGCGTGATCGTAACGACGGGGCGCGAAGCGGGTGCCCGCGCCGAGGTCGAGCTCAACGTGCGCAAGGCCTACTGGGGGCTCAAGCTGGCGCGCGAGCTGAGCGCAATGCTGGAAGAGGGCGAGGGCTACCTCGACAGCGCCCAAAAGAAGATCGAAAAGCAGCTGTCGGACGGGAGCGGCAACGCCACGGTGAGCGATCGCCTGCGGTTGCGAACCGTACGCACCGAGATCGAGGTGCGGCACCTCGAGGCCAAGCGACTGGAAGGGGTCGCGCGCAGCGGGCTGCGGGCGCTCCTGAACCTCGATTCGGCGGAGGATCTGGAGGTCGACGATGAAGACTTCGACGCGCTGGAGGTTCCGCAGCGACCCCTGGCGTATTACGAGGAGCAGGCGCGCGTATCACGGCCGGAGGTGCGAACCCTCGACTACGCGGTGAAGGCCAAGCGGGCCCTGGCCGTTCTCGAGCACCGCAAGCTCTATCCAGACCTCGTACTCATCGGCCAGCTTTCGTTTGCCTACGCGCCCACCATCGATTCGCCCGCCAGCGCCTTCTCCAACAACCCCTTCAATGGGTACGGCGGCGGCATCGCGGCGGCCATGCGCCTGCCGCTCGACTTCGGTCCCAAGCTGGCCCGCGGCGATCGCGCGCGCGCCGAGGCGGACGAGATCGAAGCGCGCCGCCAGGAGGCGCTGGGGGGCGTCGGTTTCGAGGTCGCCAAGGCCTTCCTCGAGCTGTCGGAGGCCGAGACCCGCCTCGACGAGGTGCGCAAGGGCGAGAAGGCCGGCAAGGCCTGGGTGGCGGCGGTCTCGCAGAACTTCGCGCTCGGCCTGGCCGACTCCCGCGACTTCTCGGACGCGCTCCTGCAGTCGTTCAAGATGCGCACCTTCGCGCTCCAGGCGGTCTACGACGTCAACGTCTCGACCGCGACGCTGTCGCGCGCCACCGGCACCGCCGTCCCATGACCCTCGAGGGAAAACCTCGGCCGTCGAATTCGCGCATTCGATTCGCCGCCGCGCTTGACCGGGTGGGCCGGGGTCTTAGTTTCGGGCCGTGGTGTTGAAGATCGATTGAAGCGCGCGCGTCGGTGGCCAGGGAGGCGGGGACAAGCTTTGGGGGGACGGCGCAAGGTGCAGGTGGAAGACGAGCGGGCTGCAAGCGGTCGACAGCCACCGGCGGGGGGCCACGAGCCCCCCGCTTTATTTTAATGTCCGAGCTGGGAAGAGTTGTTAGCTTCTGCTCGCCCATTCCGACCCAAGGAGATCCCATATGTCAGCCATTCTGAAAACCGGCGTCGTGGCCCTCTTCCTGCCCGCGCTCGCCACGCTGGCCACGGCCGGCATTGCGCAAGCCGCGCCCTTCACGCTCACCAGCTCGGCCTTCAAGAATAGCGGCGCCATCCCCGACAAGTATTCGTTCAACGGCATGGGCTGCACCGGCGAGAACGTCGCGCCGCCGCTCGAGTGGAAGAACCCGCCCGCCGGCACCAAGAGCTTCGCGCTCATGGTCCACGATCCCGACGCGCCGACCGGCTCGGGCTGGTGGCACTGGGTGGCTTACAACATCCCCGCCGACACGACCTCGCTGCCCGAGGGCGGTGCGCTCCCCAAGGGCGCGGTGGCCGGCAATACCGACTTCGGTAAGCCCGGCTACGGTGGTCCCTGCCCGCCGCCGGGCAGCGGCAAGCACCATTACAACTTCACGCTCTTCGCTTTGAAGGTGGACAAGATCGAGGTCCCCCCGGGCGCCTCGCCGGCCATGGTCGGCTTCAACGCCAACGCCAACGCGATCGGCAAGGCCAAGCTGACCGGCCTCTACGCGCGCCCCAAAGCCAAGGGCGCAGCCAAGTAGACACGCGGATACGGCGGACGGGCCGCGGTAATTGTCCGCCGCGCTACTTCTTGGGCGCGGGCGCGGCCGGCCCCGCCGCCAGTCTCAGGCTCTTCACGAAGGACGCGTACTCGTCCTTGAGCTTCGGGTAGCTGGCGGTGGTGGCGTTCAGGACCAAGAAGTAGACGCTGCCGTTCTTTTCCAAGGTGGTGACCTCGCCCTGGTGGACGGCGCCTTCGGCCCGCTCGCGGAATTGATCGCGGTGGCTTCCGGGGATCAGCGGCGGCAGCGGCCTGAGCTTGGCGTCGGGGAACATGTTGCGGGCCCCCTGGCGCGCCAGCTCCGCGGCGCCGCCCGGCGCGTCCGGGTGCTGGACCAAGACCACCGCCGTCGCGCGCTCGGCCTCGCCATCCTCACGCAGCACGCGGCCGGTCGAAAAGTCGATCAGCAGGCCGCTCTCGGAGGCCGCCGACAGACCGGTCAGACGCCAGTCGATCGGCCATTCGATTCGGAAGTCGTAGGCGGTGCTCTTGAGCGCCGCGTGGTCGGGCGTGGCGGAGAACTGCAGCGCCGAGCTGGGGCCATCTTCGGGCGGGGCCGGCGGCGGGGGCAACGCCACCGCCGCGCCCGCGCTGGCCTTGGTCGCCAGGCGAACCGCCAGGGCGTCGCTGGGATCGGTCTGCCGATAGCGCCGCAGCTCGGCCGCCCCCTCGGCGGTCTTGCCCGACGCGAGCAGCGCGCGCGCCAGCAGATAGTGGACGCGCGCCGGGACGTTCGGGATGGCGGTGGCCGCCTCCGCCAGGGTGAGCGCCTTTCCGGCGTCGCCGGCCAGCAAGAACACCGCCGCCCGCGCCAGCACGGCGTCGGCGCGCAGCGGCGTTCGCGCCAGCGCGTCGTCGAGCACCGCGGCGGCCTCTTCGGCGGCGGCCGGCCAGTCCAGCGCCGCGGCCAGCGCCAGCGCGCGCCCGGTCAGCACCCGGCGATCCTCGGCGAAGGCCGGATCGGCGATCAGCGACCAGGACTCGTCGACGAGGTCGTGGACCTTCTCGTCGACCGCGCCGGTGCCTTTCTTGGCGATGAGCGGTGGCCGCTCGGAGATGGTCCGCTCGAGGTGGGTCAGATCGCGCTCGAGCTCGCGCACGTGCCCGAGCGAGCTGTCCTTCTCGACGCGAACCCGGTAGGCGAGCGCATCGGGGTGCAGCTTCTTGCCGTCGAAGAAGAGCGGATCGCTCGAGCGCGTGGACTGGCCTTCGACCGGCGGGGCCTCGATGGTCACCCACTCGTCGTGGAGCGTCCCGGAGATCACCGTCATCTTGCCGCAGGCGCCGGCGCCCCGGGTGCGCACCAGGATGTCTCCGCTCTGCAGATCGTTGGGGGCGACCGTCTCGTAGAGGCCCCGGGGCTTCCTGGCCTCGTCGGCCAGCAGGGCCGCCGAACGCAGCGGGCTCGGGTAGCGCCACCAGGCCGGCGGCGCCTGAGAGCGATCCTCGTCGATGTCGGGGACGATTCCGCCGTGGCGTTCCACCTCCTCCCACGACACCACCGAGGATCGCTCCCAGCCGACGTAGCCGGGCGGCGTCGGCACCTGGGCGTCCTGCGGGCAGGCGGTGCCGGCCGGCACCATCGCGGCGCGCGAAATCGACGCGCCGGCGAGCAGGGCGGCCAGCGCCGCGGCCGAGATCGCGAACCGCACGTCAGACGCCGATGAACAGCCGGTGGCCGAAGTTCGGCTCGAGGTCGGTGCCGAAGATCCTTTCGGCGGAGGCTTTCACGTCGTACTCGACGCGGCGGAACTCGAACAGACGCTTCTCGGTGTCGAAGAGGACGTAGCTGGCGCGCGGATCGTAGTCGCGCGGTTGTCCGACCGATCCGACGCTGACGATGTACTTCCAGCCGGGGCGCAGCTCGAAGCGATCGGAGACCACCTCGTGAACGCCGTCGGGCGACAGCGCGAACGATTTGCACAGGTGCGAGTGGCCGATGAGCGTGAGCGGCGCCAGGTCGTCCCAGATCTCCAGGCATTGCGCCGCCTGATCGCGCGCGAAGATGTAGTCGAACTCCTCGATGTTGAGCGGCGAGCCGTGGCAGTAGTGGATCTCGCCCTGCCGCACCTCGTAGGGGAGGTTCTTGAGCCACTGCATGTTCTCGGGCGTCAGCAGGCGCGCATGCAGATCCAGGGCGTGGCGGGCGGCGTGGTAGTAGTACGAGTAGTCCATGCGCCCGGCCACCGCGGCGTCGTGGTTGCCGAGGATGGTGTGGGCGGTGCGGCTGCGGATGATCGTGCAGCACTCGTTGGGGCTGGCGCCGTAACCCACCGTGTCGCCCAAGCAGACCTGCTCGTCGACGGACTCTCCGTCGATCGCCGCGAGGACCGCCTGCAAGGCTTCGATGTTCGCGTGGGTATCGGAGAAGACAGCAATCCGCATCGGATACGACCCGGTAAGTTAACACCTCCCCCGGTGGATTCACGGCTATTCGCCCACCGGCCGAGCGGCGGTCGGCCGGCCGCCGCCTCGACCGGCGCTATTCGCGCGGCTGAACCTGGATGACCACGCCGCCGAGCGCCGACGACAGCTCGAGCAGGGCGGCGTGGGTACGCGGGGCCGGACGCCGTCCGACGTATTCGGCGCGCAGCCACTCGCCGTCGCGGCGGGAGCCGCGGAGGGCCAGCGCGGTGTCGAGCGGGGTCGCCGAACGGGCGCGCAGCTCGAAGGGGGCCGACTCGCCGGACGACACCACCCGCACGTCGCCCGCGTAGCTCCGCAGGTCGTAGTGCGCGGAGGGGCGGATCACGCCGATGAGGACGATCTGCCCGGTGGTGGTCACGAGGCGCACCAGATCGTCGCGGATGTCGTCGGCATGGATGCTGCCGTCGACCAGGCGCGCGTCGACGCGCCCGCCGCCCAAGTTCTTGAGGTCCATGTCCCCCTCGACCCCGTCGAGATCGACGTCCCCTTCGATCGCCGCCAGCCGCTGGCCGCCCCGCAGTTGGTGGGTGACGACGCCGCCGCGCACGTCGGAGATGCCGATGCGGCCGCCGGTGGTCTCGAGCTTGGCGCCGGCGCGCAGGCCCGACGCCGAGACGTCGCCGCCGAAGGTCTTGGCCTCGACCGCCACATCGGGCGGTACCTCCAGCCACAGATCGACGCCGCTGCCGGCCAGGGGCAGCGAGCGTTCGCGGCCGCCCAGCTCGACGCGGGTGTCGATCTGCACCTCGCCGCTCTCGAAGGAGGTGTAGTGGACGCGCAGGCGCCCCAGGATCTCGGCGGACGGCGCGCGCTTCTCGGCCACCACGTGGATCTCGCCGGGGCGCGCGGTGCCGCGAATGCCGACCCGACCGAGAAGATTTTCGATCCGGACCATCTCGGCGCCGCGCGCGGGGACGATGATCTCACGGCGGTCGACGAGCTGCGCTTCGCCGGCGCCGCTGGAGGCGGCGTTCGGGGAATTCGGCGGGTTCGGCGGGTTCGGCGGGTTCGGCGGGTTCGGCGGGTTCGGCGGGTTCGGATCGGCGGCCCAGGCCGGCGTTGCCGCCGTCAGACCGACCGACAGCGCGAGCAAGCCCGCCGCGCGGATCACGGCGAGCCTTCGTTACGGGGCGGCCGACCGTCCTCGCCCCAGGTGCCCCCGCGGTGGACCGCCGCCGCGAGGAAGGTGATCTTCTGCTGGTAGGCCGCGAAGAGCTGCTCGTTGCCCGTGCTGTCCCCCGGGCTGCGCCGCGCCAGATCGCGCGAGCGCGCGATGGCCTCGTCGAGCTGGACCAACCGTTCGGCGTAGAGCGCCCGCTCTTCGGCGCTCCAGCGCGGCTCCTCGCGGGCCAGCAGGCCGCGCAGCTTTTCGATCGAGCCTTCGTAGGCGGCGGCGGCGCGCGCGAACTCGGCCTCCGCCTCGGCCAGCAGCGGATCGGTGGCCACCGCCGCGATCGCCACCGCGGCGGGCGCCGGGGCAGCCGCGCGGTGCGCCCGCCAAGAGGCCAGGCCGAGCGCCACCACGGAGACCGCCGCTGCGCCCGCCAGCGCCCCGGTTCCGAACAGCCGCAGCGCCATCCACCAGGGGCGATCGTGGCGTTCCATCGAGCCCTCGACCGCCGCCCAAAGAGTGGGGGGCGGCTCGGGGCGATCGAGGCCGCGCGCCGCCGACACCAGGGCGGAGAGATCGGACAGCACGGCCGCGCAGCGCGGGCACCCGACTCCGTGCGCGCGCACGGCCTGCGCGTCGCCGGCGCTCAGATCGCCATCGACGAAAGCCGACAGTTTCTCGATCGAGTAGGCCGTGCAATGGCCGGCGGGATCAGCCATTTTGCAGCGTCCCCGCGGTGATGCCGTCGTCGGCCAAGATCTCGCGCAGCTTTCCCCGCGCCTTGTGCAACTGCGACTTCGAGGTGCCCACGTGGCAGCCCAAGATCGACGCGATCTCTTCGTGCTCGAGCCCCTCCACGTCGTGCAGCACGATGACGGTGCGGTAGCCGGCCGGGAGCTTGGTGAGCGCGCGTTCGAGCCGGGAGCGCAGCACGGCGTCGCCGCGTGGGGCCTCGGTCATCTGCGGTTCGCCGCCGGCCTCGGCCTGGGCCTCTTCCATCGGCAGCCGGGCGGCCGCCCGCCGGGTCCGGTGCGACAGCGCGGCGTTGACCGCCAGGCGGTAGATCCAGGTCGAGAGCGCGGCGTCGCCCCGGAACTTGGGGAGCCCGCGGAAGATGCGGATGAAGGCCTCCTGCGCCACCTCTTCGGCGTCCGAGGCGCCGACGATCCGCAGCGCCAGCCCGAAGACCCGCCGCTTGTACCGGTGGTAGAGCGCCTCGCGGCTGCCGGGGTCGCTCTTCTGTATGGCGCCCACCAGCGCCGCATCGTCGAGCTGCACCCGCGTCCCCTCCGTCGGCGCCAGACGTAACCCCTCGATTGCCGTGACGCCAAGCATCGTCGTGTGGGGAGGTTTGACCGCCATGGACCGCGTCCGGTTGCCCCCCTTTTAGCTCGTCCGGGGTCTGCACGCCCGGGTCCCCCCGAAAAGTCGTTCCAACCGGTGGTCGGGCGTGGCCGGTGTTAAAGTCCGCGGCCCATGCGCGTCGTGGTGCTGGCCTGTTTCTTCCTGTCGGGCGCCTCCGGGCTGATCCTCGAGATGCTGTGGACCCGCATGCTGACGCTGGTCTTCGGGTCGACGACCCTGGCCGTGTCGACGGTGCTGACCGCCTTCATGGGGGGCCTCGGGTTGGGGTCGTACCTGGCCGGCAAGTATGCCGACCGGCTGAAGAACCCAGTCCGCGCCTACGCTCTGGCCGAGGCCGGCATCGGGGTCTACGCGCTGTTGGTGCCACTGGTGGTGATGGCCTACCCGGGGCTCAACCGCGGCCTGTGGAGCGCGTTCGGGGATCGCTACGCGCTGCTGTCGTTCCTGCGTTTTTTGGCGTCGGCCGGCCTGCTCATCATTCCGACCACGCTGATGGGCGCCACCTTGCCGTTCCTGGCGCGCCACTTCGTGACCCGGCCCTGGGAGCTGAGCCGGATCGGCCTGCGGCTCGGCACGCTCTATTCGGTCAATCTGTTCGGCGCGGTGGCGGGCGCGTTCTTCGCGGGGTTCGTGTTCCTGCCGTCGTTCGGGCTGCGCTGGACCAACCTGACCGCGGCCTCGTTCAACCTGACGCTGGCGGCCGCCATCTTCCTGGCGCGCCGCTATCTGCCGGCCAACCCCGACGAGGGGATCACCATCGACGAACGGCTCGACGCGGCCGTGGCCGAGGCGCATCTGGAGTCGCCCGCGCTGCCGGCGATGCCGGTGTTGGACGATCGGGCGCGCCGGGCGGCGCTGGGCGCCTTCGCGGTCTCGGGGGCCACGGCGATGACGCTGCAGGTGCTCTGGACGCGGGCGCTGGCGGTGCTGCTGGGGTCGTCGATCTTTTCGTTCACGCTGATCCTGCTGGCGTTCCTGGTGGGCCTCGGCGTGGGCGCGGCGGTGTTCGGTCGGGCCAGCCAGCGGACGCCGCACCCGGTGCGCTGGCTGGCGGCGTTGCACCTCGGGACCGCGGTGGCGGTCGGCGCGACCTACCTGCTCACCGACAAGATGCCATACGTCTTCACCTGGCTCCTGCAGTCGACCAGCTTCGCGGTCGACACCATCCTGGCGTGCCAGTTCGTGATGGCCTGCATGATCATCCTGCCGGCGACGATTCTGATGGGTGGCATCTTCCCGCTCACCATGCGCATCGCGGCCGGCGGCCTCGACTCGGTGGGGCGCGACGTCGGGCGGGCCTACGCGCTCAACACCAGCGGAGCGATCGTCGGATCGTTCCTCTCGGGGTTCGTGGTGCTGCCCAAGCTGGGGCTGCAGCGTGGGATCTACGTGGCGGTGCTGTTCGATCTGGCGCTGGCGGCGCTGCTGTTCTGGGTCGCGCCGGGGCTGACGCGGCGCCGGCGCAACGCCGGGGTCGCCGCGGCGGTGGGGCTGGCGCTGCTGGGCCTCTGCTTGCCGCGCTGGAATCTGGTCAGCTTCTCGTCGGGGTTCTTCCGCCTGTCGATCGCGCGCGAGTACATCAGCCGCAAGATCCGCAAGCACCTCTGGCACGACCCCAAGCTGGTGTTCTACGAGGACGGCATCGCCACCACCGTCAGCGTCGACCAGTGGGACGCCAAGACCTACTCGCTCAAGAACAACGGCAAGGTCGACGCCTCCAACGACGCCGACATGCCGACCCAGATCGTCGTCGGCCTGTTGCCACTATTGTTCTACCGCGGCGAGGCGCCGCCCAAGGTGGCGCTGGTCGGCTTCGGCTCGGGCGTGACCGCTGGCGCGATCACCCAGTACCCGATCGCATCGCTGGAGGTGGTGGAGCTCGAGCCGGCCATCTACCGGGCCTCGCGCTTCTTCGCCAACGACAACCACCGGCCGCTCGAAAATCCCAAGGTCACCGCGCGCGTCGGCGACGGTCGCAACTTCCTGACCCAGCGCAAGGACAAGTTCGACGTCATCGTCAGCGAGCCGTCGAACCCCTGGCTGACCGGCGTGTCGAACCTCTTCACGCGCGAGTATTTTCGGAGCGTCAAGACGCGCCTCAAACCGGACGGGATCTTCTGCCAGTGGGCGCAGCTCTACGAGATGGCGCCCTGGAACATCAAGACCATCTACGGGACGGTGCGCGAGGCGTTCCCCTACGTGTACGTCTTCGCGGCCGAGGACCTGTCGTCGGACACCATCCTGGTCGGCAGCATGAAGCCGTTGCCACTGGACATCGACGTGCTCGAGCGCGCCTTCCGCGATCCGAAGACCCGCGCCGAGGCCCGGCGGGGGGGATTGGCCTCGCCGCAGGATGTGTTGGCCTATCTGCTGCTGACGCCCGAGGAGCTGGAGTCGTTCACCGCCGGCGCGCCCATCAACACCGACGACAACGCCCGCATCGAGTTCGCGGCCCCGCGCGATCTGCTGGGCTACACCCGCTTCGATCCCTATCTGGCCAAGGTCTACGGACCGCTGTGGCCGTATGGCCGACTGACCGAGATCGTGCGCGGCTTCGACGGACCCGAGCGCGGCGCGCGCTGCGGTCTGCTCGGGCGCAGCCTGCTGGCCCACGGCAAGGCGCGCGAGGCGGAGCTTTGGACCCGGCGCGCCGAGGCGGCCGGCAACCCGCCCGAGGCGCAGCGCGCCCGCCTGCTCATCGATCTGGTCTCGACGCGGCTCGATCGCGATCCCGAGATCCCGCTCGCGCCCGGCGACGCCCTGGCGCTGCCGGTGGTGCCGGCCAAGCTGGCGGCGGCCCACCCCGACTACGTGGCGCAGGTAAAGGAGGAGTATCCCGATCTGCTGGCCGCCTACGGCGCGCGGCGCTACGCCACCGGCTACAAGATCCTCGAGAAATGGCCGGACGAGCTCTGGACCGGCCTCGGACCGGATTTTTCGCTGCTGGTCGGCTTCCTCGACTACAAGGCCGAGTTCTACGGCGACGCCATCGACGAGCTCAAGACGCTGGCCGACGACGCGACCTACGTCGCCCGGCGCCCCGAGGCGCTCTACTATCTGGGACGTTCGTATTACGCCAACGCGATGTACACCAAGGCCATCGACGCCCTCGAGCGTTACGTCCGATCGCAGACGGTGCTGGGCCGCGACATCCTGCCGCCCGCCACCGACGCGCCGCCCTGATCCGAGGGTGCGCCGCCCGGATCGCGCGGCCCGATCGCGCCGGTCCGATCCGTGATAATTTTCGCGGCGTGGCAGCCGGCAACACGTCCGATCGGGTCGTCGGCCTCGGCCAGGTGACGGTCGAGATGCTCGGCGTGGGGCCGCGCTCGAACGAGCCGGTGGTCGAGCTGTCGACCTTCAGCATCCAGAGCGGCGGCGCGGTCGGCACGGCGCTGGCCACGGTGGCGGCGCTGGGCGGGCGGGCGCGCTACTTCGGGCGGCTCTCGGACGACGAGTTCGGCTCGATCTTGCTGCGCGGCCTCAAAGAGTTCGGGGTCGACGTCTCGTCGGTCTTGATCGAGCCGGGCAAGGTCTCGCCGGGGTCGTTCATCCTGGTCGACGAGCGCACCGGGCGACGCCTCACGCGCTTCACGCGCGGCAGCACCACGCCGCTCGAGCCCGGCGAGCTCCCGCGCGATCTGCTCGACGGCGCCAAGATCCTGCTGGTCGACGGCCGCACGCCGGCCACCCACATCGCGGCGGCCGAGCGCGCCAAGGGGATGGGGGTCACCGTGCTCCTCGACGCGCGCAGCCTGGGGCCGGGGATGGGCGAGCTGCTCGACCTGTCGGACATCGTGATCGGCAACGAGCGCTTCGCCGCCGAGTTTTCGCATTCGTCCGACATGAAGCGGAGCCTGGTCGAGCTGACCAAGATGGGCCCCAAGATCGCGGTCCTGACCCTCGGTGAGGAGGGGGCCATCGCGCTCGAGAACGAGACGCTGGTGCGCCAGCCCGCGCTGCCGATCGAGGTCTACGACACCACCGGCGCCAGCGAGGTCTTTCGCGGCGCGTTCATCTACGGAACTCTGCAGGGCTGGCCGATCGATCGCTGTCTGCCGTTCGCCAACGCCGCCGCCGCGCTCAACTGTCGGCACCTGGGCGGCGTGGGCGGCATCCCGTCCCTCAGCGAAGTCACGCGCGTGGCGGGTTTGTCCGGGTAGGCCCGGCAGCGGCTACTTCGGGCCGCTGGATTTGGGGTCGGGGCCGCGGTGGCCGGGGGGGCCGGCGCTGGCGTAGAAGGCTTCGGTGAGGTTGGCGGCGGTTCCCCAGCGCGCCTTCGACCAGGTCGTCTCGTAGGCGTAGAGCAGGCCCAGCACGCCGCGCATCCCGCGCAGCGCGATGGGGCGCTCGGCGGCGACGTCCTTCTGCTCGCGCGGATCGGCGAATTCGTCGTACAGCTCCATGCGGCCGAAGCCTTTGTGAACCAGCCGATAGCGGTCGACCTTGAGGCCGCGCGCGACCTGCCCGTCGACGGTGAGCGCGGCGCGCGGCGAGACGCCCACCTCGTCGAACACCAGTGGGACCAGCGTGGTCCCTTCCATCTTGGGATCGGCCTTGGCGCCGGCCAGATCCAGCAGCGTGGGCGCCATGTCCATCATCTCGACGTCGGCGTTCACGACGCCGCCTTTGGGCAGCAGGCCCGGCGCCCGGATGATCATCGGGACGTGCGTCAGCTCTTGATAGACGGTGTCGCCGTGGCCGACGCTGCCGTGCTCGTAGAACTGGTCGCCGTGGTCGGAGACCACCACCACCACCGAGGTGTCGTAGACGCCCATCTTCTTCAGATCGGCGATGAAGGCGGCGAAGAGCGCGTCGCTGCCGGTGATCTCGGCGTCGTACAGCGCCTCCAGATAGGCCTTGTCGTTGTCGTTGATCTTGAGCTTGCCGACCTTGATGAGGCCGAGCTGCACGCCGGTCTTCACCGGCTTTATCGGTCCGTTGTACGGCTTGTTCCAGTATTTGACCAAGAACTCCTTCTTGGGCGTGTAGGCCACGTGGGGCTCGATGGTGGCCAGGTAGACGAACTCTTTCTTGGCCAGCAGCGGCGTGATCCAGGCCTTGGCGACCTTCCACAGGTAGTCCGCGCCGTTGGGGAGTGATTCGCGGATGAAGTTGCGGTCGATGTCCCAGCCGCGGTCGAAGCCCCACTTGGCCGAGATGTACCCGTTGGACGAGAACATCCCGGTCTTGTAGCCATCGCGCTTGAGCTCCTCGGCGACGAACGGAACCGTCGGCGACAGCTTCGACTCGTGGGCCGTCGCGCGGTGGACGGTTGGGTAGACCCCCGTCAGCAGCGAGGCGTGCGAGGGGAGCGACCAGGTGCCCTGGACGGTCGCCCAGGCGAAGCGGGTGGCGTCGGCCGCGAAGGCATCGTAGTTCGGCGTCAGCACGCGCGTCTTGGGGTTGTAGGCGTGCATCTTGTCGGCGCGGAAGGTGTCGACCATCCAGACGTAGATGTGGTCGAAGTGGGGCTGCGGCGAGGGCGGGGCGACGTGCGGTGGCGCGTCGACCACGATGCGCGGTTCGGCCCAGGCCGCGGCGCCCCCGTGCGAGATGAGGTCGATCCGCGCCGCGTGCCCGGCCGCTGCGCCGAGATCGAGCTGCAGATCTTCCCAGCGGGCCGCCAGCGGGTCCTCGTGCAGCGTGCGGGTTCGTTGCCCGTCGACCGCGATCCGCACCAGGGCCGTGCCGGCCGGCACGCCCTCGGCGCCGCTGGCGACCGCCAGGCGGGCACCCTTGGGGAGCTGCACGTAATAGGAGATTCGCCCGCCGTGACCACCGGAGACCAGCGCGCGCCGCTTCACGCCGCCGACGGTCGCATCGCGCGCCTCGACGATGGCCAGGTCGGTCGGCGCCGGTCCCAATGTCGCCGGGCCGAAGGCGATCTGCTGAACCGCCGCCGCCGAGCGCTTCCCGCCCGCGATGTTGGCGGCGCTCTTGAAGGTGAGGCGCAGGCGGTTGTCGCCGATGTGCAGGGCGTCGGCGGGAACGGCGAGGTCGTAGCGCTTGGCCGGGCCCGCGATGTCGAGCGTCCCGATCGGCTTCTCGTTGACGAAGACCGACACCTTCTGCTGAGGCGCCAGCGCGCGCAGCGTGATCGACAGCGTGCTCGCGACCGGTCCGGCGGCGGTCGACGAGCCGTCGCCATCGGCGTCGACCGGCAGGAAGACCAACGCGGAGAGGCCCGAAACCAGAGCCGCCGGCTTGCCTTGGTCCTTCTCGCCGACCAGCCAGGAGGTCTTCCACCCGCCGTCGACGTACTTGAGAAAATCCAGTCCGCCCGCGTCGATGACCAGACGGCCGTCGCGCTGCGAGACCGCGTGGACCCGGTTGGCGATGAAGTCGAAGGCCGTCCGCGAACCGCCCGAATCGGGCGTAGGCGGTGCTGCCGAAGGCGCCGCCGGAGCGGCCACCGCCACGGCGGTCGCGTCGAGTCCCGGCGCGGTCTTCGGCGCGCCGCCGCAGGTGGCCAGCAGGAACGCCGCAGCGGGCAGAATCCGAGCGCCGCGCAGGCGGCTCCACGGGCCGAAAGCGATTGCGAATCGTCTGGAATTCAAGTCGCACGGCGTATCGCGCCCGTGCATCGGCGTCAAGGCCCGCTCCGGACAGACCCGCTCCGGGCCGCCTAGTCCGTCGGTCGGCCGCCCGTGTTGTCGAGCGCGATCGTCTGGATCTGGTTGCGCGCGACGGTCATCGCGACGGTCATTGCGTCCCGGGCCTTGCGGCTGGCGACCAAAAGGATGGCCTCGGCGCTGAGCGCCACCCGCGCTGGGATCGGGACCAGGGTAACGGTCAACCGGGGCATGCCGCCGGCGAGCTCGCGCTTCTTGAAGGGCTTCTCGGCCGCCGTTTGGATCTTTCGAGCGGCGCGCGCCGCGTCCGCGGTGGTTCCGCGCAGCAGCGCGACCAGCTCCCGGTCGGCCGAGCGGGCCAGCAGGTCGTTGCCCTCGAGGGCGCTGCGGGCGATGGCCGTCGCCTCCCGCATGATCTCCTCGACGCCCACCTGTGGGTCTTGGTCGGGTGCGGGGGCCAGGTCGACCCCCAGGAACATCAGCACCAGTGCGACATCTCCGTAATGGGTGAACGATCGCTCGACGCGCAGGCGATCGAGGAGCGCGGCGGCGTTGGCGACCCCGGCGGTCGCATCGTGCGCCGCCAGATCCCGCGCCGCCTCCTGGCCGGCCGAGGCCGAGACGAAGACCAGCTTGAGGACCACGCTGTCTCCGATCGCCAGGATATCGCCGCCGACGAGCTCGTGGCGGGTCACGCGATCGATCCCCACGAAGGTCCCGTTGCGGGACTCGAGGTCGCACACCACGAGCTTGGCTCCGGTAGCGACGATGGCGGCGTGGTGCCAAGAGACTGTCGAATACGGCAGTACGATGTCGCCGTTCGGATCACGTCCGATGGTGGTCGTCTCTTTCGTGACGGGGAAAACGCGACCCGTTCCGTAGCCTTCGACGATGACGAAGTGGGGCAGACGACGCGCCGGCGCCTCCGATACTGCTTCCCTGTTGGTGTCCCTCCCTGGCACGTTGCGGCTCCGGATGAGGAGAAGGCGAAGGCGAAGGTCGAAAATAGCGATTGGCCATAGGGTTTGTCAAGACAAACCAGGTTGCGATGTGCGGATTTGGGTCGTTTGTCTCGACAAACGCGCCTTGGGCGACCCCGCCATAGCCTGCCGGCGTGCCCCGTCGAGCTAAGCCTGACGCCCTTTCGCTGGCGCTGGGTGCGCGCATCCGGGAGCTCCGCGAGGAGGCGGGGCTGACGCTCGAACGGCTGGCCTTCGAATCCGATCTCGGCTCGAAGGGGCACCTGTCTAACATCGAGCATGGGCTGGTCCGGCCGACCGCCCACACGCTAAGGACGCTCTCCGACCGCCTGGGCGTCGAGCTGGCCGACATGGTGACCTTCCCCGACGCCGGCGATCGGGGACGCCTCTTCGAGCTGACCCGCCGGATGGCGGCCACCCGTGTGCGGACGCTGCTGCACGAGGCCGAGGAGATCGTGGCCCGCACGCCCCGCCTGCGCGCCGCCGAGGGCACCGGCAGCTACCGCCCCCACCGCCGCCCCGGGTCCATCTAGATCGGGACCCTCAAAGGCCCTCAAAGGGTCCCGCGCCCCGAGCCCGACGCGGTCTAGCCCCGGGCTCAGGTCGTCGCGAGGCCGCGGGTCATCAGGACCTTGCCCGAGCGGACCAGCTCGACGATCTGGTAGCTGCGCAAGAGGCTCAGGAAGACGTCCAGCTTCTCGGCGGCGCCCACGATCCGGACGATCAGCGAGTCGACGCCGTAGTCGACGACCTTGGCGCTGTAGAGCTCGGCGATCTGCAGGATCTCGGTCCGCTCGGTGAGCTTGCACTCCAGCTTCACCAGCGCGACCTCGGTCTCGTAGACCGACTGCCCGGTGTGGTCGAAGGCGCTCACCACGTCGATGAGCTTGGTCACCTGCTTGATGATCTGCTCCAGCGTCTCCGGATCGCCGCTGCAGGTGATGGTCATGCGCGAGAAATCGCCGTTGGCGACGTCCGCGCTCACCACCAGGCTCTCGATGTTGTACCCGCGGCGCGAGAAGATCAGCGCGACGCGAACCAGCACCCCCGGTTTGTTGCGCACCAGGATCGACAGCGTGTGCAGCGGCGCCGGCGGCATCGGCGGCGCGATGTTGAGCGCGACGGCCGACATCTAGGTGCTCCCTTCGGGCTTGGCCATCTTCTGCTTGGGGCGTTCGATGAGCATGTCCCGCAGCGCGGCGCCGGCCGGGATCATCGGGAACACGTTGTCCTCTTTGATCACCTCGGCTTCGATGACACAGGGCCCATCGTTCCAGGCCATGGCCGCCTTGATCACGCGGTCGACGTCGGCCGGCCGCTTCACGTGCCAGCCCTTGATGCCGTAGGCACCCGCCAGCTTCACGAAGTCCGGGTTGCCTTCCAGGTCCACGCCCGACAGCCGGTTGTCGAAGAACAGCTCCTGCCACTGGCGCACCATGCCCAGGTAGCTGTTGTTGATGATGAGGATCTTGACCGGCAGCTTGTGCAGCGCGGCGGTGGCCAATTCGCACATCGTCATCTGAAAGCCGCCGTCGCCCGAGATCGACCAGACCTTCTTGTCGGGACAGGCGAACTGCGCGCCGATGGCGGCCGGGAAGCCGTAGCCCATGGTGCCCGCGCCGCCCGACGACAGCCAGTGGCGGTTTTTAGTGGTGCGGCAGAACTGCGCCGCCCACATCTGGTGCTGACCCACGTCGGTGGCGATGATGCAGTCGCGTCCGCCGAGCGCGTCCAGTCGATCGAGCACGTGCTGCGCGCGCAGACCACCCCGCTTGGCGTACTTGAGCGGGAATTGCCGCCGCCAGTCGGTGATCTCCTTGAGCCAACCGGCCGTGTCCAGCTTGCCCACCAGCGGCAGCAGGTCCTCGATCACCAGGCGCGCGTCGCCCGCCAGGCTCACGTCCGGGCGAACGATCTTGTTGAACTCCGCCACGTCGATGTCGACGTGGATCTTGGTCGCGCCCACGCAGAACTCGCTGAGCTTGCCGGTGATGCGGTCGTCCCAGCGGGCGCCGATCGCCATGATGAGGTCGCAGTTCATCACCGTCTTGTTGGCGTAGGCGGTGCCGTGCATCCCCAGCATCCCTTGGTGCAGCGGATGGTCTTCCGGGCAGGCCCCCTTACCGAGCAGCGTGTTGACGATCGGCGCCTGAAGCTTCTCGGCCAGCGCCATGATCGCCGGGCCCGCGCCGGAGATGACGGCGCCGTGGCCCACGTAGAGCACCGGCTTGTGGCTCTTGGCGATGAGCGCGGCGGTCTTCTTCAGATCGTCGGCGTTGGCGTGACCGGGAATGGAGTAGCCGGGCAGATCGACCTCGTCGACGAACGGCGCGGTGCAAGGTCCGCTGGTGATGTCCTTGGGCAGATCGATCAGCACCGGCCCCGGCCGGCCCGAGGTCGCCAGGAAGAAAGCCTCGCGGGCAATGCGCGGAATGTCGTTGGCGTCCTTCACCAAGTAGGAGTGCTTGACCACCGGATAGGTTATCCCCGTCACGTCGGCCTCCTGGAAGGCGTCTTTGCCCAGCATCGGCGAGATGGTCTGGCCGGTGAGCACGATCATCGGCACCGAATCCATCAGCGCCGTCAGCATGCCGGTGACGGTGTTGGTCGCGCCCGGACCGGAGGTCACCAGCACCACGCCCGGCTTGCCGGTCGCGCGCGCGTAGCCGTCCGCCATGTGCGTCGCGCCCTGTTCGTGCCGAACCAAGATCAGCTTGATCTTCGAATCCACCAGCGCGTCGAACATCGGCATGGCCGCGCCGCCCGACAGCCCGAAGACGTACTCGACCCCTTCCCGTTCGAGGCAGCGGATGAGCGCCTCGGCGCCGGTCTGCAGCTTGGCGGGGGCGACCGGTGCCGGCCGGGTGCCGGTAGATTCGGAAGGAGCCTTGCGGGCCAGTGGAGTTACGGACACGGGGAACCTCGCTTTCTTGTGGGTGCGAGGACCAACGTACGTCTGGTTCGCCTCTTAGTCCAGGCATTTGTAATGAAATTTTGCAGCGGGCAGCAAATCGCCGCCATTTGACGCAATGCTCGAACGGCGGTCAAAAAAAGTGATGTCGATTTATCGAAATTATTGCCGTTTGTCAGATAGCCGGGCGAGCCACCAGGTTTTCCCCTCGATGTCCTCGGCGAAGGGGGCCCAACCCTCGGTCCGCTCGACCGTAAATCCCGCTATCGCCAGCGCGTCGGCCACTTCCCGTTCGGGCAGGTGCCTCTCTTGGAGCCGAAACGAGGGTGCCGGCCCCCCTCGGCCTTGTCGCGAGATGGTCACCTCGGCCTGCCCGATGTCCGAGGTCCCATCGAATCGGGCGTCGATGGAGATTCGCCAACCCGGTCCCTGAAAATCATTCCGGCCGCGCCACCAGCGTTCGAAGCCCTGGCGGTTGGTCAGATCGAAGACCAGCAGCCCGCTCGGTTTCAGCGCCGTCGCGATGGCCGCAAAGGCCCGCGCCAGGGCCGCGGCGTCCGGCAGGTGGTTGAAGGTGTCGTAGAAGGCGCCGGCCGCGTCGAAAGCCCGACCAAAGGGCAGGGGGCCTTCGAGAGAAACCCGCCCGAGGCCGATGGTGCCGGCGGTCGATTTGCGGGCGGCAGCGGCCAACATGGCGGCGTTGACGTCGAGGCCGGTCAGCCGCCAGGTGGGCTGCCGCCGGCGGAGCTCCCCGAGCAGGGTTCCGGTGCCGCAGCCGAGATCGAGGAACGAGAATCCAGCCCCCGAGGGTCCGTGGGTCCGCGCTTCGCGCTCGAGCAGCGGCGCCAGCTTGGCGGCGGCCACCAGCGCGAATGGCTGCATGCCGTCGCTCGACTGCCAGCCGTCGTAGATCGGGGCGAGCGCGGTGTAAAGGTCGGCGCCGCCGCTGTTACCCATCGACTTTGCCGCGCAGGGCCTTCTTGTCGGAGAGCGCGTGCTTGTCGTCGAGCATGCGCTGCTTCGAACGCCGTGAGCGCCGCCGTTTCTGCCGCCGAACCTTTTCGGCCTCCTGTTGCCGACGGCTGGCGGCGCCGAGCCGCAGCTCTTCGATCTTGTCCGCCAGCATCTGCCGCGCGATCAGACGGTTGGCGCCCTGCGTCCGTTCCCGCTGGCATTTGACGGCGATCCGGGTCGGCCGGTGGACCAGCACCACGCAGGTGGCGACCTTGTTGACGTTCTGGCCACCCTTACCGCCCGCGTGAACGAAGCTCTCCTCGAGATCTTCGTCGCGCACACCGAGCCGCGCCAGCCGCTGTTCGAGCGCCCGCGCCCTGTCACCAAAGAGAGGCATCGCCTTTAGGTCGGAGAGGATAGCCGGTCAGGCCAGCCGACGGATCCCCGGTTGTTCGTCGAAGCCCCGGTCGAACGTCGGGATGGTTTCGATCCGGTGATGCGCCATCACCGCGACGTGAAGCGCGTCGCGCCGACACACGCGGGCGGGCCAGGACGATATCGCGGGCGCGCAACATGATCGGCAGCTCGACCGGCAGGACCTCGTCCACGATCACATGGCTCAGGTCTCCGCGGTTGCGTCGGGGGAGCGGCTTGCCGATACTGCGCCGATGCGCAGCGCGATGGCCCCGTGGGTTCTGATTCTAGGTGTTGGGTTGGCGGTCGCCTGCTCGAACGAGCCGGCGCCACAGCCGCCGCCTGCCGCGGCGCCTGCGCCGACACCCCCGCCACCGCCGGCCGTGGACGCCGCGGCCAAGCCCAAGATGGTCGCCAACCCGGATGGGCTGTCGCTCGCCGATCGGATCGCCAAGCGGCAGGCCGCCGACAAGAAGCTGGCCGCCGAGCTGGCCGGCGAGGAGCAGAAGCGCCTCTTGGCCTACGACAAGGGAAAGCTGCCGCTGCACAAAGCGACCTTCGCCGCGATCAATAAGTACCGGGCGGCTTATGCCAAGGCCAAGACCAAGGACGAGGTCGAGAAGATTCGGGCCTCGCAACAGAAGGCCATCGAAGCCACCGCCAAGAAGATGGCCACCATCGATCCGAAGGGCGGCAACTCGAACGTCACCACCGACTACGATGTGATGCTCAATGCGCTCGCGAACGACTACCCGGACGCGCTGGAGGCGTCGTTCGCGGGCGACAAGCAGCCGCTGGCCGAGCAGACCGCCGAGCTCGACAAGCGCAGCAAGAAGATCGAGGACTGGTTGGCGGAGCTCAAGTCCGCCAAGAAGTAGCCCCCGGGGCGATCGGACCGTCGGTTCGCTCCGCCGACCGCGCGCGCGATCAGGCGGGCGGGGCGGCCCCGGCGTCCGACGCGTCCGCCGCGGGGGCCGATTTCTTGGCCGCGGCGCGCTCGTCCAAGATCTTCTCGAGAAAGGCCTTGGCCCCGTCGGTCCAGACGTCGCCGTAGGTCTGCGTGTATAGCAGCGCCTCTTCCAGCGATCCCGGCTGCGCGGCGGCCACGTTCTCGACCCGGCGGCGGACCCGGCCCAGCAAGGCTTTGCCGTAGTGCGCGTTGGTATCGAGCGCCGCGTTGAGCGCGGTGCCCGCTTCGGCCTCGGAGCCGGCCGAGAACTTGGCCAGCGCCAGCCCCAGCTCGGCGCGCCCCTTGCCGGCTTCGATCTTGGTCGCGGGCTCGAGCAGGGCGGCGGCGTCGGGCGCGCGCTCCAGCTTCATGAGCGCCTTGGCGGCGATCAGGCGCGCTTCGATGCCGACCGTCCCGTCGTCGATCCCGAAGACGCGTTCCAGATCTTTGGCGGCGTCTTCGTAGCGCTCCTCGTCGTAGGCCAGGCAGCCGAGCGCGTGCGCCGCACGGATGTAAGGCTGTACCTCGGGCTGGCTGAAGGCGTCTTTGGTGCCCGCGGCGCGCAGCTCTTCGGCCTTGGCCTGGCCGCCGGCCAGCACGGCCCCCAGCTCTTCTTTGGCGCCGTCGGCGTTGCCGGCCGACAGGCGGGCCATGCCGATGCCCACGTGGGCGTCGGTCAGATCCGGCGCGACCGCCAGGGCGGCTCGGAACTCCTTCTCGGCGGCGCCCGGCCGGCGCTGCTCGAAGAGCCGCCAGCCGTTGCTCAGCAGCTCCTGCGCATCGGGCGCGGTGACCGGTGGCGCGCTCGCCCGCTCGTCACCGGCGAGATGGCACTTCTTGTACTTCTTGCCCGAGCCGCAGGGACAGGCGTCGTTGCGGCCGGTGGCCCCGAGCCGCGTCCGGGCCTCTTCGGGGGTCGCAGCCGTGGCCGGGTTGGCCGTGTCGGGCTGCGCGGATTTTGCCTTCGAGCGTTTTTTGTCCTCGGCGGTCATGGGTCCTTGCCTGCTGGGTTTATCCGGGGGGTCTTGCTGGGGACGGGACCATACCCTAAAAATATCTCGGAGATCATGCGGCGCGGGCGGATCTCTGGGGTCGCGATGGCTGTCGGCCTGGGCGCAACCGGGTGGGGCGCGCGCGCCGTGCCGGCGCAGACCGCCGCCGGGGTGGGCGCCGACGTGCGTTTCCTGTCGGGGCCCGAGCTCGAGGGGCGCGGCGCGCGGACGACGGGGCTCGACCAGGCGGCGAAGTTCATCGCGGCGCGGTTCGCGGATCTCGGCCTTCAGCCGGCCGGCGAGCGGGGGACGTTTTTTCAGGCGGTCGACATTCCACTGCCGCAGCGACCGTCGGTCAGAACCCGACTGGAGATCGGATCGGGGGGCCTGGAGCTCGGCCGGGACTTTCTGACCAACTCCGGCACCGCCGCCACCCGCGCCGCCGGTCCGCTGGTCTTCGTCGGGTACGGATTGATCGTGCCCGGCCGGCGCGACGATCTGGCGGGCGTCGATCTGCGTGGCAAGGTGGCGCTTTGCCTGCGGCCGCCGTCGAGCCAGCGGGGGCTGGCCCCGCCGGATGGTCAGGCCCTCTCCGGTTCGGTGCCGG
>Ga0075522_10000618_pt1 | contig 26004 bp, 17 predicted proteins | sample NGEPerA_FD_74796 | JGI IMG/M metagenome (GOLD analysis project Ga0075522, IMG submission 74796) | Arctic peat soil microbial communities from the Barrow Environmental Observatory site, Barrow, Alaska, USA - NGEE PermafrostL2-A | ecosystem: Environmental > Terrestrial > Soil > Wetlands > Peat ...
GCCGCATGGAATCCGCCGAAGTCGAGACCCAAACGCTGCGCGGCAAGCGCGATGCCGTCATCGCCGCCCACCAAGCCGAGCGCTCGACGCTCGATGAGCGCCACCAATCGGCCGAGAGCCGCTGGCTCACCGAGGTGGACCGCGTGCGTCAGCATGCCAAGGAGCAAGATCAACATATCAAGGATTTTAAGCGCGAAGTCACGCAGCTGAAGTCCGAGCGCGATACCCTGCGCCAAGAGATGCAAGGGGCGCGGGCCGACCTAAAAACCGCCGCTGCCGTGCGCGAGCAGTTCGAGATGCGGTTTGCGCGCCGCGAACGCGGCTCAAGTGCCACCACGGGTCGCCCGAAAGCCGAAGAAGTCCGTTTCGACACGAACCCAGAAACCCGTCCGTTCCCTGAAACCCAAGAACGCGTGAGGCGTTCAACGAGGTGCCTTGTGGATACGATCGATGAAACTGTCGCACTGATCCGACGACAATGCGAACTTGAATTGGACCTCATGAATCGCGCCGATAGCTCGCCGAAGGCCGAACGGGATCTGCTGGCGATGCGCCAGCGGCTCGCGGCCCATCCGTATGCGGTCGTTGCGATCCTGCACACCGCTCGGGCGCTCAGGCGAAGTCCCGATGCCGTCTCGGCCCGGGATGTGGCCGCCTGGAGCAGTGCGGAATATTGAGGCACGGGACCCTACGCCACCGCCCGCAGATCAAAGTCCGCATGAATCACCTCGTAGGGCACGTGAAAGGCGCCCTCCTCGGTGCGCTCAATCAGCCCGACCTGCATCAGGGCGTGCACGTCCTCATGCACGCGCTTGACGTCCCGCTCGAGCGTTCGCGCAAGTCCCCGCACGCTCGTGGGCCCTAAGCTCTGCAGCCGCTCCACCAGCTCCCAGCGACGCGGCGTGAGTACGCGAAAGAGCGCCGCGGGGGATTCAAATTGCAGGGTATCTCCTGCCGCTTTGCCCGTCTTCCAGGCCTTCACGAACCGCTCGCCCATGCCCTTGAGCGCCGCTTGGGCGCCGCGGGAAATACGAATGGTCACCTTCTTCATTTCGACCTCCAACGCTCGACGTCTGCGAGAAAATCGCCAATCAACGTCTCAACGTCCGTAAACACATAAGGCTGTTCGCGCTTGCCCACGTGCCGATGATCGCCCTTCGGGCGTTCATTGTCATAGCCCACCCAGCGCTTGCCCGCTCGGCCATAGAACAATCGGTACTTGTAGGGATGCCGGCAGCCCTCAACCGGCTCAGGCACCCGCCAGATCACCATTTCCAGGATCGCACCGTCCTCGTATTCGAACCGCTCGTGCTGTAGGAGCTCTGCTTTCACGTTGGCAATCATGCCAACAACGACTATCGTTGTCAATTTTGCCAACGAGGTCCCCCCATGGCCCGCATGAAGATTTTCAGCGCCTCCGAAGAAGAGGCCTTCGAGGCTCCGCCTGTGTTCAACAGCGCCGAGCGAAAGCGATTCTTCTCCCTGCCCGCGACCTTAAGCGATTCGGCGGCCGCCTTGCGCACCCCTACCAACCGCGTCTGCTTCTTACTTACGGCGGGTTATTTTAAGGCGCGCCACAAGTACTTCAATCGCCAGGTTCACGCCGTCGAAAGCGGCTTCGTCGCCGCGCAGCTCGGTGTTTCGGCCGAGGACGTGAACCTCGCCGAGTATCACAAGGAAACCTACGCCCGCCATCAACGGCTGATCCTGGACCATTTCGGCTACGGCCCCTTCGATGAGGCAGCGAAGGCGCGGATTACGGAGGAAATCGCGCGCCTAGTGGCCGTGCAGGTTCGCCCGCGCATGGTGCTCCTCGAGGCCATCGACGTGCTGACACGTCAGAAAATCGAGATACCCACCTACAACCTGCTGGCCAACTTGATCGTCGCGGCCATGGATCAGCGCCAGCAGACATTGAGCGACATCATCGACAGTTCCCTGACGGCATCGCAACGCGAGAAGCTCGACGCGCTCCTCGAGAAGGCCCCAGCCCCAGGTGAGGAGGATGGCTGGCGGTACCGACTGACGCTCCTCAAAAAACCCGTCCACTCGACGAAACCCGCCAAAATCAGGGCGAATCTTCTGGACCAGCAATCGCTCCAGGCGTTGTATCTCGACCTGCAGCCCGTCGTCGAGCAACTGGGGTTGAGCTACGCATCGATCCGCTATTACGCCTATTCGGTCATCAAGTCGCAGATCCCGCAGGTCTCGCGCCGCGCGGACGAGGATCGCTACCTGCACCTCATCATCTTCGTCGTCTACCAGACGTATAAATTGAACGACACCCTGATCGATATTCTGTTGAACACTGTGCAGGCGACGGTGAACACCGTGGAGAAGGAGCTGAAGGAGGTGTACTTCGAGGATCGCGAGCAGCGGCACCAGTCCTTTTCAAGCCTGGTCGACTCCTTGCGCCAAAATGTTCGCGCAACCCTCTCGGCCATTAAACGCATCGTGGCCGATGAGCGGCTCACCGACAGCCAAAAGGTCGCCCTCATCGACTCAGAGCTCAACCCCACCGATGCGAAACCCGGGCAACTGGAACTGCAGTTCGACGCATTCGAGCAAAGTGCTGCGAAGCTGAACCAGGGCCCGGACCGTCTCGCGCTCCTGGAGGCGCGATCGCTGAAGCTGCAGCACCGGGTGGCCGAGATCGTCCGGCAGGTCGAGTTCGCGCCCAATTGCAGTAAACCCGCCTTGCTGGACGCACTGGTGCAATACCGGCACAAGGCCGGCGTGCCGGACAAACATTCGCCGGTCGAGTTCCTCGGCGCCGCCGAGCGCGCCTCCCTCACCGATCGGGCCGGAAAATTTCGCATCTCGCTCTACAAAATTCTGCTGTACATCGAGATTGCCGAGGCCATCAAGTCAGGTGCCTTGAACCTGCTGCATTCGGAGAAGTACCGGTCGCTTGACGACTATCTGGTCCCGAAAGCGGACTGGGACGCAAAGAGAGCGGACTATCTAGAACGGGCGCAGTTGCAAAGCATGGCCAACTGCCGCGCTCGATTCCATCGGACAGCGTCTCGATGCGCAATACCAGCACGTCAACCGGCGCTTAAGTTCGGGCGAGAATCCGCACCTCAAGATCCGCCCGAATGGCTCCTTCCACGTCAAAACGCCCAAACTCGAGGAGGTCGAGAGCCTCTCGTTGGGATCCTTCTTTCCGGAGCGCAAGTACATCGCGCTCCTGGAGGGATTGGCGAGCGTCGATTAGGCCACAAACTTCTTAGCCGAATTCGAGCACTGGCAGATCAAGTACAATCGCGCCAAGCCGGCCGCGAAAATCTTCTTCGCCGGCATCATGGGCTACGGCTGCGACATCGGGCATCGCAAGCTTGCGCAAATTTCCAAGCAAATCGACGAGAATGAACTCGACAACGCGGTGAACTGGTATTTCCCCCTGGAAAACGTACAGGGCGCCAACGATCGCATCGTGCGGTTCATGGACCGGATGGATCTGCCCAACCTCTACCGGCGCGAAGAGGACGTGCTGCACACCTCGAGCGACGGGCAGAAATGCGAAGTCGCCGTCGATTCCTTGAATGCCAACTATTCGTTCAAATATTTGGGCAAGGAGAAAGGCGTTAGCGTCATCAACTTCATCGATATGCGCGACCTCATGTGGCATTCTACCGTCATCAGCTCAGCCGAGCGCGAGGCCGCCTACGTGATCGACGGATTGATGCGCAACGATGTCATCAAGAGCGACATCCATTCGACCGATACCCACGGCTACTCGGAGGTCATCTTTGGCGCGACCTTCGGGCTGGTCGAATACGCACCGCGCATCAAGGGAGTCGGCCATCAGCAGCTCTACGCCTTCCAGAAGCGCAAACATTACGAGGACTTCGGATACACGTTGCTCCCTGACCGATATATCCAGGAATCCTTCATCGAGGAGCAATGGGATGAGATTCTGCGCTTCTTGGCCACCATCCGCCTGAAAGTCACCAGCGCCTCCCAGCTCTTCAAGCGGTTAAATTCCTATTCGAAACAGCACCCGCTGTACCGCGGATTGAAAGAATTCGGCAAAGGACCGAAGACGCTGTTCATTTTGAAATACGTCGACGACGTCGAGTTCCGGCAGGCGATCAAGAAGCAGCTGAACAAAGTGGAGAGCTCGAACAAATTCTCCCGGGCCGTCTCGTACGGTCACAACCAGGAGTTCATTCAAAGCGAGAAAGAGGATCAGGAAATTGCTGAAGGCTGCCGGCGCCTCATCAAGAACGCCATCATTTGCTGGAATTATCTGTACCTCGCCTGCGAACTCGATCGACAGCCCGACCAGGCCCACCGTGACGCGCTGATCAACGCCATACGCAATGGCTCGGTCGGTGCGTATAAGCATTTTAACCTGCACGGGGAGTTCGATTTCTCCCCGGAACGCATGGTCGATTCGATCGGCTTATGGTCTCCCAAAGATCCGACCCCAAAAGGGCACTAAATCTGGGAGGTCAGAATTCGCATAAGCCCTTGTCCGCTATGGATTTACGGAAAACCCTGTGGGAATTTCATTTCGTTTGTTTAAATGCACCCTCCTATGGAGCAATTCGATTACATCGTCGTCGGCGCCGGCACGGCCGGCTGCGTCGTCGCGAGCCGGCTGTCCGAGGGGGGACGACGGCGCGTACTGCTGCTCGAGGCGGGCATCTCGGAGCGGCGTTTCTGGATCCAGTTGCCGATTGGCTATGGGCGCACTTTCAATGATCCGCGCATCAATTGGCTCTACGAGGCGGAAGAGGATCCCGCCCTTGCCGGTCGCACGGCGTTCTGGCCGCGCGGCAAGGTTGTCGGCGGTTCCGGCTCGATCAATGCGCTGGTCTATTACCGCGGCTTGCCGAGCGATTTTGATGCGTGGCGAGACTTGGGTAATCCCGGCTGGGGCTTTGATGAGGTGCTGCCGATCTTTCAGCAATTTGAGGCGCGCGATTGGGGCGCAAACGCAGCGCAACGCCATGGCCCTTCAATCCATATCACGAACGTTAGCCGTGACGCGCATCCGCTTTGTAAGAGCTTCATTGACAGCTGCCATGCGCTCGGTTTGCCGCGACAGGATTTCAACGGCCCGGAAGGCGAGGGCGTGGGTATCTATCAGATCACGACCCGCGGCGGACTGCGCGACTCGACCGCGCGCAGCTACCTGCGTCCGGCGCTAAAGCGCCAATCGCTTTCTTTGCGACTCGGTGCGCACGTACTGCGGATCTTATTTGCGCAGCGCCGCGCAGTCGGAGTCGCCTACCAGCAGCAGGGTCGAAGCTTGCAAGCCCGGGCACGAAAGGCTGTCATTCTGTGCGGCGGTGCAGTCAACACACCACAGCTCCTGCAGCTCTCCGGCGTCGGCGATCCTGCGCTTCTGGCGCGACACGATATCGATCTGGTGGCGCGCAGCCCCGCCGTCGGCCAGAATCTGCAGGACCATCTGGCGGTATCGTATTTGTATCGCTCCAGAGTGCGGACGCTCAACAATGAGCTCGTGCCGCTGGCGGGGAAGTTGAAAACTGCGCTGCGCTATCTTCTGACGCGGCGCGGGCCGCTCGCGATGAGCGTCAATCAGGGCGGTGGCTTCGTGAAAAGCGACCCATCCCAGCCGCGGCCGAACCTGCAGCTGTATTTCAATCCGATCAGTTATGTTGCGCAGGGTAAGAATCGGCGCCTTTTAAACCCGGACCCGTTTGCCGCCTTTATTCTGTCGTTCAACCCGTGCCGCCCCACGAGCCGCGGCTCAATACAGATTCGCTCGGCAGATCCGCTGGTAGCACCTGTCATCCGCGCGAACTCGCTTGCGACCGACACGGATATCGCCGACGTATTGGCGGGCGTGCATTTGTTGCGCCGGCTTGCCGCCACTCCGCCATTGGCGGGGTTCATAGAATCGGAAATGGCGCCCGGCGCGGCACTGCAGTCCGATGCTGAATTGCTGCAGGATTTTCGCAAGCGCGCTGGCACTGTGTTTCATCCCGTTAGCACCTGCCGCATGGGACCGGATCCTGAAAGCTCGGTCGTTGATGCGACGCTGCGAGTCTATGGTGTCGACGCCCTGCGCATCGTCGATGCTTCAGTCTTCCCTACCGTGACTTCCGGCAATACCAATGCTCCAACCGTCATGGTGGCTGAAAAGGGCGCTGCGTTCGTTGTTGAAGCAGATGGCTGAAGCGCCCTCGCACGCCTCTTACGGACATCACCCCTGAGTCTTCTTCGGAGGTTGATTTTCGAGGCGACGCGGCCGAACATTGCTCAAGGCCGCTAGTGGAGCGATGCAGATGAGAACGCCGGAACAGATTGAAGCCATTGCCCCGCTCTCCGATCGCAGCGCGCAACGATTCCCAAGATTGAGCGAGCCGCAACTGAGCGTAGTGAAACGCTTTGCCGCAACCGACGCGCGGACATTTGCCCCTGCAGAATCACTCTTCGAGCCAGGACAGCAGGGCGCTCCAACATGGTTTCTTTTGGCCGGATCGGTGGACCTATTCGGTCGCGACGGACTTGACCAGGAAAGCGCATTGCGGGAGCTTGATAGCGGTCAATTCACGGGCACGCGCAGGTCCGACCGGTTGTGTCGCGATGGCGCTCGATGCGGCGCGGTTGCGCACTCTAATTGAGGGTTCAGCAGAGCTTGGCGAACTGATCATGCGTGCATTCATCCTCAGGCGCGTCGGCCTGTTGGAACGCGGTGTAGGCCCAGTTGTGCTCGGTCGCGCGGGCTCCGCCGACCTGCTGCGTATCGAGTCATTCCTGACTCGCAACACCTATCCTCATCTGGTAATCAGTTGTGCGAGCGAGCGCGGTCGGCAGATCATCAATGATCTTGCCCTGCCGTCCGAGGACCTGCCGCTTCTTATTTGCGCGTGCGATCGCGTGCTCAAGCGACCGTCGAACGAGGCGGTTGGCGCCTGGCTGGGGATCACCCCAAAACTCAAAGCCGATGCCCTCTACGACATCGCCGTGATTGGAGCAGGACCGGCTGGTCTTGCGACCGCCGTGTACGCAGCTTCAGAAGGCCTTTCGGTCCTGGTTCTGGACGGCGGGGTGCTCGGCGGCCAGGCCGGCGCCTCGGCCCGCATCGAAAATTACCTGGGCTTTCCGACGGGAATTTCAGGCCTCGCGCTGACCGGCCGTGCGCTCAATCAGGCGCAGAAATTCGGCGCCCAGGTGGCGATTCCGCTCGTGGCGACGCAACTTCGGTGTGCCCCAATCCGCGTCGACCCGGATGAGACGATTGAGCTCACCCTGTCCGAACAGGGATCGGTACGCGTGCGCGCCGTGGTCGTAGCCTCTGGGGCCCGCTACAAACGGGCCGCCGTGACGAATCTGAAGAGCTTCGAGGGTATCAACGTTCACTATTGGGCGTCTCCGGCGGAAGCCAAACTTTGCTCGGGCGAAGAGATTGCGCTCGTGGGCGCCGGCAACTCGGCGGGGCAGGCGGTTGTGTACCTTGCTCCGCGGGTTAAACGCTTGACGATGATAATCAGAGGCCAAGGCGCGCTCCTCGATGAGCGCGCTGCGAGCGGATTGCGCGAGCAGTTCATTGCGACCCTCGGGCATGACTTGCGTAATCCGTTAGCGGCGATCAGCGCCAGCGGCGAGGTGCTGATCCGCACGTCGACGGACCTCGATCTATTGAGCATCGCCTCACGTATCAAGACCAACGCACGTCGCAAGTCAAGCCTGATAGACGATGTACTCGACTTTGCCCGCGCTCGCCTGGGAGGCGGCATCGGCGTGCAGTTGCAGGACACGGTCAACATTGAGGCAAGTCTAACTGCCGTCATCACGGAGCTGCAGGATGCGCAGCCGGACCGTCATGCCTACCATGCGCGTAGGCAGGCCAGTCAGATGCGATGTCGGTCGCGTGCAGCAACTGGTCTCCAATCTCGTCAGCAATGCGTTGACTCATGGTGCGGCAGGAACCCCTGTAAAGTTCAGCGCCACGGCCGACGGCCGCGATTTGATCCTGGAAGTCTGGGACGGCGGCGAGCCCATTCCCGCGAACAGTCTGGATCAAATATTCTCCCCATTCTGGCGCCATCCTACCGCTGCAAACCGCGAGGGATTGGGATTAGGCCTGCACATTTGCGCGCAGATCGTACGCGCTCACGGTGGCAAAATTGCGGTCATCTCGAACCGGGAAAGCGGCACACTCTTTACGGCAAGATTGCCTGTGAAGGTACAGCCGTAAAAAAGGCCGGGGCAGGTCGGGGTGCGCGTTTCAGCTCTTGACGAGATCGCCGAGTAGGCTCTTAAGCGGCAGGAGCCACGGTTCAAAGTGCCGCCACTGATCGAGTCCTTCCTTGAAGATCGGTTGGCGTACCTGCTCGGAGCTTGCCGTGCGCACGCTGCGCCGGGTCTTATGGAATTGCACGCATTCAGGTTCAAACTCAAGGCCGCAGAATTCAAGCATGCGCCGCACGTTGCCCGCGAGGTCCTCAACAATGCTCTCGTGCGTGACGCGCAGAATCTTACCGGGCAATAACGCATCCCAGTGCTCCATGAGCGCGATGTAACTCTTGTAATAGCGCCCGATGTCTTCAAGGCTGTAGGTGAACTCCTGGCCCGACGAGAAAAGTTGCTTGAAGTTGGAGAAGCAGCAGGCCATGGGGTCACGCCGCGCATCGATGATCTTCGCGTTTGGCAAGATGAGATGAATGAGGCCGATGTGCCGAAAGTTGTTCGGCATTTTGTCGATGAAGCGCGGCTTGCCAATGCGATAGATGCGCGTATCGATTAAATACTTCGCGCCCAGGCGCTGCAGTTCTTCACGGTCAAGCGTGGCAAGCGCGGCCGGGTAGAGGGGCTCGGAGTCGTTCAATTCCCGTCCCTGCAGCTCGTGCACGAGTCGCGGAATGTCGGGCAACTCCATCGTGCCTTCGACTTCCGAGTGCGAGGCGAGGATCTGCTCAAGGAGCGTCGAGCCCGAGCGCGGCAGGCCGACGATGAAGATGGGCGCTGCGCTGGCATGGCCCGTGCCTGCACGCGCAGCAAAAAACTCCCGCGTGCAGATGGATGCCTGCAAACGTGCATTGCGCTCGGTATATTCAGATCTATAGCGGGATTCGGCCTTCTTGAGCGCATTGCCGCGCGCGTAATATCTGAATGATTCGGCGTATAAAGCGCGGTCTTCGAGCGCCTTGCCGAGCGCGAAGCACAAATGGAATCGGTCAGCACTCTGGGTGGTCGGCGCCGCCTCTTGGATGCGCATGCGAGAGATTTCGGCATCAGTGAATCGATAGGTCTTAAGGTTCGCAAGGCTCCAGTAAGCATCGCCGTAGTTCGGCCTGATCTTCGCCGCGGTTTTATATGAGGTGATCGCCTCCTCGCGGCGCCCGAGCGTCTTCAGCGCGTGGGCGATCGACAGATGTACCTCGGCCGCCTCGGGCGTTTCGGTGAGGATGTCGGCATACAGCGCGACCGCTTTCTCATTGTTACCGAGCGCCACGCACGTGGTGGCGTAGGCCGCGCGGTAGGTACGATTGTGGGGGTCGATCGCGAGCAGCTTGCCAAGTTCCTCGGCCGCTTTGGCGTGCTTGTGCCGCCCAAGCAGCACATAAACGTAATCGTAACGGGCCGCGTGGTAGTCGGGGGCAAGGATCAGTACCGACTCCAGGAGCAGCTCGGCATCGTCCATGACATCAAGCTTCATGCCGATTTTTGCCAGCAGACGCATCGCTTCGATGTGATTGCCGTGCGTGAGCAAAAATGCACGCACGATCCGCTCTGCCTCGAATACGTCGCCATCTGCAAACATGCTCGAGGCCGTGACGACTTCGGTAGGCAGCTCGGCGAGGGTGCTCACATGACCGGCCGCCATCTCGGCATTCGCCCTCTGTCCGGTCATCCGAAATAGCGTCTGCAGTGCGTTCCAGCTCGCCGGCAGCGCCGGGTTCAAATGCACGGCGCGCAGGAACGCCTCAATGGCAGGCTCGGCCGAGCGCAGCGTGACGTAGCAGTGGCCGCGCTCTTGAAATAAACGGCTGTACTGCGGGTGCAAGGTTTCAAATCGGGTGAGGGTCGCAAGCGCGTCGCCAATCCGATGCAGGTAGCGCTGACTCACAGCGACCATGTAAAGGAGATCGCGGTTCTCGGGGAATTCGGCCAGCATGCGCTCGGCGGCGGCCAAGGCGGAGGCGAACTCGCCTTGCTCCATGAGCCCGCGGATGCGGCGCACTTCGGCTTCCACGGGTGATGTGGGGGGAGCGAGCAATGCGTCTGCCATGTCGTTTCCAATAAAAGGGCGGGCCCGGCGGCCCGCCTTTTTATTCTACTGAAGACCCTCGCCCGCAACTGCCGCGAGCCTCTTCCGGCCGAGTCAGAACTTATATCCCAGTCTCAAACCCATGACTCGCGGACGAATGACCGTCTCGGTCTCGATCGCCTCGGATTGGGAGATGAAGTTGATTCCGCGCGTATCCGTCAGGTTCTGCGCAAAGATCTGTACGTCCCAGTTGTCCTTCGAAACACCCGTCGAGGCGTCGTAGGTTGTATATCCCGGCTGATAGAAGCGCTGCACCGTAACCTCACCGACGCTGGCCGCGATCGGCGGCACGTTGCCCGTAGCCGAGAATGACCCTCCCTGGCGCGTCGCGCCCACCTGCACGAATGCGAGGTAGTTCGTGACGTTCCATTCATAGCGGACGCGAATGTTTCCCTGAAACGGCGGTGAGTCCGCAAGCGGGCTACCCACCGGTCCGTAGGGATTGGCGATCGTGGTGATCGGTTTGCCGAAGTTCACGCTGCCCGCATGGTTGTCGATCAGGAAGGGTGAGTTCACCTGTTCAGTGTGATTCCAGGACGCCGAACTTTGGATCGTAAGGCCATGCATCGGCTGCGCAACGAGCTGCAACTCAAGACCGCGGACCCGGTAGTTGGCCCCGTTCGTGACAAAGCTCAGATTGCCGAGCTCAAGGGGATCGAAGAACTGCAGCTGCACGTCTTTCCAGTCCTCCTGATACAAAGCGCCGTTAAATTGCAGCCGATGCGCAAGCCATTCGGTCTTGAATCCGAGCTCATTGTTGATGAGCTCATCGGGAGCGAAACCCTGCGGTGTATCAAATTGCGGCTTGCCATCCGGTCCCGGTACCTTCATCTTCACGTCGCGATTAAATCCGCCCGGGCGAAAGCCTTGCGACCAGGTGTAATACAGCATGGCCTCATCCGTCACATGGTAGGTGAGGTTGGCGCGGCTCTTAAAGCCACTGTACGTCGACGTCAGATTCTTCGCATCGAGATTGTCGCCCGATGCACACGGTGCAGCGCCCGCCTCAAAGCAGCCGAAGCTGCTGACGTCACTTCCTGTTTGCGTATTGGAGAAGTGATACCAGCGCGTGCCAAGAGTCGCGGTCAGAGTTTTCGGGATGATGTCGTAATCGACCGAGCCGAATACGGCGTATTGCTTATAACCCCTCTGTACGTCATCGAAGAAGGATTCATTGTCGGGACGTATCCCCGGCACGTTGCTCGTTGAGGTAGGCACCGGTTGAATATCAGTTAAGCAACCGGTATTTGCTGTAGCCGTACAAGGAGGCAGGGACTTATAAAACCAGTCGGTGTTGTCAAAGACCTTAAAGTCTTCCCAGAATGCGCCGCCGATCGCTCGCAGTCGCCACTCATCCGGCGTGCTGACGCGCAACTCATGGCTCTGGTGGGTGTTCTTCTGCGTGTTGCGCCAGTAAGCGCTGGGTGAATCGCAGTGTGCGGGGTTGGCGGTGCACTGATAGTAATCGGCATACGCGCCACGGCTGTAGTTCGTATAGTCCTGTTGCGCGTCGACCGTGCGGTCGAGATAACCGCCGGTGTAGACGACCTTCAGCGGACCCACCTTGCCGTTTACGGTGAGCGCGGTGTCTTCGAACTTGTCCTTGTCGTAGGACGGATTGAAAGTCGTGACGGACAGGTCCGGCAGAGACTCATGATTAAACTGATGATCCGCACCGAAAGGCATCTGATAGAAGACGCCCTGTGCATTCAGGCTCTGATACGACTGGACGAGAAGAACGTTCCAGTCATCATTGACCTGCCACAGCAGTGAGCCACGGATTCCCTGGTAGGTCACCGGGTTGATCGCGTTTGCGACCGTGCTGTTGTTGTTGATCACCTGGCTGCCGGGCGGCACGGTGCCGCCGGCGTAGTGAATACCAAGATCGGTGTTCGAGCGCGTGAACGTCTGCGGCACGTTATTGATGTAGCCACCGCGAGTATCACTATAGATGACGACGCGCGCCGCCAGCTTATCCTGGATCAACGGTAGATTCAGTGTCGCATCGAGACTGCTGTTCGGGTCGCCGTGCGCGGTCGTCCCGTAACCGGCATTTACACTGCCTTCCGTGACATTTAGTTTCGGCTTGTTCGTGATGTAGCGGACCACGCCCGCTTCAGCGCCGGCGCCGAAGAGCGTTCCCTGTGGGCCTTCGAGAACCTCAATGCGCTCAATGTCAGCCGCATAGATGTCGAGGTTGCGGTAGGGCATCTGCGCCGATTGATCGTCGAGATAGACCGCGACGTTGGGGAAATTGGCGTCGGTGCCGCTTCCCTGAGTGCCCAAAGCCCCGGTGCTGAGGCCGCGCATGAAAATCAGGTTCTGGCCCGGGCCGTAGCCGGCCGAAGTGATGTTCGGCAGGTAGCGCGCGTAGTCGTCGAACGTAGTGACGTTCAACTGCGTCAGTGTTTCAGCGGTCAGTGCCTGAATCGATATCGGCACATTCTGAATATTTTCCGTGCGGCGCTGGGCCGTTACGGTGATCTCGGTAATCTCGTTTGAAGAGGCGGTCGTGCCGGCGGTCGCATCCGCAGCGTCGGCTGCCCAGGCGCCAGCTGGCGCGGCCAAGATCGCGGCCACCGCGGCGGATATCTTCGCGTTGTAATTCACGTTGTTAATCTCCCCGTCAATCCGAACTTTTATCAGGGCAAAACCAGGATGCCGAGCCCCTAAACGCGTGCCGGGGAGCCAAGCTCTACAGTCCCCGGTATATCGCGTCAGGCGTGTCGGTAAGATCCGTTTCGAGCCCCGCCCGACCTTGTTTGTATCAAAGCCGACACAGGCTTTCATACTTCGAGGCATTCGTAAAGGTGAGATCAGGATTTCCACTATCGCAAAAAGGCATGGGAATATGCCGCAATGTCGATGCAGAATCTTGGGCGTAAGCATATCGTCGAAGCACAGCACTAATGTGTTGCTTCTTGATCACACTTTCTTGTGCGGGGCTCTTGTGGGTCGCATCGGCGTTCGCACCGGTGCAGCTGATTAGCGCGCCTTGCGCTCACAGAGCGCGAATGCGCGTGCGAACGCCACGCGAGCCAGTAGTACGCTGGCGCCGTAACCAGAAGTCCCACGATCCATGACACATCGACACCGCCCCAAGAGTGCGCGACGGCGCCCGTGTAAAGGGTGGACGCCACGAACGGTAGCTGCACCAGAATTCCAATGAGGTAGCAGACGATGGCAATGCCATTCACGCGGCCATAGATACCGCCGTCGCGTCGGAAAAAAGATGGAACGTCGTAGCGGCCATGGCGCAGAAGGTAGTAGTCGACGAGATTAATGGCCGTCCAAGGCGCGAGCACATACAGCAACAGCAGGATGAACTCCAAGTACTTCGCAAGGAACGCGTTCTGGGCCAGCAGCGCGCCGGCAAGTGATATGGCGAGAAGTGCAAGGGTCGCCGTGGTGCGTGCGCGTGCACCCGGCGACCAGCGGGGAATGAGTGTTTGGCCCACGCTTAGGACCGAAAGCGCGCCGCAATATAGGTTCAGTGCGTTCGCGGTCGCGATCCCGACCGAGAAGACAATGAGAACGAGCGGCGCGATGCCGTGGGTGAGCGCGGTGAGCCCGGCTACGAGACTCATGTTAGGTGCTGCAAGCGCAACGGTCGCGCCCAGGACCATCGGTAGGACAGACCCGAGCGTGCAGCCCCAGTACGTGGCCCAGAAAGCCGATCTTGCACCCGTCTTCTGCGGCATGTAGCGCGTGTAATCGGAAACGTACGGTGCGTAGGCGATCTGCCAGAGCGCCGCGGCCGAAACGGTGCCCATGAATCCGCGGAACGTCACGATATTGCGCTGCAAGAGATCAGCGGGTAGGCCGTGCACCCATGCGATCCAGGCGCCAGCGAGCAACAGAACAGTTCCGGCGACGTAGCTCATGACACGCGCATACGCATGGATCAGGTCGTAGCCGAAGCTCGCCGCGACCGCGCTTAACACGCACACGAGTGCAATGCCCGGAGTCAGCGAAAGCTGCGGCGCAAGGCTTGCGATGGCTTCTCCACCCAGTACCAGGTTCGAGGCCATGAAGCCCAGATACATGACTACGACAATGCCGACGACCAAGAGTGAGCCCAGCGAACCGAATTGGCCGCGCGTCTGCACCATTTGCGGCACGCCAAGCGTCGGTCCCTGGGCGGCGTGCAGCGCCATAAAAACCGCGCCGGTCATGTTGCCGACGACGAGGGCGATGATCGCCCACCAAAACGGCAGGGCGAACACGCTTACGGCAAGGGCGCCCGTGACGATCGTCAGGAGCATGAGATTGGAGCCGAACCAAACCGTGAAAAGATCGCCCGCCGTGCCATGCCTCGCATCGACCGGGATGGGTCTGATCGTGCTGCTTTCCAGGTGCGTCGGTTGTTCTTGGCTTTTCATGCGCAGCCATTTTGAGGGCTTCGGAGCGCGCTGCAAATGCGCGCATACGGGGATGATCGCGAGAGGTTCCGCGAACCGACGCGAAAAGAAGCCGCTTCTTTCCAGGACAAAGCTTAAGGGTAAGACGCTATCTGCCGGGTTATGGTGAACCTCAGGGGGTGTGATTGCGGGCACCCTGAAGCTACGCCTTGATGCAAGCGGCTCGCCGAAGCGCCATTTTTCGTCTCATTTTCCGCTTTGTTTACAGCATTTGGCGTCTCTCGCGCAAGGGCGCCGTAAGAACTAATGGCTTGAACACGTGTCGAATTATTCTGCTGAATCGATTGGACACACCTGCGAGCGTGACACCATACTTAAAACCCTATTCTTCGGAGTCTTAAGTGGATAAGCCTGTCATTCCAGTGCCCCCGGCAGGGGCTACGAAACGACGCAAGCGGCAGCGGCCCAAGGGCCGCGCTGTTGTTCCGCAAGCCATGGATGAGGTCGAGGCACTGATCGGTGGCCCGCCGCTCCGACACGACTTGCTAATCGAATACTTGCACCGCATAAACGACCAGTACGGCCAGCTTGGCGCGCCGCACCTTGCGGCCCTGGCGAGGCTAATGGGGCTTGCCCAGACCGAGGTCTACGAGGTTGCAAGTTTCTACCATCATTTTGATATCGTGAAGGAAGAGCCCGATGGTAGCGTCGAGGCGCCGCCGGCGCTGACGGTGCGCGTCTGCGATGGGCTCAGTTGTGAGATGGCCGGCGCACGGCAGCTCCTGGAGAGGTTACCCGACTTGCTCGGCCATGAGGTGCGCGTGCTGGCAGCACCTTGCGTGGGACGCTGTGAGCAGGCGCCGGTCGCTGTCGTGCATCAGAAGCCGGTGCCCAGCGCGAGCCTTGATTCGGTGCACGCCGAAGTTCTCGCTGGACACATCCATGATAAACCCGAGAACTATATAGGGATGGATGCGTACCTCGCGGCGGGCGGCTATGCGCTGCTGCGCGACTGTATGGAGCACCGGCGCGACGTCGACGACGTGATTAAAATCATGGAAGACTCGGGTCTGCGTGGCTTGGGTGGCGCGGGCTTCCCGACGGGTCGCAAGTGGCGCATTGTTCGCGGCGAGGCGGCACCGCGGATGATGGCCGTCAATATTGACGAGGGTGAACCGGGAACTTTCAAGGATCGTGTGTACCTTGAGCGCGACCCCCATCGCTTTCTTGAGGGCATGCTGATCGCAGCCTGGGCGGTCGGTATCTCCGCCATCTACATCTATTTGCGCGACGAGTACCACGGCTGTCGCGCGCTGTTGGAAAACGAACTTGCGAAACTGCAGGCCGATCCACCGGTTCCGCTGCCCAAGATCGAATTGCGTCGCGGCGCGGGCGCCTACATCTGCGGCGAAGAGTCGGCGATGATTGAATCGATCGAAGGCAAACGCGGTATGCCGCGTTTGCGGCCGCCTTATGTTGCACAGGTTGGCTTGTTTGGGCGCCCGACGCTCGAGCACAACTTTGAAACGCTGTATTGGGTGCGCGAACTGCTCGAAAAAGGCGCCGATTGGTTTGCGTCGCAGGGGCGCAACGGTCGCAAGGGCTTGCGCAGTTTTTCGGTCTCGGGTCGTGTCAAGCATCCCGGCGTGAAGCTCGCACCAGCTGGCATAACGATACGTCAATTGATCAACGAGTTCTCAGGCGGCATGCAGGAGGGCCACACGTTTTACGGCTACCTGCCGGGCGGCGCCTCGGGCGGAATTCTGCCCGCTATAATGGGCGACATTCCGCTCGATTTCGATACGTTGCAGCCCTACGGCTGCTTTATCGGCTCCGCCGCAGTGATCGTGCTGTCCACGCACGACACGGCCAAGGCGGCGGCACGCAATATGATGCGTTTCTTCGAGCATGAGTCGTGCGGACAGTGCACGCCCTGTCGCGTCGGCACCGCTAAGACGAATGCGTTGATCGCCAAGGATGTCTGGGATCAACCTTTGCTCGCCGACCTGTCGCAAGTGCTGCGCGACGCATCAATCTGCGGCCTTGGGCAGGCAGCCCCGAACCCGGTGGATTGCGTAATCAAATACTTTCCGACCGAAGTGACCTGAGGACGACGCCGATGAACGCCATTGCCCGCACCGAACGCGCACAATTCGACGCCCCGGCCGTCACGTTTTTGCTTGATGGCCGTGAAGTCACTGGCCGCAGCACGGAGACATTGCTTGAGATTGCCGATCGGGAAGGGGTCGAAATTCCTCGCCTGTGCTACATGCCTGGGATGGATGCGGTTGGCAATTGCCGCTCATGCATGGTCGAAATCAAGGGCGAGCGGGTACTTGCCGCCTCCTGTTGCCGAGTGCCGCAGGCTGGCATGCAGGTGACCACCAACAATGATCGTGTGCGCAAGGCGCAGCAGCTGGTCATCGAGCTGTTGCAGTCGGACATGCCCGAGAAGGTCTACACTCGCCATAACGAAGTGGATGAATGGGCTGCACGCCTGAAGGTGGGCAAACCGCGTTTCGCGCCGCGTCCTGCGGTGGCGCCCGATCTTTCGCATCCGGCGATCGCGGTGAATCTCGACGCCTGCATCCAATGCACGCGCTGCTTGCGTGCCTGCCGCGACGAACAGGTGAACGACGTGATCGGCTTAGCCTTTCGCGGCCAGCACGAAAAAATCGTATTTGACATGGACGATCCGATGGGAGCGTCAACCTGCGTGGCATGCGGCGAGTGCGTGCAGGCGTGTCCGACCGGTGCACTCATGCCGGCGCGTGAAGTCGCGTTGACAATCCCGGACAAGTCCGTGAAATCGCTCTGCCCATATTGCGGCGTCGGCTGTCAGTTGACGTATCACGTCAAGGACGACCGCATCCTTTTTGTGGAGGGCCGCGATGGACCCGCCAACCACGCGCGTCTGTGCGTCAAAGGCCGATATGGTTTTGATTACTCGCGCCACCCGCAGCGTCTGACTGTGCCGCTGATTCGCCGCACTGATGCGCCCAAGACGGGCGACTTCGTGATGGACCCCGACAATGTGATGCAGGTGTTTCGCGAGGCCACCTGGGAGGAGGCTCTGGCGCTTGGCGGCGGTACCTTGCGAAAGCTGCGCGACACGCACGGTCCCAGGTCGCTTGCCGGGTTTGGTTGTGCCAAGGGCAGCAATGAGGAAGCGTACCTATTTCAGAAGCTTGTGCGGCTGGGTTTCGGCAGCAACAACGTCGATCATTGTACGCGCCTATGTCACGCCTCGAGCGTGGCGGCACTCTTGGAAGGGATCGGTTCGGGTGCCGTCAGTAATCCCGTCATGGATGTGACGCAAGCTTCAGTCGTGATCCTGATCGGGGCAAATCCTACCGTGAATCATCCGGTGGCTGCGTCCTTTCTTAAGAACGCGATGCGCAGCGGTACCAAACTCATCGTCATGGATCCGCGACGCAGCGAACTGGCGCGCACGGCCTACCGTTTTCTGCAGTTCAAGGCCGATACCGATGTTGCGCTACTGAATGCAATGATGCATGTCATTATCGAAGAGAATCTCGTCGATTCGAAATTCATCGCCGATCGCACACTTGGCTACGAGGAATTGGTTAAGAACGTGCAGGGCTACAGCCCCGAACTGATGGCGCCTATTTGCGGCGTCCCCGCCGAGATGATCCGAGAGATCGCGCGCCTGTACGCCACGAGTTCAGGATCGATGATCTTGTGGGGCATGGGCATCAGTCAGCACATCCACGGTACCGATAACGCGCGCTGTCTGATTGCGCTCGCGTTGATGACGGGTCAAATCGGCAGGCCCGGCACCGGATTGCACCCGTTGCGCGGTCAGAACAACGTTCAAGGCGCATCGGACGCGGGCTTGATTCCCATGATGTATCCGGACTATCAACGGGTGGATAGCCCGGAGGCGCGCGAGTTCTTTGCAACGGCCTGGAATGTACCGATAGCGCAACTCGACGACCAGCCGGGCTTAACCGTAGTGGAGGTTATTAAGGCTATTCTCGCTGGGAACGTCAAAGGGATGTACGTGATGGGTGAGAATCCTGCAATGAGCGACCCTGATGCCAATCACGCGCGCGAGGCGCTCGCCAAACTCGAGATGCTCGTGGTGCAAGACATCTTCCTCACCGAAACCGCCTATCTTGCCGATGTAATATTGCCGGCGTCCTCGTTCGCAGAGAAGACGGGCACGTTCACGAATACCGATCGCTTTGTGCAGCTCGGACGTCAAGCGCTGAACCCACCGGGGCAGGCACGGCAGGACATCAGGATCATTATTGACCTCGCGCGCGAACTGGGGCTTGATTGGAACTACGGCGAGGGTGAATCTGCAGTCGCGGCAGTTTTTGATGAGATGCGCCATACGATGCCCAGCATCGGCGGTATTACCTGGGAGCGCCTGCAGGCAGAGGACAGCGTCACGTATCCCTGTGAGAAGGAGGGCGATCCGGGACAATCCGTGGTGTTCGTAACATCGTTCCCGACACCGACCGGCAAAGCACGGTTCGTGCCCGCCGACATCATCCCCGCCAATGAACGACCCGATACCGAGTATCCGCTGGTGCTGATCACTGGCCGCCAGCTTGAGCACTGGCACACCGGCAGCATGACCCGTCGCTCAGGTGTACTCGATGCCCTGGAGCCGGATCCGGTCGCAGCGCTGCATCCGTTGGATCTGGCGGCGCTTGGCGCAAAACCAGGCGATGTGATCACGATTGAGTCGCGCCGCGGCAAAGTGACTCTGTACGCCCGCGCCGACGAAAGCTCGCCTCACGGCGCGGTGTTCGTCGCCTTCTGCTTCTACGAGGCGGCAATCAACAAGCTTACGAATTCCGCACTTGATCCGTTCGGAAAAATACCTGAATTCAAGTATTGCGCCATACGCGTGACATTGGGCGGCCCCACGCCCCAGCAACAAAGCTTTGGCGGCGGGCAAATTTTGGCGCCAAAGACCTTGGCAGAGGCGTGAGCGGCGGCGGCACGCCCCGCATGGCCGCGACATCCGGCGGCAAGTACTTTACTGGCGCGCATCGCCCTGCAGGCTCTCAAGCTCGGCGAGCGTGTTCGCATTAAAAAAACCGCTGCCGTCTTCGAAAACGACTCTTGCGCTGCGCGGCTGGTTTGTCCACAGTCCGGTCTTGCGCTGTCCACTGTTGACGAACGAACGCAAGCGCTCGAGCAGATTCGACTTCATGAGCGAGAACACGGGTTGCGGGAAAAGTGTGTCGCCCTCGCGAGTAAAAGCGCTCGCCATGTCGCCGCCGCTGTCAATGAGACCGGCGGCGAGTCGCCTCACCAGATCGAGCGGAAAGTTTGGACTATCGCAAGGAACCGTCACCAAGTAAGGAGTCTCGCAATGAGCGAGGCCGGCAAGCATACCGGCGAGCGGCCCCGGGTAGTCCGATACCTCATCCGGCCATACCGGTACGCCCATCGATTCATATGCAGAAAGATTGCGGTTGGCGTTGATCATGACTTTAGCGACTTGGGGCGCGAGTCGATGCAACGCATATTGCGCGAGTGGCATGCCGCGATACGGTTGCAGTCCTTTATCGACTCCGCCCATGCGACTGCCGCGCCCGCCGGCGAGTATCAGCCCGCTAATATCGGATATCTCAATGTTCATTGTGGGCACATGGTCAAGACCGATTACCGCGCTGCTTCCGCACCAGGGCCGAAAGGATGGGTCCTGCGCTCGATTGACGGCGCGCTGAATATCGTACTGCTTGGAGCGAGAGGCCACCATCGATAAAAACAACATCGATGCGTTCGTGGTGCAGCCCCAAGCGCAAGCTCCCGCGCCTGTTGTCGGCGCGCCGCGCCTCACGAGTGCGTCGGCGGCGCTGCTGCGTCAGATAGAGATCGTCGATGATCATGGCGATCGTCGCGCGATTTTCATACCCGCCGAACACGCACTGAGGGTGAGCGTCGATGGGCGACAGCTGGTCACGTTGATGACACTCGGCGCAAGGCCGGAACTTCTGGTGCTGGGCTATCTGTGTAATCAGGGCCTGATCGATGATATTACCGAAGTCGCATCTATTGCTGTCGATGCGGAACTAACCGTTGCGATCGTGACGAGCCGCACGGGCGCGCAAGGTGTTGCGTCACGAATCGCAAGCCGCATCGTCAGCACCGACCACGGCGAAGGGGCTGTATTTGGCGACCTCCTGAGCCGGCTCAGTGCAATTAAAATTCCGCCGGCAGCGAGCGCACGGATTTCGCAATCTACGCTCTATCGCGTGCTTGAAACAATGCGCCAGCACGGCGGCGCGATCCACCACGCAGCCGGATCGGTGCACACATGCGCGCTGTTCCACGGCGCGGACCTTTTGGTGTCGGTGGAGGATGTCGGACGACACAACGCGCTCGACACGATCGCCGGCTGGATGGTGTTGCATGGCGTTGCGGGCGCTGACAAGAGTCTCTTCACTACCGGACGCCTGACGAGCGAGATGGTGATGAAATGTGCGCAGAGTGGGATTCCAATCATTGTGTCGCGCAACGGTACCTCGGCGCTCGGTTATGAAATTGCAGCGCGGCTTGGCATGAGCTTGTTCGGCCGCGCCGCCAACCGGCGGTTTCTTTGCTACGTCGGCGCCGAGCGCTTCGACGCCGAACCCGCCAGCGGTACGAGTTCACTGCTAGACACGGACTGAAAAACACCTCGCGAACGCTGCGTTGCGGCGGCAACCTATGCGCGGGCGTTCATATTGTTGGCACTGAACCGCCATGCTAGCTTTCCCGCGGTTTTCCCCGTTTGCTGAGCGGTCGCGCTCACATTCACGAAGTGGCCTATTCGCGGCCCTCTAGCGATCGATGAGAGCTCAATGACCAAATCGACTCCATACGCAACGTTGCTTGCGCTTTTGCCCGTGGCGCTCGCGCAGAGCGCATATGCAGATGATCCGGCCGAGCAGCCCGCTCAAACGCAGCAGGCGCCGTTGGCGCGCGTCGTCGTGACTGCGACCCGAGTAGCGGAAGACCACTACCGCGTCGAATCGGTCGATTCGCTCGGTCCGCTTGGCACGAGTAAAATTCTCGATACGCCATATTCGATCGGGGTGCTGCCGCTCGATCTGATCGAGAATTCGCAGGCGACGAATTTCAAGGACGTCTCGAAATATCTGCCGCTCGTGGCATACCAGGAACAGCAAGGACCGGATATTTTGCGGCCGCAGACCCGCGGCATGCAGGGCGGTAACTTTCAGAACTCGCGCCTGGATGGCATGCAGCTGTTCGTTACCGTCGCCAATGCCATGGAGCAGTTCCAGCAGATCGAAGTCGTCAATGGTGTTTCCTCGTCGCTGTACGGTCCGGCGAATCCTTCGGGGATGTTCAACTTTATATCCAAGCGTCCCACCGACTATGACCTAAGACGCGTGAGCGTCAGCTACGGCAGCGACAGCATTGGTACCGCGCATGTGGATATTGGGGGGCGCGTCGATAAGAATGGCGTTGTCAGCTACCGCGTCAACGCACTCTTTGGCGCCGGCGACGGTTTTGTTGACGGCAGCCACCAAAGGCGCGTCCTTGGCGACGTTGCCATTGACGTGCGTCCGCTCGCAGACACCGTCCTTGAGATGAATTACAGCGACTACCATTTGGTCGATACCGGGTATCCGGGCTGGTTCACGTATGGGGAGAAGATCAACTTGCCGCCGGCGCCCGATCCAAAGCGGGTCGGCTACGGTCAGGAATATGCGGGTGTTAACCTGGAAACGCGCATCGCAAGCGTACGGGTGAAACATGATTTCAGTTCCGACTGGCATCTGGTGGCGGGCGGCTTGAACCAAGACGCATCGCGCGATATCAATACACCCGTCAACAATCTCAAATCCAACGCGGGCAACTACATCTCGTCGCTCGCCAATGGCTTTGCACCGCGCTTCATCATGACGAGCGATGCGGCCTACCTGAATGGCAATTTTGAGACCTTGGGATTGGCTCACGACCTGACCGTCGGAACCGCCGGCTACAAGGCCCAATCGTATTCAGTTATCACTCCCGCAACCCCGGCAAGCGTCCTCCTCGGAAACGCAAACATCAATAGCCCGCAGACCTTCCCGTTTCCTGCCGCGGGGGTGCCGAATACGGGCTTGAATTTTGACTCCTCGACGACATACCAGCAGGGCGTCAATATCGGCGACACCATCCGCTTCACCGAGCATTGGTCGACGCGACTTGCCGTCAGCCACGATTGGTTTCACGTCGACAACTACAACCCCAAAGCCATAGCACTTCCGGAATATTCGGATCAGGGCGCAAGTCCGACAGCGAGCCTCATGTACAAGCCGCTCGGCAACATGACGCTCTATGCTACCTATGCGAGCGCCTTGCAGGCGGGCGATCTGGCGCCGGGGACGGCCGCCAACGCCGGGGTGGGCTTAGCGCCCTATCGCAGCACGGAATACGAAGTCGGGTACAAGGCGTCTTTCGCCAAAATGGATTTCACGGCGGCACTGTTCCGGATTGAACGACCCTTCGCCAATATAGACATCACCACCAACATTTTCGGAATTTCCGGTGAGCAGGTCAACAAGGGGCTCGAACTCTCGGCTATCGGTGAAGTCGTGAGCGGTTTTACGGTCTACGGCGGTGTTACCTTACTGAACGCCAAGCTCGAAGACACACCAACTCCTGGGACCAACGACAAGCTGTTCGTCGGTGCGCCCAAGGTCAAGGGCAATCTGCTGTTCGAATACCAGATCCCGGCAGTGCACGGCTTGGTCACAAGTCTTGACTGGCAATTCTCGGGCCCACGCGCAGGCAATGACAGCAATTCGTTTTTGGTCGCGGGCTACAATCTGTTCGACATTGGTACGCGCTACACATCATCGGTCTGGAGCAAGAACGTGACTTGGCGTCTGGCGGTGAATAACGTGGCGGATAAATACTATTGGTCGACTGTCGGACCCAGCAACTTAACCGGTGCCAATACTGGCAACTTGCTCGGACACCTGGGATCGCCCCGAACCGTGCTTGCATCGGCGAGCATCGACTTCTAAGACGGATGGTTCATTCGCGCTGTGTTCGGGCCTGCTATGCGCGGTCGGGCTCGCCAGCACGGCAACCCTGCCGCAGGGTGTCTGCGCCCAGCGGAGCGGCGGCAGCACAGCGCCGCCCCGCCGCAAGATCGCCGATGCTGCGGGCCGGCATGTAACAATTTCGGCGGTGGTCACGGGTGTGGCCAATCCGTGGCACGCGAACAATGCCATGGTGCTGCGGCGACGTGGTCCCGCATTTTGCTCGCGCAAATATTCCCTATCGCACACGACTGGTCGAGGGCGGCCGCAACGATCGTGCTGCGGATACGCTTGCCGCGAGCCGTAATGGCAATGTTCGTGGGCGCTGGCTTCTCTATAAGTGGCGCGGCCTATGAGCGGATGTTCAGAAATCCTCTTGTCGGCACCGATATCCTTGGGGTGCCCGCCGCCGCAGGCTCTGGCGCCACCGCGGCTTTACTGCTATCGCGCAATGCTCTGCAGCTGCAGCTTCTATCGTTGTCTTCGGACTCGTGGTAGCCGGCCTTACTTACCTGCAGACGCGGGTATATCGATCGACACCCGTTCAAACCCTGGTGCTTTGCGGATAATCGTTGCCGCTTTCTTCAGCGCGCATCCGAGTGCCGCAAAATATGTCGCGGGCCCGGACTCGAAACTGCCAGCCATCACTTATGGGCTATTGGGAAGCCTCAATGGCGTAGCGGTCAAGAGCCTCGCGACGGCTCTGCCAGCGATAATCGCTATGATTGGCGCGCCATCTTTTGCATACCTGTTACGCAAAACCGGCGCTCATGGTTCTAAAATAGCCCCTCATTGAAGTCCGGGCAGCCACCTTTCGGTACGGTGAGCAGACGGTCTTCCGCGGCATTGATCTTGATGTGTACCGCAGCCGGGCGGCGTGATCGTTACCGACCCCGCCTCTGAAGTAATAAACGACGTTACATTGACGGCAACTCATGGAATCGACATCGCAGTCCTCGCCGTCCAACCGCGCAGCATCGGGCGAGTCTAAATTCCGCACGCCTTGTACACGTAGCCTTTCTGGGGGTTGCCAAGCCTGCGACGGTGCTGCATTGGGGAAGTTAAGGCGCCACAGCGCTGATATAAGCGTGCGGAGACTGTAGACTTCGAGAATGCGCCACAAAAAGACTGCTACGCATGGCGAACCGGGCGACTTAACTAAGCTACCTGCCAAAGTGGGCGGAATGACCGCGCAGCCTGCCTTGGGGCTGCATTTGCGTTATGGCTTCGAGTCGGGAGAGCAGCGCGGCGCCGCATTGGGAAATCCACTATTCGCGTTACTCTCCGCAGTGCTGGATGGTGGCTCAATCCGGCATGCGTCGCAGGCACTGGGATGTTCGTATCGTTATGTTTGGGGTTCGCTGCGAAAGTGGGAGCAAACCCTCGGCGAGCCCTTAATCATCTGGTCGCAGGGACAACGTGCGCGCCCGACGCAGTTCGCGGAGAGACTGCTGTGGGCAGAACGCCGAGCTCGCACGCGGATGCAGCCGCAGATTGAGGCGTTACGTTCCGACCTCGCGCGCGTACTCGAAGAAGCTCGCGACCAGCGCCATCAGCTACTTACGGTTCGCGCAAGCCACGACATCGCATTGCCCGTGTTGCAGCGTCATCTTGCCGAAACCACTGATCTGCACCTGCGGATCGGTTATCAAGGCAGTGTCGATGCGTTGCGCGCCTTGAATGACCGTCAGTGTCTTGTGGCCGGTTTCCATGTGCCCGCTTTGCGCGGCGCGGCGCCGGTGTTTGCCAAAGCACTTAAACCCATGCTCAGGCCCGCACAGCATGTGCTCATCGGTTGCTCGCGTCGCATGCAGGGCCTGATGGTGCGACGCGAGCATGCGGCGCTCGTGCGCACGTTTCCGGACATTGTGCGCTATGGCTTACGGTTCGTTAATCGTCAACTCGGCTCCGGCACGCGCTTGTTGGTCGATCACCTGATGCATGAGCACTCGATTGATTCGGATTCTTTGGCAGGCTACGTGAGACACGCCGAACACACGCATGTTGCGGTGGCCTTATGCGTGGCGAGCGGCTTGGCCGACGTCGGCGTCGGTGTCGAAGCCGCGGCACTGGAATTCGGATTGCACTTTGCGCCGCTGGTTGAAGAGAACTACTTTCTCGCGTGTCTGAAGGGAAATCTGACGCATGAAGCCGTACAACGTCTATGTGCCGCGCTCGGGGGCTCGGGCTGGCGGGACATCCTTGCAAAGTTGCCTGGCTACCAGCCTGCTCCCGCACCGGGAAAGGTACTGGTCATGACGGAGGCACTGCCATGGTGGCGCCGGGTCAAGACTGCATCCAAACGTGCGGTTCGCTCGTCGGCGGTCGCCGCAACGAAATAAGCATTCGACAGTGATTTCCCCGAGAC
>Ga0075522_10000621_pt1 | contig 25931 bp, 22 predicted proteins | sample NGEPerA_FD_74796 | JGI IMG/M metagenome (GOLD analysis project Ga0075522, IMG submission 74796) | Arctic peat soil microbial communities from the Barrow Environmental Observatory site, Barrow, Alaska, USA - NGEE PermafrostL2-A | ecosystem: Environmental > Terrestrial > Soil > Wetlands > Peat ...
CGGCCTTTAAGTCTAAGACCCTGCCCGCCTGCCGCGCATAGGTCGCCATATTGCGCTTCACGTCCTCAGCCGTCAGGGCAGGGCGTTCGTCCATGCGCCCGCCCGGATCCCCCACCATGGCGGTGAAATCCCCGAACAAGAGGTCAATAGCATGGCCCATGCGGTGGATACGGCGCAGGTTGATCAAGGGAATGGCGTGGCCTAGGTGGATCTCAGGACCGGTGGGATCGATGCCCAATTTAAAACGCAGGGGCCGGCCGGTCTTTTTGGAGTTTTTAAGACGTTCCAAAAACTGGGCTTTGGTGACGATGCTTTCGCCCAATGCGGATTTTTCTTCGATATAGGCAAACTGTTCCTCCGCCGACCAATGGCTGAGATCAGGCAGGGGCGCCAGCAAACGGGCTTCCAGGGTGGCGACATCAAGGGACAAGGGTTTAGGCCGGGAGTCAGGGGGCTTAAGAAGGCGATGGAACAGTACTATCGCCAAGCTGAGGTGACTTTTCAAGGGAACTCAAAGGATCGCCTTCTAGCCCTTGCTGCCAGTCAATGGCTTCATTTTTATCGGGCTGAATTCCTCTATTTGGCCTGCAAAAGCCGGTTTAAAGCTTCACCAATGTAGGGCATCTCCCAAGTGAAGCCCCTTTCTTTCAGGCGTTGGGGATAGACCTTTTGGCCCGACAAGAGCAGGGCATCGGCCATTTCACCCATGAAAAAACGCAACGCAAAACCGGGAACGGGCAGGAGCGCGGGGCGACTTAGGGCCCGCCGCAAGCTGAGCGTATATTGGGCATTGGTCACCGGATTGGGGGACGTCACGTTGTAGACGCCCGAACAGTCCGGCTGCTCCAGCAAGAACAACATGGCCCGCACCGCGTCGGGCGCGGAGATCCAACTCATCCATTGCCGCCCGGAACCCAAACGTCCGCCCAAACCGAGTTTAAAGGGCAATAAAGTCCGTTTAAGAACGCCGCCTTCAGGGCCTAAGACGACGCCCAAACGCATCTGGACCACGCGCATGCCGAAGTCCCCCGCTCGCGCCGTCGCTTGTTCCCAGTCCCGGCACAATGAGGCCAAAAAACCTTCGCCGACCGGACTTTTTTCGGACAAATCCTCGGATTCGCGGTCCCCGTAATAGCCCACTGCCGAGGCGGCCAAAAATACTTTGGGGCCGGCCTTTAAGGCGGCAAGCGCGTCCACCAAAACCCGGGTTCCCAATAGACGGCTTTCCCTCAATTTTTCCTTGGTTGACGCCGTCCAACGGGCGTCCGCAATGCCTTGCCCCGCCAAATGAATGACCGCGTCCAAACCCTGGAGGGCCCGCTCATCGATGAAGGCCGTGGCCGGATCCCAAGGCAAAAGACGCGGATCTTGAGGGTCCATGGGCCCCCGTGAAAGGCGTAAAACCTCATGCCTCTGGCGTCCGAGCGCCGCCACCAAGCGCCGTCCCAAAAAACCCGATGCCCCTGTGACCAAAATACGCATACCGCCCGACTCCTACGCTGGGGTTGGGGATCCCAAACTCACAGGACCATGCTCCCACGGAGGGCACCCGCTGTCACCCCAGTGCGTATTTCCAAGTGTCAGCACGGCCCAAGACCTTTATAATCACGCACCTGGAAGGATGGCCGAGCGGTTTAAGGCAGCAGACTTGAAATCTGCCGTGGGGGCGACTCCACCGTGAGTTCGAATCTCACTCCTTCCGAAATCTTAAGACAGGGGACCGATATCCGTGCCCTCCGCTACAGGGATGGCGTCGGCCCCGGATATCGGTCCCCTGCCTTCACTGTTCGGTCATCGTTCGCGGACGGGATCGGGCGGCCGATGGGTTTGTCTCTGCGGTACGGAATAGAAAGCCCGGAAACTACGTGTAAGACAGATAGACTCTTACGCGGAGGCAAACCATGTCCAAAAAACCCTTCCTTACGCTCGATCTCTGGTCCGACCTGGTCTGCCCTTGGTGCTGGATCGGCAAGCACCGCGTCGAACGCGCCCTAGCGGCTGAAGGGCTTGAGGCACGCTGGCATTTTCATGCCTACGAACTCGGGGCGCGCATACAGACACGGCGACCCACGGTGACACACATCGCCGAAAAGTACGGCATGAGCCTCGCTGAGGCGCGACAGATGACGGACAAGGTGCGGGACTTGGGCCGTGAGCTAGGTCTGGACATCAACCCCGAGGTCCAGAAAACCGCGCCGACTTACGACGCCCACCGCTTGGTACAAGCCGCCCAGACGCAAGGAGATGCCAGGACCCTGGTGGAACGACTGCACCGGGCCCATTTCAGCGAAGGCCTGGACATCGGCGACCGTAGGGTGCTCGGAACCCTGGCGGTAGAGAGCGGCATGGACTTGAAGGAAGCCGACCGCGTGCTCGACAGCGGAGCATACTCCACCGAAGTCGAAGAGGACGAACAGCGTGCCACAAGCTATGGGATCGGGGGCGTGCCGTTTACGTTGATGAACGGCCGCTTAACCGTGGAAGGCGCCCAAAGCGTGGAGGCCTTCGGTAAAAAGCTACGCGAAGCCTTGGCAATGGGAGCCTGAACATCAGATTTAAAAAAATTTACGCTCCCATCCTGTGATCAAAAAAAATTAAACGCCCCTATCATGAACTGCGAATCAAGATTTCATCAGCCCTTCAACCTGTACCCCACGCCCGGTTCGGTAAGTATCAGCTTGGGTTCCGCAGGGTCCACCTCCAATTTCTTCCTTAAATTCGCGGCGTAGATGCGCAAGTAATGGCTGTGTTCGACGGCATTGGGGCCCCATACCTGTTTGAGCAATTCCCTTTGGGTCACGACCTTGCCGAGATTCAGCGTCAGAACCCGCAAAAAATTGAATTCCGTGGCCGTGAGTTTGACGGTCTCGCCATCGCGCGTCACGCCATGGTCAGCCAGGTCAATGCTCAAAGGGCCGACTTTGACGATCGGATCTGAGTGGTTACCCCGAATGTGGCGCGCCAGCACCCGCAAGCGCGCCAAAAGTTCCGGGACGCTGAAGGGTTTGGTCAGGTAGTCGTCCGCGCCCGCGTCGAGCAGGGCCACCTTGTCCGCCTCGGAATCCTGCACCGTCAGGACAAGCACGGGCACCGCGCTCCATTGCCGCAGGCGTTGCAGTACCCACAGCCCAGGCTTGTCGGGCAAACCCAAATCAAGGATGACCAGTTCCGGCGCCTGGGTGGCGGCCTGACGCAGGCCCGCTTGCCCGTCGACCGCTTCCACAACCGCATAGCCCTCCGCCTCCAGGCCCGCCTTCAAAAGCCTCCGTATGGCCGCCTCGTCGTCGATCACCAACACGCGCCGGACGTTCTTCATGCGGGCTCCAAAGGGGCGGGAGGAGCCTTATCCACGGTAAGGTCGATGCTAAAAATAGCCCCGCCGGAAGGCAAATTTGAAGCGTGTACTTCCCCGCCGTGGGCCCGCACCAGACTACGCGTGATATAAAGGCCCAAGCCGGTGCCCCCAGCGGGCGAACCAGGCACCCTATAAAATTTATCAAAGACCCTCTCCAAGTCCCCCGGCGGCAGCCCCGGTCCCTGGTCGGATACGCTCAATGTCAATCTACCCGCACCGACCTGGGCGGACACTCGAATAGGGGAACCCGGCGGCGTATAGGCGGCGGCATTCAACAAAAGATTGGATAGAGCATGTTCCATGAGCCTAAAATCAAGACGTAAAAGGGGGAGGTCCGAAGGAAGATCCAGCACCACCGGACGGCCTTCCAAAGGGCCTTTCAAGCTCTGGACGGTCAAACGCACCAACTCTCCGGGATCATGCCAATCCAAGTTGGGAGCCAGAACCCCGCTATTCAGTCGAGCCATATCCAAAAGGTTTTCGACCACCCGATTAAGACGTTCCCCCGCCTCCGCCACGGCTTTGAGATAGGCGTGACGCCGGATCGGATCGGCGGCCGTGGCCTCATCTTGCAAGGCAGACGCCGAACCCAAGAGCGCGGTCAAAGGGGTGCGAAGTTCATGGGACACGGAATTCAAAAGGGCCTGATGGAGCTGTTCACTCTCGCGCAACAAGTCCGCCTCGCGGGAACTGCGTTCAAGGCGGCTGTGTTCCAAAGACTGGCCCAACTGTTGGGCGGCAGCCTTTAGCAATACCTCTTCATCCACGCTCAAGCTGGTTTTTTTTCTCTGACACACCAACACACCGACGGCTGCGTGGCCACCCATCAAGGGAATGAACAGGGCGTCCCCGCTGGGCAAATTGTCCGTCGACCAGCCCGCGGATTTCCCGGCCTTCAGGGCCCAGTCCGCCACGGCCAGCTCTTTGGCGCTGAGGTCAAAGGACTGGCTGGTGCCCTGAGCCTTCAGCTTCGCGTCGGGACCGACCAGGTACACGGCACAGGGACTCCCCAAGGAACGCTCCAACAGCCGCGCCACTTCCTGGAATTTCGCCTCGTTATCCTCGCCCACCATGGCATTAACCAGGCGATAGAGAAGGTCGGTGCGCCGCTCACGCTCCTCAAGCACACGCTGGTTGCTGCGGACTCGGTGGGTCAACAGCCCTGTGATCACCGCCGCCAAAAAATAGGCGAAGATCATCAATAGGTCTTCGCTGCTGCTGATGGTGAAGGTGAAACGCGGCGGAATAAAAAAATAATCCCACACCACCGCGCTCAGGGCCGCACCCAACAACACGGGACCCAAAGAATAAAATAGGCTCAAAGACAGGAGACCGAGCAGAAAAAGAAACCCCACTGCGCGGTAACCTAGGATCAATTCTGCTGGCGCCCCCAACAGCGCCATACCCGCCACGCCCCATAAGGTATACCAGTATTGCGACGGCGTGGATTCAAAACGTGAAGAAGCGGACTCTTCCCCTTGGACGCGGTCGCCGGGATTGTCTTGACGGACCACGTGCACATCAAAATCCCCGGATTCCTCCGTTAAACGGCTCAACAAGGAACCACCCGAGGCCAACTTGTGCAACATGCCGCCCTTTGGACGGCCCAAAACCAATTGGGATACATCGCGGCTGGATGCGACCCGACGCAAAGCCCGGGCCAGGTCGCTGTCGGCGACTTGGAGGACTTCGGCGCCCAGTTCCTCCGCCAAAGCGAGATTTTTGCGCAATTGCTCCCTGTCCTTGGGCCCTAAGTCCAGGCCCTGGTTGACATACACGGCCAACCAAGGAGCCCTAAGTCCAAAAGCCACACGGCGGGCGGAACGCACCAAACGCTCCGAAAAGGGGCTGTGGTTCACGGCGACCATCACCCGTTCATTGGTGTTCCATGCCCCCTTGTCGCCGGCAAGGCGGCTAAAGGCCTGCAGGTCACGATCCACCCTCTCGGCGGTCACACGCAAGGCGATTTCGCGCAGGGCCGTCAGGAGTTCGGGTTTAAAAAAATTCGCGGCCGCACGTTGGGCTTTATCGCCCACGTAAACTTTCCCCTCAGATAAGCGTTGCAAGAGTTCCGAAGGGCTGATGTCGATGACTTCAATCTGATCGGCACGCTCCAAAATGGAATCCGGAACGGTCTCCCTCACGGGAACGCCGGTGATGGCCTCCACGGATTCCTTGCGGCTGTCCAAGTGTTGGACATTCACCGTGGTGAAAACGTCGATCCCGCGGTCCAAAAGCTCGACCACATCCTGCCAGCGTTTGGGATGACGCGAACCCTCGATATTGGTGTGGGCCAATTCGTCCACCAACACCAGCTTGGGCTTGCGCTCCAAAATGGTGTCGAGATCCATCTCCATCAACTCAGTGCCGCGATACAGCTGTTTACGGCGGGGGATCATAGGAAGGCTATCCACCAAGGCCGCGGTCTCAAAACGGCCATGGGTTTCCACGAGGCCGATGACCGCGTCCACGCCCTCCCAGCGGGCTTTGGCGCCGGCCTCAAGCATGGCATAGGTCTTTCCGACGCCGGCGCACATTCCCATAAAAACCCGCAAATGCCCCTTGTTCAGGCGTTCTTCACTCTGTTTTAAGGATGCCAGCAAGGCGTCAGGATCGGGTCTTTGCGGTTCGACGGGCATAGCGGTCCATCCATAAAAAAATAGCTGAATCGATGTTAGAAGATTCCCACAAAATTAGCCATGCTCCCGAATGCAACCCAAACGCTTTCCCAAACCCCCGGGAATCATCCGATTCGGGGGTTTGGGACCCCATTAACGCAAACCGTCCAAAGCCAAATTTAATTTCAAAACGTTCACCCTGGGCTGGCCGAATATCCCCCAATCGGGGTTTTCAACAAAAGTCCCGACCAGAGACCGCACAGCGGCCTGATGGGGGGCATCCATGTTCCTGGCCGCCGCGACGCGGGCAAGCTGGTACAAGGCGGCTTCCAGGCTGATGTGAGGGTCCAAACCGCTGCCCGAAGCGAAGAGCAGGTCCTGAGGCGGTTCGCCGGCTCCGGGATCGGCCTTCATCAAAGCCGTCCTGCGATCAGCCACAGCCTTGACCAAGGCCGCGGACGTGGGTCCCAGATTGGAACCGCCGGAGTTGAGGGGATCATAGCCCGTGCCCGCGGCCGAGGGACGCGGCCAAAAGTATTTGTCCGCGGCGAATTTTTGGGCGATGAGCGAAGACCCCACCACCGTGCCGTTGACGCTCAACAAACTTCCGTCGGCCTGGTCCTTGAACAGGGGCCGGCTGATGCCGGCGGCCACCAAGGGATAGATGCCGCCCGTCAGGAGGACCATCCACAGGAGCATGCGCAGCGAAACGATCAAGTTCTTCATGGCGTTCTCCGAAAGAGGCGATTTAGACGGTCCAGCCCAGGGCCACCACCAGCAAATCCAGCAGTTTAATGCCGACAAAGGGGGTGACCACGCCCCCCAGGCCGTAGATCAAAAGGTTGCGGCGCAACAGGGCGCCCGCACCCACGGCTTGGTATTTGACCCCTCGCAAGGCCAAGGGAATCAGCATAATGATGATGATGGCGTTGAAAATCACCGCGCTGAGGATGGCGCTTTGGGGGCTATGCAAACCCATGATGTTGAGGGCGGCCAATGGCCCTTGGGACTCCCCTTTGGCGATGTATAGGATGCTGAACAAGGCCGGCAGGATGGCGAAATACTTGGCCACGTCATTGGCCACGCTGAAGGTGGTCAGGCTGCCGCGGGTCATCAAGAGCTGTTTGCCCACTTCCACGATTTCGATCAACTTGGTGGGGTTACTGTCCAGGTCCACCATATTGCCGGCCTCGCGCGCAGCCTGGGTGCCTGTGTTCATGGCCACACCCACGTCAGCCTGCGCCAAGGCGGGCGCATCGTTGGTTCCGTCCCCAGTCATGGCCACCAAATGGCCGGCGGCCTGTTCGTCGCGGATGCGCTGCAGCTTGTCTTCCGGCTTGGCCTGGGCCATAAAATCATCCACGCCCGCTTCGGCGGCGATGGCGGCGGCGGTCAGCGGATTGTCCCCGGTGACCATCACCGTGCGGATGCCCATGGCACGGAGTTCGGCAAAGCGCTCCTTGATGCCGCCCTTAACCACATCCTTCAAGGTCACCACACCCAGAACCCGGTTGCCCTCACACACCGCCAAAGGCGTGGCGCCGGCCTTAGCGACGCTGTCGGCAGCCGTCTGGCATTCCTCGGGAAAGCGCCCACCCAACGATTCCACATACTCCCGCAACGCCGCCACGGCGCCTTTGCGCAATTTACGGCCATCCTTAAAATTCACGCCGCTCATACGGGTCTGGGCGCTGAACGGCACGAATTCCGCTTCATGGGGGGCCGGCGCATCGGCCCGCAATTGGTACTTCTCCTTGGCCAAGACGACGATACTGCGGCCCTCCGGCGTTTCGTCCAAAAGCGACGCCCACTGGGCCGCCTCGGCCAGTTCCCGCTCCTTGACACCCGGCGCGGCCGTAAATTCGGTGGCCATGCGGTTCCCCAAGGTGATGGTCCCGGTTTTGTCCAAAAGCAGGACATCGATGTCGCCCGCAGTTTCCACAGCCTTTCCACTGGTGACCACCACATTGCGACGGATCAGGCGGTCCATCCCGCTGATGCCTATGGCGCTGAGCAGGCCGCCGATGGTCGTGGGAATGAGGCAGACCAAAAGGGCCATCAACACGGGAACGCTGACCATGGCGCTGAGGTCCTGGCCGGAGGCGTGGCCGCTATAAATCGAAAAACACTTCAACGAAACAATGGTCAGCAAAAAAATAAGCGTCAGGCCACTCAGGAGCAGCGTCAGCGCGATTTCATTGGGGGTCTTTTGACGGCTGGCGCCCTCCACCAACGCGATCATGCGGTCCAGAAAACCGTGGCCGGGCTCGGCGTTGATCATGATGACGATCCGATCGCTGAGCACCCTGGTGCCGCCCGTCACGGCGCTGTGATCCCCGCCGCTTTCCCGTATCACCGGAGCCGATTCGCCGGTGATGGCGCTCTCGTCCACGGTGGCGATGCCCTCCACGACGTCGCCGTCGCCCGGGATCACGTCCCCCGACTCGCAGACGACGCGGTCCCCCCGCCGCAATTGGGCGGCAACCACTTTGGTCTCAACACCGTCTTTAAGCAGGCGCGCCACCGTGGCGGAACGGGTCTTTTTCAAGGCCTCGGCCTGTGCCTTGCCGCGGCCCTCGGCCATCGCTTCCGCAAAATTGGCAAAAACGACTGTAAACCAAAGCCAGATCGAAATTTGGGCCTCGAAGGACGCTCCGTGCCCCGCCGCCCATGCACGCATGACGAAGATAGTGGAAAGCAGAGCGCCCACCTCCGTGACGAACATGACCGGGTTTTTCAGCTGAATACGCGGATCCAGCTTGCGGAAACTGTCCTTAACGGCTTCCACCATGATTTTGTTGCGTTGTTCCGATGTGGCTTCCATGGTCGACTCCTAGAAAGTATGCCCGGAGAGCATCAGGAAATGCTCCACCAAGGGGCCCAGGCACAAAGCCGGCATGAAGGCCAGCACGCATACGATGAGGATCACCGACACCAACAAGACCACAAAGATCGGCGTGTCCGTGGTGAAGGTGCCGCTTGAAGGCGGCGCGATTTTTTTGACGCTCATGCTGCCGGCGATGGCTAGGGCCGGTATCAGCACCCCAAAACGACCGATCAACATGACGCATCCAAGCACCACGTTATAGAACACAGTGTTCGCGTTCAATCCGGCGAAGGCGCTGCCGTTGTTGCCGGCGCACGACGAGAAAGCGTACATGATTTCGGTCAAGCCATGGGGGCCGGCGTTATTGAGGCTCGAAATCGCCACCGGAATGATCGAGGCGAATCCTGCGCCGAGCTTGATGCAGGCGTTGGGCAAAATGATGGCCAGCACCACCCATTGCATGTCCCGGGCTTCGACCTTTTTGCCGAGGTATTCCGGCGTCCGTCCCACCATCAAGCCGGCCATGAACACCGTCATCAGCACGAAGATCAGCATGCCGTATAAGCCGGAACCCACGCCGCCGAAAACTACCTCACCCAGCATGATGTTCAGCATGCACATGCCGCCGGCCAGCGGGCTGAAACTGTCGGTCATGGCGTTGACCGAACCGGTGGACGTCACCGTCGATAAACCGTTAAAAAGGACGCTGTTGGTGACCCCGAAGCGCAGTTCTTTGCCCTCCATCAGCCCGGACAAATGGAACACGGGATTGGGGGAAAACTCGGCGTAGAGGGCGACGCCAAGGCTGATGAACAAAAGTAGGCCCATGGCGGCCCACAAAGCCACGGCCTCTTTGCGCTTGCCGATCATGACACCAAAGGTCCACACCAAGGACGAAGGTATGAGCATAAGCGCCAGCATTTCAAAAAAGTTGCTCAAAGGCGTCGGATTTTCATAAGGATGGGCGCTATTGGCGTTGAAAAATCCTCCGCCATTGGTGCCCAACTCCTTAATTGCCACCTGCGACGCGGCTGGACCTTGCGTCAACACCTGGTCCGCGCCCTCCACCGTCTTGATCTTGTCATAAGCGCGCAAGTTCTGCACCACACCCTGGCCGGTCAGGAACACGGCAAGCACCAAAGCTATGGGCAAAAGGATGTGCACCGTGGTGCGGACCAAATCTACCCAGAAATTTCCAAGGTCGGGGTTCTGACGGTTCCGCAGACCCCGGATCATGGCCACCAAGGCCGCGATGCCCGTGGCGGCGCTCATAAAGTTCTGAACCGTCAGGCCCAGCAACTGGGTCAGATAGGCCATGGTATTCTCGCCGCCATAACCCTGCCAATTGGTGTTGGTGACGAAACTGGCCGCGGTGTTGAAAGCCGAGTGCCAGCTCACCGGGGGGAAGGCCTGGGGGTTCAGCGGCAGATGGTTCTGGACCATCTGCAGGATCCACACCACGGTGAAGCCCGCGAGGTTGAACATCAGAAGGGCCCCGCAATAGCGCTTCCACTGCATGCCCTCCTTGGGATCCACGCCGGCCGCCCTGTAGCTCAGACGTTCCAGCCAGCCCAAGGGCTTGCTCATGAGGTGCGGCTGACCCTCAAACACCTTGGCCATGTAGCCGCCCAAAATTGGGGTTAGGGCTATGAGGGCGGCGAAAAATATGACGATCTGCATCCAATCATTGGCTTGCATGGCGGCTCCTAGAACTTCTCGGGGTTGATCAAGGCGTAGATCAGGTAAATGCATAAGCCCACAGCGGCGATGCTGGCCAACGCGAAATCAAAATCCATGAAGACCTCCTCACGGTCAGGTTTAAAACAACGGAAGCTTGGGCGATCTGCGGCTTAAAAAAATCCTCCCCAGGTCATCCCGAACCCGGGGAAGATTTCTCCCATGATTTTCATTTGCGGCGCCCTTGTCGCATCACGAGAGATTCTGTGGCCCAATCGGCGATGCTGTCTTTGAGTGGGGATCAGACTAGGGCTTTTTTTGAACCGGATTTAGCTTAAGACAAAGGGCGTAAAGACGGGGTCTTGAGTACGAGGCGCTGCGTAAAAAAGCGGTAAAAATGACGATCATCGACGCAGAAAACCGGTTATTAACCCTTAATTAGGGTCATCAGGATTTCAAATTGGGTCGAACGATTTTGGCCACATAGAAGTTTTCAACCTGCTGCCGGGCCCATGGTGTGCGGCGCAAAAATACCAAACTAGATTTGATGCTCGGGTCTTTTTTGAAGCAGTTGATATCCACCGCCCCGGCCATACCTTGCCACCCGCACCGTTCCACCAATTGATTCAGAATCATTTCAAGAGTCACCCCGTGCAGGGGATTTTTGGGTTGGGGATTGTTCACACCAACACCAAGCTTCCCAACACGAGGCTGACACAGCTCGAAAGATTAAGACTGCGGGCCCGAGGATCCATGGGGATGCGACGGGAGCTTTCTTTCCATCGTTCATGCACTTCTTCGGGAAGGCCATGGCCTTCGTTTCCAAAAACCAATATCGCACCGGGCGGTATTTCGCCGGGCCTGAAGGCCTGCGGGGAACGGGTGCTCAAAAGAAACACCGGAGCGGCGTCGGAGAGCGTAGCCATCCAGTCGTCAAGGGAGGAGTATTCCTGCTTTTCCAAAAGAGGCCAATAATCCATACCCGCCCGTCGAAGGTTTGCGTCGCTGAGCGTGTAGCCGAGGGGATGCACCAAATGCAAACGGCAACCCAAAGCCATGCAGGTGCGCCCGACATTGCCGGTGTTTCCGGCGATCTCAGGGCGGACCAGGACGATTTCATAACGTGGAGTGAAAACGGGCATATCCCAAGCCAAAGAGCAAATGGACCCAATGAGCCCTAAACAATGAAACCCCGAGCCTAAGCCCGAGGCTTCATAAACGCAAACTAGTCCCGCCTTGCGCTATTCGAACACCCGCACCGGTAAAACCGTCATAGGAATGCCTTCCCATTGCAGACGGCCCTGCAAGGCATAGACCGACTGGCTATGCATCCAACGCTGATACCAACGTTCCTTCTGGAACACAAACTTGCTGCCGAACACCACCGAAACGGGAAATTCTTGGACCGTTTGGCTGCAAAGACGCGCCGCCGGGGCCACCATTTCAATGCCCATGTCCATTTGGTAGCTTGCCGGAATGCCCATGCGCCGCGCAAAAAGCACGTAACGTTCCAAATCTTCCCGCACTTTAGTGTGAAGGTGTTCCAGAGCGTCGGCGCCCTTGAAATTACCGCTGTCCACCACGCCGACGCTGACAAAGACGGCGTTCTTGAAATGACCCGGAAAAAAGACCTGAAAAATGGAGAACAAAGAATGCAAGCCGACGCCATTGTAACCGTCCACCAAAATAATGGCGGTCGGCTTCTGCGGATCCATCGGCGCGTCCGTGGGTTCCTGGTCGACGTGCAATTCCATCAACTGGCCGTCCAGATGGCTGAGCCGTTGGGCGACGCCCTTATAGTAGCGGCGCACCACCAAACAAAGTCCGATCAGCACGGCGGTCGTCACCATCGTGATCCAGCCGCCTGCGGTGAATTTCTGCACGACCATGACCGCCAAAATGCCGAGACACAAAGCCAGGCCGATGACCTGAATGTAAATTTGGCTCAACCACTTCGGATTTTCGCGGCGTTCCTTCCAAAAATGGAGCGTCATCGACAGGGTGGTCAGCGAAAAAGTGATGAACACGTTGATCGAGTACATCACCACCAGAACCTCGACATTGCCGTGGGTAAACAGCAGGGCCACCGTGGAGGCGATCCCGAAAACGAGCACGCCATTTTGCATGGTGAGGCGGTCGCTCAGGCCCGCGAAACGCTTCGGAACCCATGCGTCCAAGGCCATGTTCGACATGACCCGCGGACCATCGATGAAACCGGTCTGGGCGGCGATGATCAAAAGAAGCGCCTCGGAGGCAAGGGTGAGCCAAATAAGAATGCGGCCCATGGAAGTGTCCCCGAACAGTCCATGGGGGCCGAAAACGTCGGCGGCAAGCACTGCGTTCATGGTTTGGCCTTCAATAACATGGACGTGGGCGATGAGATAGCCCAAGAAGAGGCCACCGGAAGCCAAAATCAACGAAGCCGCCATATACCGCATTGTCACCTTACCGGTATGCACCTGCGGCGCCCGTAAGATCGCCAGGCCATTGCTCACGGCTTCGATGCCCGTATAGGTGCCCGCGCCCATGGAATAGGCCCTCATGAACAAAAACAGCAGGCCGAAGACGCCCAAGGTCGCCACGCCATCATGCAAGCCTTCCGGCACGGACACGGCGATGGCTCCGAGCTGGTTCCAATGGACGAAGAAACTGCAAGCGATCAGAAGTATGTGGGTGACAACAAAGAGCATGAATATCGGCGCCACGGCGATCACGCTTTCCTTGATGCCGCGCAAATTCATGATGACAAGGAACAAAAGGCTGGTGAGTTCCAAGCCCATTTTATAATGCTGCCATTGCATGGGAAACATGCTGAACAGGGCGTCCCCGCCGGCGGCCACCGACACCGTGATGGTCAGAATATAATCCACGGTCAATGCGCAGCCGGAAACCAAGCCTGGCACCGGTCCCAGCAAATGCGTGGCGACGACATAGCCGCCGCCGCCATTGGGAAAATACTCGATCACCCGGCTATAGGCGGCCGAAATGATAAAGATCGTGAACATGGACGCCAGCACCACCAGCGGGATCAGGTACAGATTCTGCTGGAGCACGCGAAAACTTTCGTCAGGCCCATAGGACGAGGAACTCAAACCATCGGCGCCCATGCCAATCCAGGCCAGCACCGGAATAAGCGCAACCGTATGGAACAGCCCTTGGTCGTTCAAATTCTTGGCGTCGCCGATCAACGCTTTCCGCGTGCGCCTCCACAGGCGCATGTTCCAGCTAAGGTCGGACTCTTCGTTCATTTCCGGATGCTGGGTCGGATCAATATTTTTAGGAAGGGGTGACTCACTCATGCTGGGTCTTCTCCGAAACTCTTGATCGACATTGACCGAAGAAAATTAGAAAGCGAAAAATATAATTCCGTTGAGACGTCTCAAATTCCCTCGACAGTGACCTTCACCATTTTATCACCCTGCCGGATTTGTTGAACAAGTTCCATGCCCTCAATGGTCTGTCCGAACACGGTATACTGCCGGTCCAGGCTCGGTTGGGGAGCCAGGCAAATGTAAAACTGGCTTCCGGCGCTGTCCTGGTCCGGCGTCCGGGCCATGGCCAGGGTGCCCGTCAAATGCGGCTTCTCATTGAATTCCGCCTTCAGCTTGTAACCGGGGCCTCCAGAACCATTGCCCTTGGGACAACCGCCCTGCACCACGAAATCCTGTACCACCCTGTGAAAAGCGAGGCCATCGTAATAGCCCTTTTTGATCAAGTCCACCAAAGCGGCGCAATGGTTCGGGGCATCCAGGGGATAAAGCTCAACTTTAACCATGCCACCGTTTTCGAGCTCAATGGTGACCACCGGCTTGGCATCCGCCGCCAGCGGCTCAAAAGTTTTCAAAGCCACGCGTTTCCTCCAATGACTAATTCCGGCCGGCAAGGCCGCAAACAGGACCACCAACAGGATCCAAGCTAAAATCTGCACGCCGCCGCCCCCTAGTCCAGGAAACCCTTCAGTTTTCTAGCCCTGGTTGGATGGCGCAACTTGCGCAAGGCCTTGGCTTCGATCTGGCGCACGCGCTCACGGGTCACACCCTCGATGTTTCCGACTTCTTCCAACGTATGCGGATAGCCGTTTTCCAGGCCAAAGCGCAGTTTAAGGACCTTGGCTTCCCGTTCCTTGAGCGTCTCCATCACTTTGCTGATCTGTTCCTGCAATAAGATGTAGCTGGCGGCGTTGATAGGGCTGACCGCATCCTTATCCTCGATGAAATCGCCCAGATGCGAATCTTTCTCTTCGCCGATGGGGGTTTCGAGGCTGATGGGCTGTTGCGCGATCTTAAGAACTCCCCGCACTTTGTCCACCGGCATGCCCATGCGCTTGGCGATTTCCTCAGGCATGGGCTCATTGCCGGTTTGCTGGACGATGTCCCGCGACGTCTTGATCAATTTATTGATCGTCTCGATCATATGCACGGGAATGCGAATCGTGCGGGCCTGGTCCGCGATGGCGCGGGTGATGGCCTGGCGGATCCACCAAGTGGCGTAGGTGGAGAATTTGTAGCCGCGGCGGTATTCGAAACGCTCAACGGCGCGCATCAGGCCGATGTTGCCTTCCTGGATCAAGTCCAAAAACTGGAGACCCCGGTTCGCGTACTTCTTGGCGATGGACACCACCAGGCGCAAATTGGCCTCCACCAACTCCATACGCGCCCGGTAGGCGGCCTCGTTGCCTTCGTCGATGCGGCGGCAGACTTCCTTGATGTCCGCGGCGGTGCGAACCAGGGCTTCCTCGCAAACCTTGGCGATTTTGACCTGGGACTGGGCGAATTGTTCAATCAGCGCGTCCAGTTCCTCCGGCCGTATGCGCGCCTCTTTGGCGATGCGGACCCGTTCGCCGGCTTTTTTGAATCTGACGGTGGTTTCCACCATGTTCAGGCCGCCCAATTGCCGTTCCAGGCTGCCGATTTCGCGTTCGATATGGGCGATACGCTCCAAGAAACCTTTGTAGGACGAAGCCAAATCCTGGTAAACCTTGGGCTTGAAATTAAACTGGCGCAGGGCCTCCAACAGCTGGGTGTGCGCCTCATCGCGCGCCTTCATTTGGCGGCTGCGATCGGTGTCGCTTAAACCCGGTTTTTCCAGGTTTTTCAGCGCCTCTTTCCAGCTCTTTTCAGCCGCATCCACTTTTTTGAGGGCCTTGGCCACATCCCCCGCCATCTTTTTTTCGGCGGCCGGGGGCACCTCGCCGTCGATGGTGTGTTTAACGACCTCGCTGGCCAATTGCTTGGCCTTGACGACGGAATCAGCCAGAGCCTTGGACTGGTCGCGCGCCAAAGTCGCGGACAAAATGACGTCCTGGACCTTAAGCTCCTCGTCCTCGATGCGTTTGGCGAGGCGCACCTCCTGCTCGCGGGTGAGCAAGGGTGTGCGGCCCATCTCATGCAAATACATCCGAACCGGATCGTCCGATCCGCCTTCTTCACGGGCTTCGGCGCGGTTTTTAGGCTGAGGTTGGGCCTCCGCTTCGTCGTCGTCGTCGTTGGAAGCTTCCGCTCGTTCCTTTTCTTCACCCTCCTCCTCGCGGCCGTCGGCCCCAATACGGACTTTAGCCTCATCCTTGGCGCCTTCGCTGTCGTCGTCGACGGAACGGCCTTTGTCCAAAACCTCGATGCCTTCTTCGCCCAGCATGGACAATACGTCGTCGATCTGCTCGGAACTGACCACCTCGTCCGGCAAAGCATCGTTGACGTCTTGGTAGGTCAAAAAGCCTTTGGCGCGGCCCTTGGCCATAAGGCGTTTCATGCCCTCGCCGGAACCCCCTTCGGGCTTCGCGGCAGGGGCGCCGTCGACGGGCGCCGCACCAGGGGCGCCCGCTTCGGCGCCTTCCTTGCGGGGACGTCCGGGTCCGCGCTTGGACGGCACGGCTTTGGCTGCGGCGGGTTTTTTGGGGCTTGGACTCATGCTGTGATCCTCACTTGATTCCTGGCGCTCAGCGCCGTTCGTTGCGCAATTCTTCTAATGCCTGTTTAAAGGCTTGTAGTTGTTTAAGCAAGACGGCTAGAACTTCTTGTGTGTCGCCGGCCCGACCTAAAGCCAATGTCCGTAAAGCAATTTCACGTTCCAAAAGCAATTCCTGGCGACGGCGCAATATATCTTGGAGAGAATCCAAGGGCGGCGCCAACTGAGAAATCCGACGTTGATTGAGTTCCCTCAGAAGGTTATCTCCTATCTTGAATGCCTCGCTTCCGTCATCTTCCAAAAGTAGAATAGCTCCTCTTGGAGCGCGCCATAACAATTCTGCAGCAGCCTGTATATCAGTAGCGCAAAGTTTAGGCTCAGGAAGCTGTTCTTTTGCTACTTCTACCAACTCTGGGTGAGCTACTAACAAAGCCAGTAGTTCGCGTTCCACCAACACCAAAGTTGGGTCTAAACGAGATGTTTTAGCCTGCAAGTTCGATGTTTCAGACTGGGTTACCTCAGCAGATACCGTTGGAGCTTGCCGACCTTCGCCGCGACGGTATTCTCCCAAGTCCTTACGAGCCGCCTCGGTATCAATACCCAATAAATGGGCCGCCGTAGCCATTGCCGCATCAGAAGCGCTAGAGCTCTCCAGACGAGTTACCAGAGGAAAGACATCCCTTAAAATAAGCCACTTCTGTCCAGGATTCGGCTTGTTCCCTACTGCGTCTAAACCGGCTTGAACACAAAATTCAAGCAAAGGCTGAGCAACTTCCAAAGCCATTTCTAAAGCTGTGGGACCATCCCGTCTCAACAGTTCATCAGGATCCTTTGCACCCTTTAGACCCGCTACTCGAACTTCTAAACCTGCACTCAACAGGGGCTCCCCTGCGCGGCGTGCGGCACGCAAGCCAGCCGCGTCGGAATCGAACAGCAAGATAACCCGATCTACATAGCGCTTTAGAAGCCGCGCGTGCTCCTCGGTTAACGCGGTACCCAAAGTAGCCACAGCTCGTTCCAGACCTGCCTGATGACATGCAATGGCGTCCATATAGCCTTCGCATACCAAAGCTTCACGACGCTTGCCCAAAGCTTCCTTGGCCAAGGCCCAAGGGTAGAGCAATTTACCTTTGCTAAAAAAAGGTCCTTCGGGCGAATTCAGGTACTTCGGCTCTCCCGCCCCAATCACCCGACCGCCAAAACCAGCCAAACGCCCCTTGGGATCGTGTATCGGGAACATGAGACGCGCCCTGAAACGGGCGTAGGATCCGCGCTCGCTGCGTCCGATCAGGCCCGCAGCCGTCAAAGCTTCCTCGCTGAAGCCCTTTTTTTTTGCGGCGTTCAATAGAGCGTTCCCGTCCGACGGCGCATAACCCAGGCCGAATCGGTCCCGGGCGGCGTCATCGAGCCCCCTTCGGCGCGCGTATTCGAGCGCTTGAGCGCCTTCCGCGCTCTCCTCAAGGTTACGGCGGAACCAGGCACCGGCCAACTCCAACAGGCGACGCTGGCTCTCCTCCTCTTCACGCCGTCTTTCCGCGTCCCGGCGCTGGGTTTCATCATTGCCGTCCTGCGGCAGTTCGATGCCTCCGCGCTCAGCCAGTATCTTGAGCGCTTCAACAAAATCCACTTTTTCCCGTTTTTGGACGAAGGCAAAAACATCCCCGCCCTCACCGCACCCAAAACAATGAAAAGTCTGTTTGGAGGACGCGACATTAAAACTGGGCGTACGTTCCTGGTGGAAAGGACACAGACCTTTCCAGGAGGCGCCCGCTTTTTTCAAGGGGACCCAAGTCTGAATGACCTGCACGATGTCGCTGGCCTGGCGGACCTGTTCAATAAATTCGGGCGAAAAAGCCATTGGACCTCCCTTCGCCCTTAATCCCCCAGCGCTCGCCTGAGTTCGATCTCAAAACGCCAATCGTCCAGGCGCCTCCGGGGGGGTTTGTGGCTCAGGTATTCGCCCCCACGCTTGAGCCGGGCCGCCAAAGCCCGAAATTCCATGCGCGTTTCCATATCCTCGGCGCGGAACCAAAAACCCCTCGGGCTGATGGCCGCCGCGCCCTTGGCGACACAAACCAGGGCCAGCCCAAGGTCACCGGTCACCACGATGTCATCCGGCCCGGCGAAGTTCATCACCACCACGTCCGCGGCCTGGCTTCCGCCGTCGGCGAGATGAACTTCCAAACGCAAACCGGGCTCGGCCTGCGGAGGACGGTGACTGGGGTTGTGCACCCACAGCAACGCAATGCCGTATTCCATAGCCAAAGCCACAATCAAGTCACGATGGCCGCTGGCATCACCATCCACCACGATGCGCATGGCTAACCTAGCTTCGCTTTGACCAAGCGGTTGACCAGTCCCCCATCCGCGCGGCCCTTCACTTTGGGCATTAAAGCGGCCATCACCTTGCCCATGTCTTTGGAACCGGCCGCCGCAGCGGACGCCACCGCCTCATCCACCAAAACCGATACCTCGGCCTCGGACAACTGGGCCGGCAGGTGTTTTTCAAGCACCTTCAGTTCAACTGATTCTTTTTCCACCAAGTCCATGCGTCCACCGGCGGTGAACTGCTCGATGCTGTCGCGCCGCTGTTTGATGGCCTTCTGGATGATCCCATGAATTTCAGGATCAGTGCATTCGCGGCCCGCCTCGATCTCGGCGAGCTTCAAGGCGCTCTTGACGGCGCGTATCGCGTCCAAGGCCGCCGCGTTCCTGGCCTTCATGGCATCCTTCAACGCCGCATCAAGTTCCTGTTTGACAGGCATGATTCTTGCCCCTTTTTGCTGTGCTAAAAAACGCGTAAGGCGGGGACCCGAATGGGTCCCCGCCTTGGACATTTGCGTTGCGCAGTGGTCCCTAAGCCGTCGAAGGGCCAGGGTTCACACCAGCTAACCTTTTAGTACGCGCGAGCCTTACGACGGGCATGCTTGCGGGCCGCCAAACTCTTCAGCTTACGGCGCACACTCGGTTTTTCGTAATGTTCACGCTTACGCATTTCACCGGTGAGTCCGGAAAGCTCCACCTTCTTCTTGAATTGACGCAATGCCGCTTCAAAGGGCTTGTTAGGATCAACCCTGATTTCGACCATGAAAAAATCACCGTCCTCTCGACCACCTTATTTAAGGGGGCATCATTCTTGAGTATAAAGGACCGTAACTTTAGCCAAGGAAGGTTTAGCCGTCAATGCACAGAAATAAAAAGTTTTTTCCTTAAAAACCCTTAATTTATAAAGCTTTTTCAGCACATGCCCCGCAGCCTATGGCCGCCCAAAAGATGCAAATGCAGGTGTTGAACGGTTTGACCCGCATGCGCCCCATGGTTAAACACAAGACGGTACCCTTTGTCTTCAAGCCCATGGTCCCGGGCAAGTGAAGCCGCCACATGGACCAGGTGCCCGACGAGGCTTTCCCGCGCTTGATTCACCTCGGCGGGGGACCCGAAATGTTCGCGCGGTAAAATCAGGATATGCACCGGTGCCAGCGGGGCGATATCGGCGATGGCCACGCACTGATCGTCTTCGTGCAAGCGCGGTGCGGATAAGGCGCCCGAAATAATGTCGCAAAAAAGGCAGGCCCCCATCGTCCAGCTCCTGCAATCAGTCTTCAATCTCTGAGGCCGGCCCGACGACGTCCAAAACCCAGCTCTTCATCTTGCCGCCCACTTTTTGCCAATAGCCGCGCTTGAGCCGCTCCAAAAATTCGTCGAAGCCGTCTTCTTTGACCAAGGCCACCGCGCAACCGCCGAAGCCGCCCCCCGTCAAACGGGCGCCAAAACAGGCCCCGTCCGCCTGCGCCAGGCCCACCAACGTGTCCAATTCCTCGGTGCTGCACTGCATCAAACGGCTCAAAGAACGGTGACTTTTGTTCATCAATTCGCCGAAAGCCGCCGCGTCGCTGGCCAAAAGGGCCTCACGCCCTTTAAGGACGCGGTCATTTTCGTACACGACGTGTTCGGCCCTTCCGCTCAGCAGATTAGGCAAGACACGTTTGAAGCGTTCGAACGCGAGCACTTTCACGTCCCTCAGGGCCTTATAAGATTCGTTGCGTGTTTTGAGCAATTTTAGGGCCTCCCGGCATTCTTCCTGCCGTTTGGCATAGTCGCCCATCTTCAGACTGCGGGCCACGCCGCTGTCAAGGACCACCACCAGGGCCCCGTCTAATGCCAGGGGTATTTCTTCGCTGTCCAAGGTGCGCGCATCCATAAACAAGGCATTGCCCTGCTTGGCCGTCAAAATACACAGCGGCTCAAGCACCCCGCTATGCACATTCATGAATTGGTTTTCAGACTTCTGCAACACCTTGGCGAGGTGGGCGGGCTCAAATTGAAAACCCTCCACACTGCCTGCGGCCAGCGCGCAGGCGGCGGCCAATGCCGTGGAACTGCCAAGCCCCGCGCCCTGGGGTATATGGCCGGAAATAAGAAGGTTCAATCCCTCAAGTTTTTCCCCCGCATTTTCGAGGGCCCACATGACCCCTTTGGGGTAATTGGCCCAGCCATCGCCTGGAACATAGCGCAGATTGTGGATCGGCACCTGGATGCGCTCTTCAACGTCGCTGTTGTACATGCCCAGCATACCGTCGCCGCGGCGCTGCGCTATGACCGTGATTTCCTGCGGGAAATTCACCGCCAAACCGTAACCTTCGTTGTAGTCGGTATGGTCGCCCAGAAGATTCACCCGACCCGGCGCACGGGTCACGGTGACATGACGGCCCTGATCGCCAAAAACCTGGAAAAAACGCTGTTTAAGTCGTTCGAGTTTGGGTTCCATAGGCCTTAGACGATGCCGAAATTCCAAGGGACGCGCTCTCGGTGAGCTCCATCCGTCCAAACGTTGGACGAAGGGCTCTCCTCGGACGTCGGTCCCAGGCGGCGGAAAAAATCAGGGTGTCAATTCTGCTACTTGCGGAAGCCCAAAGGAACCAAAAAAAAAATTAAATGGTCCCTTGGTTCAAGCTGCGTTTTTGCGAAGACGCTCGAGTTCAAGTCCGTTGAGGCTCGTTTCCTGTTTGATGCGCAAAAAGGCTTTTTCAGGTATCGACAGAAAAGCTTTCACCACTGCGGCATCAAAATGGGTTGAAGCACAGGCCTCAATCTCGATCTGGGCCTCCCGAAAACTGCGGGCTTCCTTATAATAACGCTGACTGGTGATGGCATCCAAGGCGTCCGCGACGGCAAAGACCCTCGCCGTGAGCGGAATCGCGTCAGCGGACAAACCCTGGGGATAGCCCGTCCCGTCCCAACGCTCGTGGTGGCAATACACCACAGCCATAGCCGGCCTCAAAAACGCAATGTCTTCCAGAAAAGTCCGCCCGATGGCCGGATGTTTTCGCATCTCCACCCATTCCTCCGGCGTAAGACGGCCGGGTTTGCGCAGAATCGCGTCAGGCACCCCGATCTTGCCGATATCGTGCAAAAGTGCGCCTTGTCTCAGTTGCTCCATGGCGTCGGGACGCAGACGCAGACGCTCCCCGATCGCCAAACTGAAGCGGGTGACCCGCATTGAGTGGCCGGCCGTCTCGTTGTCGCGCACATCGAGGGCGGTCACCAAGGCGTGCAGCGTCGACCAATAGCTTTGCTCCTCCCGTGCCCGGCTTTCCTGCATGCGCCTGACCAAAGACTGAAACGTCGATTCCACCACACTCATGTCCCGATCCTCGGGGTGAAGATCGATCTTCATGTCAAAATCACCGGTCGATTGCATCAGCTTCATGACATCGACGAAAGTGCGCAAGGGTTTGGTGATCTGTTCGGTCAGGACCCAGCCGCACAGCAAGGTCAAGACCAAGCCCACTAAAATGCCCAACAATATGGTCCCCAAATGGCCAAACAGCTCTTTGCTTATGAACACCGTATTGCGCTTCATTTTAAGGACATACACCGAATCCCCCACCTGGCCCAAGGGCGCATAAGCCACCAGCCAGTCGGGTTCATCGGAAGCGTCCTTCAACTGCACTTCCTGGGTGTTCGCCACCTCAACGAGCGCGGTATCCAAAGGTTCAGGCATTCCGATGGCGTTGCCGCTTTCCATGCTCGCCACCAAAACCACTTCGGAACTTGCCGGGGTGTAACGCACCACCGACAAAGACGCCCAGCGATACTCTTTGTTGTAATGATTGCGGCGGGACAGTTCACGGAGGGATTTTTTCAAATTTTGATAAGCCGGATTCGCGCGGTCCGCAGGACCGTGAACGTCTTGCAGGCCTTCAACCCGCATGCCCACCGCCGCCGACGTCGCCGCTTGCATAAGCGCCTCGCCGGCGTCATTCCAAGCCCGGTCACGCAAACCATCATAAATGAGCCAACCGGCCAAACCGGTGCTGAACAAAACCCCGGCCAACAAAAGGCCAAGAATCTTCGTCGACAACTTCATGCTGCGAGAACGCAAGCGCACGAGAATTCGTTTTAGCATGGTTTTAAGAGATCCTAAGTCCTTGTGCCCGTATTTTTTCGCGTTGATCGCCAAATCCGGCCCAACAACGTCAACGGTCCGGAGCTGTTTCACTGAGAACTTCGTGCAACGAAGTGAGGCCCTGTTTCCAGTTATCCAGCGCCACGTGGCGCATCGTCTCCATGCCGTTGGCGACGCATATTTTTTTAAGATCCTTCAAGTTCACCCGCTCAAAAATGGCTTTTCGCACCGCGGCATTGATCGCCACCACTTCATGCACCGCCACGCGCCCCCGATACCCTGTGTTGGCGCAGGTGACGCAGCCCTTGCCGCGGCGAAACTGGCCGCCATCCAGAAAACTTTTATCGATTCCCGAATCCGCCAATTCTTCTTCTGAGGGAGTATACGACTCGCCGCAGTCCTTGCACACCCTGCGCAACAGCCGCTGAGAGCATACCACCAGCACGGAGGTGCCCACATACATGGGATCCACGCCCATGTCCACCAAGCGAACAATGGTGGAGGGGGCGTCATTGGTGTGCAAAGTGCTGATGACCAAATGACCGGTCAAGGCCGCCTTGACGCCAATATCCGCCGTTTCCCGGTCGCGCACCTCGCCCACCATAATGACATCGGGATCCTGGCGCAAAAAGGATTTTAATACGGACGCGAAGGTGAGCCCAACCACCGGATTCACCTGGACTTGTATCAGGTGCGGCAGGCGATATTCAACCGGATCCTCGGCGGTCATGATATTCATAGAAGGGTCATTGATGGCCGACAGCACGGCATACAGCGTCGTGGTCTTGCCGCTGCCGGTGGGGCCGGTCACCAAAATCATCCCATAGGGGGCCTGGTAGGCGTATTCAAAAGCCCCGATCTGCGCGGGTGTAAAATTCATCGTCTTGATGTCCAGCTTGAACGAACCCTGGTCGATCACGCGCATGACGATATTTTCGCCCCAAATTGAGGGCAAAGTGCTGATGCGCAGGTCCACATTTCGCCCACGGAATTTGTGGCGAATACGCCCGTCCTGAGGGATGCGCCGTTCCATCGGGTCCAGCCTTGCCATGATTTTGAAGCGGCTGACCAAAGCACGCTTATATTTGACGGGGGGGGCCGGCATTTCCCGCAGGCTGCCGTCGATGCGAAGTCGGAGAACAATTTTCTTTTCCCAAGCGTTGATGTGGATGTCACTGGCCCCTTTGCTGACGGCGTCATCCAAAATAAAATTGCACATTTTGATGACTGGACCTTCGTTACCGACCAGGCTGGCGTCATCCTTTTCGTCGTCTTCACCGATATGCTTGACGATCTCAACATCGTCGCCGCCGCCCATTGCCTTAAGCATGGCGTCTTCCTGTTCGTCTTTCAGCTCCTTAAGCGTTTCTTCAAGCCCCTTGCCTGCGGAATTGGTCGGTTTGTAGTGCCGGTTGATCAGGTCCAGAAGGTCGTCTTCAGGACAAAGGACGATGTCAAATTCCGTGCCGCTGGGCACCACAAGATCGTAGTCCAGATGCAATAAGGCCGGATTTTCCGGGCTGCTAGCCACTATCTTGAGGACCCCCGGCCTGGGCTGGCTGATCGGAAACACCATAAGACGCCGGGCCGCTTCTTCCGAACAAAGCTTCAACAACTCAGGGGACACTTGAATTTCCCGGACATCTATCACCTGAAGCCCGTGTTGCATCGCCAAAAATTGATACAATGCGTCTTCAGTGAGAAAATTCAGGGCCACCAGAGTTGAGCCGAGGGATTTTCCGGACAATTTTTGCCGGTCGAGAGCCTCCTGTAGCTGTTCGGACGTGATGATGCCCTCTTCGACCAGCACTTCGCCCAAACGCCGGGTTTTTGTCGGTCCCGCCATGGTTTGCCTCAGTCCGCCGCTGTCACGGCCACAATTTCATCGCTGCTGGTGACGCCCATCTTCCACTTTCTCACCGCCAACATTCTCAAGGTCGCCATGCCCTCGCTGATGCAGACTTCGGTCAAATCGTTCAGATCGGCCCGGGCATAAATGGCTTCCTCGACTTTCGGCGTCATGCGCATAATTTCGTAAAGCGCCACCCGGCCCTTGTAGCCGCTGCCGCCGCATTTTTCGCAGCCTCGGCCCCGGTGACATTGGTGCCCCTCGATATCCTGCCTTGATAGGCGCAATTTCAAAAGCTCGTCGTCGTCGGGTTCATAGGGCTGTTTGCAATCCTTGCAGACCCGCCGGACCAAGCGTTGCGCGACCACCATCAGCAAGGAACTGCCGATATACATGGGATCGATCCCCATGTCGACAAGGCGCATGACGGTGGCGGGCGCGTTATTGGTGTGCAGCGTGCTCAGCACCAGATGCCCGGTCAGCGCCGCCTTGACGGCGATATCCGCGGTTTCGCCGTCGCGAATCTCGCCCACCATGATGATATTGGGATCCTGCCGCATATTGGCGCGCAAGCCCGCGCTGAAACTAAGACCCGTGTCGGGGTTCACCTGGCATTGAACCACGCCGGGCAAATTATATTCAACAGGATCCTCCAGCGTCATCAGATTCTTGGCGGGGTCGTTGATCGTGCTTAACGCCGAATACAAGGTGGTGGTTTTTCCGGAGCCTGTGGGACCCGTATGCAGGACCATGCCATAAGGTTTGCGTATGGCTTTCATATAGCTGTCCAGTTCCGCGGTTTCGAAGCCGAGTTTGGTGAGATCCAACTGGAGGCTTTCCTGATCCAAAATACGCATGACCACGTTCTCGCCATAAATGGTCGGCAAGGTGGCCACGCGCAGGTCGATCGTTTTTCCCTGGACCCTGATTTTGATTCTGCCGTCCTGGGGTTTTCGCTTTTCCATGATGTCCATCTTGGCCATCACTTTAATGCGGGCCACCATTGCTCGGCGGTATTTAGGGGGAGACGCCGGCTGGACATAAAGATTGCCGTCGATGCGCAAGCGCACCACCATATTTTTTTCGAAGGGATTAAGATGAATATCGCTGGCGCCTTTGGCCACGGCGCTGCTGATGATGCTGTTCACCAAACGGATCACCGGCGCGGCATCCACCTTATTCTCGTCGTAGAGGTCATCAGCTCCCCCGCCGGCAGCCGTTTCCATCTCGCTTTCGCCGCCAAGTATGTCCTCAGGATTGAGGACTTTTTCCTGCTCGGCAAGATCTTTGGA
>Ga0075522_10000622_pt1 | contig 25915 bp, 30 predicted proteins | sample NGEPerA_FD_74796 | JGI IMG/M metagenome (GOLD analysis project Ga0075522, IMG submission 74796) | Arctic peat soil microbial communities from the Barrow Environmental Observatory site, Barrow, Alaska, USA - NGEE PermafrostL2-A | ecosystem: Environmental > Terrestrial > Soil > Wetlands > Peat ...
CAGCCCCACCCTGCCGACGCTTCGCGTCGTCTGTCCCTCCCCATGAAGGGGAGGGAGGATTCCTTCACAGCTTCGGAACGCCCACGGTCCAGAAAAAGGCTCCGGCCCTGATCGGACCGCGGCCGGATACTTACTCCCGGCGATGACGGTCCGGAATGGGGGATTCATCTCGTTCGGCCAATGCGCCTACCCCCCGCTCAGCGCCCCGAAGATCAGCACCTCGTCGCCGTCGCCAAGCGCGACGCTGACCGCCGTCGCCGCCTCGGACCCGACGAAGATGCGCATGTGGCGGCGGATGCGATCCTGTTCATCGACAACGCGGAAACGGATGCCGGGAAAGCGCCGGTCGAGGTCGCGCAGCACCTGATCGACCGTCGCCCCTGTCGCCTCGACGCGGGAACTTCCGGCGCAATAGGACTGGAGCTGCGAGGGGATCGAAACCCGGATCATGCCAGCGGCGCGGCGACCACCGAGTAGATTTCCGGCAGGTGGGCGCCGATGCAGCGCCAGGCTTCACCCTCGTCGTCGCTCATCCACAGTTCGCCGCCGGTGGTCCCCAGATAGAGGCCGAGGGGGGTTCCGGCATCGGCGCAGAAAGCCTGGCGCTTGACCGTGAACCAGGCCTGTTCGGCCGGGAAGCCGCGATCCTGCCGCCGCCAGCTCTCGCCGGCGTCGCTGGTGCGGTACACCGCCGGCCGGCCGCCCGGACTGGTGCGTGGCCACACATCCGTCCCGTCCATCGGAAACACCCAGGCGGTGTCGGCGTCGCGGGGGTGGGTGACGATGGTGAAGCCGATGTCGCCGATCTCCGGCGGCATTGCCCGGCCGATGCGCTCCCAGGTGTCCGCCGGACGGTCGAGGCGATAGATGCCGCAATGATTCTGCTGGTAGAGCCGGTCGGGCATCGTCGGCGGGATGGCGATGAAGTGGGCGTCCTGGCCATATTCCGGATAGGGATCGGGCAGGAAGTTCGCCTCCACCCCCTTGTTCAGCGGCCCCCAGGAGGAGGCGCGGTCCCGGCTCTCGAACACGCCGCCGGTGGAGGTGGCGATGTACATGTGGTCCGCGTCGCGCGGGTCGATGGCGATCTGGTTGAGCAGCGGCCCGTCCGGGGTCCCGGCGCCGGCCGGAACCCAGTTCGGATACATCGGGTGGGCGTTGAAACCCTCGACGCCGCGCCAGGAGACGCCGTCGTCCTCGCTGAGGAACAGTCCCGGCGGCGAGGAGCCGGCCCACCAGACGCCGGGCTCGCTGGCATGGCCGGGCTCGATCCAGAAGGTGTGGTCCACCGCCCGCGCCGTGGCAGGGTCTTCGGCCTTGGGAAAAGCCGGCGGTTGCGCGGCCTCCGCCCACGACGCGCCGGCGTCGGTCGAGCGCAGGATTGTGGGACCCAGATGACCGGTCGCCGCCGCCATCAGCATCGTGCCGCCGCCGCGCGGGTCGGAGACGAAATGGCTGACGATCTGGCCCAGGTGCTTTGGACCCTCGATCGCCCAGTCGCGCCGCCCGCCGTCGCCACGAAAAATCCACGCCCCCTTGCGGGTGCCGATCAGAAGCTGAACCGGATCGCTCATCGCTCCCTCCCTCCTCGCCAATCGCCCGAACCATAGTCGAGAGCCGCGCCCGACGCCACGACGAGGCTTCCATCATCCCGGCCCGGCGCCTAGTAGTCTCGGCGGATGACCCAACAGGCGTTCGAGGATCTCGACATCCCGGCCGGCGGCGACCGGCCCCCGCTGACCAGGCCGGTCCCTCCGCGTCACGCGGCGACCCTCATTCTCGTGCGGCGCGACGGACCCAAGCCGAGGGTGCTGATGGGCCGGCGGCATGGCGGGCACGACTTCATGCCGGACAAGTGGGTGTTTCCCGGTGGCAGAGTCGATCGCGGCGACTATCGGGTCCCGTTCGCCACCGACCTGCGCGCCGAAGTCGAGGCGCGGCTGACCAAGACCGCGACGCCCGCCCTGGCGCGAGCGCTGGCCCTGGCCGCCGTCCGGGAGACCTTCGAGGAGGTCGGCCTCATGCTGGCCAGGCCCGCGCCGGCCCGGCGGGCGGCGGGTCCGTGGCGCGAGTTCCTTGGGCATGGCGCCCTGCCCGACCTGGCGGCCCTCGACTTCATCGCGCGGGCGGTGACCCCGCCGGCCTCGCCCAAGCGCTTCGACGCCAGGTTCTTCATGGCCGACGCCGATCGGCTGCTCAGTCTGGAGCGCCAGGCCGATTGCGGCGAGTTGGACGAGATCGCCTGGGTCGATCTCCCGCAGGCCCTGGCCCTGAATCTGCCCAGCGTCACGCGGTTCGTCCTGGGCGAAATCCCCTTGCGTCTCGCCGACCCGTCGCGTCCCGCGCCCTCGCTGCGCTTCGCGCGTGGCCGCCAGCAACTGGTGCATCTCTGAGGCTCGGAGCGCGGGGTTTGTCAGCCCGCTCTTGTCGCATTGGGCCGGGCGTCGTGAAAAAAAAGCGGGCTGACAAACCCCGCGCTCCGAACAGGCGTCCGTTGACTTATCGCTCCCGATTCGTAATGTCCGCGCCTTCTGAAAAATCGCTTCCGGCCCACGCGCCGCCCACGTCAGGACTTACGCCGCCATGGCCAAACCGGCTTCCATCAAGATCCGCCTCAATTCGACGGCGGACACCGGATTCTTCTACGTCACCAAGAAGAACGCCCGCACCATGACGGAAAAGATGGTGGTCAAGAAATACGATCCGGTGGTGCGCAAGCACGTCGAGTTCCGCGAAGGCAAGATCAAATAGGCGTGGGTGTCACGCCGCCTTGGCGATGACCATGTTGCGACCGCCGGCCTTGGCTTCGTAAGCGGCCGCGTCGGCGCGCTTCAGCAGCGCCTCCACCGTATCGTCCGCGCCGTCGGTCGCGGCGACGCCGATCGAGATCGTCACCGTCAGCGATTCATGACCGCCGCTGACCCGGAAAGGCGAACCGGCGACCTGTCGCCGGATGCGGTCGGCGACGCGCTCGGCGCCGTCGAGCGAGGTGTCGGGCATGATGACGATGAATTCCTCGCCGCCGAAACGGCAGGGCAGATCGATCCCGCGGACGTTGGAGGCCAGGCGCACGGCGAATTCCCGCAGGACCTCGTCGCCGACCTGATGGCCGAAGCTGTCGTTGACCTTCTTGAAGTGATCGATGTCGATCATCAGGGCCGCGACCGGTTCGTTGCCGCCGCGCGTGGCGCGATCGACCAGGGCGGTCAGTTGACCCATCATGTGACGGCGGTTGTGGAGGCCGGTCAGCGGATCGGTGACCGCCATCTCCAGGCCGTCGTCGAGGTTGTGGCGCAGGAAGTCGGCATAGCGCTTGGTCCGGATCTGGCTGCGCACCCGCGCCGAGAGTTCCTGCGCATCGACCGGGCGCATGAGCAGATCGTTGAAACCCATCTCCAGAGCCTTGACCAGGCGCGCGCGGTCGGCCGGATCGATCACGCCGAGGATCGGCAGATGGCGCGTGGCCTCGGTGGAGCGCAGCTGCGCCGCGAAGCGCAGACCGTCGAAGCCGCGGGACGTGGCGTTGACGATCACCAGGTCCACCGGCCCGCGCGCGGTGAGTTGCGCCTTCTCGGGATCGGACTCGACGATCGGCCGATGCTCCGCCTCGAGGTCGCGGGCGATCCCGCTGGCCTGACGCTCCTGGTCATCGACGATCAGTATCCTGCCGCCACCGCCGGCGAACCTCGCCGGCGTCGCCCCGATCAGGCCCATCCGCCGTCCGGAGGCCTCGCGGCGGCGAAGTTCGTCGATCACCGCCTTCAGCCGCGTCAGGCTGCGGACGCGGGCGAACAGCAGCAGATCGTCGATCGGCTTGGCGAGGAACTCGTCGGCCCCGGCTTCCAGGCCCTTGATGCGTTCGTTCAGTCCATCCAGGGCGGTGACCATGACCACCGGGATGTGCTGGGTCACCGGATCGTTCTTCAGCCGGCGGCAGACTTCATAGCCGTCCATTCCGGGCATCATCACGTCCAGAAGCACGATGTCCGGCTGTTCGCTGGCGGCCATCTCCAGCGCCGTCGCTCCGTCGCTGGCGCTGAGCACCTCGTAGTATTCGGCGGTGAGCTTGGCGTTCAGCAGCCTGACGTTGGCGGCGACGTCATCGACCACCAGGACCCGCGCGGTCATCGCCTCAGCCCAGGAACCGACGGATGGTTTCGAGGAAGTGGGCGACGGCGATGGGCTTGGCGATGTAGGCCTCGCAGCCACCCTCGCGGATGCGCTCCTCGTCGCCCTTCATGGCGAAGGCGGTGACCGCGACGACCGGGATGTGGGCCAGAGCTTCGTCCTCCTTGAGCCACTTGGTGACTTCCAGACCGGAGATTTCCGGCAACTGGATGTCCATCAAAATCAGGTCGGGATTGTGCTGTCGGGCCAGGGTGAGCGCCTGAAGGCCCTCGCGGGTCTCCAGGATCTCGTAGCCCTGAGCCTCGAGCAGATCATGAAACAGCTTCATGTTCAGCTCATTATCCTCGACGATGAGGACCTTTTTCGCCATTCGGATCCTAAATTCTAACAACGCCTGCCGCGCCAGGCGATTCGACGGCGCCATCGTGGACCCCAAGACACACCAATAACCTTAAGTCGAAGTTAGCCCTATGAGCGCCGCCTCGGCCCCGACCGCGTCAACCTCGCCAATGGCCGCCGAAATCGCCGCCCTGGCGATCGATCCGGCCGCGCCGCTGATCATCGTCGATGTCGATGAGGTGCTGGCGATGTTCATGCGGGCCTTCGAGCGATTCGTCGGCGGCCACGGCCTGGAGATGCGAATCACCCGTTTCGCGCTGTTCGAGAACATTTTTCGGATCGGCGAGGCCGAACATCTCGACGTGGCGGCCGGACGGACGCTGTTCGACGCCTTCTTCCGGACGGCCGCCGAAGACATCGAGGTGGCGGCGGGCGCACCCTCCAGCCTCGCGGCGCTCTCGGCGCATGCCGGCGTCGTCATCCTCACCAACGCCCCGGAGGACAGCCGCCAGGCCCGCCGTCGGTGGCTGACCAGGCACGCCTTCCCCTACCCGCTGATCGTGGGTCGTGGTCTCAAGGGTCCGCCGGTGGCGGCGCTGGCCGCGCGCACCCGGGGTCCGGTCGCCTTCATCGATGATCTCCTGCCGCACCTCGATTCCGCCGCCGCCGCCGCCCCGGCCGTGGTCGGCTTTCAGATGGTGGCCGACGAGCGGCTGCGACCGCTGGCCCCGACCGCGCCGGATCGGCATCGGCGCCTGGACGAATGGCCGGCGCTGGCGGAGGCTGTCGGGGAGGCGCTGGGGTTCGGCGGATCGGCGAGATGATTCGGATCGGGGTCGATTTCGGGGGCGCCAAGATCGAGGCCGCCGCGCTTGATCAAGAGGGCCGATTCCTCTCGCGCATCCGCGCCGCCAACCCCGGAAGCTACGGGCCGGCGCTGGAAACCGTGCGAACCCTGGTCGAGGAGGCGCAGCGCCAGTCCGGCGCCCGGACGGCCACCGTCGGGATCGCCATGCCGGGCTCGATTTCGCCGCTCACCGGGCGGGTGCGCAACGCCAACAGCACATGGCTCAACGACCGGCCCTTCGACGTCGATCTCGAGCGGGTTCTCGGCCGGCCGGTCCGCCTGGCCAACGACGCCAACTGCTTCGCCCTGTCCGAGGCCACGGATGGCGCCGCCCAGGGCGCGCGCGTGGTGTTCGGGGCCATCCTCGGCTCCGGCTGCGGCGGCGGCGTGGTCGTCGATGGCAGGGCGGTGGCGGGCGCCAACGGCGTCGCCGGCGAGTGGGGTCATTCGCCGCTGCCCTGGGCTTCGCCCGGGGAGGCGGACGTCTCGCCGTGCTGGTGCGGGCGCACGGGCTGCCTGGAGACCTGGCTTTCAGGAACGGGGTTCGAGACCCACTTCGCCGCTTCGAATTCCGGCCGGCGGCCGGCGAAGGAGATCGCCCAGGCCGCCCGCTCCGGTGAGCCGTCGGCGCGCGCCGCGCTCGACGCCTATGTCGATCGCCTGGGACGCGCCCTGGCGGTGGTCTGCGACATCCTCGATCCCGACGTCATCGTCTGCGGCGGCGGCATGTCGAACATCGGCGAGATCTACGCCGAGGTTCCCGCCGTCATCGCCCGCTGGGTGTTTTCCGATTGCTTCGTCACCCCGGTCAGGCCGGCGCTGCACGGCGATTCCTCCGGCGTGCGCGGCGCGGCGTGGCTGTGGCCAGCCGATAGCGGCGGACCGTGACCAGTCTCTGCCGTGATTGCCTCTGGCAGGCCGAGGCGCCCGCGCGCCGGTGCCCGGCGTGCCGATCGCCGCGCGTTCTCAGCCACCCCGAACTCGCCGCCCTGCGCATCGCGCACCTCGACTGCGACGCCTTCTACGCCTCGGTGGAGAAGCGCGACCGGCCGGAACTGCGCGACCGGCCGGTCATCGTCGGCGGCGGACGGCGCGGCGTGGTCACCACGGCCTGCTACATCGCCCGGCTGTCGGGCGTGCGCTCGGCGATGCCGATGTTCAAGGCCGCGCGGCTCTGCCCGGAGGCGGTGATCATCAAGCCGGACTTCGCCAAGTACCGGCGCGACAGCCGGGCGATCATGGCCAGGCTGGCGGCGCTCTCGCCGCTGGTCCAGCCGCTGTCGCTCGACGAGGCGTGGATCGATCTGACCGGTACCGCCCGCCTTCACGGCGCGATCGCCGCCGCCACCCTGGCGCGGCTGCAGGCGGAAATCGAACGCGACATCGGCATTTCGGTCTCGATCGGCCTGGCGCCCAATAAGTTCCTCGCCAAGATCGCCTCGGATCTCGACAAGCCCAGGGGTTTCGCGGTGATCGGCGCGGCCGAGGCCCGCTCGTTCCTCGCGCCCCGTCCCGCCGCGATCCTGCCCGGAGTGGGGCCGGTGCTGGCGCGCTCGCTGGCGGCGGCCGGATTTCGTACCGTCGGCGATCTCGCCGGCGCCGATCCAAAGCAGCTGGCCGGCCGCCACGGCGCCTTTGGCGCCCGCCTCGCCTCGCTCTCCCGTGGCGAGGACGACCGGCCGGTGGAGTCCGGGCAGGCGCGCAAGAGCCTGAGCGCCGAGACCACGTTCGACACCGACCTTTCCGATCCCGTCGGACTGGCGGCGCGCCTTTGGCCCCTGTGCGAGACGGTGGCGCGGCGCCTGCGCACCGAGGTCATCGCCGGCCGCGCCGTGACGCTGAAACTGCGGGCCAGCGACTTTCGCATCGTGACCCGGCGCCGAACCCTTCCGGCCGCCACCCAGACCGCCCGGACGCTGTTCTCGGCCGCCCGGGAGATGCTGGCGGCGACCGCGCTCGGCGAGCCGTGGCGCCTGATCGGGGTCGGGGTCGCCGATTTCACCGCCGCCGGAGACCTGGGCGCGGATCTCTTCGAGGACCGCGAGGCGCGCGTCCTGGGCGGCGAAAAGGCGGTCGATTCGCTGCGGGCGCGCTACGGCGACGGGGTGGTGGTGCGCGGCGTCCTGCTCGGTCGCTGAGGCCCGGCCAGCCGCGGCGCCGCGCGCCGTTTCGCCGCGATCGGGCGAAGAGGTCTTCCAATGCGGCCAACTTTCCATATCTAATCGGCCTGCGGGGGGACCCAACTCCCCGCTCGGAGAGCCGTCGTGGCGGACAAGCAGCAGGGAGATCGGACCATCGGGACGGGCACGGCCGTCGTCACCCAGACGAAGACCAAAACCCAGAAACCGGCCATGTACCGCGTGTTGATTCTGAATGATGACTACACGCCCATGGAATTCGTGGTCTATGTCCTCGAACGTTTCTTCAACAAATCGCGCGAGAGCGCGACGAGAATCATGTTGCATGTTCACCAGAACGGTGTCGGAATATGCGGAGTCTTCACCTATGAGGTCGCCGAAACCAAGGTCGCCCAGGTGATCGATACCGCCAGGCGCCATCAGCATCCGCTGCAATGCACCATGGAAAAGGATTGAGAGGCCCCGTTTGCCATCGTTTTCGCGTAACCTGGAAGAATCACTTCATCGCGCGGTCGCCTACGCCAACCAGCGAAAGCACGAGTTTGCGACGCTCGAGCACCTGCTGCTGTCCCTGATCGACGACACCGACGCGGCGGCGGTGATGAAGGCCTGCGAAGTCGATCTCGGCGAACTGAAGAAGACGCTCGCTCACTACGTCGATAACGAACTGAAGTCCCTGGTGGTCGATGACGGCGAGGACGCCAAGCCGACGGCCGGATTCCAGCGGGTGATCCAGCGCGCGGTGATTCACGTCCAATCCTCGGGCCGCGACGATGTCACCGGGGCCAATGTGCTGGTGGCGATCTTCTCCGAACGCGAGAGCCACGCCGCCTATTTCCTGCAGCAGCAGGAGATGACCCGCTACGACGCGGTCAACTTCATCGCCCACGGCATCGCCAAGAAGCCCGGGGCCACGGAAGCCAAGCCGACCAAGGGCGCCGAGGAGGAGGAAAAGCCGGCGGTCAAGACCGGCGGCGAGGCCCTGGAGGCCTACTGCGTCAACCTCAACGAGAAGGCCCGTCTGGGCAAGGTCGACCCCTTGATCGGGCGCGCCAGCGAGGTCGAGCGCTGCATCCAGATTCTCTGCCGCCGGACCAAGAACAACCCCTTGCTGGTGGGCGACCCCGGCGTCGGCAAGACCGCCATCGCCGAAGGCCTGGCGCGCAAGATCGTCGGCGATCAGGTCCCCGACGTCCTCGCCAAGGCGACCATCTTCAGCCTCGACATGGGCGCCCTGTTGGCCGGCACCCGCTATCGCGGCGACTTCGAGGAACGCGTCAAGCAGGTGATCAAGGAACTCGAGAACCACGAGGGCGCGATCCTGTTCATCGACGAGATTCACACCGTGATCGGGGCGGGCGCCACCAGTGGCGGGGCCATGGACGCCTCCAACCTTCTCAAGCCGGCCCTGGCCTCGGGCACCCTGCGCTGCATGGGTTCGACCACCTACAAGGAGTTCCGCCAGCACTTCGAGAAGGACCGCGCCCTGGTCCGCCGCTTCCAGAAGATCGACGTCAACGAGCCGACCATCGAGGACACCATCAAGATCCTCAAGGGCCTGAAGACCTACTACGAGGACTTCCACAAGCTAAAATACACCACCGAGGCGCTCAAGGCGGCGGTGGAGCTGTCGGCCAAATACATCACCGACCGCAAGCTGCCGGACAAGGCCATCGACGTCATCGACGAGGCCGGCGCCTCGCAGATGCTGCTCACCGAATCGCGCCGCAAGAAGGTCATCGGCCTCAAGGAGGTCGAGGCGGTGGTGGCCAAGATCGCTCGCATTCCGCCCAAGTCGGTCTCCAAATCCGACACCGAGGCGCTCCGGCAGCTGGAGACCGATCTCACCGGCGCGGTGTTCGGCCAGGCCGAGGCGATCAAGCAGCTCTCCTCGGCGATGAAGATGGCCCGCGCCGGCCTGCGCGACGCGGCCAAGCCGATCGGCTGCTACCTCTTCTCCGGACCCACCGGCACCGGCAAGACCGAGACCGCCAAACAGCTCGCCCTTACCCTCGGCATCGAACTGCTGCGCTTCGACATGAGCGAGTACATGGAGCGCCACACGGTGAGCCGGCTGATCGGCGCACCGCCGGGCTATGTCGGCTACGATCAGGGCGGCCTCTTGACCGACGCGGTGGACCAGCACCCCCACGCCGTGGTCCTGCTCGACGAGATCGAAAAGGCCCACCAGGACGTCTACAACATCCTCCTGCAGGTCATGGACCACGGCTCGCTCACCGACGCCAACGGCAAGAAGGTCGATTTCCGCAACGTCATCCTGATCATGACCACCAACGCCGGCGCCTCCGACGCCCAGCGCAACTCGATCGGCTTCGGCCGCGGACGGATGGAGGGCCAGGACGAGGAGGCGATCAAGAAGCTGTTCAGCCCGGAATTCCGCAACCGCCTGGACGCCACCGTCAGCTTCAAGGCCCTGCCCCCCGAAGTCATCCGGATGGTGGTGCAGAAGTTCATCCTCGAGCTCGAGGCCCAGCTCGCCGACCGTCACGTGACCATCGAGACCACCGACGAGGCGATCGACTGGCTGGCCAAGAACGGCTTCGACGAGCTCTATGGCGCGCGGCCCCTGGCCCGGGTGATCCAGGAGGAGATCAAGCGCCCCCTGGCCGACGACATCCTCTTCGGTCGCCTCAGCAAGGGCGGCCACGTCAAGGTCGGCCTGGAGAACGGCAAGCTCGCCTTCACCTTCGACGCCAAGGACGCCCCGCCGATCTCGCCGGAGGTGGTGGACGAGCCGGACGCCGAGGAGCCGGTGCTGGCGGGGTAGGCGCCGATTGAACGGCGCGCCTGGTTCTTCCCTCGGAGAAAACAACGGGGTAAAAGGCGCGCATGGCCGCCATCGACCCGCAAACCGCCGGTGATCTGAACATCCGCGAGCAGATCGCCCGCATCGACAACCTGCTGATCGACAGCCAGAAGAAACAGCGCGAATTTCATCTCGCCTTCTGGCAGGTCGCCGCCACCCTCCTCGGCGGTGCGGCGGCGTTCTTCGCGGGCGGCGTGGCGGTCGTGAAGCTGTTAGGCCACTGAGCAACCGCGCGACTTGACCTCGGGTTCAGAAATGAAGCTTGAGACCGAGCGCCTGATTCTCCGACCGTGGCGCCCCGAGGACCTGGAACCCTTCGCTCTGATGAGCGCCGACGCCGAGGTCATGCGATGGCTCGGCGGCGTCATCACCCGAGAGCAGGCCGTCGTCTATGTTGCGCGCACGGAACTGAGCTTCTCGACCCTGGGGATGGGCCGCTTCGCCATCGAACGCCGCGCCGATCGGGCGTTCATCGGCAGTTGCGGGCTGATGCCCGGTCATGAGGGGATACCGATCGCTCCCTATGTCGATATCGGTTGGCGCTTGGCCCGCTCGGCTTGGGGGCGTGGCTTTGCGACGGAGGCGGCGCTCGCCGTGATGGGCGACGGTTTCGGCCGCCTGGGACTTCGCGAGATCGCGGCCGTGACCGCGCAGATCAATCTGCGTTCCCGTGCGGTGATGGAGCGTCTCGGGATGACCCGGGACAGACGGCACGACTTCGGCGATCCCGCGTATCCACTCCGCCACGCGCAACGACGAACGGTCGTCTATCGCGCTCACTGCTAAAGCCTCGTGGTAACTCGGGGAAGCAATACTCAATTCGGCGGCCGAGGTGGCCCCATGTTCGGCTGCGCCCGTCGCTATCGGTTCAAACGCGAACCACGAGTTCGGAATAGGCCGCCAACTCGGCGTCGGCGGTGTAGAGCCGTGCGGGTTCGACCATCGCCTGGGCGACCAGGAGGCGATCGAACGGATCGCGATGAAGGAGGGGCAAGGTGGCGACCCGCATCGCCGCCGCGGAACGGACCGGCAGTTCGACGAAGCCGGCCTTGACCGCCTCCGCGAAGATGACCGGCGGGGATACGCGAAAGTCCGCCCGGCCCAGCGCCGCCTTGATCGACATTTCCCACAGACTGGCGGCGCTGAAGAGAACCTCGTTGTCTGGATCCTCGATCACCGAGCGGGCGTCCGCCCCCAGTCTCGCCGGCTCGATCAGCGCCCACAGGAGAATGTGGGTGTCGAGAAGCAGCCGCACTCAGCGCCCTTCGAAGGCGTCGATCACCGCGTCGGCAAGCGGGGCGTCGAAGTCGGGCGGCACGACCGCCCGGCCGGCCAGGGCGCCCAGGCGCCGTCTCGGCCGAGGCTGGTCCGCGTCGATCGGCGCCAGCTTGGCGACCGGCTTGCCCGCCTTGGCGATGATGATCTCCGCCCCGGCGGCCACTTCGGCCAGAAGTCGCGAGAAATGGGTCTTGGCGGCGTGGACATTCACGATCGTCATGGGCGAACTCCCAAAGCGGACTAACATTAGTCCACTCGGCGCTCCGCCACAAGACCGCCAAGGGGAATTGATGATGGAGGGCGGATTTCCAAGACACGAGGCGCGCTCAATCCCTTCTCAGCGCCACCCGATCCTTCTCGATGATCGCCAGGAACCCGTCCGTCACCGAGTGAACATCCACGACATCGACCCCATAGGGCAGGTCGGAGTCTTCGAAGGCGTCGGCCAGGGCGCCGCTTTCCCGCCGGGTGAGTGCGCGTCCGGCGTCGATCGCCAGGTCGAGATCGGCCGCGCGCTTCACCGTTCCCCGCGCCCGGGAGCCGAACACCCATACGATGGCCTCCTTCGGGAGGTGGGCGTCGAGAATTCGGCGCACGATCGCCAAGTCCCCTTCACGGACGGCGGGGGGAGAATTCACGACGTCTTGTCCTGTCGATCGGTGATCGTCGCCAGGAGAAAGCGCGCTTCGGCGAGAAAGGCCGGGATGGCGTCGAAGACCACCTTGGCCTTGGCTTCGTCGTAGGTGTGGCTGGTGGTTCCGCGATCTCGGCGGAAACCCTTCCAATCAACCAGTTCGGCGCTGAGCAGGCCCGCCTCCCAGCCGCGCCGGATCAGTTCGTTGAAGCTCATCGTGTCCACCGCGCCCGGATCGGCCTCGGTCATCTGGAGAAACCGTTTCAAGGTCTTGATCGCCAGTTCGTAGGTGAACTCGAACGCCTGGATGGCCCCGGCGCGCAGATGCCGGGCGAGCCGGGCATCCGACCGCGCCAGATCCGACCGGCAATAGGTCACCGCCTCCTCGCACTGGGCGATGGCGTCGCCAAAAGACGACAGGTCGAGCCTCATGGCGCGACGGTGGTGAAGGCGATTTCGATCCGGGCGAGCTTCTCCAGATCCTTCCGGCGCTGCCGGACCCGGCGTTCAAAGCTCGCCTGATTCTTGGCGCAGGCAAGGATGTGCGGACTGCCTTGGCGAAGGGTCTTGAAGTCCACGTCGCACCGACTGTTGCGGATCGTGCTTTCCACGTGGCTTCGGTCAGGCTGCGCCGCCTTGAAATTCCAGGTCGCTCGCGTGGGATCGACCAGGAAAAGGCTCAGTTCACCGCATCGGGCGCAGTCACAACCGACCTTCCCGGCGCGCGCCCAATCGCCGGGCGGCGCCAGGGGTTCGGCGATACGGGCGCGCAGATGGGCGATGCACGCGCCGCGAAGCCGCGCCCTCGCGCTCGATTCCGAACCCGCCGGACCGTCAAACCCGAGCACCGCGGGGATGAGCAAGGCGTCCAGGCCATAGGTCTTCGGCCACGCCAGAAAGGCGCCGGCCGCTTTGGCCGCCAGACCGGAATCGATCCGATCGAGAGCGGCGATCGCATCAACGATGAACTCGGGCTCGATCCGCGGCGGTCGCATCCAGGGCTCCACGGGCAGGGCGCGCGCTGGATCACCCGGCAAGGCGTCCGTCAGGGCGCCGGCGGCCTCGACCAGATCCACCGGTCTCACATCAAGGGCGCCCGATCCGGCCGCCGTCGCGGCGCGCGACAGCAAATTCCAGCAACCGGCAGGCCGGGTCCCGGCGTTTCGCGCCAGTATCGCTCCCAGCAAGGCGACGATCCTCGGCCTGGCAAGCCGGCGCATGGCGGACAGAATCCCGTCATTGTCGGACTTGCCATAGGCGCCGGCGGCCGAAACCTCGGTAAGAAAGCCGACGATGCGCATGGTGTCGCCGAGGCGGCTCAACAGGTCGAGCACAACGCTGGCGTCGCTCGGCGAAGCCTTCCCATGCCGCTCCTCCATGGGCCACGACGCGATCATGTGGCCCGAGAGTTCGTGCGCTTCGGCCCAGGCGCCCGACTCCGCGATCTCGCCGCGGTCGATCCACTGCGCGGCAAGATCGGCGAGATAGGGCAGCGTCGCCGCCAGCCCCCCTTGATTGATGACCGCGAGCCGACGGCGGCCGGGCCAGGCCACCAGGGCTGCCCGGCGATAGCTGCGCTCGAACGAGGCGCCCTCGTTGCCGGTCGCTTCGCTGAAGCTCTGGTCATCGGGCGCCAGATCGTCCAAGGCGCCGGGGGGCGAAATCTCTTCCTCGCCGAACGGGAGGATACCCAAACCCGCGTCGCGGCCGTCGGGCCGGCGCCAGTCGGACAGGGTTTCGATTCGCTCGAAGACCTCGCTCACCTGGAATTGATCTTCGTCGTCATCTTCGTGGCGACCCCAGCGCCGCGAACGATAGGCGCCGGTGTGCTCGGCGCTGCCGCTCTCCTCGATGGCGAGCAGCGCCAGGTGCACATCGCAGTCGCTGGCCCGGGCGGCGGCCACGAGGGCTGCCGCCCGGCCGGCGTCGGCCCCTTTGAGCGAGGCGAACGACAGGCTCTCCTGGGTGTAGGCATGCTCCAGAAGATAGATCACCTTGGCGGGCGATTCCTCGTCGGCGGGGAAGTCGTCGTCACGCCATTGGCGCAGAACGGTCGTCAGGCGATCACGCTCGCTCTCGTGGTTCGGTGGTTCGGGAGCCGCGTCGGCCGTTCGGCGAATGAGGTTGTAGACCAGAGTCAGCCGGCGGCCCGACCTCACCGGCGTCACCTCATGGAGACAGTCGGCGTAGAAGGCGGCGAAGGTGGCTTCCGACGGCTCCGAACCGCGCGGGTCGAAGCGGACCTCGCGTCCCTGGTGGCGAACCACCAGTTCACCCCCTTCGCAGATCGATGGAAGCGCGATGACCAGGGTCGCGAACATCCCCGGGGTCTTTTCCGTGTCGCGGTGGCTGACGAAGAAGTCGCCCTCGTCGTAGACGAGAAGCTTGTAGAGTTCCGCCTCGATCGGCTCGGTCACGCCCAGCCCTTCGGCGACGGCGGCGACAATGCCGGCAACGGTTCCGGCCCAGGCGCGACCGTGAATCCGCACCTGATCCGCATGAATCTGCCAGGTGCGCCGCACGTTGGTGTCGATCAGGGTTTGCTCACCGCGGCCAAACGGCGCGCGGCGCGCCAAGGCGATCAGTTGGTCCGCCTGAACCGGCAGGAGCGGCAAGGCGATGGGGCCGACGCCGAGAACCTCCAGACCCGGGGCGAGAACCTCGCGCACGCCGGTGACGCAGAAATCCCCGGGCCGCGTGATCCGCTCCATCACCCGAGCGAGGTCGGCGGCGACAGAAACCATGCGATGTCTCCACTCCACCGCGCCCGGATGTCGAATCCCAGGCATCCTCGTCGCGGCTCGAGATCCGTATCCTGCTTCGAATGCGAGACGGACGCCAGTCCCGCGGGGCACATGTCGCGACGGCGTCGCCCCGTCGTCTGTCTCTCACTCGATGCGGGCGGCGATCTCCCTCGCCAAGGCTTCCAGCTCTGTCGGATCGGCTATGGCGCCGCCGGCGTGGCGGCCGGGCGGGACGCCCTCCCAGCGCGGGATGATGTGGAAGTGGAGATGATGGACGGTCTGGCCGGCGGCGGCGCCGTTGAACTGGGTGACGACGATACCGTCGGGCTGCAGCGCCGCGCGCACGGCGCGGGTGACGCGCCGGACGGTTAGGATCAGCGCCTCGAGGGGTGCGGGCTCGATGTCCATGAGGTTGCGTGCGGTCGCCGTCTTGTGGATCACCAGGGTGTGGCCGCGGGCCTGGGGGAAGACGTCCATGAAGGCGAGGGTCTCGGTATCTTCGAACACCTTGGCGGCCGGCGCCTCGCCGCGGGCGATCCGGGCGAAGATGTTGGCGGGATCGTAGGGGCCGTCTAGGCTCATGACCGCATCCTCGACGGCAAAGGCCCCAAGGTCAAACCATGGACGATCCCGACCTCACGCCGCGGCAGCGCAAATGGTTCGATTCCGTGCGCGCCGGCCTTGAGCGCGACACCGGCAAGGACCTCGCGGCCTGGGTGGTGATCGCCCGAACCTGCCCCGAGACCGGCCACCGGGCGCGCGTGAAATGGTTCAAGGAAACCCACGGCCTGATGCAGAACCGGGCCAGCTGGGTGCTCGGCGAGGCGTTCGGGAGCGGCAGCGCCTGGAGCGACCCGAACACTCTCATCGACGCTCTGTGGACCGACGCCGGGTCGCGGGCGATCTACGAAGCGGTGGACGCCAGGGCCCGCGCCCTCACCGACATGGTCCGCTCGGCGCGCAAGGGCTACACCGCCTGGTCGCGCAACGTGCAGTTCGCCGCCGCCCGGCCAGTGAAGGGCGGCGGCGCGCGCCTGGGCCTGGCCGTTTCAGCCACGGCCGATCCGTCGCTGGAGGCGCGCGGACGCGAGTCATGGTCCGAACGTCTCGCTTCCAGCGTCACGCTCGATTCGCCGGAGGCGGTGGAACGAAACCTCGACACCCTGCTCCGGCTGGCGTGGGAGAAGGCGTAACCTGTCATGAGTGATCCACGCATCCCGCCGATCGACCGGCCGGACATCCTTATTCCGGACGCCGGCCCCTTGATCCATCTCGCCCAGGCCGGCGCGCTGCGCCTGCTTCACGAGATCGGCGGCGCGGTCGTCATCGTCGATATGGTCCGCCATGAGCTGGTCGATGATCCGAGCAAGGCGGCGGCCGACATCCTGCAGGATTGGATCGAACGGGGTCTCCAGCCGGGGAGCAACACGCCGGTTCGACTGGAGCTCACCGAGACCGGCGCCGCCTACCGGCTCGCGCGCCTCGTCCAGCCCGGGTTCCGGATGAAGGGCGGCGGCGAGACCGCGATCCTCGAATGGCTCGGCGACAAGATCGACGGGGCCGATCACGATTGCATCGTGCTCTACGAGAACGGGAAGGTCCCCCGGGCCATCGCCGGCCAGGGGCTGGACGCCAACATCGACGTCCTGACGACGCGCGCCTTCCTCGACCTCGCCGAGCGTCGTCACCTGATCGCGTCCGCCGAAGACCTCTGGCGAACGATCATCGCGGCCTCGCCGACCACAAACCCCCGCCTCGCCGGCTTCAGTCAGTACCGAACGCCGGAAACGTAGGGCGCCAACCGATCCCGGCCGACCGACACCGCGTTGATTTGCGTCGGGCTGTATGCCATCTTCATACGGCTTGTCGAAAAGGGAAATCCATGTCCGGCGTAGTGAGCGTGCGGGTTAGTGCGCGGGAGCGGTTGATTCTGGAGGCGGCCGCCGAACAGGCGCGCACGACCCTGAGCGACTTCGTCCGGCGCAAGGCCGTCGACGCGGCCGAAATCGATGTGCTGGAACGCCGCGTGGTGACCATCGCGGCGGCCGACTGGCGGCGTTTCGAGGCATGGGCGGAGGCTCCCGGCAGGGACATCCCCGCCCTGCGTGACCTGGCGTCCGCGCGCGCCGCATGGCGGGACTGACGCCGCCGCGCCCATTGCTGGCCGACGACGATCGCCAAGCGTTCGATTGCGGACGGGAGTCGTTGAACCAGTGGTTTCGTCGCAACGCCTGGCGCAACCAGCAGTCCGGCGCCTCGCGGACCAGCGTCGTCATAGACAGCGAGTTCGAAACCATCGCCGGCTTCGTCAGCATCTCGGCCGCCCAGATCGAACGGGAATTCCTGCCGAAATCCGCGAGACGCAACCAGCCCGAGGCCCTCCCCGCCATACTGCTCGGCCAGCTGGCAGTGGACAGCCGCTTTCAAGGACAAGGCCTCGCCCGGTCCTTGGTCCACTTCGCGCTCGCCACGAGCCTGCGGCTGTCGAAAGACATCGGCTGCTTCTGCGTTCTCACCCATCCGCTGGACGACGGCGTCCGCCTTTTCTGGCGGGCGTTCGGCTTCGACGATCTCCCCTTCGACCCGCCCGATCCATGGTGGTCCGGATCATCGACCTGGAACGTAGCGGCTTTTGAGCCGCGGTGAGTAAATCCGGCGAACGGTTTCCGTATGGATCTTCGATCCGGCCGCCGACCAAAGGTCCGTTTCCGAGCCGGAAGCCAAGGGGGAGAATCGACCCACAGCAGACATTGGACCTGATCGTGGTAAGCTTCTCCAAAAGAAGCAAAGGGTGGGATCACTTGGGTAGTCGCTGGCCCAAGTCAACCCTCGATGCCAGAGATCATCGCAGTAAATTCGCCGATTTCCTCTTCCACCTGCGATGCAGGCTTTAAGATAGGCTGAGAAATGTTAGCAAGAGTCCATGTCATCGTAGGTTTAGTTGTTTTCCTAACTCCACTTTTCGCACGCGCAGACGACATGATCCATGGAAACTTGAAGGTTGGCGGCGTAGACCGGACTTACCTAGTCCATTTACCTAGTGGCCCCCGAGCGGCCGAGCCTAAACCGCTGGTTATCGCGTTTCATGGCGCGGGGGAGACCGCAGAGTTGATGGCGGAAGTCACCGACCTGAACCGTTGGAGTGACAATACGGGCTTCATCGTCGCTTATCCGCAAGGTCTCGAACGTCATTGGCAAACGGGCAGCCCGCTTTCTAATGACTACGTCTTCGCCGCAAACCTGATCGCGGATTTGGAAAAGAAATATCCAATTGATCGCACGAGAATTATCGCTGCCGGTATGTCAAATGGTGCGGAATTTGCCCAAGAACTGGGTTGTCGAAAGGAGTCCCGCTTTATTGCGGTTGTCGCTGTGTCCGCCACACTTCAGAAGAACTCAATGAATAATTGCGCTCCAAGCCATTCGCTTCATATCGTCACGTTCCATGGTTCCGACGATCCTATCGTTCCTTATGGTGGAGGACGAGTGAGGGCGCCCAACGGACCCATTCTCGTGTCAGTTCCGAATAACCTGCTGGCCTGGGCGCATTTGAATGGGTGCTCGCCAGCGCCCAAGTCAATCCGGCTACCGGACAATCTGGAAGACGGGACGCACATTGATCGCATCTCCTTCGCAAACTGTAGTCCAGGCTCAGAGGTGACGCACTATCGCATCATCGGTGGCGGGCACACGTGGCCAGGAGATCGGGACGGGCCGGAGAAGTTTGGACGCACGACCCATCAACTCAGCGCCAGCAAAATCATCGCGGGAATTACGGTAGCTGGATCCACGAAGTAGCACGCATTGAGCCCAACCCGAGGTCGACAAGATATCGCCTGTGGCCTCAAGAACGCAGATCGTCCAATGGTCCGCTCACCACCCAGAGCACGTATTCCCAAGGTCCCCTACCCCGCGTCGAACTCCTCCAGCCGCCACTCAAGGTTCCGACGCACGGTTGGCCATTCCGGGGCGATGATCGAATAGACGCAGGTGTCGCGCAGATGGCCCTCGCGGTCGCGGCCGTGGCTGCGCAGGATACCGTCGAGCTTGGCGCCGAGACGCTCGATGGCGCGCCGACTGGCGGCGTTGAAGGAATGAGTGCGGACTCTCCCCGAGCGTCACGCTCCATGCCGCGCCGCCGCGCCCCGCGCCTCGTGCAACGCCTGCCACGCCGGCGCGTATTTCAGCGCCTCGTCGTATTTTGCCAGCGCGTCGCGCCAGCGTCCCTGGCGCGCCAGGGCGTCGCCCCAGCCCTTGAGCGGATCGGCGAAGTGGGGGCCGATGGCGTTGGCCCTTTGGAACTTGCCGATCGCGCCGCTCAGGTCGCCCTTCGCCAGCAGCGCCATCCCCCAGTCGGTGTCCGCGAACGGAATCGACGGCGAGCGGGCGGCGACCATACCGAACCAGTAGTCCACGGCGCGCCAGTCGCTCTGAAGGGCCGCGATCTGGCCGCGTGCGCGGACGCAGAGATCGCAATCGGTCGGAGTTCGCGAGATCAGGGCCTGGGCCCCGGCGAAGTCACCCAGGCGCGCCATGGCCACCGCCCGCAACGGCCGAACCTGCACGCTTTGCCAGGTGAAGTCGTAGTGATCGTCGGTCGCCGCCTCGAGCAGGGCGCCATTGTCGAGGACGGCGCGCCAGTCGCCGGCGAAGAATCCGGTGATGGCGTTCGCATAGGCGGTATCGCGCGGCGGGTCGCTCGAAACGCCGGCCGCCCCCGCGATCTCCTGGCGCGCCGCGGCGATGTCGTGCGAGGCGGCCAGTTCGGGTGCGAACTCCAGCAGCTTCGACCCCGCGTCGTTGCCCGCTTGTCCGGTTCCGCCGATGGCGAACAATTGGTTCCAGTCCCTGGCGGCCGCGGCGAAATCGCCCACGTGGGAATCGCGCCTCTGGGCGATGAAGTAGGGCAGATAGGCCAGTTGCGACGAGGCTAGCTGCGCGCGGCTCCAGGTCTTTGGCGCCATGAGAACCATGCGAGCCTCGGCCGCGCGGGCCGCCTCGTCGTGGCCGAGTTCGATCTGGGCGTCGGAATCCACCGCCCAGGCAAAGCTGGCGTCGGGATCGAGGCGCAGGGCCTCCGCCACGATCGGCAAAGCCTCGCGACCCCGGCCGTCGAAATCGACCGCCTCGGCCCAGCTGGTGAGCGCCCGCGCGCGGTCTAGCGGCGATCCGTTCACCGCGAGCCGCTTCAACACCGCGACGGCTTCGCCGAAACGGTGCCGGTCGGCGAGATAGTCGCTGTAGCGCAGCGGCTGGGCGATGGCATAGAGACCCTCCGCCGCCTTGCCGACGAGGCCGTCGAAGTCGGCCTCGTCGCCTTTCACCTGGACGCCGGGCCTGCCGGCATAGCGCACGGTGAGGGCCAATCCGTCCGCCGTGCGGACGATCTCTCCGCCGACATGCACCTCGTGGCCAAGCCAGGCGCGCAGATAGCGGTCGAGTTCGCCAACCGAGATGCCGGTCTGCGGGATCGCGATCCTGACATTGTCGCCGACGTCGAGGCGCGAGACGCCCTCGGTTTGCGCGGTCGGCTCGGTCGCGGCCTGCATCCGGCCGAACCGGTCGAGCAGCTCGGAAGCGACCACGGATCCTGTCAGGCCGCGCGCGGCAAGGTCGGGGGGCACGCTGAACGCATCCACGACCAGGTCGCGGTCGCGGGCGGCGTTCCAGGCCATGACGCCAAGGGCGCCGACGACCACGACAAGAACGAGCCCGACGGCCAGTTCCAGCGCCAATCTGGCGTAGTCGTTGAACCGACGGATACGAAGATGGGAGAGCTGCAAGCGCTGCTCCTCGCCGATGTGATCGTCCTGCGCGTCGATACGAGCCAGCTGCGCGCGCGCCAGACGGGCCTGCTGACGGAGAAACGCGTCGGCCTCTTCTCGACTGGCCCCGGCCAGGCCCAGCGCCGCGGCCGATGAGTCGGCGTCGGCGGTGGCCGGTCCCACCGATTGCCCTGTGATTTCCTCGGCCACGCCTCGCCCCCTTCAGTCTGCCTGGATAGGCAATCGAGCCATGATCGGCGCCGATGGCGACCGGCCGTCAAGTCCCAGGTTGCATCCCCCGTTCGCCCTCGAATCCTTCCAGCCGCCACTGCAGGTTCCGGCGCACGGTTGGCCATTCCGGGGCGATGATCGAATAGACGCAGGTGTCGCGCAGATGGCCCTCGCGGTCGCGGCTGTGGCTGCGCAGTATCCCATCCAGCTTGGCGCCGAGGCGTTCGATGGCGCGGCGGCTGGCGGTGTTGAAGAAATGGGTGCGGAACTCCACCGCGATACAGTCCAGGGTCTCGAAGGCGTGGGTCAGCAGCAGCAGCTTGCACTCGGTGTTGACGGCGGTGCGCTGGACTGACCGGCGGTACCAGGTCGAGCCGATCTCGACCCGGCGGCTGGCGGCGTCGATGTTCATATAGGTGGTCATGCCGACCGGTTGGCAGGTGGCGGCGTCGATGACGGCGAACGGCGGCATCGAGCCCTTGGCGCGCATCTCCAGGCGCCAGGCGATGTTGCCGGCCATTTCGTCCGGCGACGGGACGTGCGTGAACCACAGCTTCCACAATTCCCCATCCCGCGCGGCCTCGGCGAGCGCATCGGCGTGCGAAGGCGCCAGCATCACCAGGTGGGCGTGATCGCCGGCGAGCTCCACTTCGGGCGGCCAGATCATGCCGAAACCTCCCGGAAGGGCGAATATTCCTCCGCCAGCCAGTCCATCTCCGCCTGCACGCCCCGCCGCTCCTCTTCGAGGAACCGCGCGACGGGCGCGCGCAAGGCCGGATCGGCGATGTAGTGGGCCGAATAGACCGCGCATGGCAGATATCCCCGGGCGATCTTGTGCTGACCCTGAGCGCCGGCCTCGACCCGGGCCAGTCCCGTCTCGATGGCGAAGTCGATGGCCTGATAATAGCAGAGTTCGAAGTGGAGGAAGGGGACCTCCTCGAGGCATCCCCAGTTGCGTCCGAACAGGCAGTCGGACCCGATCAGGTTGAGCGCCCCGGCGATCCAGCGACCGCCGCGCCTGGCCATGACCAGCAGCACGCGGCCCGCCATGCGCTCGCCGAGCAGCGAGAAGAACGCCCGGTTGAGATAGGGCCGCCCCCATTTGCGCGCGCCGGTGTCCATGTAGAAGGCGAAGAAGGCGTCCCAGTGATCCTCGGTGAGATCGGCCCCGGTCAGCCGGACGATGTCGAGATCCGCGGCGGCTTCGCGGCGCTCCCGCCGGATGGTCTTGCGGCGGCCCGACGACAGGACGGCGAGGAAGTCGTCGAAGCTCGCATAGCCGGGATTGAGCCAGTGGTACTGCTGGTTCTGGCGCCGCAGCAGGCCCTGGCGGCCCATGAACTCCCACTCCTCGCGGGTGGCGAAGTTGACCCCCAGGGTCGAGGCGCCGAATCGCTCGCAGAGGGTCAGGGCGCCGCCCAGCAGCTTGCCGCGTCCCTCCGCGGGGTCGATGTCGGCGCGCACGATCAGCCGCGGGCCGGTGACCGGCGAGAACGGCGAGGCGGCGACCACCTTGGGGTAATAGCGTCCTCCCGCCCGCTCGTAGGCGTCGGCCCAGGCGTGGTCGAAGATGTATTCCCCCTGGCTGTGGGACTTCAGATAGAGCGGGGCCACGGCCGCCACCGCGCCGTCGTCGTCCTCGACGGTCAGATGTTGCGGCGCCCATCCGGTGCGCTCGCTCACGCAACCGGATTGTTCGAGGATATCGAGAAAGTCATAAGCCACGAACGGGTTGACCTCGCGGCCGGGTCCGGCCGCGCAGCCGTCCCAGTCTGTGGCCCCGATTTCGGCGATCCGGCGATGAACCCTGACGGCGGCCTTGAGGCCCGTCACGCGGCGAAGCCCTCGAAGATCAGGTTGTCGCAGTGGGTCTTGATTCCCTCCCATTCGGCGGCGCCGCGGACCGTCCAGGCGACCACCGGCATCCCCTTGCGGCGCAGCTTCGTGGCCTTGGGACTGGGCAGCATGTCCAGGCCGAGGGCCAGGAAGTGCGGCCTGGCGATCGAGACGTGCTCCAGCGCCGCGTAGGATTTGCGCAGTTCCGGGGCCAGGTGGCGGGCATCGCCGTTGGCGTAACTGTAGCTGTCGAGGCCGCGCAGGATCTGGGGATGATGATCGGCGAACCAGGCGTGGGAATAGGGATTGAAGCCGATCACGCAGGTCGGGCCATTGTGATCGATGAGGATTTCGTGGACCCGCCGCTCAAGCGGGCCGACCTCGCCGTAGGGAAGCTTGATCTCGATGTGGACCATGGCCCGATGACCCACCAGGGTCAGGGCGTCGGCGAGGGTCGGGATGGTCTCATCGCCGCCGGCCAGGCGAATTTCACCCAGGTCGGCGGCCGTGTAGTCGGCGACCCGGCCCTCCCGGCCGGTCATGCGCATGAGGGCGCCGTCATGGAACACCACCGCCTCGCCGTCGGCGGTGAGCTGGACGTCGAGTTCGATGCCGTAGTCGGCGGCGCAGGCGGCCTGGAAGGCGCCCAGGGAATTCTCCGGCGGACCGTCCGGCGACCACAGCCCGCGATGGGCGATGGCCGGCCCGAACAGCCGCTCCCAGGCTTCTCCGAACAGATCCTTCATGCCGTCTCGACCACGGCGTCGACCTCGACGGAGAAATCGAGCGGCAGGCGATAGACGCCGACCGCCGAGCGGGCGTGGCGGCCGGCGTCGCCGAACACCTCGACCATCAGATCGGAGCAGCCGTTGATGACCTTGGGAATGTCGAAGAAATCCGGTCCCGCCTGGACGAATCCGCCGAGCTTGACGATGCGGCGCACGCGCGAGAGATCACCGTCGCAGGCGGCCTTGATGTGGGCGATAAGGTTGATCCCGCAGAGGCGCGCGGCGGCGATCGCGCCGGCCAGATCGATCGCCTCGCCGACCACGCCGCGAACGCCCCCGCCGGCGTCCACCGAGACCTGGCCGGAGATGTGGATGAGGTTCCCGCTGCGCGTGAACGGCACATAGTTGGCCACCGGCGCGGCCGGCGCCGGAAGCGTGATGCCAAGGGCATTGAGGCGGTCTTCGGGATGGGTCATGGCGGCGGGTTTTAACCGGTCCCGCTGCGGCATGAAAGCAAAAGGCCCGGAGCCCCTGTTCGGGATCCGGGCCTTGGCTTGACTATATGGCTCGCCCGCGCGGCGAGCGGGCCTCTTGTCCTGAGGCTAGCGGGCCGCCTGCACGCGTTCGACGAGGGCGGTGACGCGCTCGTTGATCGGCGACAGGGTCGCCTTCATCGAGGCGCTGACCGCTTCGCTCATCTTGCCGACTTCGGCGACGTAGGCCTCGAACGCCGACTTGGCGAACGCGGTCTGCAGCTCGACCACTTCCTGCACGCTCTTGGCGCCGGCCAGGGTCTTGGCGGCGGCGACCTGATCTTCCACCGACTTCTTCGAATAGGCGATGGCGCGCGCGCCGACGGTTTCGGCGCCCTTGGTGGCGGCGGTGACCGAGGCGACGACGGCTTCGAGGTTCTCCTTGGAATGGCTGTTCATCTCGCCGATGGCGGCCATCGATTTTTCGACATGGTCCTTGAACGCCTTGTTGCCGGCGGCGGTGAACTGCTCGACCGGGTTCTTGACGGCGGTTTGGGTGGTGGCCATGAAACTATCTCCTTCAGCGGGGTTTGAGTGAGCTTTTTCGCATCTGCAATGTCGGTGATGCGACGATCTCGCGAAAAGGAGGCCAGCGCATCGGAGGGACCGTCTCATGTTGCAGTGCGAAGGTCAAGGGAATTTTTGTGCAATGCAGCATTTCGTTCACAATGCCGCGAGCGGGGCGCAAAGCGGCCGCGCCGCGCCCGATTGCCGCTATAGCTGTTTACCTTCGATAAACCCTGATGAACCCATGGTAAGCATCAGGGCCTGAGGAGCGGCGTCGGGGCCGCCCCGGGTCAGCTCGAGTTCATTTCACGCCGGAGCCCGCCGATGCTCGCGCCCCCCCGCCATTTCGTCGCCTCTTTCGCCGCCCTGGCCGTGGCGATCTGCGCCTGGGTGGCGCCGTCCGTGGCCTGCGCTCAGGCCCCCTGGCTGCAGGTTTCGACGGCCGAGCCGAAATACACCGCCATCGTGCTCGACGCCCGCTCGGGCGAGGTCCTCTACGCCGAGCGCGCCGACAGCCCGCGCTATCCGGCCTCGGTCACCAAGCTGATGACCTTCTACCTCGCCTTCGACGCCCTGGCGTCCGGCCGGTTGCGCCTCAACGACGAACTCATGGTCTCGCCGCTGGCCGCCGCGCAGCCGCCGACCAAGCTCGGGCTCCGCGCCGGCGAGACCATCCCCGTCGAGGAGGCGCTGCACGCCATGGCCGTGCATTCGGCCAACGACATGGCCGTGGCCGTGGCCGAGCGGGTCGGCGGCACCGAATCCCAGTTCGCGGCCCTGATGACCCTGAAGGCCCGGCAACTGGGCATGTTCAACACCCGCTACGTCAACGCCAATGGCCTGCCCGACAGCCGCCAGGTGTCCACCGCCCGCGATCTGGCCATCCTCACCCGCGCCATCCTGCGCGACTTTCCGCAGTACTATGGGTTCTTCAGCCAGCAGGAGTTCACCTTTCGCGGCAGGACCTACGTCAACACCAACCACCTCCTGGGCAAAATGCCGGGAGTCGATGGCCTCAAGACCGGCTTCACCAACGCCGCCGGCTACAATCTCGCCGCCTCGGCGATGCGCAACGGCAATCGGGTGATCGCGGTGGTCATGGGCGGATCGTCGGGCGCCAGCCGCAACGAGAATGTCGAGAACCTCCTGCTCACCGGCTTCGACGTCCTCGAGCGCCGGGCGCGGGGCGAAAAGATCATGGTCGCCCAGAACCTCTTCGAGCCCGCCCCCTCCTACCACTACGCCCCGCCGTCCCGGGTGGAACAGGGCGACACCGAGGATGATCCGATCGATGTCGTTCTCACCGGCCGGGCGATCCGTCCGGTCGCCATGACCGTCTCCAACTCCCTGCCGGCCGCGCGCTCGACCGTGCTGGCCAGC
>Ga0075522_10000623_pt1 | contig 25900 bp, 20 predicted proteins | sample NGEPerA_FD_74796 | JGI IMG/M metagenome (GOLD analysis project Ga0075522, IMG submission 74796) | Arctic peat soil microbial communities from the Barrow Environmental Observatory site, Barrow, Alaska, USA - NGEE PermafrostL2-A | ecosystem: Environmental > Terrestrial > Soil > Wetlands > Peat ...
GAGCGCGACGAGGTGGTCGGGCAGAACACGCGGCGCGAGGTTCATGCGCGCGGGTTGTGGCATCGCGCGGTGCATGTGCTGGTGTTCAATGCGCGCGGCGAGGTGTTTCTCGAGAAACATTCGATGAAAAAGGACATCGCCGCCGGCAAATGGGATTCGTCGGCCTCCGGCCATCTGGACAGCGGCGAGGATTACGACGCGCGCGCGGTGCGCGAGGTGCGCGAGGAAATCGCCGTGAACGGTTAAATTTTGTTGACCCGTCCGCGCGAAGGTTCATTTTAAGCGGACAGACCACCGATTATGACGTGTCGTTTATGAGTGCTAAAATCAGCTTCACCCTGAACGGGAAGCCCCGGACCATCACCACCGATCCGGCCCGGGCTTTGCTTGAAGTTTTGCGCGAGGATTTGCAATTGACCGGGACGAAATTCGGCTGCGGCGAAGGCCAGTGCCGCGCCTGCACGGTGCTCATCAACGGCGAGAGTGCGGCGTCGTGCATTACCGACATCGGCGATGTGGCCGGGCGGGAGGTCGTGACCATCGAGGGTCTGGCGGCCGGTGACAAGTTGCATCCGGTGCAGGAGGCGTTTCTGACGGAAGGCGCGTTTCAATGCGGCTATTGCACGCCGGGCATGATCCTGGGCGTGGCGGGCGCATTGAAAAAAAATCCGCGCACGTCCGGGGCGGAAGTGATTGCGCAGATGCAAAAGCACCTCTGCCGCTGTTGCAGCTACGCGAAATATGAAAAGGCGATTTTCCGCGCCGTGGCGCAAAATGGAAAGGCACCGGCATGAAGACGAATTTGCCACCAACTGAAATCCCGCCGCCCGGGATCGCGGAATTAAATTACGACGAGCCGGTCGGGCGCGTGGACTACGATTTCGGCTTGAGCCGCCGGTCGTTTGTGAAAGTGCTCGGTGCGGGACTGCTCATCGCGGTCGCGGTTCCCGCCGCGGCGCAGGAAGCGGACGGACGGCGCGGCGGTTTCGGCGGCGGCGGCGCGCGCACTTTCGGCGCACGCATCCACATCGGCAGGGATGGCATGATCACGGTGCTGACGGGCAAAGTCGAAGGCGGACAGGGCGCGCGCGCGGAACTTTCGCAGGCGGCGGCGGAAGAACTCGGCGTGCCGCTCGCTTCGGTGCAAATGCTGATGGCCGACACGGGAACGGTGCCGGATGACGGCGGCACTTTCGGCAGCATGACCACGCCGCGCACAGTTCCGGCGGTGCGCCGGGACGCGGCCGCCGCGCGAAATCTGCTGGCCGAATTCGCCGCGCAGCAGTGGCAGGTCGGGCGCGACACGGTGACGATGCGCGACGGAAAATTTTTTGACGCGACGGGCAAAAAGTCGCTCACCTACGCCGACCTGGCCAACCGCGAAGACGCGGCGAAGCTGCTGGCGCAGGCGATTCCGTCGGACGTTGCGCTGACGCCGGTGAAAGAGTGGAAAGTGCTGGGCGTGCCCACGCCCCGGCCCAACGCTCACGGCATCGTGACGGGCGCGCACAAATATCCTTCAGACATCGCGCGGCCCGGAATGCTTTACGGAAAAATTCTGCGCGCACCGTCGTTCGGCGCAAAATTGATTTCCGTTGATCTCGCTCCGGCCAAAGCGCTGCCCGATGTGATGGTGGTTCAAGACGATCAATTTGTCGGTGTGGCGGCGCCAAATTCTTCCACGGCGGAAGCCGCGTTGAATAAAATTTCCGACGCGGCGAAATGGGAGACCGTGCCACAGCCATCAAGCGACGAGCTTTTTGATTATCTTGAAAAGAACGCCGCTGGCGGCGTGCCGGTGAATCCGTTTGCAGCGGAACTGGCCGGGGCCAAAACCGCGCGCCAGACCTACCACGTTCCTTACATCCAGCACGCGCCGCTCGAACCGCGCGCGGCGATGGCGGAATGGAGCGACGGCAAGCTGACCGTCTGGACCGGCTCGCAAAATCCGTTTGCTGTGCGCGGCGAACTGGCGCGGGCATTTCATCTGCCGGCGGAAAATGTGCGCGTGGTGATCCCCGATTTCGGCGGCGGCTTCGGCGGCAAACATACCGGCGAATGCGCGGTGGAAGCGGCGCGGCTCGCGAAGGCCGCCGGCAAACCCGTTTCATTGCGCTGGTCGCGCGAGGAGGAATTCACCTGGGCCTATTTCCGGCCGGCGGCGGTCATCCAGGCCGAGGCCAGCCTCGACGCGCAGGGGAAAATTGCGACGTGGCATTTCATCAACATCAACTCCGGCGCGAACGCGGTGGACACGCCCTACACTGTTGGCAAAAAAAATTGCCATTTCGTCGCGTCCAAGCCGCCGCTGCGCCATGGCTCCTATCGCGGGCTGGCGGCCACGGCGAACAATTTTGCGCGCGAAGTTTTCATGGACGAAGCCGCTGCCGTCGCGAGTGCCGACCCGCTGGCGTTCCGGCTGGCGCATCTGGAGAATGACCGGCTGCGTGCTGTGCTGGAAAAAGCGGCGAAAGAATTTGACTGGCCGGCTCGCGTGAAGGAAAAAAAGCCGGACGTTGGCGTCGGCCTTGCGTGCGGCATGGAGAAGGGTTCATTTGTCGCGGCCTGCGTGGAGGTTCAAATTGACCGGAAGGAAAACAAATTCAAGGTCAGCCGCGTCTGCCAGGCTTTCGAGTGCGGCAAAATTTTGAATCCGGCGAATCTGCTTTCGCAGGTTCAAGGCGGCATCATCATGGGACTCGGCGCGGCGTTGCGCGAGGAGGTGCAATTTGAAAATGGCAAGATCACCAGCGCGTCCTTTCGGAAATATCAGGTGCCGCGTTTTGATGACATGCCGGAGCTGAACATACACCTGGTTGACCGGCCCGACTTTCCTTCCGCCGGCGCTGGGGAAACGCCCATCATCGCCATCGCGCCCGCCGTCGCCAACGCGGTTTTCCAGGCGACGGGCAAGAGCGTCCGCGCGTTGCCGGTTCGTCTGGCCAAAGCGTGAACGGTTGCGGCGATGTGAATCGCCATGTTCGCAACTTTTTTTTCGTCCTACATTGACGCTGAAAGTTTGTCCCGCATCGTTTTGGAAAAAATCTGACCATGACGGAAGCCGTTCCATCGCCGCCACGTTCAGCGGACAGTTACTGGCTGACGCGGTTTGTCATGCTGCGATTGCTGGGATGTGTCTATGCCGTGGCATTCCTTGCCGCCGCGAAACAAATCCTGCCGCTGATCGGTTCGCACGGACTCCTGCCGGTGAATTTATTTCTCGAACAGGTTCAAAACGCCTGGGGATCGCCGGCGGCCGGTTTTTTCCGGCTGCCATCTTTGTTCTGGTTCGCTCATTCGGACGCCATCCTGCAACTGGCGGCGTGGACCGGCTTTGGCCTCGCGTGCGTCGTCGTGGCCGGTTATGCCAACGCCATCATGATGGCCGCGCTTTGGGCGCTTTACCTGTCGTTCGTCCAGGTCGGGCAGGACTGGTATGGCTACGGCTGGGAAATCCAACTGCTCGAAACCGGCTTTCTGGCGGTCTTCCTTTGCCCTTTGCTGGACGGTCGTCCGTTTCCGAAACGTGCGCCGCCGCTGGTGGTGTTCTGGCTGTTTCGCTGGCTCATCTTTCGCATCATGATCGGCGCGGCGTTCATCAAGCTGCGCGGCGATTCCGGCTGGCGCGATCTCACCGCGCTCTATTATCACTTCGAGACCCAGCCCATCCCCAATCCGTTGAGCCGCTGGTTTTTCTTCCTGCCGCGCTGGATATTGAAAACCGGCGTCCTGTTTAATTTCCTCGCCGAACTGATTGCGCCGTGGTTTGCCTTTGGTCCGCACATCGTCCGGCGCAGCGCTGGCGTGGTCATGGTGCTGTTTCAATTCACGCTCATCCTTGGCGGCAACCTTTCCTTCCTGAACTATCTGACCATTGTCCCGGCGCTCGCGTGTTTTGACGACGGTTTTTGGGCGAAGCTGCTGCCTCGCGCACTCGTGAATCGCGCGACGGCCGCCACCGCGGCGGCGCAACCCAGCCGCCCGCTGCAGCGCGCCGCATGGACGCTTGCCGTGATGGTCTGCGTGTTGAGCATCCGACCCGTGGCCAACCTGATTTCGCTCCAGCAGATCATGAACACGTCCTTCGACCGGCTCTATCTGGTGAACACCTATGGCGCGTTCGGCACGGTGGGCCGCAAGCGGTTGAACGTCGTATTTGAAGGCACCGACGCCGATGTGCCTGACGCCCGCGCCGTATGGAAACCTTATCCGTATCAGGCATTGCCCGTCGCACTGGACAAACGGCCGGTGCAAATTGCGCCCTACCAGCCGCGACTCGACTGGCAGATGTGGTTCGCCGCGATGAGCACGCCCGATCAATATCCGTGGACGCTGCATCTGGTCTGGAAACTTCTGCACAACGATCCCGGCGCGTTGAGCCTCTTTGGCGGAAATCCGTTTCCCGACAAGCCGCCGCGTTATATTCGCGCCGTGCTTTACCGCTACGAATTCGCCCGGCCAGGAAATTCCGCCGGCAACTGGTGGCAACGCGAGGAACTGGGCCTCTGGCTGCCGCCGTTGTCCGCCGCCGACCCGCGCCTCCTCAATTCGCTGAAACAGGCTGGCTGGCTCGAGGCCGCGCCTGACAAAAAATTGTCAGATTGAAACCAAAGTTCTTTAACGAACCTGCGCCAAATTGTTTTTCCCGAACCGCCTTAATCACCTTCACCTTTCGCGCGTCGGGTTCATGGCTGGAATCAGCATGATTTGTCGGAAAGAGTTGCGGCCTTCCGGCGCCGTTCAAAAAAACGCCGGTCAGTCAATTTTCTGAAACTTTTTCCTTTCAAAGCTGTTCACTAAGGAACTAAATATAAGCCATTCCGTATAAATGCAGATCAAGCGCGGAGCTTTTCTAAAGTCCGTCGGGCGGATCGTTGGAATATGAACAAATCAACCGGAAGTTTGGAGAATAAGTTGGGCCAGACGGCTCAAGGTGCTGGCACCTTGACTGAACACGACGGCTTTAAAAGGCAATTGGGCAGCCTCGCCAAGCTGAACGTGTCCCCGGAAATCATCCGCACACTGCCCGCTGAATTTGTCAAACGCCATGGCCTCCTGCCATTTGAAATCACCAATGGCACCATTCACATCGCCACGGCAACTCCGGGCAACCAGCGGGTGATTGACGACATCCGGCTGTTGAGCGGTCTGGAAGTGGAGGAATTTTCCGCGCCAGCCGAAGAAATCACCGCCAAAATTTCCGAGTGCTATCAGGTGACGGTGGAGAAGATGGTTGAAAATTTCGATCCCGCGAAAACCAATGGCGAGGTAAAAGACCTCCACGACATCGAAGTGATGGCCAACGAGCCGACGGTGGTCAACCTCGTGAATTTAATCATCGCCACCGCGTTGCGCGAACGGGCCAGCGACATTCATCTCGTGCCGTTTGAGAACACGCTGCAACTGCGCTATCGCGTGGACGGCTTGTTGCAGGAAAATCCGCCGCCGCCGAAACATTTGCACGCCGCGCTCGTGTCGCGCATCAAAATCATGGCGGACATGAACATCGCCGAACGCTTCATGCCGCAGGACGGGCACATCCAAATCAATCATCGCGGCGCGCGCGTGGACATCCGCGTCGGCACCATGCCGACGATTTACGGCGAAAGCCTGGTCATGCGGCTGCTGGAAAAAAATTCCAAGGTATCCACGGCTGAAGAACTCGGCCTGGATGCGAGCCGCTCCAAACTGCTTTCTACGCTCGTCGAGAAACCGCACGGACTATTTTTGACGACCGGCCCGACCGGCAGCGGCAAGACCACGACGCTTTATTCGATCCTGCAAAGTATTTATACGCCGGAGCTGAAAATTCTCACCATCGAAGACCCGGTCGAATACGAACTGCCCGGCGTGGCGCAAATTCCCGTGCGGCCCAGCCGCAATTTCACGTTTGCCACCGGCCTGCGCGCGATTCTGCGCCAGGACCCGGACGTGGTGATGGTCGGCGAAATCCGCGATTCGGAGACGGCGGAAATCGCCATTCGCGCCGCGCTCACCGGCCATCAAGTTTTCAGCACGCTGCACACTAACGATGCGGTCGGCGCGGTCACGCGGCTGCTGGACATGGGCGTGGAAGCGTTTTTAATCGCGTCCTCGCTCGAAGGCGTTTTGGCGCAGCGGCTGGTGCGCAAAATTTGTCCAAACTGCCGGGTCGAATCAGCCGTCTCCCCGGTGGTGCGTGATAAAATGGAAGCGCTGGGCGGCCGAAAAATTGAAGGCGTTTTTTACAGCGGGCGCGGCTGCGAAGAATGTCGCAACACCGGCTATCGCGGGCGCACCGGCATTTTCGAACTGCTGTCGCTCACGCCGGAGCTGAAGGAAATGATTTTGCAGAAACATTCCAATGCCGACCTGAAATCCGCCGCGCAAAAAGGCATGATGACGATGCACCAGGACGCGTTGCAAAAGGCGTCCGCCGGCATTACGTCGCTCGAAGAAATTTTGCGCGTGTCATCGGGGGATTTGCAGGAATGAAAGGCCGCGCGATCCAACAATGTGGTAGGGCTGACCTGCTGGTCAGCCACGCTCGGCGGCGCAGCAGCGCCGCCCTACCAAGAATATCGGCATGAGTGAATTTCGCTACCAGGCAGTCGAGCAAAACGGCGCGAGCGTCGCGGGCGTCATCGAAGCCGACAACCGCAAAGGTGCGCTCCGACTGCTCGGCCAGCGCGGATTGTTTCCTTCGCAGCTTGAAGTCAATTCGTCGAATGACGAAATGACAAAAGCGACCACGGCGACGAAAGCTGAATTGCCAGCAAATTTTTCATTCGGCCATCGCATCAAGCGAAAAGACATCACGGCGTTGACGCGGGAAATCAGTGCGCTGCTCGGCGCGGCGATTCCCATTCCGCAGGCGCTGGACAGCCTGGGCGAAGAGGAAGAAAATCCCGCGCTCAAGGAAGTGGTGCAAAAAATTGCCGACTCGGTCCGCAAAGGCGCGGCATTTTCAGCGGCGCTGGAAGAACATCCAAAACTTTTTGGAAAATTATATTCCAGCATGGTGCGCGTTGGCGAAGAAGGTGGCGTGCTGCCGAAGGTCATGGCCGATCTGGCAACGTTGCTTGAACATGAAGATGAAGTTCGCGGCGAAGTCGTTTCGGCGGTGGCGTATCCGGTTTTTGTTCTCGTCTTCGGCATTTGCACCGTGACGGTCCTGCTGACGGTCGTGCTGCCGCGACTTTTCACCATGTTACAGGACATGCTGCCGGTTCTGCCGTTGCCCACTTTGATTCTTCTAAAAGTCAGCCACGGATTGCATCATTATTGGCTGTGGATTTTGATCGCGCTGGCCGCCGCAATTTTTGGCATCCGCTGGTATCTGCGCAAACCTGAAGGCGCGGAGAATTGGGACAAAGCAAAATTGCGAATGCCGTTGATCGGTCAAGTGATTCGCGCCGCCGCGTTGGGACGTTTTGCGCGGACGTTGGGCACGCTGGTGAAAAGCGGCGTCTCGCTGCTGCCCGCGTTGAAAATTGTCGAGAACACCATCGGCAACCGGATTCTGGCGCGGCAGATTGCGAGCGTGGCCGAGGAAACGCGCGGCGGCGATTCGCTGGCCACGCCGTTGCGCAAGCTCGGCATTTTTCCGCGCACGATGATCCAGATGATTGATGTCGGCGAACAAACCGGCAAACTTGATGAGATGCTGCTCAAAGTGGCGGAGATCGAGGAACGCCAGATGCGGGCGCGGACAAAAATTTTAATTTCGCTGCTCGCGCCGGCGTTGATTCTGGTCGTCGGCGCGCTGGTGGGATTCATGGTGATCGCGATTTTGCTGCCGATATTCAAGATGAGCAGCGCCATTCACTGAAACATTTCAACCAAATAATCAAACGCATGAAAATACAATTGAAGAAAAACGCCGCCTTCACGCTGATTGAAATCATGGTCGTCGTGATCATCCTCGGCATTCTGGCGGCGACGATCATTCCGCAGTTCATGGGCACGACGCAGGACGCGAAAATCAGCGCGGCCAAATCGCAGGTCGCCGAACTCGAAGCCGCGGCGGAGCGTTTTAACATTCACATGGACCGCTACCCGACGACGGAAGAAGGATTGAAAGTGCTGGTTGACCCTCCGGCCGGCGCGGAAGCCGGAGCCGACTCAAAATGGCGCGGCCCTTACATCAAGCAGTTGCGCAACGATCCGTGGGGCAGTCCGTATCAATACAGTTTTCCCGGCACGCATCATCCAACGAGCTTTGACATCTGGTCGCGCGGGGCGGACGGCGCGGACGGCGGCGAAGGCCCGAACGCGGACATCGGAAATTGGTGATTGAAATGAAATTGCCAATTGCCAATTGCCGATTGCCGATTACTCCTGCAGGGTGCGGCTGCCGCCATTGTCCAATCTTCAATCGGCAATCCTCAACCGGCAATTCCGCTTTTACTCTGATTGAATTGATGGTCGTGATTATCATCATCGGCATCATGACCGCGATGATGATTCCCGAAATGGAAGGCACGTTTCAGGACGCGCTGCTGCGTTCAACCAGCCGCGAACTGATCAACGTCTTCGATCTCGCTTACAGCCGCGCAGTGAGCTTGAACCAGCTTCGCCGCGTCCGCCTGGATGAAAAAACCGGCCGCTACCTTGTGGAAAAACAAGTGATGGAAAACGGGCAGGAGGATTTTGTGCCCGCCGATGACGTGCCCGGCGGCAAAGGCGAACTGGATTCGCGCATCGCGGTTGAATTTCATCAGCCGGATGAAATTTCTTCAGATGCGGAAACGGCCACCGAAGCTCCCCTTTCAGCAGGCGATCTGCCGACGAGCGAAGTGGCAATAAATTTTTATCCCGACGGCACGGCGGACGCCGGCGACATCACGCTCCGCGACCGCGAAGGTTTCCGGCTGCTCCTGCACATCAACCCCGTCACGGCGCGCGTTCACGTCGTGGAAATGGAACGCGAGGGGCGGCCATGAATCATCACGCCGGATTCACGCTCGTGGAGGTCATGGTGGCCATTGTAATTCTGGCCATCGCGCTGGTTGGCCTCACGCAAGGCATCACCACGGCGCTGGCCTCCAGCAAGGAATCAGAATTGCAAACCACCGCCGCGCTGTTCGCCGCCGGGCAAATCGAACTGTTGCGCGCCGAAAATGATCTGATTGACGGAACCGACAATGGCGATGGCGGCGCGGGCCTTTCGCTCTATCGCTGGAAGCAAACCATCAGTCCGACGGACATGGACGGATTGCATGACGTGGACGTGGTGGTGGAAAACTCGCAGACGGGCGCGGAAATTTATGAGTTGAAGACGCTGCTGTTTCAGATTCCAGATGATTCGACCAACAACGCGAACCCGGCAAAACCAAAAACCAATCGGCCATGAAAATTTGCATTGTGAAGCTGAACCTCGGTGCGCCGGACGCAGCCGGCAGTGGCACCGGCGTCTCGCCGGTGCGTTTTAATTACGCCGCGAATCCCGTTTTTCTCAACCCACCGGCGAGACGCCGGTGCCACTATGCCGCCTTCACTTTGATCGAAATGATGATCAGCTCGGCATTGATGGCGTTGATTTTGGTGAGCGCGTATCTGTGTCTGGGCGCCGGTTTTTCCGCGCAGAAGTTGATCGAGCCGCGCGCGGAAATCATCCAAAACGCCCGGGTCGCGCTGGCAATCATGGCGGCGGACCTTCGCGCCGCGTGTCCGCTGTCCAAGGATGAAGACTTTATCGGCATGACCCGGATGCTGGGCGAAGTGGAAGCCGACAACCTTGATTTTGCGACGCACAATTATACGCCGCGCCGCGCCCGCGAAGGCGATTTCTGCCAGGAAAGTTTTTATCTGGACAAGGATTTGGAGACGGGGCAGTTCAGCCTCTGGCGGCGGCGCAATCCGACCATCGCGCCCGATGCGCTTTCCGGCGGCAGCAAGGAGGAGATCGCGAAAGGCGTGGTCGGTTTGAAGCTGGAATATTTCGACGGGCTTGACTGGTATGATTCCTGGGGCGAAGTGAAAGAACCCGGCAAGGATCAAAATTCGTCGCGCGAAGCAAACAATCTCTCCGGCCTGCCGGAAGCCGTGCGCATCACGCTGCTGATGGACTCCAATCCCAGGAAAAAAAATCCCGACATCGCGACGGACGAAGAAAAACCGGAACCACCGCTCGTTTTCCAGACCGTTGCGCGATTGAATCTGGCGGAGGTCACGCAAGACAATTCCACTTCTTCCGGCGACAACTCTTCGTCGGATACGACGGCGCAGAATGGAGGCAACAATTTTTGACATGAATCTTGACGAGTCAAATTGCACTGCCAACAATAGTGGCACAGGCGTCCCGCCTGTAAGGTTCTGCGCTGAAAATTCGGCTCTTTTGAAACACACCGGCGGGACGTCTGCGCCACTACAAAGAGGTTCCATTCTCGTCGGTTTGCTCTGGTGCCTGGCGCTGCTGTCGGTGATCGTCATCGGCGTGCTGCACACGGCGCGGATGGATTTGCTCGTGGTGAAAAACTACGGCGACCGGATTCAGGCGCATTATCTCGCGCTGGCGGGAATCGAAAAAGCCAAGGCGCTGCTGTATCACGACGCGCAAGACCGCAGCCGCAGCCAGAAGAATCACACCGGCAATTTCTATGATGACGCGCAGCAGTTCCGCGATGTCCCGTTCGGACGCGGAGTTTTCAGCGTCTTTCGGCGGGGCCGTCCCGATGAAGGCGGCGGAATTATTTTTGGCGTCAGCGACGAAGAAAGCCGGCTCAACGTGAACACCGCCGCCACCAACGAGTTGTCCCAACTGCAAGGAATGACGCCGGATGTGGCCGCCGCCATCGTGAACTGGCGCGGTGGCGACAGCGCGACGACGACCGCGGAAGCGCAGTATTACGCCGGATTGCAACCGCCGTATCAGCCGCGCATCGGCCCGTTTCAAACCGTGCGTGAATTGCTCATGGTGCGCGGCGTCACGCCCGAATTGCTGCTGGGCCGGGATGTTCACCAAAATGGAATGCTCCCGGCGACGGGAGAAAATGATTTCGCCAGTTCCGTGGATAACGAAGACTTGGGCTGGGCGGGAATTCTGACGGTTGACTCGACGGTGCAAAATTTGAACGCCGCCGGCGAAGCGCGCGTCAACATCCAGTCGGCGGATGAAAGTTCGCTGGCCGGCATTCCGGGCATCACGCGGCAAATGGCCCACGCCATTGTGACGTATCGCGGGCAGCATCGTTTCCAAAGCATCGCCGATTTGCTGGATGTCACACCGCCGCAAAATCAAAACCGAAACAGTTCACAAAATTCGGGCGCTTCCGGCCAATCAGGAAACAAAGTGGTGGACGAAAATCTTTTCATGGACATCGCCGACGACGTGACGACGGAAACCAGCCAGAGCCTGCCGGGCGCGATCAACATCAACACCGCCGGCCTTGACGTGCTCGCTTGTCTGCCAGGCATGACCCGCGAACTGGCGCAGGCGATCATTTCGCAGCGCCAGTCCGGCGGTTTTTTTGCCAGCACGGGCGAGCTGTTAAAAGTGCCGGATTTGACGCGTGACATCTTCAAGCAAATCGCGCCGCTCGTGACCGCGCGGTCGGAGACGTTCCGCATTTTGAGCGAGGGGAAAATCAATTCCACGGGCACGCGGCAGCGGATTCAGGCCATTGTTCACATTGGACTTGACGACCAGAAAACTCTTTCGTGGCGGGAGGACGACTTGTGAAAAAAATCGCCTTCCTGCATCCGCCGCCGCTTTATGTCGAGATCGGCCAAGGCTCGCTCAAAGCCCTCCAGGAAAATGACGGCGTGGAACTGCCTTTGGAACGCCTGCCGGATGGACGCCTGACCGCACCGTGCAGGGAGAAATTGACCGTTGCGCTGAAAAGATTTCTAAAGACAAAAAGCTGGCAGCCGCGCGCCCGCGCCGTGTGCGCCATCGGCGCGCGCGGGGTTTCACTGCGGCGGCTGTCGCTGCCCGCCGGCACAAAAGAAGAATTTCAACAACGGCTGCTGCTGCAAATCGAAGGCGAATTTCCGCTGCCGCCGGATGAACTGGCCTGGGGCTGGCAACAACTCGGCGAGACAAAACCGTTGAATGGCATGATGGCCAGACAAGATTTGCTGGTGGCCGCCGTGAAAAAAGAAGTGGTGGCGGACTACCACGAAATTCTTCGCGCCTGTGGGACGGATCCGGTTTTCACTTTGGCGGCGCTGGCGCGAAGGAACCTCTGCCCGCAGCCGCCGGATTCGTTTGCGATGCTGGACATTGGAAACAGCCAGTCGGAACTGACGCTTTTTGAAAAGGGTGTTCCCGCCAGCTCGCGGATTATTTTTTGGGGCGGTGAAAATCTTTCCGACGCGACGAAGGACAAACTCGATGAACTGACTCAATCCATCAACGGCAACCTCGCCGGAAGAAAACTATTTATCACCGGTCAAAAAATTTCCGAAGCATTCACCGCACGTCTCGCGTCGGCCTTGGGCAACGGCTGCCAATGTGAGCGGCTGGAGGTTGCGGCTGGCGGCGCAGTGGCACAGGCGTCTCGCCGGTGTCTTTCAGAAGCTCCGGTTAGTTCTCAAAGCGGAAACTCACCGGCGGGACGCCTGTGCCACTACGAATGTTCGGCGGCCATTTCCGGCCTCCAGAAATTTACGGAGCAAGGCGGCGAGCCGCCATTGCTCCTGCGGCTTGAACAAACCAGCGGTGCGGCCGCGAGTTTCGCGGACTTGGACTGGAAAAAATGGGGCACGCGCATCGGGTCGCTGGTCGCCGCACTGGTTTTGCTGCCTTATGCCGAGGCGCTGCTGCTGAAGCCGCATCTGGCGAAAAAAGTCGCCGCGTTCAAGGCCGAGGTGGTGCGCCTGAAGGTCATTGACCGTGAACTGGATTTTCTGCGTTACTTGAAATCGAGCCAGCCGCCTTACCTCGACACGCTGTATATTTTTTCCAAGTCCGTGCCGCCGGGCACCAAGTTCGATGCGCTGTCGCTGAACAGCCACGGCGAAGTTTCTTTGCGCTGCGCGTTTCACGACGGCCAGCAGGTCGCGGATTTTCGCACCAAGCTCATTGATTCCGGCTTCTTCACCAACGTCACCGTCGAGGAACAAGTGCCCACGCCCGACCATCAGCGAGTCAGCGTGCGGATCAGCGCGCAGGAAAAACCAACCGCGCAATTGCTGGCGCTGGCCGTCGGCCCGACGGCTGATGAAATCGCCAGGGACGGAAAACCCGCCCAACCCGGCGCGATGCCACCGGGCATTTCACGCCCGGCACCAGGCGTGCTGCCAGCTCCAAGAAAGGAGACGAAATAAATCGTATGCGTCCCTTGACTGATCGCGAAAATCGCATCGTCCGCTTTGCGGTGGCGGGCGTCGTGATTTATCTCGCATTGTTTTATGGCGGCCGGCTTTTGGCAAAAAAGCGTTCGGATTACCGGCAGCTTGCGGCGGAGGCGCAAACTCTCCGGCGGCAAATCCAGCCTTTCCAGGACAAGGTGCTGGTGGTGAAAAAACTGATGGACGATTTTCACATGGACCCGGCTAAGTTGAAAAAAGAGACGGTCGTCTCGGACGCCAGCGCGGCCATTCAACAAGCGGCCAAAGCCGGCGGCCTGCAACTCGGCCCGATCCGCGAATCGCCGTCGCACGGTTCGGGCAACGCGCTGGCGACGGTTCAACTGGAAGGTTCCGGCCCGGTTCCGGCGGTGCTGACATTTCTCGCGAGCCTGAACCGCATCGGTTTTCCGGTGGTGGTGGACTCGGCGCAATTCACTTCCGATAAAAGCCGTCCCGGCCAGGTCAAATTGAATCTGACGATCATCATTTTGGATTTTGAACAAACAAAAAGCCCGGAGGCTCCCCATGCGTGAACTCCGCCAATACGCCGGGCCGGCCTTGAAAATCGTCTGCCTCATTCTGGTCGCGCTGGTGGCCTGTCAATTGGCGGGAATTTTCATCCGGTGGAATCCGTTTCGCGGCGTGACCGTGCCGGAGCTGCCGTCGCTGGCGGCCGGCACAAACCGCCCGGCAGGCGGCGGTCACGGGACAAATCTGGTTGCGACAACCGCGAGCAGGGGAACAAACAACCTGCAACATTTGTCGGGAACCAACACGCCAACATCCGTGACAAACAAGAATGCTGTTTCGCCAACAATGACCGCATTGAATGGAACCAATTCTGCCGCTTCAACGAACGTGGCAAACCAGGAAGCAAATATTTTGCTTTCGACAACCGCGACCACCAACACTGCGCCGCCCGCGACGGGGACAAACACAACCGCAACGGCCGGCGTTGAAGTTGAAATGACGAATACCAACGCTGAAACCAATGCCGTTGCGCCGGCGGAAACAAAATTAAGCGGGACGAATTCCGCGCCGGCAACGAACGCGCCGGACATGGGAACAAATGTTTTACCTGCGTCATTGGCAATTGGAACCAATGCCGTTGCCAGCCCGAAAGTGAAAAAGAAAAGCGCCCAGGCCGCGCCAGCCCCGGAAATGGCCGGGATGAATTCCAATCCTTTCCAGCCGCCCGGAAAACATGGCGGCGATCTGCCGCCGGGCGTGCAGGCGCGGATCAACCGGATCACCGACAGCGAAATTCTTGGTCCGGTGACGCACCCGCTGCCGATGGCGCTGATGGGCATCGCCGGTGAGTTTGCGTTCCTTCGTTCCGCAAGCGGCCAGACCGGGCTGGTGAAGGAAGGCGATTCGCTGGGCGACATGAAGCTGCTCCGCATCGGCATCAACCGGGTATTGATTGAACTGGACGGGCAGAAAAAGGAGCTGACGATTTTCGACGGTTACGGCGGCAGCAGCCTGCTGCCAAACAATTCCACCAATGAAAACAACCATCCCTAAAACTGTAGTGGCACCGGCATCTTGCCTGTGTGTTACTGGCGACGCAACTGGCCGGGCATCAGAATCACACAGGCGAGACGCCTGTGCCACTGCCCTTTGTGCGCTGCTGGCCACGTTGCTGATTTGCTGTCTGCCAATGCCGGCGCACAGCCAGCCGAGAATTTTCAACCTGCCGCCGGGCATGTCCGGTGGCTCGCCGCCGTCGGGTTCCGAAAATTCGTCGTCCAAGCCGGATTCGGCCGGCAAGGACACCGGGCCGTGGATTCCATCCGCGCCGCTGTCGAGCGGCTCGGACACCAACCAGGCCGACGGCGACACGAATAAAATTCAGTTGAGCTTTCAAGGGGCGAACATTGACACGGTGATTCAATGGCTGTCGCAGACGACCGGAAAAAGTGTTTTGAAACATCCGCAGGTGCAATGCCAGTTGACCATCACCAGTTCCAAAAAAGTCAGCCGGCGCGAGGCCGTCAATCTGGTTTATCGCGCGCTCGCGCTGGAAGGTTACTCGGCGATTGAATTCAGCGATTCCATTCTCATTGTGCCGCAGGACAAGGAGCCGCGGATGAGTCCCGAGCTGCTGGGCAGTTCGCAGACGAATGTGCCGGAAGGCCGGCAGCGGCTGGTGAAAGTTTTTTCGCTCAAACATGTCAGGGCGGCGGATGTGAAAGACCGGATTGGCACGGCGCTCTCGGACAAGGCCGGCATTTATGTGGACGAGCAGGCCAACCAGATCATCATCACGGATTACAATGACAACATCCGCATCGTCGGCGAACTCATCGCCGCGCTCGACACGGACAAGCCGGAAGATGTGACCGTGCGGGTGATCCCCCTGAAACATGTGTCGGCGGCGGATTTGACGAAGGAGATCGGGCCGCTGTATCAGAAGCGGAACGGCAAGTCGCTCAACGACACGGTGGAGGTGTCGGCGGATGAACAAGCCAACACGCTGCTCATTCTTTCCAGCGAGGCCAATTTCAAAGTCATCCAGCAATTTGTCGGTTCGCTGGACACGGAAGAGGCGCAGGAAAAAATCATGCGCACGTTCACCCTCAAAAATGCCGACGCGCAAGACGTGGCCAAACAATTACAAGACCTCAACGAGGAACAAACCGTCAACGCCCGATACATCTACAATTTCGGCAATTCTTCCTCCGGCCAATCGTCGAAGAAAATGACGGTGGTGGCCGACCGCCGGCGCAATGCGGTCATCGTCCAGGCGCCGCCCTCGCAGATGGATGCCATTGAGAAAATGATCGAGGAACTCGACGCGCCGGTCAGCGATGACAGCCTGGCGCCGAAGATTTATCCGATGAAATATGCCAGTGCGACGGACATTGAGGACGTGTTGAACGAGCTGTTTTTGAAGAAGCAGCCGCAGCGAAGTTACTTCGATTTTTTCAGTGATTCTCCCGACTCCTCCACGACCGACCAGGACGTCGGCCGGCTTTATGGCAAGGTCCGCATCACCAGCGAGCCGAACTCCAACGCGCTCATCGTCACCGCCAACTCGAAGGAGAATCTGGCGGCGGTGGAGGAGATCATCCAACAGTTGGACAAGCCGCCGGAAGCCGGTGAAAGCACGCTGCACGTCAGCTTGAAATTCGCCAAGGCGATTGACCTGGCCAACAGCATCAACATTATTTTTGCCAAGAACGGTTCGCCGCCGTTGCGGGCGGTGGCGCAGCCAAACCAGCAGAACAATTCCAGCGCGCAGCCGGCCCAGCCGCAGACGCAAACGGCATCGTCTCAAACCGGTTTCGATCTCGGCGTGGAAACGAAGGTGGATGGTTATTTTCCCTGGCTGGGCGGGCAGGTGGACAACGCCACGCGTTCCGCCGACAGCCATGCCGTCCAGCCGGTCAGCGATCTGATTGGCCGGGTCCGCGCCGTGGCCGACGAGCGCAGCAATGCGCTGATGATCTCCGCGAACGTCCATTTCTTCCCGCAGGTTCTCAAATTAATCGCCGCCCTGGATGCGCCCACCGATCAAGTTTTGATCGAGGCCCGGCTCGTGGAAGTGTCGAGTGATTTTATGGACAAGCTGGGCGTCCGCTGGGCGCCCGATGGCAGCCAGTTCACGGGCGCGGACTTGGACAATTCCCTGATCGCCAGCGCCGCAGGCCAATACCAGAAGGGGTTCGGCGGGAACACCACCGTCAACACCCCGGCCGTATCGTCCAGCACCATCGCCCAGGCATTGACTTCGCTGCGTTCGGGCGTCCTTTCCAGTTCGATCAGCATGGATTTTCTGGTGCAGTTCCTGCGCGAAACCACCGACGCCACCGTTCTGGCCGAACCGCAGCTCAACATCCGTGACAATGAAACCGGCAAGCTCTTCGTCGGCCAGCAGGTGCCGGTGCCGGACGACACCCTGACGAGTTCGCAATTGGGCGGGCAAAGCACGACCATCAAGTATAAGGATGTTGGCGTCGTGCTCGAAGTCTCTCCGCACATCAATAGTGACGGCGACGTGGAGTTGAAAATTCACGCCGAATCCTCCACCGTGGTTCCCGGGCAGACGGTGCTGGGCGGGGACGTGTTCGACACCGCCAATTTCCGCACCGACCTGACCGCCAAGAACGGGCAGACCCTGATCGTCGGCGGCATCATCCAAAAGCAAATCTCCGACACCTTGCGGAAGACGCCGATTCTCGGCAGCATCCCGCTGCTGAAGTGGGCGTTCAACAAAAAAGACAAGACCACCCACGAAGTGGAATTGATGGTGTTCCTCCGGCCCAGAGTCATCCAGACGCCGAAGGACGCCAGCGAGGTTTTGCGCGAGATGGATGAGAAAGCGCCGCTGGTAAAAAAATGGCAGGACGATGCGGACACGGACAAAGCCACAAAAAAATCCAGTGAATAACCAACGGGCGGCGGCTCATCGCGCGCATTATTTTACCGGCAAAGGCGGAACGGCGGGCGTGCCCGGATTGGGCGGCGCGGGCGGTAGCAGAGCCAGCAGTTCCTGCTGCTGCTGATACCAGTCGCGCAGCGGGCGCGAGAGCATGGAAACCTTGAAGTCCTTGAAATGGTCAATGTTCATGGCGTCTTCGACTTCCTTCTTCAACTGGCCGTTCAGGTCGCCCTTGGCGTCGTCGGCCCAGCCCTTGAACGAGCCGGTTTTTTCATTGAGCATTTTGGCGGCGGCGACGCGCGTTGCCTGGTCGTATTTGAAAACCGGAACTTCGACGTGGCTCTTGTCCACCTCGCCGGCGATGCGTTTGTCGTCGTCCTTGGCGGTGACCACATATTTGGCGATTTCGATGATGCGCTGTTCGAGCTTGGCGACGATGTCATCCTGGCCGACTTCGCCGGTGGCCTCCACGCCGAGGTCGCGCGGCGCGTCTTCCAGTTTCAGGCAAATCTGTTTGACCAGTTCCTTTTCCAGCTTTTCAAAATATTTTTGGCCGCGCTGAAGGATCAGTTCGCGTTCCTCATTGGTGAACGAGTATTTCTTGTCGTCGAGGCCGACGAAGGTGGCGTAGTTCGTGGAGACGAGCAGTTTTTCCAGGCGCGCGGTGAGGTTGGTCGTGTTCAACCGCTGGACGACGGGAACATTGGTGGGTTCCTGTTTCAGGTCGAGCTTGAAGTCGTCGGGCAGATCCGAGAAGAACGCGCGGTCCACGCCGCCGAGCTGGTCGAGCTGGGTGTTCAGATATTTCCAGTGGGCCTGTTGGCGTTCCTTGCGGTTCAACTCGCCGATGAAATCAAACTGGTTTTCCACGTGCAGCGACCGCGTGCCGGCGCGGAACCAAATCAGCTCGTTCACAAATTGCGCGGCGATTTGCGCGGCGGTGGCGGTGTAGTCCAAGTTGACCTGCTCCAGCGGAATGCGGTCGTGCGGATTTTGCGGCGCGCGGGCGCGGATGAAGGTTTCGATGACGTTGTTCGGCAGCAGGTCAACGATCTGCGCGGTTTCGGAATAGGCACTGACCACCGGATCGGGACCGTAATCGAACGTGCGCACGTCGCCGTAGCGTTGCGTGTCATCGTCGGTGGCGAAGAGCATTTTGTTTGTGCGGCCTTCGGGACTGTCGTAATAACCCCAGCGGATGGCGGCGCGGTCGTGCGGCAACGGCTGTTTGCGCGTGCGCATCTGCCAGCCGATGAAAACGCTGCCCTTGAAAACCGTGTATTCCATCATCGAACTGGAGGCCAGCTTGTTCGTGTAGGCGCCGAGCGGCTGGCCGGTGAGATAGGCCTTGAACCAGTCGTCGAGTTCCTTGCCGGTGAGCGTGGCGGCGAGGCTGCCGGCGAAATTGTGGCGCAGGCCGAGAATGTGGCCGACCTCGTGCGCCACCACCTCGCGCACATAATCCTGCGACGTGCGCAGCACGGCCTCGTCGGTCAGCTTGTCGCTTGCCAGCAACTCCTGCAGGCCGAGCGCCATTTGCTGGGCAAACATCCGCGACTCCTGCGGATTCATTTCGCAGCAGTCCGCCGAATCGAGGAACGGCACGCCCAGTTGCGCCGTCGCGCCTTTTTTGTCGTCCTTCTTCGGCGCGGCAATTTCCTCCATTGCGCGCAACAGCGCGCGGGCGCGGGCCTTGCCCAGAAAAGAGAACGCGCTGGTCATATACACCTGGCCGTGCTGCGACTCGCCGTTCAACGGGTCCGCCAGCACGTCCGCGTAGGCGAAGCCCGCCTTGTCCCACGGCACCCATTGGACGACGTTGTATTTCGCGTCCGGCGCGGTGACGCCCGCCGGCGCTTTTTTTGCCTGCACGATTTCCTTGCCGAAGACGAGGTTCCAATAAAGGATGCCGTCCGTGACCGCCGCGACATATTCCGGCGGCGTGTTGGCCGAATAATAAAACACCACCGGCTGCTGCAAATCAAAACGGTCAATGCGCGCCGACACGCGGCCCGTGCCCAGTTCCAGCTGCCCGGCCGTCTCAAAAAAACGCTCGTAGCGGTCGTCCACCACGCTCGGCTCCTTGCCTTCAAAAGTTCCCGGCTGGTAGGGCGCGATGAAATAACGCGCCTCAAACCGCGCCTCGACATCCTGATCCATTTCGCGGCTGCGCGTCTGGACGCTCTGCCGGATGACCAGTTGGCCGGCGTCCTGCCGCATTTCAAACACCCGGCTGTCCGGCACTTCCAGCACATTGTCGTGCGACGAAAAATCCAGCGCGCCGCCGTCCGTCCACGACTGCGTGAACACCTGCCGCATCCCCTTGTTGAAATCAATCACCACGCGGTCCGCGTCCTGCCGCACGATGGGAAAACTCGCCAGCAGCCGCCGCGCCGGCAAATCTTCCGTCACCACCAAACCTTTGGTGGATTCATACATGTCCACGCCGTCCGGGAACAATTCAAACTCCACAATCTTCCCCGCCAGGCCGTGGCTCGTCGGCGACTGCCCCTGCGGGATCATCGAAGCGCTGAAAAGATAATCCCTGCCGAAACCGCTTTTGGGAATCGCGAGCAAAAATTGATCCGCCACCTGCAACTCCGGCGCGATCACGGTAGCATTTGTGCCGGCTTGACTGGTGCCGGCCTGGATGGAAATGACGCCGGCAATGAAAACGGCGGCGGCCAGCAGCCGGGCCTTCAAGACAAAAAATTGTTTCATGATGAAAATAAGAAAATGCCGGTCGCAACCGTCGCGGGCAAGCGCAAAGCTGCCAGTTCAGCCCGGCAACGAGCGCGCTGATCCGCGCTGAAGACCATACCACTTCCGGTTTGAAACTGCACTATTGCCCGGCAGTTGTAGCGGCGGTCTGTGACCGCCGATGCAGGATCGGAACGGCGCTCACAGAGCGCCGCTGCAGTGCAGTTCCAAACTGAAACTGGTATCAATCGAGCGGCTTGATCGAAATGTCACGGAACATCACCGGGTCGTTGTGGCCGGCGAAACCGAAGTGGCCGCTGGTGCGATCTTTGCCGGGATGCGCGCTGTCATGCATGAACTCCGTGACCTTGCTCAAATCGGCGTCGAGAATCTGCGTGCCGTTCAATTCCACTTTGATCGTCGGCCCGACGACGGTGACCTCCTCGTAATTCCATCCGCCAATGAGATGTTGATAGCCGCGCTGGGCGGCAACCATGCCATAAGCCGAACCATGCGCCTGGCGCGGATCAATGGTCTGCCCGGTGGCCTTTTCATAATTGTCATCGAGCACCTGGCATTCACACATGCCAACGTAGGCCGTGTCGCCGCTGCCCGGATAACGAATGGCCAGTCCGTTGTTGCCGCCGGGCGGCAGCTTGAATTCCAGCCGGACCATGAAGTTGGTGAATTCCGCCTGCGTGTAAATCGTGCCGCCTTTTTCTGATTGCCAGACGATGGCCGAGTTCGTTACGCGGCAACAGTCCAGCGGGCCGGCCCAGCCGGTAAAATCCCGGCCATTGAAGACGCGTTTGAATCCCTTCGGATCTGTCGCGCGCAGGCGCTGGTCCGCCTCGTCGCTGCCAATCTCACGGATGAAAATATTCCGCCAGCGGATTTCGCCGCCGTGCGTCTGCAACTGGATCGGCCCTTTCGGCGGCACCGGCAGCTTGCGGTTGAAATAATTCTCCAGCACCGCGCCGTTGACCGTTTGCCTGCCATTCAGCCATACCCAGACTTTGGAACCAACCATGATGATCCGAAAATGGTTCCACTGGCCAAACGGTTTGTCCGCCTTCACGAGCGGATCTTTTCCGGACGAACCCAGACTGTTGTTCCACAAGCCGCCAGAACCTTTGTCTGCGCCGAGAGAAAATTTATCCTGCTCGGTCGAGTCCCAAATCTGAACCTGCGGACAGCCACGCAGATAAATCCCGCTGTCGGCCAGCGGCACAGTTTTGTAATCCACCAGCAGTTCAAAATCTCCGTAAGATTTGTCCGTCGTGAGAAACAGTCCTTTGCCGTCATTCACCAGTTCGCCGTCCTGCACCGACCAATGCTGGCGAATATCATCCAGGCTGGCGTCGTGCTTCTTTTGAAACTCCGCCGCCGGCAACGCCAAATAAGCGCGCGGGTTTTCGGTGGTCGCGCCCCACCAGCCGGCCAGGTCGCGGCCATTGAAGAGCGCGGTGAAACCGGGCGGCGTGTTGGCGGCATGCGCCCGCCGGCCGGTTGTCTGGCAGCCCGTCACGAAAAAGGAAACGAGCACGGCTAGGAGCGCGAACGGCAGTTTAAGACGGGCGGATGAATTTGACATGATGGTGAGAACCGGGATTTTCGGCGGCGCAGTTTTGGCAAACATGATGTTGAGCCTGACGGCCTAAAATTTGAACCTCGTCGGACCAAAAGGCAAGCCCGCAAGAAAGACGTTGAAGAAATCAGAATTTCAATCCTGCGCCGGGCCGCCCACATTGATTTTGTGTTTCAAACAGTAAGCCCCGTTGTCCACGTATTTTTCCGCCCACCATTTCAGTCCGGCGCGTTCTGCCTTTGACAATTTGCGGACGACTTTCGCGGGCGCGCCGAGGACGAGCGAGCCGGGCGGGATTTTCGTTCCCTGCGTCACCAAGGCGCGCGCTCCGATTAAACTTTGTTTGCCAATGATCGCGCCGTCCAAAATTACCGCGCCCATGCCGACCAAAACTTCGTCGCCGACTTCGCACGCATGGACAATCGCGCCGTGGCCGACGGTGACCCAGTTGCCGACAAGGCACGGAAAATCGTCCGCGAGGTGCAGCACGGCGTTGTCCTGGATGTTCGAGTGGTGGCCAACGACGATGCGGTTGATGTCGCCGCGCAACACCGCGCCATACCAGACGCTCGAATGCGCGCCGAGCGTCACGTCGCCGATGACGGTGGCGGTTTTGGCGATGAAAACATTTTTGCCGAGCGCCGGTTTTTTGCGGAGAAATTTATCAAGTTGTTTTTCCAAGCCAGCCATAAAAAATTTTACCGCAGAAATCGCAAGTTATAAAAATTAAATCAACGGATTAACCGTTTGAAGACCAATCGGCGCGAGTAATTTGAAATCTTTCAAGTTGTTGGTCGCCATCATGTGTCCGGCAGCCAGACATTGCGCGGCCAGCAAAGTGTCTTCGCAAGAAACGGTGCGCCTTTCTTTTTTCAAAAAGGCCAGCACGCGTTTCCATTGCAGCAATGTTTCCAGATTCACCCGCTCGATGGCGGCGGCGAAAATTCTTTCGGTGGCCGCAACCTGCGCCGCCAGAATTTCGCGATGACTTTCCGGCGCGCGTTCCACGCCAAATCGCATCTCCGCAATCGTGATTTCGCTGATGAAAGTTTCCGCTTCGTGGTGCGCCAGCCATTTTTCCAAAGCCAGCGGTAAAAATTTCTTGTGTGCCAGCGAAATTAAATCGGAATCAATGAGATAACTCATTTGTAAGGCAAAACGTGCCGTTCGATTTTTGGAAACGGAAGTTTTTGACGTTTCAAATGCGCCAGCAAACCAACCGCGCCGCGCCGTTTCTGGACGCGCGGAGTAATCAGCAAACTTTGGCGTCCGTCGTCAATCACGCGCACGTCGCATGGTCCGCCGCGCAACAACCCGGCCTGACGCCGCCAACCGACGGGAAATTGCGCCTGACCTTTCGCGGTGAGAGTTAGAGTATCCAAATCAGCCATGAAGTAATAATCCATTACTTTGATAAATTAGTCAACATCAAATGGAGAAATTTATCGAATTGCTTTGCCAGTTTGTTCACGCGAACAATTTAACACGAAGCGCCGGCGGCGCAATTGAAGAAAATCGTTTTGGTGGGGCGAGCGTCCTCGCGAGCCGAGGCGTAATTTCTGAACGGCGGCTCGCGGGGACGCTCGCCCCACCGACTTCACAAATTGAATTCGTGTCTGCATTTTGTCGCGGAGCGAAAACGCTTGAAAAATTATTTTGCCGGGCGCAAAGTTAAAATCGTGAAACAGGATAGGCCACAAAATTAATACCTAAAACCTATGGATGACATCATTTCAAATATGGGTGATATGGTATTTGCTGTTGGAGTTGTGGTTGTATTGTTTGTTTTCGCCTTTCTCACCGCCGCCGTCAGAACGTCACGGGCAAAAGAATATCTAAAAAAGCATCCCATTAAAAAGTGTCCCTATTGTGCCGAGCTTGTGAAACTTGAGGCCAAGGTTTGCAAACATTGCGGTAGAGACTTCACAGAGGCTTCTCCAGTTTTTCAGATGACACTTTCGGCTTCCAAAGCGAAATTTTATTATTCGACAGATGGAGAACAGCAAGGGCCTGTGGATGCCGGTGATTTGAAACTAATGTGGCAAGACGGCCTCATTACAAATGATACACTGGTAATTCGCGAGGGCGATCCAGAGTGGCGTCGTATTCGGGATTATTTGCTATTGTTGAGAAAATAATCATTTGGCCTAACGCTAGGCAGACTGCAAATTTCCTTTCACGACAAGCGCGCGAGATTTTAATTTTCAAATTGGTCGAACGCGCGGCGGGTGCTAAAGTCTAATCGCCGATGACGAAAGAAAAATCCAGCCGTCCCGCGCCGCGCCGGAAACTGCCGCGCTCGTTCAAGGACTTGACGCCGGCGAAGCATTTCAACCCGCGCACTTTTTTTCAGGAGCTGATCCTGAAGGGCTGGTTCACGCCGCGCCACGGCCAGCCGCGCCGCCCGGTCTTCCCAAAATTGAAGCACGGCGAGGTCGCCATCACCTGGATCGGCCACGCGTCGTTTCTCATCCAGTTCACGGATTTGAACGTGCTGATTGACCCGAATTTTGCGAACTGGCTTTTTCTCCTGAAACGCATCAAGCGCGCCGGCATGAAGATGAAAGATTTGCCACCGATTGACCTGGTTTTGCTGACGCACGCGCACTTCGATCATTTTCACAAGCCGACGCTGCGCCGGCTGCCCAATCCGAAAATCGGGATCATGCCGCGCGGCGTCGGCGACCTCGCGCGCAACCTCGGCTTCACGCGCATCATCGAGCTGGAATGGTGGGAAAGTTTTTCGCAGGGCGACTGGAAGGTGACGTTCACGCCGAGCAAGCATTGGGGCGCGCGGACGTTGCGCGATCTGCATCGCGGCTACGGCGGATTTATATTGGAGCATCAGGGCCGGAAAATTTATCACGCGGGCGACAGCGCGTATTTTCACGGCTTCAAGGAAATCGGCCGGAAAATTGCGCCGGAAATCGCGCTGCTGCCCATCGGCGCGTATCACCCGGCGACGTTTCGGAAAGTTCACATGGGGCCGGACCAGGCGGTGCAGGCGTTCAAGGATTTGCGCGCAAAAGTTTTTGTGCCGATGCACTACGGCACGTTCAAACTGTCGTTCGAGGAAATGGACGAGCCGCCGCGCTGGCTGTGGGAAATCGCGGAGGCGGAGAATCTGACGGGCCAGATAAAAATCCTCGACGAGGGCGTGCCCAGAATTTTCTGAAACGCGTGACACGGGACGAGTGACGAGTGTCAAGAAATTCACATTCATGCCACTCGTCACTTGTCACCCGTCACTCAAAATGATTGACACTCCGGGCGGAATCCGTTTTCTGTCGCCTCCAAATGACGGACGAAAAGAATCAATTTGATTTTCCTTTCCTCGAACCGTTGCGCCGTTATGTGCCGCTGGCGGTCTGGGTCATCGTCGTCCTGACGTTGCTGCTGATTCCATTGAAGATTATCAGCTATGGTTTTCTGCCGGGCGACGACGCGTTGCGGGCCGCCGGCAAGGCCGTCAGCGGCAAATCCTGGCGGGATGTGCTGGTGCTGAACGATGTTTATCAGATTGACCACGAATACGGCTGGAACCTGCTGCTGACGAAGCTTCACACCGTTGGCAACGCCGACGCGGAGACGATTGTGATTTTTTCCGTGGTGTCGCTGTTCGTGCTGGCCGGGCTGGCGGCGCTGCCATGGCTGCGTTATCCGGAAACCTGGCTGATGGCGCTTGGGCTGGGCATGATCACCGCGCTCGTGCCGTGGCGTTTTCTGCTGGGCCGGCCCTACATCGTCACCATCGCCGCGCTGCTTTCCCTGCTGCTGCTCTGGCGGCGGTTTGGTTCCGCGCCGCCAACAGCATGGATGGCCGCGCTGATGACCGGGCTGATTACGGCCAGTGTTTATCTTCATGGCACCTGGTATTTGTGGGTGCTGCCGGTCGCGGCGTTTTTTCTGGCGGGACAATTTCGCTGGGGGCTGACGGTGGCGGGCTGCTGGGG
>Ga0075522_10000624_pt1 | contig 25896 bp, 21 predicted proteins | sample NGEPerA_FD_74796 | JGI IMG/M metagenome (GOLD analysis project Ga0075522, IMG submission 74796) | Arctic peat soil microbial communities from the Barrow Environmental Observatory site, Barrow, Alaska, USA - NGEE PermafrostL2-A | ecosystem: Environmental > Terrestrial > Soil > Wetlands > Peat ...
GCCGCCGGTGGAGGACGTGCCGCCTGATCCGGTGGTGCCGCCGGTGGAGGACGTGCCGCCTGATCCGGTGGTGCCGCCGGTGGCCCCGCCGCTGCCGGATTTGCCGGCGGGGCCCGAGCCTCCTTGTCCTGCCGAACCCGCGAGTCCGGACGCGCCACCTTTGCCCGTCGTACCGGCGCCAGCCTGGCCGCCAGCGCCTCCGGCCCCGGTGGCGCCACCAGACCCGCCAGTGCCGGCCGCTCCGGTTCCGCCGTTGCCGGTTCCGCCCGTTCCCATGTGTCCCGCCGCTCCGCCCGAGCCACCCCAGCCACCACCCGCACCGCCGGCGCCCGTCGACGGAGGCGAAAGCACGTACATCGTGGCGGCGCCGTACGGGACATTGACCGAGAGCCCGGTCGTCATTCCGGTCACGTCGGCACGGTTCCAGAGATCGCGCACGGCCGGTGTTCCCGAGACGCCGAGCTGCGCGAAGGAGACGGACACCGTCGCGTCCTGCGTACCGCGGTTGAACAGCGCGACCGCCTTACGCCCGCCGCTGAGATCGCGTGCCCAGACCTCTGTCGTCCCTTGCTGGACGATCCGCTTGGCGTGCGTGCCCAGCGCATCCTGGTTCACCGCCAGCACCTCTTGGTTGGTGAGCAGCGCGACTGTCCACGGTCCGGTCGTCGCGTCGGTGGTCAGCGACTGGACGTTGCCGCCGAAGATCAGCGGCGACGGCAGAATGCTCCACAGCGACATGATCGTCACCTGGTCGTTGTGCGTGAAGGTCGTCTCACCCGAGGCGTGCCACTCGCAGCGCGGGCCGAGATATCCGAGCGGCAGCATGTCCGCGTCGGGCCAATGGCCGGCAACGAGGCCGCTCGACGCTTGCCAGGTCCCCGCCGCGGTGAAGACGCCCGGCAGGTTCGTGATGGCGCTGTAGTCCCAGAAATCGTCGACCACCCGCCACATGTCGGCATCGGCGTTCAGATCGGCGACCGAGCTCGGAAGCCACGTCGGATCGTCCGCGCCGGGCGAGAAGCTCACCACGATGGCTCGCCCCGATTTGTTGACCGACCTGCGGATCGCGTCGGCCTCCGCCTGGTGATAGACCTTCGTGGTGTTGTTCAACATGTCGTCGATCTTGATGAAGTCGATGCCCCACTGCGCGTACTCTTCGAACAGGGCGTCGTACCAGGCCTGACCGGCGGCGGTGCTGCCGTTCACGCCCCACATGTGTTGATCCCAGGGGCAAGCGTCGCTGGTGTTCGCCGCATCGGTTGCGTGATACGTGGAATTGGCGATCGGCGAGTTCGCGGTCACGGCCGCGCGCGGGAATACCGCGCATGATGTGGATTCCGAACCCTAGCCCCAGCGCGTGGACCTGGTCGGCGACCGTCTTGAGCCCGTTCGTTCCCGTCGCGGACGGGTACTTCAAGATCGACGGGAGGTAGCGGCCGCTGCTGTCGAGCGTGTCCTCGGGATCGTACCAGCGGTAGTCGATGACGACGGTGTTCCAGCCGAACGGCTGAAGCGTCGTTTTCAACGCCTGCGCCTGCGCAATGACTTCGCTCTGCATGATGCTGGCGCCGTAGGAGTCGTAGCTGTTCCAGCCCATCGGGGGCGTCGGGCGCAGCGTGGTGCCCGAGACGAGCGTCAGCGTCGCCACCGCGCTGCCCGATCCGTTCGCGACCGTGACGGCGATCGGATAAGAGCCGGCGGCGGGCGCGGTCCCCGAGATCATGCCGGAGCTCGAGGCGATGGTGAGGCCCGACGGCAATCCGGTCGCCGAGTAGGTGAGCGGCGTCTGCCCGGTCGCCGGGATCGTGTAAAGGAACGGCGTCGAAGGGGTCGCGCCGATGACCAGCGGCGGTTGAATGCGCGGCGCCGCGGGCGGTGCCGCCATCGAGATCGTGATCGTGGTCTGCGCAGCCCTGGCAGCGGTCGCACACGCCAGCCCGCAGGCAATGGAGACGGGAAGCAGGGACACGCGACGGACCTTCGACATGGGCGTCTCCTTGTGAAACGGTCACGATCTGATACTCCCGACGAAATCAGGCTCGCTATCGTTTCTATGTTCTCTATGTTCGAACTATGGTCTCTTTGTGAAGAACGCGTGGACGGAGCCGGGCTTGGCCCGGCAAAGTCCGTCGCGGGAGGGTTTGGGAACCCTCCCAGGGGTCCGATCTTGAAGGCGCGCCGCGGGAAGCCGCCCGGCTCGGACGCCACCCTCTGGCGGCGCCGATCGTTCGAGGTTCTGAAGTCCGACGTCGTCGCCGGACAACTGCCGGGCCCCGAGCCGACCGCGCCGTGGGCGCCGCACCTCGGGCGCCTGGTAGACGCAGCGCGCGCCCCCGTCGAGGGGCCGCCCTGGTGGACGCCCAGCGACGCCTACTTCGGGAATGTCGAGACGCGGACGGACCCGAGCGGCTATCGGTGGGACGGGATGCGCCGGCTCGGGCCGCGCGATCGGCCGTTGGTGTTCTTCCAGCTGACCCTCGCGGGATGGGGCCAGTTCGAGCTCTACGGGAAGCCGCCCCGGCGCATCCCTGCCGGAACGGCCTTCTTCGCGGTCGTCCCCTCCCGCCATCGCTACTACCTGCCCGCAGAGTCGCCCGGCTGGACCTTCGCGTGGATCGGCATCTACCACCCCTACATCCTGCGCCGCATCGCCAAACACGTCGCGACCGCCGGGCCTCTGATCGTGATGCCGCCGTCGAGCCCGCTCGCTACCAGCACCATGCGCCTGGTCCGGGGCGCCTTCGAAAAGGATTTCCGCGACCGCCATGAGGTGGAGCTGGCGCTGTTCGAGTTCTTGCTCGCGTACGAGAGACGATTGGACGAGATCAGAGATCCCGAGGGCGATCGGGAGCGCCTGCTCGAATGGCTCCGCGGGCGTGTTCTGGCGAGCCGTCGACATCCGTTGGACGTCGACGAAGTCGCGGCCGAGCGCGGCATGAGCCGCAGCCACTTCAGCCATCACTTCCGGGGCCGAACTGGGCTCTCTCCGGCGCGGTACATGATGGAGGTGCGCGTCCAGGAGGCCGCGCGCGCCATGCTCGCCATGCGTACGCCCATCAAACAGATCGCCGCCGAATGGGGATTCGCGAACCCGACCCACTTCGGCAAAGTCTTCCGCCGATTCCAACACGTGAGCCCAGCGGCGTATCGGCGCTCGTTCGGCTCTTGAGGAACGTAGACTCGAGGTACCTCTGGCGAGACCGAGGCAAGTAGCCGCCGGATCGTAGCCGCCCAATAGTCGTGATAGCGACCGGCGGGTGAGCTACGGCGCCTGCGGGACGGTCTTAGCGAGCGTGCCGGGAGCGAGGTCCTGGCGATAGAGATCGGCCAAGATCATCTGCGCGATGGTGCGCGCCCCGATTTCCTGAAGGTGGGTGTTGTCGGTGTTTCCCGTCGGATAGTTGGGAAACTGTCCTGCGGCCAGATCCATGAACAGCAGCGTCGTGGCGGCCTGCCCGATCCGTTGGAAATAGGTCTTGGTGAGGGCGGTGGTATCGACCAGGGAGATCGCGCGCGCCGCCGCCAGCTGCCGCATGGCCACCGGGTAGTTTCCATGCGTGTCTTGCAGGACGCCGTTGCTCCAATCGTTGCGGTTGATCGACGTGATGAGGATCGGCGTCGCGCCCTTGGCCTGAGAGTCGTCGATGTAGTGGGACAGATACTGCTCGTAGGTCGTGAACGGATCCGTGTAGAGGGTCGGGTCGTCGGACTTCTCGTCGTTGTGCCCGAACTGGATCAAGACGTAGTCCCCCGCGCGCAGGGCATTGCTGATCGGCGTCCAGTCACCTTCGTCGTAGAAGCTCTTCGAGCTGCGACCGGATAGCGCTTTGTCCTGAACCGTGACGCAGGCCGGAGCAAAATAGTCCTGCAGTGGCTGGGCCCAGCCCATTCGGGGATACAGATCGCTGGCGTACACCGACGCTGTCGAGTCGCCGATGACGTACACGGTGGGCGTCTTCGCGGTGGCTGAGCCGCTGAGATTGCAGGTCATTGCTCCGCCTGTGCCGCCGGATCCAGCCGTGCCGCCCGCTCCGCCCGCACCACCCCGCCCAGCCGCGCCGCCTGCGCCGCTCGCACCACCCCGTCCGCCCGCTCCGCCCGCTCCGCTCGCACCACCCCGCCCAGCCGCGCCGCCTGCGCCGGCGCCGCCATTTCCGCCTAGGCCGGATGGCGCACCACCTGCGCCCGCCTACGCGCCGCCTCGACCTGCGGCAGCACCCGCGCCACCGGTGGCCGTCGTGCCACCCGTACCGATCGCGCCGCCTGCGCCGATCGCGCCGCCTGCGCCGATCGCGCCGCCTGCTTCCGTCGCGCCACCTCCGGCCGTGCCGACAGAACCCGACGCGCCGCCACTTCCCGACCCAGCCGTATCTTTCGCGCCTCCATCGTCGCGCGTGGCGGTCGCGCCACCCGCGCCATCTCCCGGGGCGCATCCGATCGTACAGAGTGATGCGAACAGCAGCGCTCCGAAGGCTCTAGGCATAGATCTCAACGCCCGGTACCTCCAAGAAGCTAATGCGGGAGGTCGCTCGGAACGATCACGGAAACGCGATGGGCTCTACGGAATCTCGAGTCGGGAGGCCCAGGTCTATGAGCCCGTCGTACCGGCCATCTCCGGGGTCCTCGATTTGTAGCGATCGACGGCAACTCGGTCGCGTTTCCGTGCCGGCGTGTGCATGCTGTAGGTCGGGATGACGGATGGTCACTGAGCGACGGATCGGGGGTGCTGCTGCCGGCGCCGAGAGACATCACGCCCTCAACACGCTTGCGTTGTCTCTGCTGTCGGTCGTCGTCGGGATCGTCGCGGGCGTCGGAGCCTTCGGATTCCGGGTCCTCATCGGCTTCTTGCACAACCTCTTCTTCTTGCAGGACCTCTCCTGGCGCTACGACAGCAACCTGCACACGCCCGTCGGGCCGTGGGGCCACTGGGTGGTCTTCGCGCCGGCGATCGGAAGCGTGCTCGTCGTCTTCCTGGTGAAGAACCTGGCCCCGGAGGCGAAGGGACACGGCGTGCCCGAGGTGATGGACGCCGTCTATTACAAGAAAGCGGTCATCCGCCCGGTGGTGGCGCTGGTCAAATCCATGGCCTCCGCGCTCTCCATCGGCAGCGGCGGATCCGTCGGGCGCGAGGGACCGATCATCCAGATCGGGGCGGCCTTCGCTTCCTCGGTCGGGCAACTGGCGCGGGCGTCGCGCTGGCAGCTCGCGACGCTGGTGGCGGCGGGCGGCGGCGCCGGGATCGCCGCCACATTCAACACCCCGATCGGCGGCGTTCTCTTCGCGGTCGAGATCCTCATGCTCGAGATCAGCGTCCGCACGTTGGTCCCGGTGGCGCTGGCGACAGCGACCGCTACCTATGTGGGGCGCTATCTGCTCGGGAACCATCCGGCCTTCGACGTGCCCGCCACGGCCGCGAACGTGGGGGCGGGTTTTGCGCTCTTGCCGGCGTACGTCCTGCTCGGCTGTCTGATGGCTCTGGTCTCCGCGGCCTTCATTCGCGCGATCTACGGCGCGGAGGATCTCTTCGAGCGGTTCATTCCGGAGCGGCCCTATCTGCGGCACGCGGTCGGAATGCTGGGCGTGGGGATCATCGCCGTCCTGTTCATGCGCTTCGCAGGCCATTACTATGTCGAAGGGGTCGGCTACGCGACCATCCTCGATATCCTCTCTGGGACGCTGAACGGGATCTTCCTCCTGCTTGCGCTGCTGGCGTTGAAGCTGCTGGCCACCTCCCTCACGCTCGGATCCGGCGCATCGGGCGGCGTCTTCTCACCCTCGCTCTTCATGGGCGCGACCCTAGGTGCGGCATACGGGATCGGTCTACGCGCTTGTCTGCCCAGCCTCCACGTCAATCCCGCGGCGTTCGCGTTGGCCGGCATGGCGGGTCTCGTGGCCGGGGCGACCGGCGCCGCGCTGACGGCGATCGTGATGATCTTCGAGATGACGCTCGATTACGGCGTGATCTTGCCGCTCACCATTACGGCCGCCGTCAGCTATGGCCTGCGGCGCGTCCTCTTCGCGGAGAGCATCTACACCATGAAGCTCGCCCGGCGTGGGCATTACATGCCACAGGCCTTGCAGGCCAACACCCACTTGGTCCAGCATGTGTCGGATCTCCGATTGGAGCCGGTCCAAGTGATGTCGGCCGACGATCCGCCCGACGCGCTGGAGCTGAGCGACGACGCCCACTTGCCAGTTCACGTCGTGCTCCTGCGGGGAGAAGAAGTGGTTGGGGTAATCGCGCGCGGGTGGGCCTCGGGCCACGAATCGCGCCTCAAATCGGCGAGCCGGTTGGCCGAGGTCGCGCGTCAAGATTTCATAGTCATTCCCGGTGACGAGACGCTCGTCGATCTGTTGGCCAAGATGGCCGCGTTCCACTCGTCGGTCGCAGTTGTTACGTCTGGAGAACGGACCGCCGCGACTGCCCCGAAGACGTCGGTCGCGGGCATCGTGACCCAAGCGGGGATGGCCGAAGCCTTGGCGGAGGGGATGGCGCTCTTCGGAGACTGACGTGATCCGAGGGCGGTCGTCGCGCGCACCAGCCCACGCGCCACGTTCATCGTGTCGCAGTCACTACAATGCCCGTGCGGGCTTTCCCCCTCGCCAGTGCTCTTCAATCTGTTCGAGGGTTTTGCCCTTCGTCTCCGGCACCCGCAGGTAGAAAAAGATCCAGGCTCCGACGGCGATTACTCCGTACAACCAAAAGGTCCCCGCGCGCCCCAGAACGCCGACCAGAGTCAAGAATGTCACGGCGACGGCCAGGTTCATTCCCCAGTTGGTAACCGTCACCGCGCTCATCGCCGCGCTGCGGACCTCGAGCGGATAAATCTCGGAAATCAGCAGCCAGAAGATCGGCCCCAGCCCAAAGGCGAAACACGCTACGTAGATACCCAGGCCGCCCAGCGCCAGATAGCTCTTTATACTCGCCAACTGCTGGAGCTCGAAAGAGGCCCCCAGGATCCCCAGGCCGACGATTTGCCCGGCGACGCCGACTAACAATAGCGGACGTCGGCCGACGCGATCCAGCAAGAAGATGGCCAATATATGAAATAACCACATCACTATGGTCAGCGCGGCGCCGGCCAGGATCGCTGGACCCGTACCGCTGATGCCCACGAACTTGAAAATGGTCGGAGCATAGTAGATGACGGTGTTGATGCCCGTTATCTGCTGAAAGACGGCCAGCCCCAGGCCGACGATCAAAGGCATCCTGATGGATGGGGCAAAGAGCTCGGCCATCCCGCCTTGGCGTTGCTTTTTCATGCTTTGCTGGATGTCTGCGATTTCTGGCCCCACGTCTGAGGCGGTCCGAACGCGCTGCAATACCTTTCGCGCTTCGTCGATCTTCGCCTTGCTTATCAGCCAGCGTGGGCTGTCAGGCAGCCGCCACATTCCGATGACCAGGCCGGCTGACGGTATGGCCGCGAAAGCAAACATGTATCGCCATCCCTGGATGCCAGACAACGCATAGTCCACCAGGTAGGCGACCACGATGCCAGTGGTGATCGCCAACATGTTGACCGCCACCAGGGCACCGCGAACCTTTGCTGGGACCAGCTCGGCGATGTACATGGGAGAAATGAACGACGCGATGCCAATGCCGACGCCGCTTACCATCCTGGCCGCAATCAACCAGGTCACCGACGGTACCAGCGCCGTGCCGATTGCGCTCCCGGTAAAGATGATGCCAGCTACGATTATCATCGTGCGGCGCCCAAAGCGGTCGGTCAAGACACCGCCGATGACGGCTCCAATGACAGCGCCAACCAGAACGGAGCTAACGACGACCTCTTCCATTGTCGCCGACAGGGAAAACTGGCGCGTAATGAACAGTATCGCCCCGGAAATGACGCCGGTATCATAGCCAAAGAGCAGGCCGCCGATAGCCGCGACGCCGACCGCGACATATACGAACCCGGTTACCTGCGACCCGGCTTTAGGTGCCATCCGTCGTGCCCGCGTCAGATGGAGGCGACGCCAAGGGACCCGACCGCGACCGTGAAGTTCGTACCTTCCCAGTGATCGCCGTGCGGCCAGTAGAACGTAAAGAAAACGCGTTGTCCTTCAGGAAGCGCTCTGGTCGTAAGATCGGCGAAATGAATCCCCAAGCCGGCATCGTGGGTCGTCGCGTCCTGGACGGTACGCCAGTCGTCGGCGCTCCAGTGAACGACGGCCGGCGCCAGCGTTTCGATGCGCAACAGCTTTCCCGGCGGCATCGATCGGATCTTGTGGTTGAAGCGCCAGATCATACGGGGGGACTCGGTGTGGTCGGTCAGGTACCGCCGGACTGTCTGTGGCGGCAAGTCGAAGAGGCGCTCGTCTTCCAGCGAGCGTCGCAGCTTGAGGTGCTCGGCGTGCGCCCACACGAGCGGCATGGCCGAACCCGATGGCCGGCCGAGGTGGAGCTCGTGGGCCGCGATGTCTGGCGAGTCCCATACCTGCTCCGAGATCAGGCCGCCCTCGTTGGCGAAGGATTCCATCGTCGCCAAGAGAGCCTTCGCGCTGTCCACCTGTCCCCGCGCCAGCTCGTAATGGGCCCGCTCGCCGGTCAGCAGGGGCCAGCCCCGACCAATCCCGGTTCCGTCGAACGGCGTCCCGTCCTCGTGCTCGCCGTAGCCATCGCCGTTATATCGATGCCACGTCGGTCCGGTCGGCGTCTCGATTTTGAGCAACGCGTCGATGACCTTCGTCGTGTCGCGCATCCGCGGATCGTCCGCGGCGCGGAGGCCGAAGCGCACCAGCGCCAGGGCGTCGGGGCTCACCAGATGGATGGCGGCCAGGGTGTCCTCGGAGGCCGCGACGTTCTTGATCCGGACGCCGCTCTCGAAGCGCGCGTCGGCTCCGCCCGTCTGTTTGGGTGCGATTCGGACGTAGTAGCCCTTGACGTCGTACCGCCGGCACCAATCCGTCTCCGAAGCGTACATCCAGCGGTCGATGGATGAGTGCCAGACGTCGGCTGTCTCGCGGAGGTAGCTGCCGAGGGCAGCCTCATTGCTCAAATCAGCCAGATCCGCCGCCGCCAGGAGCGCGGCGATTTGCGCTGCGACGGTAAACGGCGAATAGCCGGGATCTTCTTCCCAGCGATCCTGCGGGCTGACCGGGCCGTTACGCACTAGGTAACCGGCTGCGCGCCGCACCATGGTCCATAGCTGAACCACCTCGGCCTTCGTCAGTGCCTTTTGGCGAAAGGCCAAGTCCACGAGGAGGATGGGCAACGCCGTCTCGTCCATCTGAATGCCGTTCCAATACGGCGAGCCATCCAGCCACATGTTTTGCGACCAGTGGCCATCGGTTTGCTGGGTTCCGCGCAAATAGGCCAGGACGCGACGTACCTCGTCGTGCGCACCGGCGGCCAACAAGCCGCCTGCCGTCTCCACCATGTCCCGCGACCAGACCAGATGGTAGCCACCGAGGTCGTTGTCACCTTTGCTGAAGCCCCAAGGTATGGAAAGGCTGGCGATGAGCCCGCCCGGCGCCATTTTGGATTCATGTGACCGCAGAACAGCCAGGCTCTTCTGCGACAGGCCATTCGGTGTGGTGGAGCCCTTCTTCGGCTGCGCGAGGGCCGCGGCCCAGTCCTGCCACCCGGCGAGAAACCCTTCTTTCGCTCCGTCAAAGCCGCCCCGCAGGCTCGTGACGGCGTTTCGAGCCGCCTCCTCCGGTTGGCTGCCGAACCCCAACGCCAAGACGAACTCTCCTTGCGACGCGATCAGGTCGATCTCACCGACCAGCGCCACGTTGCCGTTCTCGGCGTGGGAATATTCCCAGGTCATCTTCTTGTGCGCCTTCAGATCCTGCCAGCCGTCCGACGATCCCACATAGCCGACCGATCGCTTAGTCCATACGGCGGAGCACGCCAAGGCGAGCGCACTACCGTTCCGTCGTGCGAATAGAAAGGGCGTCCCTTCGAAGTCGTCCACCCAGGCGCTGTTGCCGCCTCCCTGGTTTCCGAGGTGCGGCGCGAGCAACACGTAAAGGTGGTAGCTGGAGAGAGCGCCCCGCAGCGGCAGAAAGCGGGTCCTTTGCAAGACCGTGTCGCGATCCCGATCGGCTACGATTTCTTTGTCGAGTTTGTAGCGGCCATCGCGGGCGGTATTGGTCAGGTGAAACGCTGGAACACCATCGGCCAGCCAGCGAACGCGAGAGTCGGCATCGCGCTTTTCCTCCGAGAAGAAGGTGGCTCCGTCCGTGACGATGAGCCCCATGTCGCGGATACAGGCCTGGTCTATGCGGGGATAATAGATCTCGTTGAGGATCCCGTGGCTCAAGGTGAACCAGACGCGACTCTTGTTGCTGAGCGCCGTACCAACGCCACTCTTGGCGCTGGAGGTCCAACGCGCCCGACCTCCCGGTCCGCCGGGTGCGAGACGAGGGGGGAAGGTCACCGAATGTCCGTTCGCTTCGGGACAGGGCTCCACCGATTGTCGCGGCCCATCTCTCCACCCACGCCGGTAGTCTTCCCCATAGCCGTCACTTTGGAATGGATTCGCCCGCTTCCTAAGCCTTCCCTGCCTCGCCGCGGGTCAACTCCCGCTCTGCCTCCGCCCAATCCTCTCGATCGCCGCCGTGCGTCCGCCCGCGGGCAACGAACTTCTCGTAGGCTCGCGCAGCGATGCTTTCGGACGACGCGGAATGCTTGCTCGACGGTTGAACGGGAGTCACCACCGGCTCGTCCGGACGGACGTGGTGATGGGCCGAATGGGAATTGTGGTTCGACATGGTCGCCTTCTTCCTGGTAAATGCGTCAGCGGATGGATTGTTTCGACGATCAGAAGACCTTCTTGAACTCGGCCTTCATCTTTTTCCAGAACGAGGCCTTCGGCTCCTTCTGGCAGACTTCGACGATCACGGGCACGAGACGGTCGGTCGTTTCGACGTCGACCGTGGCGTCGTCTGCTTTGCCCTTGCGGTCAAATCCTTCGGCCCAGTAGACGACTTTCGGCTTCGCAACGTCCTCCAATGTGAGGAAATCCTCACAGGTCATCTTGATCGGGTTGGGCCCCTTGGCCGTTTTGGCGGTCTTGTCCGTCTTGGCGGTCTTGTCGGCGCTGCCGGTGGGTGCGGGCGCCGCCGCCAGAGTCGAGCCCGCGAGGGCGACGGATATCCCAATTGTCAGTAGAGTTAGCTTGGTCATGATGTCTCCTTGAATGTCACGGGGTCGCTAATCGATGGGCTTGCATCAACCGGCGTCGACCGTCATCACCACCAGGCACCCGGCTTGATGGTCAGTCGATTGAGGACGTCCCCGGCGTTCTTGCGTGCGTCCTTGTCGGCCTCTCTCCAGCCGATCCAATTGCCGACGGTTCCTGTCAAAGTCGCAACACCTCCATGGACCGCCACCGTGATGGCGCCGCGATCCACGAACGGACTCCAGAAAAACGCGTCCTCGATATCCTTTTTGATCCGCGCGTCGCTCAGGTATGGCTCCGGCTCCCGAGCTTGGTACATGTCGGAGGACGACCGGTGGTAGTAGGGCCAGTCGAAGTACGAAAAGAAAGGTAGGTCGTCGTAGATGAACACATCGGCCGGCTCGACCTTCAGATGGTTGCGGACCAAGAGCACGCCGTCTATTCGCGACGCGACATCCTCGGCTTCGACACTTTCGAAACGTGAATCAACCTCTCCCGAGAGGTAGGCGACGCGATTGATGACGGCGATATCGATCGTCGAGCGGTCCAGGACGGGATCCCACGCCACAGCCGTCTTTAGCTGCTTCTCCAGGTCCGAATCGACGAACGAGCCTTTCGAACGGACGGTCAGCAGGTTGTCGACCCGCCAGACGCCCACGATATTGTGGGCGTCCTGTTCGGCCGCGGCCTTCGCCTTCAGGTTTCCTATCGAGCCGCCCAGAATGACTCCGCCGCCTTCGACCGTCACGTCGGGGGCGAAGGCCGCCACCCGAGGGTCGAGGCGAAACGCAGCCTGTATCGCCAGCTTGATATCGGCGTCCGATTTGACCACGTACTTCAATTGGTGGCGTGCGTCGTGGCCCGTACGTGGTTCAACCTTGAGGGCCGTGTCGTCGACCGACATCACGCCGCTGACCCAGGCGTCATCGGCCGCCCGTTCTTTGCCGATCGCGCTGCCGATCGTACCGCTCACGGTCACCTTGCCGTCCTTCACCGCGGCGGTGAGCGCATCGCCGTTGAGCCAGATATCCCACTGAAAGCGGGCCTTTACGTCGGAGGCGATTTCCGCGTCGGTGCGTTTCTGGAAGTAGCTGATCGTGATGTCATTGCGCACGTCCTTGGCGCCCTTGACACCCTTGGCGAGCCGTTCGGCGAGCTGCCGCTCTGCATACGACCCAACCGTACCTGTCAACGTCGCTACGGCGCCCTTCACCGAAACGCCAATCTGGTAGGCCTTCGTCGCTGGATCCTCCAGCAGGGACCAAAGGATGGTCTTGCGGATGTCCTCGTCGGAGCGGGACACCGGCGTGACGACCGTGCGGTCAATTACCCCCAGCACCCCTCGAATGCTCTCGGCAATCCTGAGGGCGCGTTCCTTGGCGAGGAGGTCGTGAACCGTCCCCGACAGCGTGACGATGCCCTGACTGGTATCGACGTCTACGCCAACGGGCGATACCCCCTTGTCGTATCGTAGACTCGATTCAACCGCAGAGGTGAGACCCCGATCCGTTATGGTCGGCGTCTTGGTGGCGGCGTGTGACACCGACGCGATGCAGAGTTGAGCGCCCGAGGAGACGAGGATGAGGCGGAGCCATCTGCAATGGACCGTAACCCGTGGGCGTCGCGTGAGCCGTGACGATGTCATTCGTCGTCCCTTGACGTGGTTCAACTAGCGCCACCACATAGCCGCGACCACCCAGATCATTCCGATGGCGAAGACCATCCAGACCAGGTCACCGCCGCGCCCCCAGGCGTGGTGGTCGAAGCCCGTGGAAGCGCCGGCTGTGACGGCGCGTAGGCCTCGGCGTCTCTGGATATATCTCGGGTACGGTGGACCCCAGCCCCGGTAACCCCAGCCGTACCCAATCGGCGAAATGACAAAAATGAGCATCATTACCATCCACAATAACCACCACGAATGAATCATCGCCTATCTCGCTTTCCGCCGTTGTTTGCCTGCCGTGGACGCTCCACGAAGTGGTCCGCTACCCATGGTGGTGTGCCGAAGCGTCTCGTCCCTCGGCACTTGAAGGTCGATCGCTGGGCGACCAGTACGCCGGCCGTCCGTAGTAGTCATACAGACGTGTCTCGTACTCCCGATTGACGCCGACGGTTGCATTCCATTCAGGACTGTCCTTGATCGCTTGTCGCGACAGGTCGAGGTGGACCTTGCGCTCCGACCAACTCACGCGGCTCGCCCAGTGTGGCGAAACCAGCACCCGCTTGCCGAACCACCAATTGCTGGTGTCCACGACTAGGTAGCGAATTTCCCAGGTCTCATCGTCGACGATGAAGTCGTCAATGTGACCGATCGCTTCGTCGGCTCCCTGAACGTGGTATCCGCGGACTTCCTTGACGCTCCGAAGGTGAACATCACCGCTGGTCTCTTCGACGTGCGGAGAAGGCTCTTCGTTTCTCCGGCCGGCTGCGAGCAAGGCGGGGGAGGCACCCATGCCCCAGGGCGCCAAATATCCCCAGTAATAGGGATATCCGTAGTAGCCGTAATAGTCTCGCTCATGCTGCCGCGAGACCGGCATGTCCACGTCGAGGCTCGGGCTGTTCTTGACCTTGTCCACCGTCAACGCCAAGCTGAAGCAGTGGGTCGCCCATTCGACCTGACCGAAAAAGATTGGCGAGATGAGCACCCGCGGCCGATTGAAGAAGCCCCCGGTCTCGACGACCAGATAGCGAACGACCCACCGCTCGTCGTCCAAGAGAAAATTCACCACGTGTCCCACGTCGCCGTCGGTGGCGGTCACCTTGTATCGTTCGAGATCCTTTAGACTTCGTAGCATGGGAGTCCCTCCGTTCGGGCGGTTCGGAATGGGTGATAGCTGCGTCGCTCGAGGCGTCGCGCCGAGCGACGAGATCGTTCGTGGCCGCGACGGGTCCAGCAAAGTGGTTAAATCGCGGGACCGTCTCCGCTGTCGCCTCGGCAAACGTTCCCTACAGATGCGCACCTCCGAGCGTTGGGACCACTCTGGGTCTCCCCGCGCCGGTTGTAAGGGATTCCCTAGGGAATGATTTTTTCTTCAAAGATTTCGGTGTGCTCGACGTCACGGCGACTGCCGGCAGAGCTCACGGGCTGAGAAGCTGTCCGCTGAGTGTGAGCGGGAAGTCGGGCATGCTAACGCTAGCTGTAGAACGCTCATGCACCGAGTCGCCCTCTCCGTTTTGACCCACGGCCTTCGCTGGCAAGACGCCGTCGACGTATTGGTTCTGACGGCTCTTTTCTCGTGGGCCTACAGATGGCTCAAGCACACGATCGCGGTTCAGGTGGCCTGCGGTCTTCTGACCCTGTTGGCTGTGTCGTGGATCGCCAGCCACCTCGGTCTCATTCTGACGTCGTACCTCCTGTCCGCCGTGAGTGCGGTCGCGACCATCGTCGTCGTGGTGATCTTCCAACACGAGATTCGACGTGGGCTCAGCCGCGTCAGCCCGCTGCGCTGGCTGACGAGACGGACTGCCGGCGAGACGCTCGACGACACCGATACAATTGTCGTCGCGGCGGCCTTCGCGTTGGCCGCCAGACGAAAGGGTGCCCTCATCGTGTTGCCGTGCCACGATTCCATTTTCGATCTCGCGACCAAGGGCATTCTCGTCGATGCGCGGCTTTCGGTCGAAATGCTCGAGGCCATCTTCACGGCGGCGTCCCCCTTACACGACGGCGCCGTCGTCGTCGCCGCCGATCGGCTGACCCGAGCCGGGGTGGTGTTGCCCCTGGCGACCGAAACCGAGGACGCAAGCTTCGGCACCCGGCATCGCGCCGCGGTTGGGTTGGCGCAGGCCACCGATGCGCTGATCATCTGCGTGAGCGAGGAACACGGAACGGTTCATCTGGCGGTGGGGAGCGCGATGAAGCTGATGCGGGACCCGGGCCACCTGCGAGAGATACTGGCAAAGGCCCGCCCCGAAGGACCGTCCGCCGCGCCCCGACGTGCCGCCGAGAGGCGGGTGCGTCTTGTCAGCCAGTGGCCGCATCTGGTGATTTTTGGCGGTGTGCTCGCGGCTTGGGCCGCCCTGGCGCTCGACCGCTCGCATGCAATGACGCGCGTCGTGCCGCTCGAAATTCGAGGGGTGAATGACGGGCTGGTCTTCGACCCACCTCGGTACACCAGCGTCGCCGTCGAGCTGCGCAGCTCGCGGCGCGAGCTCGAGGTGCTGCCGCCAGATTCCGTGGTCTCGTTCGTCGACCTGTCCGGGACGAGCGCCGGTCTCCACACCTATCGGATCGTGACGACGGCCCCAGCTGGAATAGAGATCGTGAGCGAGACGCCCTCGAGCATGCAGATGGAGATCCACGCCCGGGTGCCGAGCAGTCCGCCCTCGGTCGCTCGCGCCCCGGCCTCGACGCGCGATCTTCCAACCCGGTCCCGGATGGCTCCGCGACGCTGACGGCTCTGCCGAGCGCATCGCGGGGCTGCCTGGGACGGTTCCGCGCCCAGTTTCGTGAATCAGCGGTCACGGGGCGGGGAGGGTTTGTCGTGTGCTGTGACCTTCGAGCGGTAGGCTCACAAGAAACGACGATCCGCGGTCGGGCGTGCTTTCGACCGCGACGCGGCCGTGGTGCGCGACGGCGATCGCCTTGACCAGACTGAGACCGAGACCGAGGCCCCTCTCGGCGCGGCTGGGATCCACGCGAAACAACCGATCCCAGATTCGGGAGATGGCCTCGGCGGGAATGCCTCTGCCGGTGTCGCGAACGCGGATTTGGGCTTCGCCGGCGTTTGTGGCGACGTCGATGTCGACGCGGCCGCCGCGCGCGGTGTACTTGACGGCGTTGTCGACCAGATTGGCCAGGGCCTGGCGTATCCGGGTCGCATCGGCCGGCGCCGTCACGGGACCGCCCGGCGACAGGAAGAGCGCCACGCCGGCTTCGTCGGCCACTTGCTCATAGAGATCCAGCGTCTCTCGCGCCAGCGCACGCAGCTCGACGGCGCCGACGTTCAACTTCATGATCCCGGCTTCGGCCTCGGAGATGTCCATCAGGGTGCGCAGCATGACCAGCGCGCGGTCCGATTCCTCGATGCAGTCCGCCAGGGCCTCGGGAGCCTGGGTGGGATCGTCGGTGCGCAGGGCGACCTCGGCGATCCCCCGCAATCTCGTCAGCGGCGTGCGTAGATCGTGCGCGACGTTGTCGAGCGCCTCGCGCATGTTGCGGACCAACGCCTGGTTGCTCTCCAGCATGCGATTGACCAGCGACCCGAGCTCGTCCAGCTCGCCGCCACCGCGGACCTCCACGCGACGCGATAGATCGCCCGACTGGATCACGGCGCGCGCCGTGGCGGCCAGCGCCCCGACTGGCCGGAGGGCGCGTCGGGTCAAAATGACTCCGCCGGCGATCCCGATGAGAAGGCAGCCGATCAACACCGACAGGACCGCCGACGTCACCGGCGGACCGAGCCGCTTCCATGGATTCGCGGAGGACGCGATTTCCAGGTTCAGATCGCTGGTGACCGACGTCGACACCAGAAGGGCGGCATCCTCGACCAGACCGTGCTGATATAGCGTGTGGCCAGCGGCGTCCTTGACGCGCACGTGGTCGTGCTCGCCCTCGAGGGCGGCGGCGTTTTCGACGGCCTCCTCGAACTTCGGCAGCCCGACTCGCCCGAGGACCTGGCTGTGGCGCTCGAGCCGCTCATGCACGACGACCTCGTCCGAGCGAAAGACGGCGCGTCGCACGGTGTAAAGCGCCAAAGCCCCCAGGATGGTCAGGCCAATCAGAAGGGTGCCGGCGTACCAAGCGCTGAGGCGGAACGTGATCGACCGGAACCGCGACCGCCTAGACGGAGGTGGCGGCGACGGTTCGGACAACTCATTTCTTTCGGAGGACATACCCGACTCCCCGCAGAGTCTGAATGAGCTTCACGGGAAAATCGCGATCGATCTTGTTGCGCAGCCGGCAGACCAAGACGTCGACGACATTCGTCTGCGGATCGAATGAATAGTCCCACAGGCGTTGCAGGATCATGGTTTTGCTGAGCACGCGGTCCGGATTGCGGAGGAAGTACTCCAGCAGCGCCAGCTCCTTGGCTTGCAGCGACAGCGAAGCGCCGTCGCGGGTGACCTGGCGGGTCAGCAGATCCAGGGTCACGCCAGCGTAGGACAACCGAGTCTCGGCGGTGCCGGCAACCGTGGCTCGGCGGGCCAGCGCATTCAGTCGGGCCACCAGCTCGGCGAACGAGAATGGCTTGGTCAAGTAGTCATCGGCGCCGGCTTCGAGTCCCTCGACGCGATCCGCAACCGCGTCGCGTGCCGACAAGATGATGATGGGTGTCGGAATCCGCTTCCGGCGGACGGCGCGAATCAGATCCAGGCCGCCGACACCCGGAAGCATGAGGTCCACGATCGCGACGTCATAACCGGTGGTGTCGAAAACGGCGACGCCCTCTCTGCCATCGCGGATCCAGTCGACCGCGTGCCCCTCTTGTCGGAGCCCCTTTTCGACGAAGGCACCGATCTTTTGATCATCCTCGACCAGGAGCAACCGCATGCGACATCACAGCAAGTGTGCGGCCGCGATTCAAGAGCCCTTCCCCGTCGCGGGCAGAATGACCTCCACCCCACCTTCCGGAATCCAGCCGCGGCCCTCCGAGCTGGCGATGAGCGCGTACTTGCCATAAGTCCGTTCGATGGTGACGGCCGTGCCTTCGGGGACGGCAAAAGCCTGGTCCGCCTTCGCGAAAGGGGCGATCCGCGCGACGGTATCGGGCGCGACCACGACCGCTCGGTTGGGTGGCGGCGTCACCTCGACCGCGCTCACAAAGCCGACGGCGGCGAGCCCGACGCCCCCGAGGGCCAGCAGCAGGAACCCCCGGCGCCGAAGGAGACCCCAAGACAGAGCGACCAGTCCTGCGCCGGCCAGGATGAGCCCGGCCATTGCTATCCAGCCCCACTCGTTGGCGTCGAGCCGCCCCATGAACCGGACCGCCGGGGACGCTTCGGCCGGCGGAAGCCCTGCGGCCGACCGGGCCCGCGCCAGTCCCGCCGCGACGGTCGGGGCGCGCGGCGCCAATAGGTGTGCCCGCTCGTAGCCCAGGACGGCGAGCCCGGGATGACCGGCGGCGAGATCGGCCTCGGCCTGTGCGACCAAGGATCTGGCTGAAAAGCCCTGAGCCACACCTTTCGACGCATCGGTTCCTCGGAGGGCGGTCGGCGCGCCGGCGGGTGGTGCGGCTTCGCCGGCGCGGGCGACCTCCCCGCCCGCTGTCAGAAGCAGAGCGACGAGCGCGATTGTCGCCGGGCGGGAGGCTCTCGAGAATCCAAGATGATCGCGCGAGCACCGAGGTTGCCCGGTCAGGGGCTCTGTTCTCAGCGGCAATGTCTGCGGATTGGTGGTCATGTCGTCGTCTCCAGTGTTCGTAGCTCGTCGGATACCAGCCCCTGCCAATAATTCAGATCCTCGCTGGCAGCCGAGTTGCCTCCGGAGTAGCTCAATCGATCGGCTCGCTCGAAGACCTCATGAATCCGTTCGCCGGGCGCTCCCAGTCGCGTCGCCACGTCGGCGGCCGCGATGGCTTCGGAAGGAATTCCCCACGCGGCGCCTAAGCGAGCCTGAAACGCCTTGCGCGCGGCGCCGAATAATCCGGCCGCGTCGCCGCTGGCGGCTGCGGCTGCGATGGTCCGGCGCTGCCGCGCGACCTCGCGGCCGACCCGACGGACCGCGACGAAACGCCCCAGCGCGCCGTTGCGATACGTTCGGCCCAGGAACGCGAACGCGACGGCGGCAAGTCCGATCGCCGCCGCCAGCCACCGGAACCATAGGGCGCGAAAGTTCGGCGTGAGCGTGGTGTGCACGGCTTCTGGCACCGGGGCAATCGTCGTCTTCGGCGCGACCGTCGGGTTGTTGTTGGCGATCTCTGAAGGCGATGGCCCAGGCGCCGATTGCGCCGCATCGAGGTCGGTGCCGCCGGCCGCAACGACGATGGGCATGGGCGCCGTACGGCGGGTCACATACTTCCTTTCGTGGGGGTCGAAATACGTCAAAGCGATTGCGGGAATGGTCAGCGCTCCCGCCCGGCGTGGCGCGATGGTTTGGGAGAACACCTTTTCGCCGGCGGTCGGTGCGGCCCCAGACTTGAAGGTCGACGTGACGCCATAGGTGTTGAGGTCGTCGGTCGGCGAAAGCCCGCTCACCGACAATCGAGAAAAGCTTCCGCGTCCCCGGGCGCGGAGCTCGAGCGAGGTGGGCTCACCAACGCGGACGGTGTTGTTGGCCAATGTGGCGGCGATCTCGAAGGTTCCGACCGCGCCCGTGAACCCCGCCGGTGCTCCGGGAGGTAAGTCCAGGACACGCAACGTCCCGCTTTGATCTCGCAGTGTGACCTCCCGCTGTTTGACGCTGCCGGCGAGACCGTCCAACATCCCTTGAAAGGGATCGCGGCCGTTGAACATCTGAGCGAAGAACGGATCGCCGGCGAAGGGGCTCTGCTGCAAGAGCGACGCGAATGGATCCGCGGAGCCCTGGTCACTGCCGTCGTTGCCGTCCGCCTGATCGGGGCGGGCGACGTGCCGTGGCCGGGCCGCTTCGCGGTAGGTCAGCGAGACCGGAAGCTCGATCCCGATCTTGGCGTCGCCGGCCTTGACGGCGGTCAGGACGCCGCTCCAGGTGACCGAGGTGTACGGCAGCCCGCGGGCCTGGATCGCCGTCTGGCGCGGCTTCTCCGGCAAATCCGAGAGCACGAACGCGTCGGACGTGACCCGCGGGAGCCCGTTCATGGACACCCCAGTGCCGCCCAGGAAATAGGCGCGGATGGTCACGGGCAGAGCCTGGCCGACGTAGAGGCCGCGCGCGCCCGGCTCGGTCCGAACGTCGAGCTTGATGAAGGCGCGAGACGGATCGCGCGTGCTCCCCGCCGCGACCGAAACGGCAGGCTGCGTTGGTCGGGCCCAAGCCCGCGCGCCACCGGTGAGGACCAGCGCGCTCGCGAGCGCAATCGAGATTCGTCGGATGTTCGTCATGGGGTTACCAGTCCTTGGCAGGCGTGTCGTCGCTGTTGTTGGATGGCCGGCGGCGGGCGTCGGCGACGGGCAAACGGTGCAGCTCACCGGAAACCGAATCGAGCAACTGCGCCGCTTCGCTCGGGGTCAGCGCGCCCGGATCGCGCCGTGCCACCGCGGGTTGCCCTTGGCCGGTCGACTGACCCGGTTGCCCCGAAACGACACCGGGGCCTTGCGGCGTAGGCTTTTCCTGCTGGGCGGCCTGCGCCGGTTGGGCGGACCCAGGTTGCGGTCCGTTCTTTTGATTGGCTTGCGGGTGGTCGGCTTGCGCGTGGTCGGGTTGTGCGTGGTCGGGTTGTGCGCCCGCCGAATTCGCGGAGGCTTGGCTCTGCCGATCCTGCTTTGGCTCGCCGCTGCCAGCCGGTGGCTGATCGCCCTGGGCCTGTTGGCCGCCTTGGTTTCCGGCTTGATCCTGCTTCGGTTCACCCGCCTTAGGCTCTCCCTGGCTGCCCGGTGCCCCCGATGCTTGCTTTCCGGCGCTGCCCTGCGGGGGCGAAGACGCTTGCCCATTTTGGGGCTGTCCATTTCCGCTCTGCGGCGAGCTTTGACCTTTTTGGCCCGGCTGGCCTTGACCGGATGAAGCTTGCGGCTGCGATCCCTGACCCTGCTTCTGGTCTTGTTGGTTCTTTGGCTGGTTCTTTTGACCTTGCTGATTCTTTTGCTGTTGGTCCCGACGCTCCTGCTCTTCCAAAGCGGCCAGACGCCGCGCCACCAGATCGCGGTTGAATCGCGCATCGGCGTCCTTGGGTTGCAATGCCAGCGCCCCGTCATAAGAGGCGACCGCGGTCTTCCAGGCCTCGATCGTCGCCGGCCGATCCTTGGACAACGTCGCTTGCCCCAGCCGGTAGCGCGTATTGCCGAGATCGTAGTACGCATTCTCCTGCATCGGCAGGTCGGTGGTGTGGGTGGCAACCTGAAAACGATCGCGCGCTGCCGCGAAGTCCTTCTTGCGGTAAGCGGCGGTGCCGTCGTTGTAGGTCGAAGTGCCGGTGGCTGCCGCCGCCGGGTGTGGCGCCGGCGCGGTGGCGGCCGACACCGGACGCGACGCTCCGGCCACCATGAGCATGACCGCCGCCGCCACACCGATCCCCGAAGATGCCCTCGACCGATCCGATCGGGATTCGGTGTGCGCCTGGCGCTCGGGCGGGTTGGTCTGCTGCGGGCGACCCGCGCCGCGGCCGCGCCGCCGGCGCTCTCCCAGCGCCAGCTCGAGCATCAGGCAGCCGAGCGCCACCGCCAGCGGGATCTGAAAGCGCTCCGTGTAGACCTTGTGCATGCGCTCCTCGACGGTCCGCCGGGGGAGCTGGGCCAAGTGCTGGCGATAGAGCGTCTCCAGTCCCTGTCCCGACGCTCCCAAGGGCGCGTAGGCGCCGCCCGTGATCTGGGCCAGCTGCCGCAACGTCTGTTCGTCCAGGTGCGAGGTCACGAAGTGTCCCTCGGCGTCGCGCAGGATTTCCCGCTTTCCGTCGTGCTCGATGGGAATCAAATCCCCGGATCGCGTGCCGACCCCGACGGTGTAGATGACCAGACCGGCATGCGCCGCCTCTTTCGCGGCCGCTACCGCCTCGCCCTGGAGATCCTCGCCGTCGCTGAGGATGACCAGCAACTTCCGTCGGTCGGGCTCGGTGGCCATGGCTTCGACGGCCGCGCGGATTGCCGACGCGATATCGGTGCCGCCGCGGGGGATGATGCTGGTGTCGAGCGCGTCGAGCGCCTCGCCGAACACCGCGTGGTCGATCGTCATGGGCGCCTGCACGAATGCTTCGCCGGCAAAGGCGATGAGCCCCACGCGCTCGCCGGGAAACTTGCGCAGGAGGTCACTCACGGCCAGCTTGGCGCGTGTCAGGCGGTCGGGACGCAGGTCGGTGGCGAGCATGCTCTTCGAGGTGTCGACGGCGAACATCAGGTCGATCCCTTCGCGACGTTCCTCTTCCCAGCGAAACCCGACCAGGGGCCGGGCCAGCGCCACGAAGGTGGCCGCCAGGCCCGCCATTACCAACGCCTGTTTGGCCAGACGGCGCCCGCGGCCGACGGTCGTCACGAACCGCCCACCCGCCAAGGTGGCGACGGCGCGCCGGCGCAGGCGCCCCGCCCGAGCGAGGAGGACCACTGCGATCGCGCAGCAGATTGCGCCGATCCAGAGCCAGTGCGGTTGAGCGAATTGAAGGTGTGCCATCGTGTTTAGACTTTCTGCCCTCAGGGGGCTCGCCGAAGAGCGGTAGCGCCGAGGCCGATCTCGGCGAGGAGCAGCGCGACGGCTGGGAACGCAGCCCAGGCGAAGCGTTCTTCATGACGTTCGAACCTGTTCATGGTGCGCACCGTCTTTTCGAGGCTGTCGATGCGCGCATAGATCGCCACCAGGGAGTCGGTGTCGGTGGCGCGGAAGAAGGCGCCCCCGGTGGTGTCGGCGATTCCGCGCAGCGTCTGTTCGTCGACCTCGACCTCGCCCATGACGATGCGCTTGCGGCCGGCGTCGTCGACGACGGGGATGGGGGCGCGTCCTTCGGCGCCGACCGCGATGGTGTAGACCTTGATCCCGAGCGCCGCGGCCGCCTTGGCCGCCAGCGCGGGCTGTACGCTCCCGGCGTTGTTCATGCCGTCGGTCAAGAGCACCACGATCTTCGACTTGGCGTCGCTCTGGCGCAGCCGGTTGACCGAGGCCGCGAGCGCGGAGCCGATCGCGGTGCCGTCTTCGCCTGTTCCGACGGTCACCCGCGAGAGGCTCTTCTCGAGCCAGTCGTGATCGAGCGTGAGCGGGCTTACCAGGAAGGGCTGTCCGGCGAACGCGATGATGCCGATCCGATCGTTGGGCCGCGCGGCGATGAACTTGGAGACCACCGATCTCACGACCGTCAAGCGATCCGCCCGCTGGCCGTCCAGCCGAAGATCCAGCGCCTGCATCGATCCCGAAACGTCCAACGCCAACATCATGTCGACACCGCTGGCTTCGATCTTACTTTTTGAATGGGTGATCTGGGGCCGCGCCAGCGCCACGATCAGCAAGGCCGCCGCCGGCAGTCTCAGATACGGCAGGAGCCGACCCAGCCGGGCGCGGCTGGTGCGCGCCACCGCCCGCGCGGTGGCGACGCTGGCGTAGCGAACCGCCGCGCGTGGACCCTTGCGCGAGCGCAGGAAGGCGACTGCCGGCAAAGCGAGCAACAGCCAGAGGAGAGCGGGATGCGCCAAAGTGATCATGCGATTCCTTCGCCGCGGATCGCGGCTATGCGGATATGTTCGGGAGAGGGCGGCGCGGAGGTGGCGAGGACGAAGGTTTCGGCGCTGGCCAACATCGCCGCCCGGTCGTTCGGCGAGAGCGACCAGCCCGCGAACTTGGCGAGGTCGCAGTAGCGCAGGAATTCGCCCAGCGCCGTGCGATGGAGCGCGACCGGACTCCGGTCGAGCATCAGGTCGGCCAACAGCTCCTCGGTGGTTCGGTGGGCGGCGCGCACCCGGAACGCCTCTTCGACGTACTGCCGTACGATCTCGGAGACGGCAAACGAGAACTCTCGCGGATCGCTTTCGAACATCGCCCCGGCTTCCGTCAGGGCCCGCAACGCGCGCTCGTGCGGCGGCGCGATCGGCCTGCGCCGGCGTCTGTAAAGGACCAGCCCGGCGAGTAGGCCGGCGGCGGCCGCACCCGCGCCGACGTACCACCAGGGCGATGGTCGGGCCGCGATCGCGATCGGACCGTGGATGTCGCGAATGTCCTGCCCGGTATCGGCGCTGGGGACATCTCGGGCGGGCCCCGAAGGTGCGCCGAGCGACGGTCCGGCCGATCGGGTCACTGCGGCCGGCGGCGCCGGAATCGCGGAGCGGGCCGTCGAGAGTCCGACGCCGCCCAGGATCAAGAACCCCAGTCCGAGCGAGGCCAAAACCCGCGGGATCACGCCATCCTCCTTTCACGCTTCTCGAAGAAGGCGAGCAACTCCGGCAGATAAGGCCGCGCGGTGTCGAGGGGCAAGGTCTCGACGCGAAGGCGGCGCAACGCGCGCCGCATCTCGGCGTCGCGCTTGGCGGCCAGCGCCGCGAATCGCTCGCGGACCGCCCGCCGCCCGGTGTCGAGCGTGACGACGTCACCGCTCTCGGCGTCCTCCACCGTCACGAGGCCCAGGTTGGGCAGCGTCCGCTCGCGCGGGTCGCGCACCTCGAAGGCCACCACGTCGTGACGGGCGCCGACCGGGCGGGCGGCCCGCTCCAAGGCAGACAGCGCGGCGCCGCCATCGTTGGGCAGCTCGAAGTCGGAGATCAGGAAGACCACCGAGCGTCGAAGCGCCCGCTGGCGTACGACATCCAGCGCCGCGGCGATGTCGGTGCCGCGGCCGGTCGGCTGGCAGGTTAGAATCTCACGCACCACCCGCAGGACGTGGGCGCGCCCCTTGGCGGGCGCGACCTGCGCTTCGATGCGGTCGCTGAACATGAGGAGGCCCACCTTGTCGTTGTTCCGCACCGCGGAGAGCGCCAGCACGCAGGCCAGCTCGGCCGCCAGCTCACGCTTGGTGGTGGACCCCGACCCGAAGTCTCCCGACGCCGAAACGTCCACCAGGATCCAGACCACCAGCTCGCGCTCCTCGTGGAACTGCTTGACGAACGGCCGGCCGGCGCGGGCCGTGACGTTCCAGTCGATGGTTCGCACCTCGTCGCCCGCCACGTATTCGCGGACGCTGTCGAAGTCGATCCCGCGTCCGCGAAACACCGAGTGGTAATGCCCGGCCAGGCTCTCGTCGACCAGGCGCCGCGTCCGAATCTCGATCTGTCGAACCCTTTCCATCACCGAGCGGATGCGCTCGGTTTCGCTCGGTTCGGACGGTTTGTCGTGGGTGTTCATCTGGTTGACCTTCCGTGGGCGATCTTTTTGTGGGCGATCGGATTTCGAAGTCGGCTGACGGGCTTACGGAATGGGGATGTGATCCAGAATGGAGGTCACGATCCCCTCGGAGGTGACACGCTCGGCTTCGGCCTCGTACGTGACCGCCACGCGGTGGCGCAGCACGTCGGGGGCGATGGCCTTCACGTCCTGCGGCGTGACGTAGCCGCGCCCGCGCAGAAAGGCCCACGCCTTGGCCGCCAGCGTGATGCCGATGGTGGCGCGCGGAGAAGCTCCGTACCGAATCAGCCCGTCGAGCGACAACCCGAGCGCGCGCGGATCCCGCGTCGCGACGACCAAGCTCACGATGTAGCGTTTGATCTTCTCGTCGACATAGATCGCGTCGATGAGGCTGCGCGCCGCCGAGATCTCCTCCAACGACACGACCGGTCGTACCTCCAGTCGCGGCGCGCTGGTGGACATGGCCTCCAGGATCCGAAGCTCCTCGTCCGGACTCGGGTATCCGACGTTGACCTTGAGGAGAAAGCGATCGATCTGGGCCTCGGGCAGCGGGTAGGTGCCTTCCTGCTCGATGGGGTTCTGGGTGGCCATCACCAGAAAAGGCGTCGGCAGCAAATGGGTCTCGTTCCCCAGCGTGACCTGCCGTTCTTGCATCGCCTCGAGCAGCGCGCTCTGCACCTTGGCGGGCGCCCGGTTGATCTCGTCGGCGAGGATGAAGTTCGCGAAGACGGGGCCCTTCTTCGTCTCGAAGGTCCCCTTTTGGGGGTTGTAGATGAGCGTGCCGACGATGTCCGCCGGGAGCATGTCGGGCGTGAACTGGATTCGCTGGAACGTTCCAGCGATCGCCCCGCTCAGGGTCTTGAGGGAAAGCGTCTTCGCCAGCCCGGGGACACCTTCGAGAAGAACGTGGCCGCCTGCCAGGAGGGCGACCAGCAGCCGATC
>Ga0075522_10000625_pt1 | contig 25862 bp, 19 predicted proteins | sample NGEPerA_FD_74796 | JGI IMG/M metagenome (GOLD analysis project Ga0075522, IMG submission 74796) | Arctic peat soil microbial communities from the Barrow Environmental Observatory site, Barrow, Alaska, USA - NGEE PermafrostL2-A | ecosystem: Environmental > Terrestrial > Soil > Wetlands > Peat ...
CTTCTTCACGGCGGACGGCGGCGTCTGGTGGGATCTCGGCAGCATGACCTGGAACGCCGGCCTCGGGCACGGCCACCCGCGATTGAAAAAGGCGCTCGGCGAGGCGGCCGCGCGGGGCCTGTTGGTGACCCCCACCGCGGCGTTCCCAGCCAAGGCGCGCGCCGGTGAGCTGCTGGCCGAGGTCACGCCGCCGGGGCTTGGCAAGACGTTCTTCTGTCTGTCGGGGACCGAGGCCAACGAGAACGCGATCAAGATGGCGCGCCTCTACACGGGCCGGCAGAAGATCGTGGCGCGCACGCGCAGCTACCACGGCGCCAGCCTGGCCATGCTCTCGCTGTCCGGCGATCCGCGCCGGCTGCCGTTCGAGCCCGGGTTGCCCGGCGTGGTGCGGATGGCCGACCCGTATTGCTTCCGCTGCCCGTTCGGCAAAGAGCCCAGCTCCTGCGCGCACGAGTGCGCTCAAGATCTGGAGACGGTCCTCGAGCGCGAAGGAGCCGAGACGGTGGCCGCCGTGATCTTGGAGGGGATCGTGGGCGCCAACGGCGTCTTCGTCCCGCCGCCCGGGTACTGGAAGAAGATTCGCGAGATCTGCGATCGGCACGGCGTCTTGTTGATCGCCGACGAGGTGCTGTCCGGTTTCGGCCGCACGGGGCGCTGGTTCGCGGTCGATCACGACGGCGTGACGCCCGATCTGCTGACCATGGCCAAGGGACTGACCGGCGGTTACGTGCCGGGGGGCGCGGTGATCGTCGGCGATCGGATCGCGCGCCACTTCGACGATCACGTGCTGGTCTGCGGCCTGACCAGCTACGCGCACCCGCTGATCTGCGAGGCGGTGGTGGCCACCATCGAGACCATGCGCGACGAGCGGCTGGTCGAGCGCGCCGCGTCGCTGGGTAGCCGCCTGGCCGGACGGCTCGAAGAATTCGCCAAGAAGCGGTCGTATATCGCCGAGGTGCGTGGGATTGGCCTGCTCTGGGCCTTCGAGCTCTGCCGGCCGGCTTCGGGCGGCGCGCGCGGGCCAAGCGCGCACCCGCCGGACCCCATGCCGGCCGCCGCGATGGCCAAGCTGGCGGCGATCCTGCGCCGCGATCGGCTGCACCTGCACAAGCGCGACAACCTGCTCTACCTGGCGCCGCCGCTGGTGATCGGCGAGGCGGACTTGGAGATTGCGCTAAGCGCGCTGGGCCGCGCGCTCGATGAGGCCTTCGCGTGAGCCGCGCGCGGGTGACCGGCGACAAGGTCTACGCCGGCGTCGTCGAGGCGCTGGCCGGCCTGTTGCGCGACGGGATGTCGATCATGTCGGGCGGCTTCGGCCTGTGCGGCAACGCCGAGGCCTGCATCGACGCCATCGCGGCCAGTGGCGTCAAGAACCTCACGATCATCAGCAACAACTGCGGCAACCAGGGCCAGGGGCTGGCGGTGCTGCTGCAGCACGGACAGGTGGCGCGCGTGATCTGCAGCTTCGTGGGCGGCAATCCCGATCTCGCCGAGCAGTTTCTGTCCGGGCGGGTCAAGGTCGAGCTGGTGCCGCAGGGGACCTTCGCCGAGCGGATCCGCGCCGGCGGCGCCGGCATCGCCGGGTTCTACACGCCGGCCGGCGTGGGGACCGTCGTCGCGGAGGGCAAAGAGGTGCGCGAGCTCGACGGCCGACGATATCTGCTCGAGCGTCCGCTGCGCGCCGATCTGGCCATCGTGCGGGCGGCCGTCGCCGATCGTTACGGCAACCTGCGTTTTTATCGCACCGCCCGCAACTTCAACCCGATCATGGCCACCGCCGCCGACGTGACGGTGGTCGAGGCCGACCGCTTGGTGCCGAAGGGGACTATCGATCCCGACGACGTCCACCTGCCGGGCCTGTTCGTCAAGCGGATCATCGAGGTACGCGAGCACCGCAACGTCATCGAGCACCGCACGACGCGACCCAAGGGACTCGAGAAGGTCAGCGAAGCGGCGCGGACCAAGATCGGGCGCCATTGAGCTGGTCGCGCGAGGAGATGATCCGGCGCGCCGCGGCCGAGGTTCAGCCCGGACAGGTGGTCAACCTGGGCATCGGCCTGCCCACCGAGGTGGCCAATTACCTCAATCCCGACTCGGGCGTGACGTTGCACTCCGAAAACGGCCTACTCGGAATGGGACCCTTCCCGACCGAAGACGAGATCGACGCGCGGCTCATCAACGCCGGCAAGCAGACCGTGACCGCGTTGCCCGGCGCCAGCATGTTCGATTCCGCGCTTTCCTTCGCCATGATCCGCGGCGGCCACATCGATCTGGCGATCCTCGGCGGGCTCGAAGTGGCCTGCAACGGCGATCTGGCCAACTGGACCGTCCCCGGCAAGCTCATCACCGGGATGGGAGGCGCCATGGATCTGGCCGCGGGCGCCCGCCGGGTGGTGGTCTTGCAGAGCCACGCCTCCAAGGACGGCAAGCCCAAGCTGGTCAACCGGCTCACATTGCCGCCCACCGCGCTCGGTTGCGCCCAGCGGGTCATCACCGAGCTCGGCATCTTCGACGTCGGCGGCGACTGTTTCGTGTGCATCGCCAAGGCCGAGGGCGTCCACCGCGACAGCATCGTGAAGGCCACCGGGGCCCCGCTGTTGTTCACCACCGCCACCTCCGGCGGCTGACGTCTCACGGGGGTGTGGCTGGCTGTCGCTCGCACGCCCCCCTCGCTACGCCCGGCAAAGCCGGGCTACGCCCGCGCCGGTCGACGGTCTGAGCATCGTCACTCTCCCTTGACGTTGGCGGTTCGTCGCATAGATTGCGGGCGAAACGTGATTCAGGAAACGGCGTAAGCAGACATGTGGATAGTTCGCCTCGCGCTGCGCCGTCCCTACACGGTGGCCGTTATGTGCGGTCTCATCTTGGTGATGGGGATCCTGTCGCTTACACGCATGGTGGTCGACATCTTCCCGGCCATCGACATTCCGGTGGTGGCGGTGGTCTGGAACTATCCCGGCCTCTCGGCACAGGACATGGAGCGCCGCGTGGTTCTCATCAGCGAACGCGGCTTCTCGACCACCGTCAACGGTATCGAGCGCATCGAGTCGGAGTCGATCCCGGGGATTGGGATGCTCAAGATCTACTTTCAACCAGGGGTGGAGATTGGCGCGGCCATGGCGCAAATCTCAGCTCTTACGAACACGATCTTGCGCATCGCGCCGCCCGGGATGACACCGCCGACGATCATTCAGTTCAACGCCTCCAACGTGCCGGTGGCCCAGCTCACCGCCAGCAGCGAGGTGCTCCCCGAGCAGAAGATCTTCGACTACGGCCTCAACTTCATTCGCGTCAAGCTGTTCACGATCCCCGGGCTCTCGACGCCGGCGCCGTTCGGCGGCAAGCAGCGCCAGATCAACGTCGACATCAATCCACAGCAGCTCACCGCCAAGGGCCTGTCACCGTACGATGTGGTGAACGCGCTCAACAGCTCGAACGTCATCTTGCCGGCGGGGACCGCGCGCATCGGCAGCCGCGAGTACAACGTCCTGCTGAACTCGAGCCCGCTGGAGGTGTCTGAGTTCGCCAACATCCCGGTCAAGATCGTCGACGGCGCGGTGGTCACGCTGGGTGACGTGGCGCGGGTCTCCGACGCTTTCGCCGATCAGACCAACATCGTGCGCGTCAACGGCCGTCGGGCGACGTACCTGGCCATCTTGAAGCACGCCGACGCCTCGACGCTGGCGGTGGTCGACGCCACCCGCGACGCGCTGCCGGCCATCGAGGCGGCGGCCCCCAACGGGCTCGAGCTCAAGCTGGACTTCGACCAGTCGGTCTTCGTGCGCGGCGCCATCGGCGGCGTCATCCGCGAGGCGATCGTGTCGTCGATCCTGGTCTCGCTGATGGTGGGCCTGTTCCTGGGGAGCTGGCGCAGCATGGTGATTGTCTGCACCTCGATCCCGCTGGCGATCTTCTCGGCCATCGTAGGCCTGAGCCTGACCGGCAACACCATCAACATCATGACGCTCGGGGGGCTGGCGCTGGCCATCGGCATGCTGGTCGACGACGCGACGGTCGAGGTGGAGAACATCCACCGCAACCGCCTCATGAACAAGCCGCTCACGCGCGCCATCCTCGACGGCGCGCACCAGATCGCGGTGCCGGCCATCGTCGCGACGTTGTCGATCTGCATCGTCTTCTCACCGGTGGTCTTGCTGGTCGGCCCGGCGCGCTTTCTGTTCACCCCGCTGGCGATCTCGGTCGTGCTCGCCATGTTGGCGTCGTATGTCCTCTCGCGAACGTTGGTGCCGGCGCTGGCCCGGATGCTGATGCGCAGCGAGGAGCACCACGGGCCCGGCTCGGCCGGCCCGTCGGGCGGTTGGAAGCGGGTGGCCTTTCGTTTCAACAGCTGGCGCGACGAAAAGTTCGAGCGCTTTCAAAATGGCTACGCCGCGCTGCTGCACACCGCGCTCGAGCACGGCCGGTTCACGATCGTTGCGGCCGGCGCGGTGGCGCTGGCCAGCTTCGGTCTGATCTTCGTCGTGGGCACCGACTTCTTTCCCTCGGTCGACGCGGGGCTGATGAAGCTGCACTTTCGGGCCCCGAGCGGCTCGCGGATCGAGAAGACGGAGCAACTGGTGACGCGGGTCGAGGACGGCATTCGCGCGATCGTTCCGCCGCGCGAGATCGAGACCATCAACTCGATGCTCGGAATTCCCGTCTCCTACAACCTGGCCTTCGTGCAGACCGACAACGTGAGTGCCATGGACGCCGAGATCCTGATCGCGCTCAAGCCGAACCACGCCCCCACCGCGCGCTACATGCAGGCGATCCGCAAGATGCTCGAGCGGGACTTCCCCGGTTCGAGCGCCTACTTCCAACCGGCGGACATCGTGAGCCAGGTGCTCAACTTTGGTCTTTCGGCCCCCATCGACGTGCAGGTCGAGTTCCCGGATCTGCAAAAGGGCTACGAGATCGCCCGCAGGCTGCGCGACGGCATCGCCCAGATCCCCGGCACCACCGACGCGCACATCGTGCAGGACATCGATTACCCAGCGCTCAAGGTCGACGTCGACCGCTTGCGCGCGGCGCAGGCCGGCCTCAGCGAGCGCGACGTGGCCAACAACCTGCTGGTCTCCCTGTCGTCGAGCGGCCTGGTGGCGCCCTCTTACTTCCTGAACCCGCACAACAACGTGAACTACACGGTGGTGGTCAAGACGCCGCTCCGCCAGTTGGCATCCGTCGAGAGCGTGATGTCGACGCCGCTGACGGCCGGTGCGCGGCTCGAGACGTCCGGCGGCACGAATTCGCCATCGGCCTTGCCGGAGGCCCCGACCCAGATCCTGAGCGGCATCGCCAGCATCCATCCGGGCGGGAGCCCCGAGCAGATCAACCACTACACGGTGCAGCGGGTGATCGACGTCGACGCCAACGTCGAGGACCGCGATCTGGGGTCGGTCGCCACCGAGATCCAACGCAAGATCGACGGCCTGGGTAAGCTGGCCCCGGGGATGAAGGTGACGTTGCGCGGCCAGAACCAGGTCATGCAGCAGTCGTTCCGAAGCCTGGGCCTGGGCCTCATCCTAGCCGCGCTGCTGGTCTACTGCCTGATGGTGATCCTATTTCAGTCCTGGCTCGACCCGTTCATCATCATGGTGGCCGTGCCGGGCGCGCTGGTGGGGATTCTCTGGATGCTGGCTTTCACCCACACCACCATCAACGTCGAATCGCTCATGGGATCGATCATGGCGGTCGGGATCGCGGTCTCGAACTCGATTCTGCTGGTCAGCTTCGCCAACGATCTGCGCGTCGAGAAGGAAGGCATCTCGCCCTTGGAGGCGGCGCTGGAGGCCGGCCGAACCCGGTTGCGGCCAGTCATCATGACCGCGCTGGCCATGATCATTGGCATGGTGCCGATGGCGCTGGGCCTGGGCGAGGCGGGCGAGCAGAACGCGCCGCTCGGCCGGGCCGTCATCGGCGGCCTGGCGCTGGCCACCATCACGACCCTGTTCTTGGTGCCCGTGGTATATGCCAGGCTTCGCGTCGAGTTGCCCAACAAGCACGTGATGGAACAGAAGTTCCTCGACGAGGAAAAGGAGGGGGAAGCCTCCCACGCCCAACCAACCGGGAGCCCGGCCTGATGTCGTCCCGAACCCGTTCGATCCTGGTCTATCTGGCGGGCGCCGGTGCGCTGGCCGCCACCGCGCTCGGCGTGATCGGCCTGGGCGCCCACCGCAAGACGCAGGCGCGCGAAGAGGGAGAGACCCGGCAGACCGATCTGCGGCGCGGCCCGCGCGTCCGGGTGGCCTCCGTCAAGCGGGCGCCTGGGGTGCGGCACCTGGTGCTGCAGGGTGAGGCGCGGCCCTTCTTCGAGGTCACGCTCTACGCCAAGGTGGCCGGCTTCCTGCACGATCTCAAAGTCGACAAGGGCGATCGGGTGCGCAAAAACCAGCTCATCGCGACGGTCACCGCCCCCGAGCTCGATCAGCAGTACGACGCCGCTCTGGCCGATGCGCGCAACAAGCGGATCAACGCCAAGCGCCTCTCGGCCCTGGCGCCTTCGGGCGTGGTCTCGGCGCAAGAGCTGGAACTGGGACAGGCCTCGGCGGATGTCGCCGACGCCAACCAGGGCGCCCTGCAGACCGAGCGTGGCTACCGGGTCATCCGCGCGCCCTTCGAGGGCGTCGTGACGGCCCGTTTCGCCGATCCGGGGACCCTCATCCAGAACGCCGCCAACGGACAGGCCGGCGCCGTCCCCATCGTCGCCATTTCGAAGGGCGACCAACTCCGCGTGTACGTCTACGTCGATCAAGCCAGTGCGCCGTTCGTGCGCGACGGCGACGCCGTGGTGGTGCGGGTCCCCGAACGGCCCGGCTGGTCGCGCACGGCCAAGGTCACCCGCACCAGCGGCGAGCTGTCGCCCAAGACCCGCACCATGCAAACCGAGGTCGACATCGACAACGCCGATGGCGCCATCCTCCCCGGCAGCTACCTGGAGGTGACCCTATCGGTCAAGGTGCCCCCGCTCTTGGAGATGCCGGCCGAGGCGCTGGTGATGCGGGGCGACAAGACGCAGGCCGCGCTGGTCGACGGCGATCAGCACGTCCACTTCATGCCGGTGGTGGTCGCCAACGACGACGGCCAGATCGTGTATCTGGTGAGCGGGCTCAACGATGGCGATCGGGTGGCGCTCAACCTGGGCGACGACGTGGAGGATGGAAGCCCGCTGCAGATTATCGAGACGCCTGCCAAGGCCGGCGCGCCTGGGGCGACCTCGGCGAACAAGTAAGTCGACCCGACGCCGCCTCGGGTACCACCCATCGTGGCGACTCTCGCTTTCGCGGCGCGGCGGCGGTTGGTCCGCTACCGCGCCACCAGCTCGAGAGTCGGACGGGCGGGGGCGTCCCCCTCACCCTCTTCGGCGTAGGCGCGGATCTCGATGGTGACCGGGGTGTGCGCGACGCTGTCGAAGGGCCAAGCCTTGCGGACGTGCGAGCGGGCGCAGCGGACGCCGCCGCCGGCCTTGCAATCGTGCACCATCTCGACCGTCACCACATGCTCGCCGGTGGCGACCGAGCCCCCGTAGATGCGGTGAAACTCGGGGGTGTGAAACTCGCTGGCGTCCTTGTCCTTGTTGAGGATGGTCTCTTGGTCGAGAGAAATCGTCACCGAGCGGGGATTGTACTCGTCGGTGACCTCGTCGCGATAGCGCACGATCACGGGCGAGCGCGCGGTGGCCTTCTGCTGGTCGTCGGCCAGCAGCTGGCGGCTGCGGTCCACGTCGACCTGCACCGCCACGTCGTCGTCGTGGGGCGGAAATCCCAGCGCCGATTCGTAAGCGGCCCAGGCGCGGCCCGGGGCGCGACGCCCCTCATAGATCGCGCCCAGGGTCAGATAGGCTTTGCGACAATGCGCGCCGCCGCCCGTCGGACCGCACCCTTTTTCGGTGAAGGCGGAGAGATCCTTGGCGGCCGCGTCGGGCCGCTTCTGCCCGTAGGAGGCCATCCCGCGCTCATAGAACTCGCCGGCCGAAGCGCCGCAGCCGAGCGACAGGACGCTCAGTCCGAGCCAGCAGATCCCGAAGAGACCGACCGAGCCACGGAACCCTGAGACGGCGCGGGGGGCGAGCGCGGACATGCGCGAGATGCTACACGATCAGGTCGCCGGCGGGTTGGGCGGGGTGACGCCCACCCGGGCCAACGCGGCGTTGACCGACTTGAGGTCCTCCCAGGCCGGCTTCTTCTTGCTCGGATCGCGCAGCAGATAGGCCGGGTGGAAGGTCGGCATGAGCGGGATGCCTTCGTAGCTGCGGAAGTTCCCGCGCAGGCGGCTGATCGGCGAGTCGTCGCGCAAGAGGCACTGCACCGCGAACTTTCCCAAAGCCACGATCATGCGGGGGCGGATCGCGGCCAGCTGGCGCTTCAAGAACGGCTCGCAGCTCTGCACCTCGTCGGGCTCCGGGTTGCGGTTGCCGGGCGGGCGGCACTTGAGGACGTTGCAGATGTAGACGTCCTCGCGCCGGTAGCCCATCGCCTCGATCATCTTGGTGAGGAGCTGGCCCGCCTTGCCGACGAACGGCTCGCCGCGCGCGTCTTCGTCGGCGCCGGGCGCTTCGCCGACGAACACCAGATCGGCGTTCGGGTTGCCGACGCCATAGACGATGTTGGTGCGCGTTCCCGCCAGCTTGCAGCGCTGGCAATCGCCGATGTCGTCGCGCAGGATCTCGAGCCCGGCCGCGCCGTGGGGCGGTCCCGAGGGGTCCGTCTCGGCCAGCGTGCCAGGCTCGGCCGCGACCGGCCCCGGCGCCGGGGTGTGGCCGGCAGCCGTCGACAGAGGCTCGACCGCGGTTGGAGGCTTGGCCGACGCCGCCGGTTGGCCCGACGCCGGGCCTTCGGGGGCGGGCGGCGCTCCGCCCGCTGCGCGCGGTTTCGGTGCGGCGCCTGCGCCGACGTTCACGCCGAGCAGGCCCGAACGCCCGCGCGTCGCCAAGTTGGTCTTGAGCTGGCCAACCAGCGCGCGCAGCGCCTCGCGGTCGTCGCTCTCAGTCGCCACGCGCCCCCGCCTCGGCCGCACCCACGCCCGTATTTTCAGCGCTGAGCAGCGCATCGACGGCCAGCGCGTAATAGAAGGTCGGGGCTACTTCCGCCGCGCGCACCGTGCCGTCGCGGCCGAGCGCCCCGTCGCGATCGTGGTCGCGCCGCTCCAGCTCGTCGACGATTTGGGTGTAGGCCTGCAGGAAGATCGGATCGGTGGAGACCACATAGGCGCGGCCGAGCGCCCAGGCGGCGCAAGCGTTCCAGCTGTTTTCGTCGAGCCGCCTCGGCTGAAATCCCCGCGGCGCGGTGGCCGCGATCCGCTCGCGCAACCAGGCCCCCACGAACGGAGTGTTCCCCTCGGCGGCCATCACGGCCAGGATGCGGGTCGCGGTCGTGCAGGTGAAGTCGAAGAGCCCGGAGGTGGCCGCCACTTCGCTGGCAAACGGGGGCGGCGCCTTCATCCCGAAGGCGCGCTCGACGAACTTGCGCGCGCCGGCCAGGAGCCCGCGGTCGTCAACCGCGCGCGCATATTCGACCAGCGCCAGCGCCAGGAAGCCCGGGTCGCGAAACTCACGCCCGCTCAGATCGTCGAGCGCGGCGAGGTGCATGGCCAGCACGCGCGCGGCCCGCTCGGCGACGGCCTGCCGCCGGGCTTCGGCGCGCTCGAGCCCCCGCTCGGCCACCGCCGCCCAGAGCACCATCGCGCAGTCGTAGGCCGCCTCGTCGTCGGTGGCGCTGTCGATGGCGTCGGGGACGAAGCGCCGGGCGGCCTCGATGAGGAACGACCAGGCGGCGGCCCGCGCAGCCGCGAAACGTTCGACGCCCGATAGCCGCTGGTGTCGCGCCCAGATCCAGACCGCGCCCAGCGTGGCGTGAAAATCGGGATCGGGTGCCCCCGGCCAGGGCGGGACGTTGCCCGGATGCGAGCCAGCGGTGGCCTGGCGCGCGACCAGCACGCCGCCGGCGGCCGCCAAATGACGAATGGCCTGCGGCGCGTAGGTCTTGAGACGGGGATCAGGCATCGCCCGACTGGTGGACCTCGAGGGGAAGTCGCGGCGCAAAGAGCTCCCACAGGCGGTCGGCGATCTCGCGCTTGGGGGCGCGCGCGATCTCTGCCCGCGCGCCGTCGGCGAAGAAGACCGACACGGCGTTGTCATCGGCGCCGAAGCCGAGGCCGGGGGCGGCCACGTCGTTGGCCACGATGACGTCGCAGCCCTTTTCGCGCAGCTTGTCGGCGGCGCGCCCATTCAGCGCCGCACCGCCGCCGATCTCGGCCGCAAACCCGATCAAGAACGGACGCGGTCCGCGGCGGGCCCGCGCCAAACCCGCCAGCAGATCGGGCACCGGTGTCAGGTCGAGCGCGAAGTCGCCGCCGCCGGCCCGCCGAGAGAGCTTGCCGGGCGCGCGAAGCTTGGGGCGAAAGTCGGCCACCGCCGCGGTCATGACCACCACATCGGCGTCGGGCGCCGCCGCGGCCAGCGCGCGCTGAAGATCGTCGGCGGTCTCGATCTCGATCCGCTCGACGCCCAGCCGGCCGCCGGCCACGGCCGGTGTTCCCGGGCCGGCCAGCAGCGTCACCCGCGCGCCCCGGGCGGCCGCCGACGCCGCCAGCGCCGCGCCCATCTTCCCCGACGATCGGTTGCCCAGGAATCGCACCTCGTCGACCGGCTCGTGGGTCGGACCGGCGGTGACCACCACCCGGCGCCCCTCCAGATCGCGCGGCGCCAGCAGCCGGGCCGCCGCCGCGACGATCTCGACCGGCTCGATGAGGCGCCCGGCCCCGATCCAGCCGCAGGCCAGCGGTCCCTGGTCGGGACCCACGCTGGTGATGCGACCGATGCCCAAAAGGCGCGCCAGGTTGGCCTGCGTGAGCGGATTCTCCCACATGTTGACGTTCATGGCCGGCGCCAGCAGCACCGGCGCGCGGGTCGCCAGCACCACCGCCGTCAGCAGATCGTTGGCCATCCCGGCCGCCAGCCGCGCGATGGCATCGGCGGTGGCGGGGGCGACGATCAGAAGGTCGGCCTCGTCGGCCAGCCGGATGTGCCCGATCTCGGCCTCGCTGGCCGAGTCGAACAGATCGTGCGAGACGGCCGCGCCCGACAGCGTCTGCAAGGTGAGCGGCGTGATGAAGCGGGTGGCCGACTCGGTCATCACCACCCGCACCGTCGCCCCGGCCTTGACCAGCAGGCGGCAGAGCTCGGCGGCCTTGTAGGCGGCGATACCGCCGGTGATGCCGAGGACGATTCGCCGGCCGTCGAACCGATCTTGCCGATCTTGCCGATCTTGCCGATCTTGCCGCGCGCCGAGCGAAGCCGGGCTGGTCGCGCTGGTCGCGGTCTCGCTCATGCCCGTTCGCTCATCGCCGTTGCAGCCCGAGATTACCTCAAATTCCGGAACGGCATATCTCGCGGAAACCGTGGAGCCAGGTAAAATCCGCGGCCGTGACGAGCCACGCGGGTTTTCCGCGCCGATTCGATTCTTACGTACTCCTCAAACCGCTGGCGCGGGGGGGGATGGGACAGCTCTACCTGGCGCTCACCGGCACGCCCGGTCTGGAGAAGGCCTGCGTGATCAAACAGGTGCTGCCCGACCTGGTGGCCTCCGAGAACACCCGGCGCTTTCGCGACGAGGTGATGGTCGCGCTGCGTCTGGCGCACGGCAACCTGGTCTCGGTCTTCGATGCCGGCATGCAGGACGGACAGATCTTCTTGGCCATGGAGCACATCGAGGGGAAGGATCTGCTGGCCACCTGGAACCGCTGCGCCGATCGCCGCATCCCCTTCCCCGTCGACGTGGCGGTCTACGTCATCAAGGAGATCACGCGGGCGCTGGCCTACGCGCACGCCTTCGAAGACCTCGAGCTGGTCCACCGAGACGTCTCGCCGGCCAACGTGCTGCTGTCGTACAGCGGCGAGGTCAAGCTGACCGACTTCGGCCTGGCGATGTCGATCCTCAAGATCGAGCGCACCACCCCGGGGATCGTCTTCGGCAAGCTCAGCTATCTGTCGCCCGAGCAGGCGCGGCGCGGGGCGCTCGACGGCCGGGTCGACATCTACGCGGCGGGCATTTTGCTGTGGGAGCTCCTCACCGGGCGGCAGCTCTTCCCGGTCGATGAGGGCCTCGAGCCGGGCGAGCGCAACATCGACGCGCTGGCGCGGGCCCGCGATCCGCAGATCGTGGCGCCGTCGACCATCACCAGCCGGGTGCCGCCCGAGCTGGATCGCATCGTGCTCAAGGCGCTGGCGACCGAGCGCGAGGATCGCTACCCGAACGCCGAGATCTTCCGGGCCGATCTGGCGGGTTTCCTGGCGGAGACTGCCCCCAAGACCGACGCCGAGCGGCTGGCCGGGTTCATGCGGCCGCTCTTCGCCGACGACGCGCGCGAAGAGCGCCGCGAGCGCGAACGCATGATCGCCGCCGCCCGCGCCCTGCTCTCGGGCGGCATCGGCGGGCCGCCGCCGATCCTGACCGGCGTCCCGGCCCCCAGCGACGCGCACGTGGCTCGACCGGGCGAGGATCCGCGCATCGGCAGCACGCTGGGCGGCCGCTACCACGTCCGCCGCCTCTGCGGCGAAGGCGCCATGGGCCGGGTCTACGAGGCCCACCACATCGACATCGGCCGACGGGTCGCCATCAAGGTGCTGCACGCCAGCTTTCACCACAGCGCCGATCTCGTCGAACGCTTTCGCCGCGAGGCGCGCGCCGCCTCGAAGATCGGGCACCCCAACATCGTCGACGTGACCGACTCCGGGACCACGACCGACGGCGCGTTCTACTTCGTCATGGAGTACCTCGAGGGGACCAACCTCGAAGAGCTCATCATCCGCAACGGCCCGTTGGCGGTCGATCGGGCCCTGCTGGTGGCCGCGCAGATCACGCGCGCGCTCGAGGCGGCGCACACCGCCGACGTCATCCACCGCGATCTGAAGCCGGCCAACGTCATGCTGGTCAACCGACAGGACGAGGAGGACTTCGTCAAGGTGCTGGACTTCGGCATCTCCAAGGATCTCGATCCGGCGGTCGGCTCGTCGCTCACGCGACCCAACGTCGCCATCGGCACGCCGGTCTACATGGCGCCCGAGCAGGCTGCCGGCAAGGAGGCCAACGCGCTCACCGACGTCTACGGCGTGGGCGGGCTGCTCTACGAGATGCTCACGGGCGCGCCCCCTTGTGCGGGCGAGGACGCCATCGAGGTGTTGCACCGGAAGGCGCGCGAGGATCCGCCGGCCGTCGGAAGCGTGCGCCCCAGCCTGCCCCGCGACGTGCAGGCGCTGGTGACGCGCGCCCTGGCCCGCTCGCCGGGCGATCGACAGCCGTCGATGGGCGCGCTCAAGGAGCAGGTGCTGGCTTGCCTGGCGGCCTTCGAGGATGCGCCGGCGCCGGTGCACCTCCCCGGCTCCAGCTCGAACACGCCGCGGCTGGCCATGGGGGCCGTCGAGACCTCGGGCGCGGGGATAGCCCCGCCCCGGCGCAGCCGAATGCGGTCGCGCGTGACCATCGCGGCCGCCTCGGCTTTGGCGGGCGCGCTGGTGGCGGTGCGGCTGTCGCGACAAGGCTCGCCGACGCCGGGCGCGGCGACGGCCGCTCCCGTGGCTGGAGCGGTGCTGCCGCGGGCCCCGGCGCTGGGGTCTCCGGCCGCCGCGCAGCCGGGCGCGACGGGTACGGGCGTCGTCGCGTTGGCCGCGTCGCCAGCCCCAGTCGCGCCCGCGGCGCTGGCCGATCCGGAGCTACCCAAAGTCCCACCCGAGCATCGGGCGGCGCCCGAGTCGGCGCTGGTCGTCGCGCGAGATTCCGCCGGGGCTCGTAAGGGGGCGGCCGCTCGGCCCACCGAGGCGGCGCGTCCCAATCCGATCGAAAAACCTGTCGAGCCGGCGAACCCCGCCCGTGGACCGGCCAGCGACACCACCGCGATCTTGAACCGGGGTCAGCAGGCCTTCGATCGCGGCGACTATCCCGAAGCGGTCCGCCGCGGCCGCGAGGCGATCTCGGCCGGCGGCGAGCTGGCCGGTCACCTACTGATCGGGGATGCCTACTTTCGTCTCGAGCGCTTTCGCGACGCCCTGCGGGAGTACGACGCCGCGTTGGCGCTCGATCCCACCAACGCGGGCGCCCGCCGGCGCCGAGACCTGGCCGAGAAACGCTCATCCGCGAGCCCGCCATAGCGCTCTTCGCGGGGGGATCTAGAGGACCCTCCGAGAATCCTTTTTCTTAGGAGCCGTCGCGGCTACTCGATGTAGCCCTTTTGGGTCAGGTACTCGGCCACCAAGATCGCGCCGCGCGCCGCGCCCATCCGGGTGTTGTGCGAGACCAGCAAATATTTGATCCCATTGGGGAGTGCCGGATCGGCCCGCAGCCGACCGACTACTGTCGACATCCCGCCTTCCGCGTCGCGATCGAGGCGCACTTGGGGACGGAATGGATCGTCGTGGACGGTGATCAGGTTGCGCGGCGCCGACGGCAGGTTCATCGCGCGGGTCTCGGCGCCGAAGGCGCGCCAGGCCGACTTGACCGCTTCGAGATCGGCCTTCTTCGCGAGCTCGACGAAGACCGACTCGGTGTGCCCTTCCAGCACGTTGACGCGCGTGCAGGTGCAGGAGACGGCCAGCGGCGCCGGTACGATCTCGTCGCCCACGATGCGGCCCAGAATCTTGCCGGTCTCGCGCTCGACCTTCTCTTCTTCCTTGGGGATGTAGGGGATGATGTTGTCGAGCACGTCCATGGCGGCCACGCCCGGCGAGCGCCCGGCGCCCGAGAGCGCCTGCATCGACGTCATGATCACCCGTGAGACGCCGAAGGCGTCCTGCAGTGGTTTGAGCGTCATGGCCAGGCCCACGGTGGTGCAGTTCGGGCCCGGCGAAACGAACCCCTTCCAGCCGCGCCGCTTGCGTTGAATGTCGATCAGCGCAACGTGATCCCAGTTCACGCCGGGCAGGAAAACCGGAACGTCGGGCTCGTATCGGAAGGCGCTGGCGGTCGAGATGACCGGGATCTCGGCGGCGCAGCGGGGCTCGAGCTCGCGCGCGACATCGGCCTCGACGGCCGAGAACACCAGCCGCACCCCGTCCGTCGTCATCTTGGCCGAGTCCTCGACCACGATTCCGGCGTGCTCGGCCGACAGCGGCTCGGTGCAGTGCCAGCGCGAGGCGCCCTTGTCGTCCTTGACGGCATCGGCCAGCTTCTTACCGGCGGAGCGGCTGGAAGCGGCCAGCTTGCGAATCTCGAACAGCGGGTGAGCGGCGAGGGAAGCCAGAAACTGCTGACCGGCCAGGCCGGTCGCGCCTACGACGGCGACGGGGATGCGTGACATGACGGTGCGAACCTCCTAAAGGCCGCGGACTTTACCAGCACCCCGCCCCGACGGCCACGATCGCGCGCGGGCCAGTCGCGTGAGCGACGACGGGCTTCGCCGGCCGCGCTCTTCGCGGGGATTCAAAGGACCCTCTCAGGGTCCTTTTCTAGTCGCTGGCGGGCCGCTTCGTAAAGCGCGACCGCCGCCGCGACCGAGGCGTTGAGCGACGCGACCACCCCGCGCTGTGGGATGTGAAAGAGCGCGTCGCAGCGGCGCGCGACCGCCTCGCGCATCCCGCGCCCTTCGGCCCCGACCACCAGCGCCGTCGCCACGGTCAGATCCGCCGCCGCCAGGCGCTCCCCTTCGCCGGCCCCGGCGCCGAGCACGCGCACCCCGGCCTCGCGGAGCGTGTCGATGGACTTGAGCAGGTTGCCGACCTCGGCGATGGGCACCCGCTCGGTCGCGCCGGCCGAGGCCTTCACCGCCCCCGGCGTCACCGAAGCGGAGTTGCGGGACGGGATCACCACCCCGTGCGCACCCAACACCTCGGCGCTGCGGACGATGGCACCCAGATTGTGGGGATCGGTGATCCCGTCGAGCAGTACCAGCAGCGGCGCCTCGCCGGCCAGCCTCGCGGCGTTCAGCAAATCTTCCAGCGACGCGTACCGAAACCGGCCGGTGATCGCGACCAGGCCCTGGTGGACCCCGTCCTTGGCCAACTCGGCGATGAGGCGCCGCGGGCGGATCTCGACCGACACCCCGCGCTCCTTGGCGACCTGGACCACCCGCTCGGTCTCGGGCGAGCGCGTCCCCTCGGCCAGATAAACCACACTCACCTCGCGCGGCCGCGCGCGGCAGAGCTCCTCGACCGGTCGAACGCCGAAGACGATGCGTCCGCCGTCCATCAAATCGCCGCTTCGATCTCCTTGACCAGGCTGTCGAAGGCGGCCGCCGGATCGGCGGCGTCGCGCACCGGGCGCCCAACCACCAGATAGTCGGCCCCGTTGGCGATAGCCTGGCCCGCGGTGGCGACCCGCTTCTGGTCGCCGTGGCCAGAGCCGGCGCCGCTGGCCGGTCTTATCCCCGGCACGACGATCAACAGACCGGGGGCCGCGCCGCGCGCCGCCTCGATCTCGTGCGGCGAGCAGACCAGTCCGGCTATCCCCGCCCGCGCCGCGATCCGCGCCCGCGCCCGCACCATCTCGGGGATGGTCTGCTCGATCCCTTCGGCACGCAGATCGTCCTCGGCCAGGCTGGTGAGGACCGTGACGCCCAAGATCTTGACCCGCCCCGCCGCCGCCTCGGCCGCGCGCGAGAGCATCTCGTAACCGCCCGAGGTGTGCACCGTCAGCAGCTCGGCCTGCACGCGCGCGGCGGACGCCACCGCGCGGGCCACGGTCTCCGGGATGTCGTGTAGCTTGAGATCGAGGAACACCCGGCCGCCACGCGCCTGCACCATCTCGATGGCGCGCTCGCCTTCGGCCACGAACAGCTCGAGCCCGACTTTGTAGAAGGCCGGCCGCCCGTCGAGGCGATCGAGCAGCGTGCCGAGCGCGCCGCAATCGGCGACGTCGAGCGCGACGATCACCCGCTCCCGGGCGGCAATTCGATGGGCGGGAATCGTCATCAGCGCCGCTCCGCGCGAACTTCGGCCGCCACCAGGGCCGCCGCATCGGCGATCCGAATCTTGCGCACTTCGGTTCCGTTGCGACGCTTGAGCTCCACGACCCCCTCGGCAACGCCTTTGCGACCGATGGCGATCCGAAAGGGGATGCCAATCAAATCGGCATCCTTGAACTTCACACCGGCGCGCTCGTCGCGATCGTCGTAGAGCACGTCGATGCCGGCCGACAGCAGCTCTTCGTACAGGCGCTTGGAGGTGGCAATGACGTTGTCGTCGTCCTGCTGCAGCTCCAACAGGGCGACCTCGTAAGGCGCCAGCGGCACCGGCCAGATGATGCCGTCCTTGTCGTGGTTCTGCTCGATGGCGGCCGCCACGATGCGCGTGACGCCGATGCCGTAGCAGCCCATCTGGGCGGCTTTCTCCTGGCCATCGACGTCCAGGAAGGTCACGCCCATCGGCTTCGAATACTTGGTCCCCAAGAAGAAGACCTGGCCGACCTCGATGCCGCGGTAGGCCTGTAGACGGCCGTCGGCGCAGCGCGCGCAGGCATCGCCCCCGGCCGCCATCCGGTAGTCGCCGAAGGCGGTCGCTTTGAAGTCGACGTCGACGTTGACACCGGTGAGGTGGAAGTCGACGGCGTTGGCGCCGACCACGAAGTCGGTCAGCGCCTGGACTTCGACGTCGCAATAGATCGGCACCGGCATCTTCAGCGCCACCGGGCCGGCGAACCCGACCGGTGCGCCGGTGACCTCGCGGACGGTGGCGTCGGTGGCCAGCAGGATCTCGTCGGCCTCCAGCGCCCGACGCAGCTTGATCTCGTTGACCTCGCGGTCGCCGCGCACCAGCACCGCCACCGGTTGGCCGCCCACCAGATAGATGAGCGTCTTGACCAGCCTTTCGGCCGGTTGCCTCAGGAAGGCCGAGACCTCGGCGATGGTGTGCTGGCCGGGGGTCGACACTTTTTTGCACTGTTCGGCGGCCTTGGGGGCCGCGCCGGGCGCCCGCGCCACCGCCTGCTCGACGTTGGCGGCGTAGTCGCAGGCGTCGCAGGCCACGATGGCGTCCTCGCCGGTCTCGGTCAGCACCTGGAACTCGTGCGAGAGCGAGCCGCCGATGTTGCCGGTGTCGGCCTCGACCGCGCGAAACGCCAGGCTGCAGCGGGTGAAGATCCGCTGGTAGGCGTCGTACATCTTCTTGTACTCGCGCTGGGCGTCGCTCTCGTCGACGTGGAACGAGTAGGCGTCCTTCATGATGAATTCGCGCCCACGCATGAGGCCGGCGCGGGGCCGCAGCTCGTCGCGAAACTTGGTCTGGATCTGGTACAGGTTGAGCGGAAGCTGCCGCCAGCTTCGCACGTCGCTGCGGACCAGCGCGCAGATCACCTCTTCGTGGGTCGGCCCGATCACGAAGTCGCCGCCCTTGCGATCCTTGAACCGCAGGAGCTGCGCGCCGTATTGATCCCAGCGCCCAGATTCCTGCCAGAGCTCGGCTGGGATGACGGCCGGCAGAAAGACCTCCGAGGCACCTGCGCGGTCCATCTCCTCGCGAATGATCTTCTCGGCCTTCCTGATCACCTTCCAGCCGAGCGGCAGGAACGAGTAGATACCGGCGGCGACCTTACGCAGATAGCCACCGCGCAGCATGAATACGTGCGACGGAACCTCCGCCTCGGCTGGCGCCTCTTTCAGCGTCGGAATCAGGGTCTGTGACATCCGCATGCGGGACAGGTCATAACATCCATATTGGGAACCCTCAAAGGGTTCCCAATCCCTCCCGCGACGGGTCCCGCCGGGCAAAGCCCATCGGTACCCACGCGATATACCTGGGAACCCTCAAAGGGTTCCCAATCCCTCCCGCGACGGGTCCCGCCGGGCAAAGCCCATCGGTACCCACGCGATATACCTGGGAACCCTCAAAGGGTTCCCAATTCCTCCCGCGACGGGTCCCGCCGGGCAAAGCCCATCGGTACCCACGCGACACACGGGCACCCCGTCACCCGTTTCGGGATTAACTTGGAGTGCTATGGGCCTCGCCGAGTACAACCGGAAGCGGAACTTCGCGGTGACCAGCGAGCCGTCGGGTGAGGCGCCGGTGGCGCCGCGTGCGGAGGGCGGCCGGCAGTTCGTGATTCAGAAGCACGCCGCCACACGGCTGCACTACGACTTCCGCCTCGAATTGGAGGGGGTGCTCAAGAGCTGGTCGGTGCCCAAGGGGCCCAGCCTCGACACCAAGGTGAAGCGGTTGGCCATGCACGTCGAGGATCACCCCCTGGCCTACGCCACCTTCGAGGGAATCATTCCCAAGGGAGAGTACGGCGGTGGAACCGTCCTACTGTGGGACCACGGTACCTGGGAGCCGATCGAGGATCCGCACCAGGGTTACGCGGCGGGAAACCTCAAGTTCATCTTGAAGGGTACGAAGCTGCACGGCGGATTTGCGCTGGTAAAGATCCGCGACCGCAGCGCGCGTGGCGGCCACGACGGGGGGCGGTCTTGGCTGCTCATCAAGGAGCGCGACGGGTACGTCGTGCCCGAAGCGACCAGCGAGATCACCAAGGCCCGGCCCGAGAGCGTGACCACCGGTCGCACGCTCGATGAGATCGCCGTCGACCGCTCGCGCGTCTGGCACTCCAATCGGGCGCAGATCGAGGTCGGCGCGGCGCCGGGCGCAGAGGCGGCGCCCCTGCCGGGTAAGATTCGCCCCCCACGCTTCGCGCCGCGCAAGGCGCCTCCGCCGGGGCCCGGGTGGCTACACGAGCTGGCCATCGCGGGCGAGCGGCTGGTGGCCCGCAACGACGGCCAGTCGGTTCAACTCCTGGACGGCGGCGGCCGGCCGCTCTCGACAGCGGCGGAGCGACCGCGGCGGTCGGTCGCCGACGCGGTCCGCATGCTCCCCGCGCAGACCCTGGTGGTCGACGGCGTGCTGGCGGCGATGACGATGGACGGACACAGCGACGCCGCCGCGCTATCGAGGACCATCGAGGGACAGTCTGGAGCCACCCTCGCCTATTTCGTCTTCGACCTGCCATACCTCGACGGTCGCGACCTGACGCGCGTCCCGCTCGAACGCCGCAAGGCGCTGCTGGCGGCGCTGGTCCGCGGCAGCTCTGCGCCGGGGCCGCTGCACTATCTGGATCACGTCGCCGGCTCGGGCGCCGCCTTCCGGCGCGAGGCGAAGCGCCTCGGGATCGTCGCCATGGTCTCGCGGCGGGCGGACTCCCTCTACGGCGGCCGCGCCGGCTGGCTGGAGATCCCCTGCGGGATCAGCGCGCCACGTTGATCTGATCGCCCTCGACCAGGTAGATGCGCGGTTCGTCGGCGCGCGCGTGGTCGGGGCCGAAGCGCAGCGCACCGGTCAGCCCTTCGAAGGTGCCGTCGTAGAGCGCCCTGAGGACGTCGGCGCGGGTGCGCGCGCCGGCGCCCGTCACGGCCCGCAGCAGGTTGACACCGTCGAACGCGTAGGCTTCCGTGGCGTGCGGATCCCGCCCGTAGGTGGCGCGATAGGCGTCGACGAAGGCGATCGCCCGCGCGTCGCCCGCGGCCGGGAAGAACCCCGGCGACAGCAGCGCCCCTTGGACGTAGCGCCCGGCGCTGGTCAGCAGGCGCGGCGACAGGCCGTTGGCGGTCGACAGCAAAAGCAGGTTGCGTGCATGGGGGCGACCGGGCGCGGCGGCCGGCGGTTTCTTGCCCCAGGGCGCCGGCCACAGATCGGCGGCCGCCAACGCCGGCGCGATCAGCTCCAGGCGGTCCGCGTTGTCGGCGACGAAGATGGCTTGGGCGCGGGTCTTCTTGATGGCGGCTACCACCGACGTGAAAGAGGTCGATCCGGGCGGATAGCTGACGTCGGCGACGAGATGCCCCTCCCCCTTGGCCAGCTCGGACTTGAAGGCACGACGCAGCGCCTGGCCGGCCTGGGTGTCGGGGCCGATGGTCGCGAATTCCCGCACGCCCAGCTTCAGCGCGGCGTGCACCAGGGCCGCCGCTCGGGAGGCCGGGGTATGGACGAGCTGGAACGTGGGCGAGCCGGGGACACCCGGCCCGTCGTCCAGATCCAGCGTCGGCACCTGATTCTCGGCGGCGGCGGCCGCGGCGGCGGCCAGGCTGGGCTGGTCGCTGGCCGCTAGGATCCCGATGACCGACTCGTCGCGGGCCAGCTCCGAGACGCCGCGGATGGCGCGTTCGGGACCGGCGCCTGTGTCGCGCACGAAGAGCTCGTTGGCCTTGCCAGCCGGCGCGCCGGTCGCCAGCAACGCCGCCCTCAATGCCGCCTCGCCCACCGGCTGGAACTTTCCCGACAACGCCAGCGCCAGCCCGAACCGTCCCGGATCGCCGGCGCCCGTACCCCGCGCGCTATCACCCGGCTGCTCGAGCCCCAACGCACGGCGCGCGATCGCCGACTCGGACTCGACCGTCGCCGCCCCCGCGGCGTCGCCCCGCGCGCGTAGGTATGCCGCGGCCGAAGGTCCGAGCAGCGCGCGGGCCAGCCCCTTTTCGGGCGAGGCGGCAAACGCCTGCGCCGCCGCGTCCGGCGTCAGCTTGGCGACGATCTCCGTCACGCGCTCGCGCGCATAAGCCTTCTCGGGCTCCCGGCCGCCGCGCGCGTAGGCGTCCCACAGCTCCAGTGCAGGGGACAGCTCGCCGACGCCCGCCGTCGCCTCGGCCAGCGCGCCACGCAGCTCCACCAACGCCCCGTCGTCCGGCGCCGACGCACCGGCCGGTGGCAGGTACGGCAACAGAAGCCGACGCCCTTCCGCGAAGTGCCCCAGCCGCGTCTCGGCCAACCCCAAGTAGTAGCGCGCGCCCGAGCCGGTCCCCGGATCGGGCGGCGTCGCCACCAGGGGATCGAGCAGCGTCTTGGCCGCGCTGGGATCGCCGCGCAGGAGCGCCAGCCGCGCCAACATCAAGTCGACCGCGGAGCGCGCCGAGTTCTGCGGGTAATGATTCTCGAAGGCCTCCAGCGCTGTCCGGGCGCCTTCGCGATCGCCGGCGTCGAAGCGGCCCTTGGCTTCCCGGAAATCGGCGTCGGCGCCCGGATCGGGAGCGGCCAGATCGGGAGCGGCCAGATCGGGAGTCCCCGGCCCGCCGGGTCCGGTTGGTGGGGGCGTCGTCGCCGGAGCGATGGCCGTCGGCGCGGTCGTCATCGGGGCGGCCATGGTCGGCGCGGCCATGGTCGGCGCGCCCGGCTCGGGCGCCACCGGCGGGGGAAGCGGCTCGCCGCTGCCGAAGGTTCCCGGCAGGCTGGGCGCGCTCTGGCCCGCCGCGCAGGCGGCGAACAGCAGGACCACGTAGAGACCGAGCCGCACCATTCCCCCTTTTAAGTCCGAAGCCCCGCCCTGTCCTGTTTTGTGGGGCCCACGCCGAGCGCGAGGGTCTTGCGCGCGAACGTCGACACGCCCACGGCGGCCAAGCCCACGGCAGCTACCCAGCGGCGATCGCCGCCCGATCGGCCGCGCGCCGGAACCTGCACCCGAAACACGTCGGCGGTCACGTCGCGGTGGGTGAAGACGTGGCGAACCGCCCCGCGGTATTCGAGCGCTGCGCCGCGCGCTCCGGACCGGGCCGCGACCTGGCGCGCGATCTCCAGCGATGGTCCTTCGGTGGCAGGCGACGGGCCGTCGGGCAAGGCCCAGGTGCCGGCCAATAGCCCCGTCGGCCGCTTGACCATCAGCACCCGCGCGCCGTCGGTGACATAGACGCAGGCCACCCGCACGGAGGGTCGGGCCGGCCGCGGGCGCTTGCGCGGCAGCGCCTCGGTCAGCTCGGCTGCGCGGGCGGCACAGCCCAGGCGCAGCGGACAGATCCCGCAGCTCGGCTGGCGCGGCGTACAGACCGTCGCCCCCAGCTCCATGACCGATTGATTGAAGTCGCCCGCCCGCCCGCTCGGCACCTGTTCGAGGCCGAGCCGGTGCAGCCGCGCGCGTGTGGCCGGCAGATCGATCCGCGCCTGCACGCCGAAGAAGCGCGCCAGGACGCGCATGCCATTGCCGTCCAGCGCGAAGGCCCGCGCCTCGAAGGCGATCGCCGCCACCGCGGCCGCCGTGTAAGGGCCGATCCCCGGCAACCGGCGCAAGCCCGCTTCCGTGCGGGGCAGCTCGCCCCCGAGCTCGTCGACCACCACCGCGGCCGCCCGGCGTAGGTTTCGCGCGCGGGCGTAGTAGCCGAGGCCCGACCAGAGCGCCGTGACCTGATCGTCGGTGGCCACCGCCAAGCTCTCCAGCGTGGGAAACCGAAGCAGGAAGCGCTCGAAGTACGGCCCGACGGTGGCGACGCCGGTCTGCTGCGCCATCACCTCCGAAACCAGGGTCCGATAAGGCGTGGGCGCGCGGCGCCAGGGCAGATCCCGCTTGGCGCGGTCATACCAGCGCAAGAGTTGGCCTTCGATGCGCATGGGCGGTTTCGCCATCCTCGTCTCCGCGGACAAGTGTAGTACAACCGACGGGTGGCTCCGCCGCCTCCGCCCGACATCTTGGCCGCCGTCGCCCGCGGCGAGATTGATCCGATCTACTGCCTGTCGGGTGAACGCTATCTGGTCGATGAGGCCGCCGCCGCGATCCGTGCCGCAGTCCTGAAGGAGGCTGGCGCCGGCGCGGCTTTCAACCAGGACGTCTTCGATCTCAAGGAGCGCGGGGTCGGCGGCGCGATCGCCACCGCGCGGACGCTGCCCATGATGGCCAAGCGCCGGCTGGTGGTGGGCAAGGCCATCGACGAGGTGAAGGCGGCCGATCTCGAACCGCTGGCCGCCTACGCCGAGGATCCCAACCCGTCGACCTGCCTGATCCTGCTTGCCGACAAGGTCGACGTGCGGTTCCGGGCTTTTCAGCTGCTGCGCAAACGCGGCTACCTGCACGTCTTCGCGCCGCTGCGCGAGCAGGCGCTGGCCGGTTGGTTGCGCAACGAGGCGCGCGTCCGAAAGATCGGCATCGCACCCGACGCGGCCACCGCGTTGGCGCTGTCGGCCGGCCCCGATCTGGGGCGCCTCGGCCAGGCGCTCGAGCAGCTGGCGCTCTACGCGGACGGCCGGCCCATCACCGTCGACGATGTCGAGGACCTGATCGCCGAGACCCGCGAGCGCGGCATCTTCGAGCTGACCAAGGCCATCGGTGGCGGCGACGTGGGCGCCGCGCTGTCGCTGCTGACCAACATGCTGCGCAATCGTGAACCGGCGCTCCGGATCCAGTTCATGCTGGCGCGCCAGTTTCGGCAGATCTGGCGCGCCAAGGAGTTGGCGACGGCCGGCGCCTCGCGCGGCGACATCGCGGCGGGGGTCGGAATCAGCCCCTACTTCCTCGACGACGTGCTGGTCCCGGCGCGCCGCATCTCGCGCGCGGCGTTGGTGCGCGCCTTCGAACGGCTGTTCCAGGCCGATCTGGGGCTCAAGACCTCACGTCTCGATCCCGAGATCGCCCTGTCGCGCCTGGTGCAGGCGCTGGCCGAGGACGCGGGGGGCCGCCCAGAGGGGGGCCGCGTGGCCCGCGCCTAAGCCTTGACGCCCGCGGCGGCTACGGTCAGCCGCGAGACCGACCGCGAGGCGGTGCCTCTCTTGATGACCCCCTTCGAGGCCGCCTGATCGATCGCCCGTACGGCGCTGGCGAGCAGCTCCTTGACGCCCTTGGCATTCTTCTGCCCGATCGCCGCGCGCAGCTTCTTGATCGCCGTTCGCATGGCGGTCTTGTGTGTGATGTTGCGCGCCGTGCGCTTGACGCGCTGGCGGTTCGCCTTCTGGGATGACTTGATGTTGGCCACGTATTTTCCTCGGTTCGTTCGGCCGCGCATCATGATGACCGGGCCCCGCGTTGTCAAGGAACGCGGCCCGGGGCCGGTTCCACCATCGCCTGCGCCGATTTCAGTCCAGGCCCAGCTCTTCCAGATCGGCGTCTTCCAGTCCGAAGAAGTGACCGGTCTCGTGGAGCAAGGTGGTGCGGATCTCCTCGCGCAGCTCGTCTTCGCTGCCCGCGACCCGCTCCAGGTTGCGCCGGAAGAGCACGATCTGCGTCAAGCCCGGTTGCCCTTCGCTTAAGCTCGAATTTTCGGGATAGGCGGTCCCGCTGAACAGGCCCAGCGCGCGTGGATCGAAGCCCGCCTCGACGTCCGCTTCCGCCGGCTGCTCCGCGATGACGATGGGGATACCCTGCAAGAGCTCGCGCGCCCGCGCCGGCAGCTCCTCGAGCCCAGCCTCGGCCACCGCCGCGACCTCCTCCTCCGACAAGCGATCGCCCGCGCCCTGCGTCTCACCCGGCGCGGTGTCGAGCGTCCAGGCGCGCTTCCAGGCCGAGCGCATCTCCCCCGCGTCCTCCAGATCGGCCGCGGCCGACCCGAGCGCGTGCCAGGCGTCCGCCGATTCGGGGTGCGCCGCGGTCAGCGTGCGCATCCGCGCCCGCGCCGCCTCCGGCTCCCCCAACGCCAAGTGTAAGTCGGCGATCTCCAGCGCCAGCGAAAGATCTTCCACCGGCACCTCCGGCGGCGGCAGGTCCGCCAAGGTCTTCCGCGCCTCGGCCGCTTGCCCCAGCTCCAGCTCGATTCCGGCCTTCAGCGTCAACGCCGACAGATAGTCGCTCTCGTCCTCCGCCAGATCGAGCGCCCGCCGCGCATGCGTCAGCGCCTCGTCCAGTCGCTCCGGCAATCCGTCGGGATGACTGGCCAAGATCTCCGCCAGCCAAAGCTCTGGCACGGCCCATTGCGGATCGGCCGCGGCGGCCTGCCGGAGTAACACCATGGCGCCATCGGGCTGGTCCTCTTCGCGGCAGCAGGCCGCCAGCAGGAGCAGCACGTCCGGCGAATCTTGGGGCAGCTGTGCCACCGCGCGCCGCGCGCCGGCGACGTTGCCTTCGTCCACAAAACGCCAGGCTGCCTCGACCCGCGGATCGCCCTCTTCGCCGTCTTCTGACTCTTGCGTTTCGTGGCTTGTCAGGTCGTCGTCGGTCATTTGATCATCTCCGGGGCACCGGCCAGCGCGGCCAGCGATGCCAACATAT
>Ga0075522_10000627_pt1 | contig 25830 bp, 30 predicted proteins | sample NGEPerA_FD_74796 | JGI IMG/M metagenome (GOLD analysis project Ga0075522, IMG submission 74796) | Arctic peat soil microbial communities from the Barrow Environmental Observatory site, Barrow, Alaska, USA - NGEE PermafrostL2-A | ecosystem: Environmental > Terrestrial > Soil > Wetlands > Peat ...
AATCAAACCCCAACTTGAGGCTTGCCAACGGCACAAAGACCGAACATCAATCACCCGTCGCGATCGATCTGTCTCATCCAGATTGTCGCGCGCCTGTCATCCAGATTGTCGCGCTACAGCGGCCGAAGTGAGGTTCGCTGCGCGCCGCGTCGCCTCGTGAGAATCAGCGCTCGTGTGCTTGCGCTATCGGCGTTCGTCGAGGGACTGATCGCGGCCGGGATTTGGTGGAAGGCAAGTGGCGTTTAGGTCCGCGTTAACCATCGACCGGCGATCATTGCGAAGGTGAAAGAGTCGCCGGGTTTGGGCGCCGGCGACTCCCCCAAGTGTGTAGATCCGTGTCGCCTGGTGGAGGGGCGTCTCGACGACTCCCCGCGTCTTGCGCGGGCGAGTCGCTCCTCCATCCGACGCCATCACGATATAGGAATGGTTAACGAGCCAACGCTCGGCGGCTCCGTGCGCCGCCCGCTTTCCGTCGATGACGTCGTTGGCCATGCGACCGCCGCCGTCCGACCCTGTTCGTGTCTGGCGAGAGCACGCCCACCCGCCAGTCGGACTTCTTGCACCGCCTGCACGCCCCTCTCTTCTCCGCGGCGGTATCTCTGACCATAGGGCCGCCCGGTGCCGATCGCTCGGCCGACCCCTCGACTCTCGCGATCCGATCTGACGACGGTGCGCCATGCAGCCCACCAATGCGCCAGGCGTCCCACTCGCCCACTACCGCAAACACGGCGGCGGCGTGCGCCTGGCGTGCCTGGACTGCATGCAGCATCGCGACCTTCCGCTCGAACAGGTGATCGCCCGCCTGAAGGCGCGCGGCGTCGGTGATGAGACCACCGGGATCAAGGAGGTCGCCGGCTACGTCAACCGGCCGTGTCCCCGGTGCGCGGGATTGAGGTTTGAGACCATGCCGTGGTTTCCGGCGAAGCCGAAGGGGCCGGGATGGACGATTCCGGCCTAAAGCACTGGCTTCGGTGCCGATTGGGATGAGCCAGCGCCGCCGGGTTCCTCAGGATAGGACGGCGTTCAGCACCTTCGCCAACCTCACCGCCGCGCGGGCCAGTTGCACGCGAACAATAGGCGCGGCGGCGCCGAGGTAGTCCTGACTGATGTTCTGCGCCGGCGCGGGCCGGCCACATGCTGGCGGATGCTCGAGCTTCGCATAGACGTAGGCCACGGCTATCCGGTGCGCCTCGGCAAGCCACGAGTCGATGTCGCCTGCGCTCCATCTGGTCGCGTTCGCCACGACCATCGGGCGGAGCATCGCCATCGCCGTTGGCGCCGAGCGCCCGACCGCGTGCTCGACCATCTCGTCGTCCCACAGATGATGCAGGTTGGTGTCGCGCCCACCCACCTCGACCCGGATCTCGTTTCCGCCCCGATCGCCATTGTTGGCCGCGTGCAGCGGCTGGTGAATGTCGCCGACGAAATGGGCGACCTCCTCAAGTGCCTGAAGGCGCTCCGCGGGCCGCTGGCTCGCGTCTCGCAGGATCACCAGCGCGCGCCGCGTTTCGGCGCTCACGCAGCGTCCCTCGGGACAATAGACCGCCTTGGCGACCACGCCGCAGATCGGCACATCCTCGAAGTGGTCGGGGGCCAGGTAGGCGAAGCGCGGGCGCAGCGAGCGAACGCAGTCCGGCCACGTCGCCGCTTCTTCAAGGCTCGACGCCGGACAGCCAGGGGTGTCCTGTTCCGGCGCGTGGGTGAGGAGCGCGGCGACCGTGGCGCGCGCTTTGGGCGTCAGCCGTTCGTAGGCCAAGCCGGCGATGATCCGGTGACCCTCGGCACCCCACGCGAGCACGGCCACCGGGAAGCACGCGAGCGCGAGCGTCACGGCGGCGGTAACCAAACGACAGGCGCTTCTCATGCTATCGAACCTCCGCGTCGGCCCGGCGTGTCGGGCTTGCGTGAAGCCTCCGGCTGGCAGAGGGTAGCCAACCGCACTGCCGGAGGGAACACAATGCGCGCTCTGATTCTCGGCCTCAGCCTCGCCATGGCCATCGGCACCGCCGCCGACGCCAAGTCCTGCAAGGACCCGGCGACCGGCAAATTCACCAAGTGCCCAGATGCGGCGATGGCGACGCCGGCGACCTCCGCCATGGCCACCCCTGCGACCGGCGCGCCGCACTGCGTGAAGGGCAAGCCCTGCGGCAAGAGCTGCATCGCCGTGGACAAGGTCTGCCACAAATAGCCTTGGCTAATTGGACCCTGGGTCGTGGACTGCCTGGCGGTGCTACACGCCCCAGGGTTGGGGCTACCCAAGGCAAGGCAAGGCAAGGACGGGCTGAAAAGCCAGCGAAATAGGAGTCGATCTGGCGACTCACATCGGGATTTGTTAGCATCGCTTCACGGGCGGAGGTCAACTTGGTCAGCTTAAAGAAGCTTGCAGTTGATATATCAGATCGATTCGTTGCGCGAGCGAAGGCGGTCAATGAAGCCACTCTATTGGTCAAGGTCTCGCTCGTCCTTTTTGGATCAACCTTAGTAGCGATTGCGCAGTGCGCAGCACTGTCCGGTGTGCGAGACAAGACTACCTTGGCCACGGTTGGGCTTGGTGGTGCGTTTTTGGCCCTATTGGGTGGATTCTTTGTTGCATTTACTGAAAGGGATGCCTCGGTTGACCTTGCGGCGGCGCACAAAGCACTCGAATCCGCTCGACAGGCTGAGGCCGATTATTCTCAGATTGAAGAGTATGCGGAAGAAATAACCAGAGCGACCCAATTATATGTTGCTTGTAACTATATGGTTCGCGCGATTCAAAAATTATCTATCAATCCAGCAGAAAATGTAGAGTCGATGCTTTCAAGATTATTGATCGTGGCAGAATGGCAATTGCGTGTCGCCATGGGTTTTCAGACCGCTGATCACTGGAGCGTGGTCATCTTTCAGATTCAAAATTGTGATTCCGGACGAATTTTGCGGGCCGTTGCTCAACTGAGATCGGAGAAGTGCGACTTGACAGACGCCAGGCCGTGGCCAGAGGGACGCGGGGCCGGCTGGATGGCGATAGTGAAAGGTTCAGAGGTGGTCATACCCGACATGACCGCCCAAGCGATGGGCACGATTTTTGAGGGTGTAATGACCGAGGTGGACATCAAAAGGTATCGTTCGGTCGCAGCGTCCCCAATCATGAACGGCGCGGTCGCATGGGGAGTGGTCATCGCCACCTCAGACAGAGCGAAACATTTCTCTCAGGAGCCCGCGCGGGGAGTCCAGCCCGCCGAGGCTGTGCTCGCATTGCAGAGCCTGATCGGCGTCGCCTTGGCGGCGAGAACCTATATGGACCAGAGCCGTTGAAGCCGGGTGCGCCGCCCTGATTTTGCCATTCAGGGGACGTTAACATGGGATGTGGAAAGATTCGGAAATGGATGACCTTCTGACGTTTGAAGCGAGCGATTCGAGCCTGGAGCATGAGATCGATGTGCTGATCGGCCTGGTGGTGAGTGGGAAAGCCACCAAAGCGGATTGGGAGCGCTATCACGCACTCTCCCAGGTGCGCATAGAGAACCTGCAGCCGCCTTGGGTCGAGCGCGCCCTCAGCAAGCGCCGCGACAGTCGCCGGGCCGCCTAGGCAAGCTTGACTACACGAGTGGCGGCGAAGACGGGCTGCGCCCCCACACTGACGGCGTGATCGAGAGCTTCACCATCCTCACCTGCGCGCCGGGACGCGACTGCGAGCCCTATCACAACCGTCAGCCGGTGATCTTGGAGCGCGATCAGTGGGCGCCGTGGCTAGACGTGGGCGAGGACCCGACGCCCAATCCTCAGAGCCGGCGAGGCGGGCGCGATCAAGATCGAGCGGGCGACGGAGACGGCCGGTGTCGGATGACAACACGCGCGACTGGCAGGCGGCCTGGCTTCTGGGTCGCCGGATCAGGGCGGCGCTGCTGATCTTCGCGGCGCTCTCCATCATGGCGCTGATCTTTCATGACCTATACGCGCGCCGGCACGGCCAAGCCGCCTATGACGGCGCCCAGGCCATTGCGGGAGGATATGAGCAATCCCGCGTCCCCGACGCGGAGGCCCTGGCCGATGAGAGGCTGACCGGCGATGAGAGCGACGCCGGCTACCGGTGGGCGGAGAGCCATGGGCTCGACGGCGTCGCGGAGTGTCCGGACTACACGGCGCGGTTCAGGGCCGGGTGTGTGGACTATGTGACCGAGCAGGCGAGGTAGACGACTCGCGCCTCCGAAGGCGCTTGTCGAAGGGAACGGCGAGATGGGAAAATCGAGCCCAAGGATCTTCGCCACGCACTTTTTGCACAACAATGTTGACGTTTGCGCAGAAACTGCGTAGCAGCCCGATGCGACACCTTCGCGCCAACGGTATTCTGACATGACCACCAACCCGCTCGCCGCAATCCGCGAAAGATTGAGGCTGACACAGGCGCAAATGGCACAGCAGCTTGAAATCAGCGTCCGTGCCTACCAGGAACAGGAAGCCTCCGACACCCCCCGTCGCGCCTACATATTGGCTGCGCGCCACCTCAGCGAGGGGGACGGTCGGCGGCTCCGATCCCAAGTTGTCAACGCCAACCGCGGCACCGCGCTTGCCCCGATCGCAGGCGATCAACCAAGTCCGCGTGACGCCGAACTGCGAGAATTGTTGGATTTCCCCAACGAAACCCTCTCCGCGGAATATAAGTCGTCGTTAGACCTATCTCAGGAAAGGAACCGGGCAGCCATGGCGAAGCACCTCGCCGCACTGTCGAATCACGGGGGCGGCCACTTGGTGTTCGGATTCAATGATGACATGAGCGTCACCATTCCGAATCCCTATTCTGATCCTCCCATCAACCGGGACACCATCGCCGGTGTAGTCAAGAAGTACCTGGAGCCCCCGTTTCAATGCGACGTACGCCTAGTCCGATCCTCGGCCGGAAATGACCATCCGATCATCGTCGTTCCGCCCCATGGTTCGACGCCGGTCTGCGCCAAGGCCGGAGGCCCCGAGGAAAGGGGGCGACCGGTCGGCATCACGAAGGGCACATACTATATCCGGAAGCCCGGCCCCTCCAGCGAGGCGATCACCGCGCCTGCGGAGTGGCAGGCGTTGTTCGGTCGATGCATGCTGCACAGCCGCGCCGGAGTCATTTCGGCCGTCTCCGCTGCCCTAGGCCGGCACCCCGATGAGCCGCCTCAAATTGATCCGATTGTTCCGTGGCACGCGGCTGCTGAGGCCGCTTTTCTGGCGAAGTTGGGCGACACCGATCGAGGGATAGATCTTAGAAAATATAGAATTCAGTTCAGCTACGTTTTTAACTTAGACAAGTCAATGAGAATCCAAAGCGGACGACTTGAGCGGATGCTTTGTGAAGTAAATGCAGAATTACGCCAATTCATACAATCCGGCTGGAGTATGTTTCACATATTTGGTCGGGACGGACTCTCGCCATATTGGAATTCTGACCCTGCCTCTGGCGAAGGAGATGAGGATTTCCTTGAGTGCTCACTGATGGAGCAAGACCTGGATTTCGGCGGCGCGGACTTCTGGCGAGTCGCCCCAACGGGCAAAGCAACCCTGATCCGGGAATTTTGGGAGGACCACCCGAGACTTTGCCAGCATCATCAAATCCAGCAAGGCTCCGTGATCAGTCCCGATCTGCTCGGCCGAACAATTGCGGAATTCGTCCACCATGCGCGCGGCTTTGCGGAACGGTTCGACACGGCCGCGGAAGTTTCGTTTAGATGCGAGTGGCTGGGCCTTGCGGGGCGTCAGCCGTTTGATCTGGAAGGCTTTCACTTCCGATACGGTCGCCGCGCGACGGTGGACCATCGTGTTTCCACAGGTACCTGGGCGGTGGGAGATTTGACGAGCGGACTTGAGGGCGTCGTCGCAAAGTTGGCAGAACCAATCGCTCGCTCATTCGGACTCGAAGATCAACTGAGCGCGACTGTCATCAAGGGGCGCGCAGACCGGTGGCGCCGCCTCTGAGCGAGCCATGCTACTTCTGCGGCCCGAGCGCCGCGCCCCACGCCGACCGATTGGCGCGGACGTGGGTGAACAGCGCCTTCTCGCCGACGTCCGTCTTCATCGCCGCAGACAGCACATCGCCAGCGTCGAACAGGATGACGTTCTTGAGAGGGCTGGCCTGCGGCGCCGGCGCCGACGATCCACCGCGCCCGCCGCCGTTCAGGGCGTTGCGGGCGTCGCCCGCGGACAGAACCTCCTCGCCGCGCTGAAGGATGGTCGCAACCTCATCCGACGCGAGGCCGGGGAAGCCGCCGCCGTGGAAGCGCATGGCGCCGATCAGGGATAACGGCGAGACGTCGCGGCTCATGCCGGTCCCGGCCCCGATGATGCCCCCGCCGTGGGCCACGCCGGCCGCGACGTTGACGAAGCCGGAGATCGATCCGCCGATCGGCGAGCGGGCGAGCAGATTGAGGATCTGCTGCTTGATGATCATCTCGGCGATCTGCTTGATGAAGTCGGCCGCGAACTGCAGGAAGGCGGCGCCGATCGAGCGGAACGTCTGGGCCAGCGTCGCGCCGCCGGCGATGAATTTGCCGAGCGCGTCGGCGCCCTTGTCGAACGCGCCCGTCAGGCCGTTGGCCAGCAGGTTGTTGACGTCCTTGGCGTCGGTCAAATTGACCTTCAGGTGGACGAGCTGATCGCCGATCTTCTGCAAATTGGCGACCATCTTCTGATCGCCGAGAGCGGCGGCGAACGCCTGGGCGGCCGGCAGTCCGGCCTTGATCTGCCCCACCAGGTCGGTGATCTCCTTGCGCAGTTCGCTCTCGCGCGGCGCGTCGCCCTGCTTGAACGCCTCCTTGAGCTGCGACTGCGCGTCCTTCAGTTGCGCGCCCTGGCCGATGACGGCGTTGTAGGCTTCGTGCTGTTTCTGCAGATCGTAGATCTGACCCTTGAGGGCTGCGTATTGCTTGCCCGCGTCGGTGAGCAGATCGACGCCGTCCTTCCGGGCCGCGTCCACCAGGAACTCGGCCTTGGTCAGGGTGTCGGCGCCGTTCTTGCGCAGGGTGTTCAGTTCGAGTTCGGCAGTCGCAACCTTCTTGAGTTCCTCCTCCTGGGCCTTGGCGTCGAATTCCTGGCCGGCGGCGCCGGCGACCTGGCGCGCCTGGCCGTTGGTGAACACCAGCCGTTGGCGGTTCGGCTCGCTGGCGGTCGGGCCGGACTCGTCCACGCGCTTGCGGAATTCGTCGAGCTTCGAGGAGATGAACGCGTCGCGCGGCGAGAGCTTCAGGGCCTTGGTATCGGCGGCGAGACCGGCGATCTTGGCCTCGACGGCGGCGTCGAATTCCTCCTGCGCGCTTTCGACCTTGTCCTGTGCCTTGACCTGTTCGGCCGGACTCGGTGGCCGGCGGATGCCGACGACATCGGCGGCGGGGAACGACTCCTCGTTGACCTTGCCGCCGTGCTGATTGCCGCCGATTACCTCGAGGCGTCCGTTCGACGCCGGCCCGGTGTAGATGCCGACGTGATAGGAGCCGTCCTTGTTCTTGACGACGACGATATCGCCCGGCCGCGCGTCCTGGTTGGGGACGGCCGTGCCGTAGTTGAGGAACGACTTGGCCGCCGCACTGCCCGAGCCCGGCGCGCCGCCGAGCTTGAGAATGGCGTTGAGGAAATCGGCGCACCATTTCTCGTCGGCGAAGTTGGCCTTGCCGAACAGTTCGGTGAGCGCCCCCTTATTGTGGGTCGGACTGTCGTCCTTGTACTTGCGGGCGAGATCGACGTACTTCTGGCCGCCGCCTTCGTCCCGCTTGTCCAGGGCCGCGACGGTCTGGATCTCGGCGATGGCCTGGTCACGGGCGGCCGTCAGCACCGCCAGGTCGTGATCGGCCTGCGCCTTGACCTTGGGGTCCTTGGACGCCAGCGGGCCGGCCAGGTCAAGCTTGCCGGCATTGAAGTCGTCGGTGACCTTGCCGAGCTTGGCCTGCAACTCGGCGATCTTGGCGAGACCGGGGATCTGCTTCTGCAGGTCCAGCAGGGCCTTGTTGTAGCGGTCGAGGGCCGAGGGGTCGAACGAGGCGTTGACCTTGTCCATGGTCTTGGAAAGGCCGAGCAGGGTGCGGTCGGCGTCGGTGGCCGTGCCATGGAGCAATCGGAGAACTGAAGCGTCCTCCCTCAGCGCCTGCTCGGCGTTCCTGGCCTTGTCGGCGACATCGAGCAGTTTTCCGATCAGGTTGCGGTCGAGTTGCGGGTTCGCCTCCGCGATGGCGTTGACGGCCACTTTGAATGTCGCTGCGGAGATCTTGCCCTTGTCGAAGGCGTAGGCAACTTTCCCGATCTCGGCGATTGTCTTCGCCTCGTCGGGTTGACCTGCCTGAAGGTCGAATTGAATTTTGGACGCGGATTCCTTGACTGCGGCCAGCTGATCGCGAAGTTTGTGCTGTTCGATCTCGAGTTGAACCGTAGATAGTTCGTCGAGTTTGCTCTTAAGCTTGTCTGCCTCGCCGTTGGTCTCGGCGTAAGCCTGCCGGACCTTCTCCATCATCGACTCGTGGGCCGCCAACGCCTCCGTGGCCTTGTCGACGCCGCCTATCCAATCCCCGAGTAGCGAGGTAACGATAAAGGTCAGGGCGGTGATGATCAGCCCCGGCACGCCACCGATGGCGACCCACATGGCCCGCGCGGTCGTCGCGACGCCGATCATGACTGCCCGCAGGGCGCCGAGTGACACCGTTAGGACCGAATTGACGACGGCACCGGCCGCAGAGCGCACGACAAGCAGCGCTTCTGCAAGCGACATCTCCTCCAGTGCGGCGACGGTCTGGACGACGCCGACGCGCAGTCGGGCAAGACTGGCCGTCAAGCCAACCACCCCTGCAGTGAAATTGTCGAGTCGCGTCGCGCCTTCGGCGAAGGTTATGCCGAATAGCTTTTGCGAGGTGACGATCTGAAGGATGACTTGGCCCACCTTCAGAGCGACGAATGCCTCTGCGGCTTTGATGAGCAATCCGAAGTTGTTCACAACGAGCGGAATGGCCCCGGCGAGCGAGCCCATGGCCGCGCCTATGGCCCGGAAAAAACCCTCTCCGCTGCCATCCCTGAACTCGTTGTCCAGGTCCTTCAGGGCGACCTTCAGGCCACTGGCGAAACCTCCGTCGGCCACGGCGAGTTGCGCCTGCTGAAGGTGGGTCTGAAATCTCTGCATTTCGGCGTTGAGCGTCTGGACAGCCGCCGGCAATTGCTGGCCCATCCGGGCAGAGAGGTTCTCGGCGAATTTGACCAGGAGTGATTCCGTCGCTGCTACGCCGCCACCGCTTTTCTGGAGTTCAGTCAGCTTCGCGACCGACACAGCCGCCGCCTGGGCCAAGGACTGCATGGCGCCGGGGACGTTCTGGCCGATCTCGAGATTGAAGTTGCGGGCGTTGATGGTGCCGCGCTCGATCCCCTCGCGCAGCCCGAGGAAGGCGCTGTCGAGTTGCTGTTCGCTGAGGCCGGCGACCCTCGCCGCCTCGGCGAAGGCGAGGAATATCTTGCGGGTTCCGTCGGCCGAATAGCCGGCCTCCTTCCCGGCGATGGCGATCCGGGTGTACTGGGTGAGCAGGGTGTTGAACGACAGGCCGAGCCGTTCGGCCTGCTCGCGCACGAAGGCGATCTCGTTGCCGACCGCGTGGGTGTCGCCCTCGAAGGCGACCGCGAGGCGCTGCTGGGCGCTCTGCAGGGTCTGATAGGTCTTCAGCACATCCTCGACGCCGCGGATGGCGCCGTAGAAGCCGACGTAGGCGGTGGTCAGATACAGCAGCTCGTTGCGCATCCGCTGGAAGACACCGTGCGAGGAGTCGCCCAGATGCCGGATGCCGCCCTCGGCCTCGCCGCTGGCCCCGGGGATGGTCAGGAGTACGCCGACCAGTCGGCGGAAGGTCTGCCCGAGGGTCTCGGTCTCGACGGCGGACGCCTCCTCGACGGCCGCCATGGCCGGGAACCTGGCCGCCAGTTCGCCGAAGCGCACCCCCGCCGCCTCGGCGGAGCCGCCGACCCGTTCCAGGGCCTCGGCGTTCCGGATGAAGGCGCCGAACGTCCCCTGGCTCGCCCCGCGCAGCACGGCCAGCGCCCGAGCCTCGGCCATGAACGCCTGCTCGGCGCCCAGCGCGTCGGCCTTGGCGATGACGAAGTCGCGGGCCAGTTGCTGGGTCGGTCCCTCGGTCGTCGCCAGCGCCGCGCCGAGCCGCGTCGCCTCGGCCGAGGTGTCCTGCATCGCCTTGCGCGCCGCCTCGACGGCCTCGACCTGGGCGCGGTAGGCGGCCGTCGCCGAGGCGGCGGGACCGGCCGGCGCGCCGGTGGCCTGGGCGCCGCCCTGGCCGGCGATGGCGACATTGACTCTCGCCAGTTCCTCGGCCGTCCGCGCCGACGCCGCGGCGACCGCCTCCTGCGAGGCCGCCACGCCGCCGAGCGCCGCGCTGGCCCCGACGGCGAGTTCGCGGATCGCCCCCAATTCGCCGGTGGCGGCGGTGAGCGCCGCCTGCTGACGTTCGACCTGGACGGTGGACTTGGCGAGGCCGGCGGAAAGCTGGTTCTCGTTGCCCGAGGCGGCGCGGACCTGGGTCTGCAGGTTCTTCCAGGCGACGGCGGCTTCGGCGACGGCCACTTTCTGGGCGTTGATGGCGGCGGTGTCGCGGGTCTTCTCGGCCCGCAGGGCGGAAAGCACGGCGCGCTGCGATTCGAGTTCGCTCTTGGCCTTGGCGGCGGCGGCCGAGAGTTCGGCCGTGGACTGCGCGGCGCCGGCGTACTGTTCGGCGAGACCGGCCGCCCCGGCCTTGGCGCTTTCGAGTTGGTTCTGCAGCCGCTCGACCGCGCCGGCCGCCTTGTCGATCGAGCCGGCCACCGTGCCGAGGGCTTCGAGACCCTTGGCCTGGGCCGACAGCGCCTTGAGTTGGTTGGTCAGTTCGCCGAGCAGTCCGTCGGTGTTCTCGGCGCTCTCGCCGACCTCGTTCTGGATCGCGGCGAGGGTCTTCAGCGCCTCGGCGACGCTGTCGATCGCCGCCGTCGCCTGGTTCCTGGCGGAGATGACGAGGCTGACATCACGATTTCCGCTGCCGGCCATGTCAGTTACCCCTCAGCCGTCTGACTTCGGCGAGCACGGCCTCACCAGCCCCCTTGGTCAGGGTCCCGCAGGAGGCGATGAAAAGGATCTTTGCCCGCGCCTCCTGGACTGGCGTGGGGTCGCGAGGCTCAAGCAGCCGCTGCGATATGCTGTCGTAGTATTCCTCCGAATAGACCCAGGAATATGCGGCTCGCGAGATGATCTCCCCCGCGATTTCCGGGAAGAGCACGACGGCCCGAATGGCGCGCGCGAGGGCGGTCGGCGCGACGCCCGACCGGCCATGATCCGGAGTCAGAGCGTTGCCCACCAGGGAAAGGTGCTCGGCGTCTTCGTCGAACATCTCGACGAAGTCCGTGAGTCCCAGCCGCGAGGGCGATACCGCTGCACCTTCCAGGGGTTTGCATGCGTAGCTCATATCCGAACCCTCGCTTTCAGGGACAGTGTAGCAAATCGTCGCACGTCGGCAATTTGATTTTTCTCAAGTCGTACTGCGGGGTTACGTCGCTGCCGTTTTACGCAACTGTTTATTGAAAGTATCCAACTGAATAGTGACGTTCATCGCCCCCGCCAGCTCCCCCTCCTTTGGATTTCAAACTTTCGGCGTTGCCGATTTTCGGCGCCGATTCCGGAGTCCGGCCCTGTGAAGGAGGCACTTTTTTCACCCGGGCCGCCGACCTGGCGGTGGCTTGGCTTGAGTGTCTGCGAGCTATGGAAAGTATTGAATGTCGATCGCAATTGAGAAGCGTTCGCAATACACGACATCAACAAGTAGTTGAATCCCACGGCTATAGTTGTGGATTCGCTATCGTCATCTATTTCCCGCATGGGGGCTGGCCGGCCGTTCATTCGGAACCTGGCCGCGTGGAGTCATTATTATGTCGGATCAAATGCGGATCGATCTATCCGCCCTTCCTTTCGTCACTCTTGACGGCGACGGAAACATTTCGAGCCTATGGGCGCCCAGCTCACAAGAAGGGCGCGCGCTCGGCAATCGGGCACTCGAATTCATGCATGCGCACGAATCCGAGTGCCTGTTGGGCCAAATCGCCAAGGCAATGGGCGGCGCCCTTGGGCGGGCGGAAATTGGTTTCTGGCAAGCTATCGCCGAGAGCGCGTCCATTTCTGCAGGCGCGGGCCAATGACCACTTGGCGCGAGGCTTTCCCTTCACTCGGCGACGCGGACGGCATACCGGAACCGCCCGCCGGCTTCAAAGACACGTCATGGGGCAATGACGCTTGCCCTAGCTTCACGAACGAAGCGCTCGGACTCGTCATATGGGCTGACTCCATTGATCCGGCGCGGCGCGAATTCACGGACCGTCCGCGGTTCCTCCTCGCGACCATCGATCACAGCGACGATATCGCGGACGGTTCGCACATCATGTCGACTGACGATTGGCTCGCCATAGCCAAGGCGTTGGGGCGGTCTTCCCGTGACCGCGGCGCGTGGGCTGGCGACAATCCCTACCCTCGCCACACGGCCGAGTCGTCCGCTTGGAATGTAGGTTGGCAGGAACGCCATGCAGAGCGTCGCGCTGGCGGTGCGTCATAATCGCCCGCGCCATCTACTTCGAATCCAAATCCGACGCTCGCGCGTCCGGCTTTCGCTACGTCGGGACCGCCGAGGATATCGCTCGCTTGCGGACGGGTCGGCGCCCGGACGTGACAGGCTACTATGCCGACACGTTCCAGGATGAGACTTACTCCCCTCGCGTCTTTCAAATCACGGGCCGGCGTCGCGGCGCCCGCTATGTCCCGGCCTACATGGAGTCCGTGTCAGACGGCTACGTCATCGACCTTGATGAGGTGTTTCAAGGCTCGCCATACAGTCAATTAGGTACGGACTCTCGCGACAGTGACGCGGCGCTAGACGCCGCTCGAGCGGCCGACGGGTTGGCGGAACGGGCCGCCGAACGCGAACGCGAATATCGCGAGGCATGGCAAGCCGGCGCCCTCTGGACCGATTTAGGCGAAGAGGTCCGCCACGCTCGCCGCGCGGCCCTCGCCCTAATTCGCCAGTCCAAGGCGTCACGCGACAAGTTGTACGACCTTCCCGCGGTCCGCGACGCGATTTGCGCGACGCTGAAAGGCTATCTCGCCGCAATGCGCAATGCGCGCAAGCAGCGCGACGAATTGACCGAGTCTTTCATTCAATGGAATCGCTCCGCTTTCAACGAAGGCGCCGGATCGGAGGTGTTCTCATGACGTATTATCTCCGCTTCGGCAATTACCCGCTTTGCGACCATATGGGCTCGCAAGCCGGCCGGCAATTCTGCGAAACCTTCAGAATAGAGTCGTGTTCATACCGCACGATTAAAGAGGCTCGCGCGGTTTTGCGTCGCGTAGATAGGTCTGATTGGGCCGGCGCCCTGTCAATCAAGAGCGGAACATGTCCGCGCCTGGCGGACGTCAAATGAACCTCCGCCAATTCATTCTCGACGCACTGTCTCTAGTCGCCATTGTCGTTTTCTTCGGCGGAATTGTTGTCATCCTCTATCACCTGAAGGGCTGAACACATGCCAGATATCTATGATCAACACAAAGCGGCATTCGCCACGGTTTCAGCCTATGTCATTCTCGACTCCAGCGGTGAACGCGTCGCGACCGTCGCAATCAAGTATCCCCGCGACGGCGCCGGGCGCCTGTACGCCTACACGCACTTTCTGGGTGTTCGGATGACGCGCGGCCACGCCAACGGCTACGGGTACGACAAGCGGTCGCCCGCCGTCGCCAGCGGCTTCGCCAAGGCGACCGTTGAGGCGCCTGGCGCCGCCGATGACGCATGGAAACAGCGTCCCGACTATCTGGCCATGGTCGCGAAGACGCGGACGAAGCTCGCCGCGTTCGTCGGCGCGTTCAAAGATTACGAGTCCACGGATTGGATCGTTTGCCTGGCGGGCGCCGGTTATCGCGTGTTCCACGCAGTCTGAATTCACATTCAGCCATCAATCAAGGATTCAACCGTCATGAAATTCATTCTCAACATGCAATGCGACAACGCCGCATTCTACGGAGATCCTAATCCCGAGATTGCGCGCATTCTGCGGGTCGCGGCCGATTGTGTCGAGAATCAGCGCCCCGGCTTCGATCAAATCATCCTTCGCGACACGAACGGCAATCGCGTTGGCTTCGCGTCGGTGGAAATTTGACCATGCCCCTCTACAGCGACAAGGCGCCGCAAGGCTACATGGGCGATCCCAGACGTGGCGCGGCGATGGGGCGCGCGGACGTTGGCGCCCATATCGAAGCGGGCGAGATTCGGCGGCGCCGCGACAATCAAGCGGACGCACTCGGCTATTTCCGCGCCTCTGACGTTCAATGGCGTGACAAGCGCGAGCAAGAGCGCCACGGACAGCGCTTGGCCGATTGCCTCGCCGCGACTGAAACCGCCCTGGCGCACGCCGAGTCGCGCCTCGCCGCACCCCTCAAAATCACTCTGCGGCGCCTGCGCCTGGACTCCGGCGGTTACGATCCGGAAGGCGCCTACTTCGGCCATGGCGCCCCGCTTTACCGGGCCGCAGATGAGTCCGGCGAATATGACTCCACGTTCCGCGCATGGAGTCGGGATGACGCTAAGGTGATCGTCCGCCAGACTCTTCCGCTCGCGCGGTTCTACAGGTGATGACCATGGAAAAACTTCCCAAGTTCACAGACCTATATCGCCCACGCGCCGACTCCGCACTGTTGTCGCGACTCGTACAAGACGCATGGCAGGCCGAGTCGCGGAAACTGACCGATCAACAGCAAGCGCTAGGCGCGTGCGAGATTGTCACCGCTCATCTTGAGTCGCGCTTTCCCGGCGCCCACATGGCGATTCTCGCGCGGTACGGCGTCGCAAAGTCCGTCGACTCCGTGGGCGTGCGCACCTACTCGCCCGAAACAAAGCGATGGGATTCGACAACGTCCGTAACCCTGACTCGCGCCGTTATCACGCCGGGGGCCTATGGCACGGCGGAAGTTTCGGCCTGCGGCCCACGGTGGAGTCGTGATCCAAATCGGGGGCTGACCGAAGGCTATTTTCAGCGACACACGCACGAAGAATATCTCGCGTTGATCGCAGATCAAGACCGGCGGGAATCCGAGCAATTGCCGGAGTCGGTGGAACCCTATTTTTCGGCCGTTGTCACCATGCGTGCCAGGTTTCAGGATGAATATCGGCAAGCCGCGGCATGGCCGGTAAACTACAAAAGCGAAACCGGCGCGTTCCCGACTTGGGGCGCCATTGCCGAGTGGTTCCCAATTGTCGGCGCATGGCTAGAAGGACTCCGCTAGTGGCCTATTACAATGGGACTATGACTCTCATCTATTGCGACGATTGCGCGGAATCTGAAATTCCACTTCCGCCGGCCCCCGCCAGCGATGGCACGTTTGCGGACGATCTACGATTCGGCGCTCGCCACCATGGGACTGGATTCAAGTGGGCGCCGTGGGCCATCGGCGGCGCCGGCTGCAGCAAGTGTGGCGCGGGGGCTGACCAATGATCGTTCACGAAGATTTGCCGTACACAATCCGGACGGCGGAAAAAGGAAAAGGGTTTGAGGTCTATCTCGAGCAAGGCGTTGCAGCGACGCGTATCGCGACATGCGGCTTTCTTCCGCGCGGAGGTGAAATTGCATGGTGCATTGAGCAAATAGAGCGCCACAAGGAACGGAGCAAATGACGCTCGCCTACTATGACGGGATGCGCGGACTCGTCCCGTGCAAGGTGTTCGCCGCGGCGATCGACGGCGAATCGGTCACGCTACGCGCCAAGGTCACCGCTCGCCGCTACCCCTACAGCAAAGGCGACATGCTGACGTTTGGCGAACGGTGGATTATACCGCGCGATGCGGTGAAGAGATTCCGAGGCAACGCCTTTCCTGTAATCCTGTCATATTCGTGGCGCGACATTCTTTGCCATGGCGGGGCGCCCCGTATTGTTCACCGCGATGTTATGGAAAGGCTCACGAAATGACTCCCGCAGAAGCTCGCCAGATAGTCGGCCGCGCCAATGCATGCGAGCCCTTTCTGTCGCACATGATCACCGCGCTTAGCCTGCATTCGTGGCTCAATACCCCATCTGAAACCGAACGACTCGAAGCGGCAAAAATTGTTCGCGCCGATCAACGCAAGAGGAACCGGAAATGACCGCCAATGAATTTGAGGTTGGCTATGACCGGGGCTATGATGACGGGTTCGCGGACGCCAGCAACGACTCCTTTCCGGGCCTTCTCACGCTCGCGAAAGAGGCGCGGACGTTCATCGCGGCCATCGCGCCCGGGCAGGGCGACCGTGGCTACAGCGCCGACTTGGCCGGGCGCCTGCAAGCGGCCATCAGCGAAGCGGAACGCCGGGCTGCGGAATGATCACCATTCCCCTAGGCCAAGGCGCCCGGCCGGCCGCCATCCTAGGTCCGTACGCCAACCGCCATGGCTTGATCGCCGGCGCCACGGGAACCGGCAAAACCTACACGCTGGCGACGCTCGCAGAGGGATTCAGCCGGGCCGGCGTTCCGGCTTTCTTATGTGACGTCAAAGGGGACCTCGCCGGCTTGGCGTTGCCGGGCCGCGGCGAGCCGGTTCCGGTTCGCTTCCTCGACATCTATGGCGTCGAGGGCGCGCGCGTCCGCGTTGACGTGCGATCGTTCGGCGCCGAACTCCTGGCGCGCGTTCTCACTCTCACGGCGGTTCAATCGGAAGTGCTATCTGCCATTTTCGCCAGCGACTCGCGTCCGCTTGTAACGCTGGCGGACTTGGCGACACGACTCCGCGCCGGCCATAAGGGCTTCCGCGCCACGAAGGCGAGCCTGGACTCGATCGCCAGGGCCTTGATCACCTTTCGCCTTCGTGGCGCCGACTCGTTCTTTGGCGCCCCGCGGTTCGATATCGCGACGCTCGAGACGCGCCAGGCGAGCGGCGAGGGACTCGTCACCATTCTGGCGGCCGAACGTCTCGTGCGTTCGCCCGCCCTCTATGGGGCCTTCCTGTTGTGGCTACTTGGCGAGTTATACGACCGTTGTCCGGAGATTGGCGACGCCGCGGCGCCGCGCCTGGCGCTCATATTCGATGAGGCCCATCTGATATTCCGCGACGCGCCGGCGCCCCTGTTGCGGCGGATCGAACAGACGGTGCGGCTGATTCGCTCCAAAGGGGTTGGCGTCTATCTTGCCAGTCAGTCGCCGGCCGACATTCCGCCGGCCATCGCCGCGCAACTCTCGAACCGCGTGCAACACGCCATGCGGGCCGCGACGCTCGCCGATCGGCGGGAGATCCAAGGCGCGGCCGATTGCATGCCAACGAACCCCAAGATCCGCGCGGCCGACCTAATCGCGACCATGGCCACGGGGACGGCGCTTGTCTCGACCCTTGACGCCAGCGGCCGGCCAACGCCGGTTGACGTCGTGCGGATCGCCGCGCCGCGGGGCCGTATGGGGACCATGACCGCGGCCGAACGGGCGCCGTTCATCGCCGTTGACGCCGTAGCAGCCAGGCGAGGGGCGCCAGGCGCGGCGCGGACCATGGGCGGCGGGACGGGTTGCGTCCTGGGCTTGTTCATTCTGGGCGCCGTCGGCGGGGCGCTCTGCGGGTACCCCATCCCGACGATCGCCGTCTTGTGCGTCGCAGGCGTGTTCGCCGTCGCGGCGTTGGCGCGCGTCGCCTAGCTTTCCTGTTTCTACTGTTGCCCGGCTGAACGGCCGCCCCTTCGCGGGGGCGGTCGTTTTGCGTTGAGGGGCGCCGACGCGCCATCATTCGCCAGGGGCAGCGGTTCGGCGCCCGTGAAACCGTGGCGCCCCGGCAACAGAAAGCGCCAAGGTCAACTTTATTTTTCGCCGTTTTGCCCGGCAACAGATTGTCGGCGCACGCGTGGGCGCCATGAATTGTCAACTGACTGTTGAGAAATGCCCTGGCTACGGGTCCTGACCAGCACTTTGACCCGGCGGCGGGGAGCGCTGAGCCGTGGCTGTCGGGGGTTTCAAAAATGTTCTCTAACAACATCAGGCACTTACCGGAACCGAGGCTCTCGGCAGGGACAGCAGGGACAGCATCGGCCCAACGGAATTTGTGATCCTGTCCCAAGAAAATGCCGCAAATTCAATGATTTGGACAGGAGGGACAGCAGGGACAGCTTTTCACTCTAGTTTTGATATCCTGATAAGGTTGGGATCGGGCCGTAGGCCGTGGCCGTGACGCCAGCGAACGAACGCACCCGAACGGCGCTATAGCCGTTTGGGGCTGTCCCCCTGTCCATCCTGTCCAAATCATTGAATTAGAAGAATTTTGTTGGGACAGCCCTGTTTTCGAGGCTGTCCCAAGCGGAAAAGCTGTCCCGCTCGCCGGCGGAATATTCAACTGCCGGTTGAATATTCAGACATGCAAAATGCCCTGTCGGCGGAAAATTCGCTGACGACCGAATTTCTCGGTGTAACCGCGGCCCGCCGAAAACCAGCCCGGCACCTTCTTGAGCGCGCGTCCGATCTGTTGTTGTTGAGACTGGCCGTAACGTGACATCGGCTCGCCGAGCATATCGCGCCAGACCTCCTGGCTGCAGACGGCATTGCGAAGCGTCGGAATCGAGTCGCCGAGGAGGTCGTCCTCGGTCTCAAAGCCGCTGTCGTCAGTCGTAACCGGCCTGTCGAGCCATGCGGTGATGGTTCCGGCCATCTCGTCGTCGATGTTGACGATGCGCCGGTCCTCCTGACTGACCAGGGCCTCGGCCTTGGCCTCGGCGTCGGTGATGTAGAGCGGGAGCGTTCCGTGCGGCTGGTCGGCACGCATGGCCCTGTAGAGCACCACGGCCTCGGCCCACACATGATCGACCTCGCGCCCGAAAGCCTCCGTGTCGATCTCGTCCACTTCGCAGGCCACGGGCCAGAATCGCCGGCCGCCGGTGTCGTCGCGCAGGTAGGTTGAATCGTTTGTCGAGCCGATGAAGATGCACTGCCGTTCGTAGTTGCGGGCTCGGCGATCGTAGGACAAGCGCGTCTTGTCGGTCTGGGACGAGACGAACGCCTTGATGATCGCGACTTCGTGGCGCCCGAAGCCCTGAAGCTCGGGCAGTTCCAAGATCCATGCCCCTTGCATTTTGCCAACCATCTCTTGCCGGTTGTCGAAGTTGCCCTCGATCTCGGCGAACCACGACTTCGCCAGGATATCGATGAAGGTGGACTTTCGCTTGCCCTGCAAGCCTTCGAGGATGGTGACGAAGTCGAACTTGTGGCCCGGCTCGAATGCTCTGACCACGGCGCCCAGCAGGGTCAGGCGGGAGATCGACCGGCTGTAGGCGGTATCGGCGGCGCCCAGGTAGCGGGTGAAAAGGGAGTCGCACCGCGGCGTGCCATCCCAGGTCAAACTGTTCAGGTACTCGCGCACGGGATGGAACCTGTTCTGGTCGGCCACGATCCGCAGGGCGGCCTTCAGATCTCGATCGGTGACTCTCAGGCCGTAGCCGCCCTGGCTCTTTGGTGCTTCGATCAGATTCCGCAGGCCGTCATCGTGCTCGTCGACCCACAAATCACCGCTCGCCTTCTGCTTCACGTTCCACATCGACGAGGTGAGCTGCTTGGCCTTCTTGGCCCGCTTGCGGCCTTTCAGTTTGAGAAGCCCAGGGCTACCGCGCAGCACGACCTCGTTCGTGAACTCGTTGTATTGCGGCAGGCCAGCGACGCGGGGGTCGTTCGCCACGATGAGCGTCAGATTGTGCAGCGTACCCTTGATGGCGCTATCTGCATTCAGGTCGAGCAGGGATGTCCAGTCGGGACCGGCCGATTCGCCGAGGAGGTCGTCTATTTCGATGTCGGAATTGCCCGCGTCGATGTCCAGATCCACGTCGTCACCGTAGTCGTCCGCCTTTCCCGTTCCGGGAAGCCCACGACCTGCCCGTTCGGGCAGGTCCGCCGAAAATCGCGCTACCGCGGCGGCTTTGATCAGGGTCGCCATCCTGGTCGGGCGCTTGGACGACTCGAAGGACTTCCAGACGCGCGCCTGGTCCTTGGCGTCGTACTTCTTGGATCTGGCCGAGAAGGCGTTCCACACCGCCAAGCCGGCGGCCGAGCCCTCGAATTCGTGGTGCAGGGCCATGCCGACGGTGAGCCAGCCGTCGCGGTCCTCGCAGTAGTCGGCCGCGGGGAGGGCGGCGAGACAGGAGTCTATCTCCGCGCGCGTGAGGCCCATGGGCTTGGCGCGGACGAGGGTCGTCAGGCCGTCGTCATCATCGTCCGGCGCCGGGGCGGACTTGGGCGCCCAAGCGGCTACGCGCGACTCCGGAATGAACGGGCCGACGCCCATGTCCAATTCCTCGAAGTCGATCTCGCGGCCCCATCGGTAGGCGATGCCGGTGTCGGGGTGGACAGAGGGCGGCAGGACGACCTGCTTGCCGGTGCCGAAAAGCTCGATCTCCCACGCCCAATGCTGTTTGCCGTCGGGGCCGGTGAACTTGGCCGCGCCATGGGCCAGTTTCCGCGATCGGAACGGACGCTCGGTGAGGAAGTAGAAGTGGCGCGACTCACCGCCAGAACCGCTGATTACGAAGGGGAGGACTGCATATTCGGGCACGAACGCGCGCAGGGCGGCGCGAGCCTCGTCAGCCGCCGCGGCGCCGCGGATATCGAGGTCGATGACGTGAAGGTAATGCTCGGCGACGCGCGACGGCTCGCCGAGACGGACACCGACATTCGCGCCGGGACGCGCCGAATCGGCCAGTTCGGCCACGGAATAGACGGGCGCCGCGGTCCAGGCGTCGGCGACCGGCGCCTTGGAGCGCGGGCGAAGCCAGTGCAACGCCATTCCCGCTTGAACGAGGGGGCCGACCTGGATCAGGACGTTGTCGCGCCTGGTCGAGGCGGTCGATAGATCGCCGTCTAGGGGCGGCACGGGGTGCCTTGAGGCTCGATCTTCGGGCAATTGAAGTGCATCTGCCAGGCCAGGCACTCCCATCCGGAGCGTAGCATTGGCAAGCACTTGCCAATGCCGCGCTTCAGGTGCTTGCGGTCCTCAGGACCGGAGAAGTGCCGTAAGTAGAAACTCAAATCCACGATTGCACTCTCAAGAGTCACCCCCGGAGCAAGCTCGGTCTTTACCGGAGGCAGATCACAATATTCGTAGGCGAATAAGGTAACCTCTGGATTGAACAGCTGCCGGCGTAATTCTACCGGCGCGCTGATGCGGCGAGGGTCAGGATAGGCCGCCGGGCCTCCTAAGCGCTCCGCCAGTAGCGCGAGGGTTCCAGCTTCCAGCGCCGCTTTACTGACGCTCAACAGGGCGACGGCGCGGCACCTGTAGTGCTTGTTTGTGTAACTGCGTCTCACAGTTTATTTCCTCGGCGCGCGGCGATGTCACTTCGGAACGGGCTAGTAACCGCCCATGTTAGACAAGGTCACGACCCGGCGCTTGTAGGCGTCCGCGTCGATCTTGCCCGTCTTGAGGTCGTCGGCCGCCTCGGCCAGACCATCAACCACGAAGGCCGCACCACGACTGATGGGGCGATGGGGCGCTGGCGCTGGCGTCGCGGTTTTCGTCGGCGCGCTGGGCGCGGGCGCGACAGCAGCGGCAAACTTGATCTCAGCAGCCGACTTGTAGTTCGGGAAGGGGTTCGCACTCCCGGTCGGCGCGGCGATCCGGTCGGTCACGACGGGCGCTTGGCCCGTGGCGAGTTCAACAGGTCCCTTGAACCCAGGGAGCAGGACCATTTCCGTGGCCGCGCGATTCGAAGGCCCGGTCGTCTCCGGGGCCGGGTAGCTTAAGGCGCCGCGCTCGCGAGCGGCGTGTTCAAATGCTTCCCGGATCGACATCTCGGATTGCTTGGCCGTCGAAGACGCAGCCGTCGGCCCCTCTCTCGACAGCCCGGTCGCGAACGTCATCGGCTCCTTGAAGCCGGGCAGATGCATCGTCACCGCGGCAGACGTATCGTCGGGCGGCGTGGCGGCCGACACGCCACCGAGGGCCGCCTTCGGTACCTCTCTCGAAAGTCCGGTCGCGAGCGCCATCGGCGCCTTGAAGCCGGGCAGATGAATCGTCACTGTGGCAGCAGCGATTTCTTCCTCCGGGCGGCTCATCGACCCGGTCCCAAAAGCTCGTGGCCATTCCCGAGGCGCCAGAGGTTGACCTCGGTTTCGGTCAGCTCCCGAGCGGCCCCTCTGGCGATAAGGTCGCACGCCCTCTCCGTCGGCAGATCATGGATCTGCCCCGGCGCGAGAGTCCTCATGACCTTGCGGACCTGATATTCGCCGGTAATAGGGTCGGACACCTTCGCGGTCTCGTATGCACCGCCGTGTCCGACGATCGCGTGTATGGCATGGATCAGCATTTTGTTGCTCCTTGTATTGCTGATTGCAGTATCGCCAACTCCTTGGCGGTGGATCGGGTGAGGGCCTCGTCGCTGAATTCAATCGGCCGGATACGCTCGGGGCAGCCCTCGATTAGCCGCTTGACTGCGACGGCGTCGGCCCAAAGCCGGGGCGGCGCATCGCCTGGCTTGAGAGCACGTCTCATGGCAAGCGCGCCCATCTGAATCTCGTCGAGCGCCTGCAGGCGCGCGAGTATGGGCGCCAGACCAGCAAGGGCGTTTCTCAGATCAAGGCGACTGGCCTCCTTGAGGCGCGCTATCCATGCGGCCTTGGCGTCGCTGAGATGTTCAATCGCCGCGCGTTCGGCGGCCTCTGCGGCGGTCACCCTTCCGAGCGCGACGGGGTGTGCTCGCCTCAGGGCGGCAATTTCTGACTGAAGCCCAGATGCGTCTTGTTTTCTGACCTCGTTGACAACTGGAATCGGTTTTCCGAGGCGAATCGCTTCGTCCTGCCGGGCGTGGTCTTCTTCGCCTAACCGGCGGTGGGCAGCACCTGTCTCGACCAAGTGCCGAGCGATAGTATCGGCATGCTTGCGTGCTGCCGCCGTGGCCGCCTTCGTGACCGGAATGTTCTTGGCGGCAGATTCAGCGGCAGCGGCGGCCTCCGCCGTGGCAGCGTTGGTGGCCTCCAGCGACTCGGCTCGAACGACGAGCGGCGCGGCGCTCATGCCCGCACGGTCCTTGGCACGATGCCGATCCCCACGGCCCGAGAATCGATGAACGCAGCGATGTCGCTGGCACGCCAGGCAACGGCTCTGGCGCCGATCCGCACCGGCGGCGGAAATATGCCGTCGGCCACATAGGCGTAGATCGACGATCGCCCGAGGCCGATGCGGTCGCACACCTCTGGCATTCTGTAGAGTCGGTCGGTATCTCCCATCGGAGGAGCCTTTCGAGATGGATGTCCCTGGAATTTCCAGGGTGAGCCAAATCAAATACGGACCTCCTCCGAAACGTCAAATGAAATAATCGGCTTGTCTGTCAACTATCGGTTGGATATATTCAACACTACTTTCCGCTGGCGTTCGTCGGCGTCTCTAGGCGTCCCAACATTCCTTGGTGAGCACCCCAGAAAAAACTTTCGCAGGTCGCGCGGGTTCTAGCCGACTGTCCCGCCGACGCCTCCCACAGCGCCGAGCTAGGAACGCAGCCCATGCGTCCATGAGCCTGCGTCGGCGCTCCAGCGCGTCCCCGCGCCGGCAGGCTCGTTCAGCGCCGAGCTAGGAACGCAGCCCATGCGTCCATGAGCTTGCGCCGGCGCTCCAGCGCGTCACCACGCCGATAGGCCAGTTCGGTCGCATCCCCGACGTTGTGGGCCAACGCTGCCTCGGCGATCTCACGCGGAAATTCGGTGGCCTCGCCCGCCCAGTCGCGGAAGCTGGACCGGAAACCATGGGTCGTGCAATCGGCCTTCGCGCGGATGAGGAGGGCGCGGAGGGCATTGCTCGATAGGGGGCGATCCTTGTTCTTGCCCTTGGCGGGGCCGGGGAACACATGGGCGCCGACGCGGATATCGGCGGCGTTCCCGAGAATCATCACCGCGCGGGCAGAAAGCGGAACGCGATGCTCGCGGCCTGCCTTCATCCTGGTCGCGGGAACCGTCCAGACCTTGCCTTCCAGGTCGATCTCATTCCAGAGTGCTCCGACGACCTCGTTCGATCGAGCGGCCCCCAGGATCAGGAATTCCAGCGCCAAGGCGGCGGTCGCCCCGCGACCTCCCAGCTCCGCGAGGAAGACTGGGAGGTCTTGGTAGGGCATGGCCGCGTGATGCCCGCGCGCTAGCTTCTGGCGCTTAGGGAGGAAGTGGTTGAGGTGACCACGCCAGCGGGCGGGATTCTCGCCGGTCCTGAAGCCCTTGGCCTTCGCGGCGTCGAGAACCCGCTCGATGCGCCCCCGAAGGCGGGAGGCTGTTTCAGCACGATCAGCGAGTGGCTTCAGAACCGATATGACGTCCTCGGTCGTGATCTGGTCGACCCGCTTGTCGCGGATCGCCGCGGCGTGCGTCGTTAACGTCAACCGCCAGCCGGCGACGTGCTTTTCGTTACGGGATTCCTTCGCGACGACAGCGATTAGGTCATCGGCCATCTGTCCGAACGTGGGGACAGCGTTGGCCGCCCTGCGCGCTTCGATCGGGTTGATCTTGGCGCCGAGGTGTTCCCTGGCCTCTGTCGCGGCCTTGCGCGCCATGGCAAGGGAGACCTTGGTGAGCCCCCCCATCCCCGCCTCTTTCAACTTCCCATGCCAGCGAAACAGAAATACCCATCGCTTGGAGCCATTGGCATCGACGAGTAGGTACAAGCCTTCGCCATCCGCATACCGACCTGGCACTTCCAATGATCGAATCCTGGCCGCGTCGAGTCTCTTGGTCGGCCGTCGAGCCATCCTTCACCCCAACTTTCACCCCAACAATTTGCCGCATCTTACTGGATAGCGTTGGACAAGCAAGCGCGCCGCTTGGAAAAAACCCTTGAAATTTCAATAACTGACGAACGCCAGCGAACGCCAGCGAACGCGGGGTTCGGCGGACTCCGTCACCGCCACGCAACGTCGAATCCATACATTTTGAGGGCCGAGTTCACCGGACAACCGGACATGGCGCCGGACGGCGCTTGACTCCGGCGGCGGTTGGACGTGGTTAATGATCGCGGATGGAGGGAACTTAGCATGCGCATCGTCGGCTTCTGCGTCACTCTCGCCGTCATCGGCGGCGCCGTGGGCGCGCTGTTCGTTCCCCTCGCCGCCGTCGCCGTGTCGGAGCTCGGCAATGCCCTTCGCGTCCTGGCGACGGTCTGATCGCGCCTGTGTTGCCGCAGTCCCGAGCCTGAGGCGTTTCCTTTTTTCCCGATCGGCGGCATGACACGATCCTGGGAGGCGGGGAGGAAACGACGATGAAGGCGGCGGTCTATTACGAGAACGGAGCCCCGGAGGTTCTCAAGTACGAGGATCTCGCCGATCCCGTCTGCCATCCCAAGGGGGTGGTCATCCGGGTCGAGGCGGTGAGCATCGAGGGCGGCGACACGCTCAACCGCTGGCGCGGGGCGTTGGCCGGGCGACCGCACATCGTCGGCTATCAGGCGGCCGGCGAGATCATCGAGGTCGGGGCCGAGGTCGAGGACCTGAAGATCGGCCAGAAGGTCGCCACGGTGAACGCCCACGGCTCTCACGCCGAGCTGAGGGCTGTTCCGGCGCGAAGCGCCTGGCCGATTCCAGCGGGGTTCGATGTCCGCAAGGCGGCGGTGATCCCGGTGACCTTCGGCACCGCCGACGACTGCCTGTTCGAATTCGGCCGCCTGAAGGCCGGCGAAACGGTGCTGATCCAGGCCGGCGCGAGCGGCGTCGGGGTCGCTGCCATCCAGCTCGCCAAGCGGGCCGGGGCGACGGTTCTGGCCACCGCCTCCGGCGACGAACGGCTCGAACGGCTCAAAACCCTCGGCCTGGATCACGGGATCAACTATCGCACCGATGACGTAGTGGCGAGCGTCATGCGCCTCACCGACAACAAGGGGG
>Ga0075522_10000629_pt1 | contig 25803 bp, 24 predicted proteins | sample NGEPerA_FD_74796 | JGI IMG/M metagenome (GOLD analysis project Ga0075522, IMG submission 74796) | Arctic peat soil microbial communities from the Barrow Environmental Observatory site, Barrow, Alaska, USA - NGEE PermafrostL2-A | ecosystem: Environmental > Terrestrial > Soil > Wetlands > Peat ...
GGCATGGGCTCGGCCTATGGCTTCGGCGGCATCGGCAAGATCATCGGGCCGATGGGGCTCGCGTTGATCGTGGGCTCGAACAATTACCTCAAGCCCGACGTGCCGCTGCCGCAGATTCCGGTGGCCTTCATCTATCTCGGTTGCTGGTTTTTGATGGCGGGTGCGGTGTACTATTTCCTGGGGATCGAGACCCGGGGCAAATCGATCGAGGACATCGACCGGGAATTGGCCGCAGGCGCCGAGCTGTCCATGGACGCGGCCACCGCTCGACGGGCATAGGTTTGGATAAGTTGGATACGTTGGATACGTTGATTGCGACTTCCACAGGCCTGTCGGGCGATCGCAGCGTGATCTCCCGCGCCGAGGCGCTCCGCCCCGCGGTTGCGGTTGCCTCCGGCGAGATCGAGAGCACGCGCCGGCTGCCGCCGGCGCTGCTCGACAAGCTTCACGAGGCGGGCCTGTTCCGCTTGTTGCTGCCGCGCTCCTCGAACGGGATCGAGACCGATCCCCTCACCTTCTTCCATGTCATGGAAACCATCGCGCGTGCCGACGGCTCGACCGCCTGGTGCCTGAGCCAGGCCGGCGGCTGCGCGATGTCGGCGGCCTATCTCGATTTGCCGGTGGCGCATGCGATCTTCGGCAACGACCCGCGCGCGGTGCTGGCCTGGGGCCCGGGCCCGAAAGTCCGGGCGATCGAATGCGAAGGCGGCTACCGCGTCACCGGCGTATGGGCCTTTGCGTCCGGCGGCCGGCACGCAACCTGGCTCGGCGCCCACTGCCCGATTTTCAAAGCCGACGGCTCGCCCCGGCTCAACGACCAGGGCCTGCAGCAGGAGCGCACCATGCTGGTGCGCAGCGGCGAGGTGGTGTGGACAGACATCTGGAGCACCGTCGGCCTGCGCGGTACCGCCAGCGACCAGTTCGAACTCAACGATTTTTTCGTGCGATCCGATCATTCGATCACTCGCGAGTTCGACCGCGAATGCCGCGAGACCGGGCCGCTCTACCGGATGGGCTCGAGCACCTGCTACCAGGTTGGCTTTGCCGGCGTCGCCTGCGGCATCGCCCGCGGCGCGCTCGACAATTTTATCGATATCGCCCGCAACAAGGTGGCGCGCGGCAGCAAGGGTCTGTTGAAGGACAATGCGGTGGTGCAGTCGAATCTCGCGCAGGCCGAAGTCAACCTGCGGGCCGCGCGCGGCTTCGTGCTGCAGTCGATGGCCGAGATCTGGAAGCACCTCTGCGCCGGCGCCACGATCACCGTCGAGCAGCGCGTCACCGTTCGCATGGCCGCGACCAACGCGATCCACAAGGCGCGCGAGGCGGTCGATTTCGCCTATAATGCCGCAGGCGCCACCGCAATCTTCGAAAGCCACCCGCTGGAGCGACGGTTCCGCGACATCCACACCGTGACCCAGCAATTGCAGGGTCAACTCCGTCACTTTGAAACCGTCGGCGCCTGGATGCTGGGCGCCGATGCCGACTTAACCTTCGTCTAGGGAGAACAGCGATGCCACTCGGCGGATTGCAGCACTTTACCATCGAACCGCAGGATCTGGAGCGCACCAGGGAATTCTATTGCGACGTGCTTGGGCTCGAGAACGGCGACCGCCCGCCGCTCGATTTTCCGGGTTATTGGCTCTATTCCGGCGGCACCGCCACCGTGCACCTGATGGGCACCCGCAAGCCGCGCGAAGGCATCGTGGTGCGCGGCACCGAGAAGAAATACGAGGACACCGGCCGCCTCGACCATATCGCCTTCGCCGGAACGGACGTCGAGGGCATGCGCAAGCGCCTGCGGACGCGCGGCGTGAAATTCCGCGAGAGCATCGTGCCGAGGACCGGCGACACGCAGTTCTTCCTCTATGATCCCGACGGCGTCGGCGTGGAGCTGAATTTCCCGAAGGCGTAAGCGGCCGTCATTCCCCCGATGCGCAATCGCGCATCTGAGGTCTGGTCCTTCGGACCCATCCCGGAATGACCGCACCAACGTGAGCCGAATTCGCGACAAGGTCACGACTCCGCCATCTCTAGGGCGTGGCGTCGTCCGCTTTTCTTCAACTTTGCGTGACGAATTGGCGAGCCGCGCCGCTGCGGCAGGATAGCCGGGTGCCGCGCCTTTCACCTACCCCAGGGCACGAGCACCCGGCTATTCGCGCACGCGTACGCTCGAAGCGCGCGTGGTCCCCCGGCATTCGGGCGAGAACGCGGCTAATCGAGGCCGCGCTCGTGGCTGAGACGGACCATTTCTTCGATGAAAATCTGCTTCTGCTTGTTGTCGAGGCTGCCGTAAAGCGGCTCGGCCGCATCGGCAACGTTGCGCTGGTCGACGGCGCGGTCGTTCAGGAACTGGGCCTCGTTGCGCATCTGCTCGATGATGTCGTCCGGGGGATCGCGCTTGGCGCGCGCAATACGCAAATTGAGGCGGTCGGCGCCATTGTGACCGAGATAGTGCATCGCGCTGTTGAACGCGGTCCAGTTCTTCTCCTGCTCGGGCGTAAGGCTCAGTTCGTTCTTGATGCGCTCGATGTTGCCGTCGCTATTGGCGACGATCTGATCGGCGGTGAGCTGCGGCTCGCCCTGCTCCTGTGTCAGCACCGGGGTCTGCTTGCCGGCCTTGCCTGCTTTGGCCGCGGCCTTGGCCGCCTTTGTCGAACCGGGCTGCTTCGGATCGCTCCCCGCAGCCGGTGCCGGCTGTGCGTTCTTCGTCACACCGAGCACGCCGGTGAACACGCCGACCACGCCGCCGATAGCGCCACCCAACACGCCGCCCACCGGGCCTGCCGCCCTGTTTCCGGCCTCCGCCCCCTTCTGAACGCCCTGAGCCACTTGCGCGTCGACCGCCAGGGGCGAGCCGAGAAGCAGAACGACGACGGCGGAAAGCGTCAGGCGCGATTTCCAATGCGCGCGCGCTGTCGAAGTCGGGCTGGTCATTATCTGATCTCCATGGTCGATCCGGATCGCGGCACGAAAGGGCTTGCGGCTGGCGTGAATCGTGGCCGCGCGGCCGGAGAATATCGTTTTCGCGGCGCGCAAGTCCACCTTCCCGCCGTTGCCAGGAAAGCCTCGCCGCACGGGCCGGTTACACTACCGAGTCCAAGTGGCGCGAATGTTATGCGCGGTTCCCTTGCGATCGGACGAAGATATGTGCACCGCAATAACTGCCCAATCGAAGGGCGGCGCATGTGCAGCGGGACTGCCTGCGGCTAAATTGCACACAACGTTAGTTCTATGGGGTTGACCAACCTGATTTTCTCGACAGTTGCCGGCAATTCTGATCTGATCGTTACAAGGAAATCTCCGCACGCGCCCCGCAGCGACGTTTTCGGGCTGCTCGGGCGGCGATTAAAGACAATAGCGAGGTTTCCAAGCTCATCACGATTGGCCCACCAGGGAGGGAACGCCATGTCACGGAAGAAGCTTTCTCGTCGAGAATTCGTCGCCGCTACCGCACTTACATCCGCTGCACTGATTACCGCCCCTTACGTTCGCGGCGCCTATGCCGCCGGAAAACTCTCGATCGGCCTTTGGGACCATTGGGTGCCCAACGCCAACGCGGCCTCCACCGCCCTCGTCAATGAATGGGCCGCCAAGGAGAAGGTCGACGTCTCGATCGACTACATCACGAGCAACGGGCGAAAGAACGAGATCACCATCGTCGCGGAAGCCCAGGCAAAATCGGGCCACGATGTCCTGGCGATGCCGACCTGGTGGCCGCACGCCGAGACCGAATTGCTCGAGCCGATGAACGACGTCATGAAGGAGTTGATCGCGCTGAACGGCGCCGTTAACGGCACGGTCGAATATCTCGGCCAACTCAATGGCAAGTGGCACGCGGTTCCCTTCTGCATCGGCAGCCAGATCAAGGGGCCATGCTCGCGCATCGACTACATGAAGAAGTATGCCGGTATCGACGTGCAGGAGATGTATCCCGCGGGCGCACCGCCCAAGGCGGACAACTGGACGATGGATACCTTCCTCAAGGCGGCCGAAGCCTGCTTCAAGGGTGGCAATCCCTTCGGTATCGGGCTCGGCGAGACCTCCGATTCCGTCGATACCGCGGGTGCGATCTTCCAGTCGTTCGGCGCGCAGCTCGTCGACGCCAAGGGCAATCTCACGATCAAGACCGACGAGGTGCGGCAGGCGCTCGAATACTACAAGAAGCTGATCCAATGGCTGCCGCCCGAGGTAGCGTCCTGGGACGACGCCGGCAACAACAAGTACCTGGTGTCGGGCAAAGCCTCCATGATCATGAACCCGCCAAGCGCCTGGGCGGTCGCCAAGCGCGACGCGCCGCAAGTCGCCGAGCAGTGCTGGACCCATGGTTTCCCGAAGGGGCCGAAGGGCCGCTTTGCGCCGTATCTGCCCTATTTCCTCGCGACCTGGAACTTCTCCAAGAACAAGGAAGCTGCGAAGAGCCTGATCATGTATCTGTCGCAGCCGGCCTCGGTCGAGAAGCTGGTCACGGCAAGCGGCGGCTACGATCTGCCGGCCTACGAAAAACTGACGACGCTGAAGGTCTGGGCTGAGGAAGGGCCACCGAAGGGCACGCTCTACCACTACCCCAATCCCTACAACCACCAGATCCTGTCGATCGCCGCCTCTCCGGCGCCGCCGAAGGTGGCGCAGCAGATCTATGTGCAGGCCACGATGACCAAGATGGCACTGAAATTCGGCAGGGGCGAGAAGATGGAAGACACGCTCGCTTGGGCCGAAGGCGAGTGCGAAGGCTTCATGCGAAGCTAGGCGTCAATCGCCGCGGCGGTCGTGCAGGCATTGCATGCCCGCCGTGGCGAACGCTCGCGACGGCGCCGTTGCGCCAAAACCTCGGGGGCCGGCGGCATGCCGGCTCGCTGGAAAATCGCTTACTCTGAGATGAACCGCGCGAGGAAACTGCATCATGGTCGATGTCGCCTTTCAGCCGAATAGCGTTCCCGCGACCCGCTCGACGCGCAAGCGATCGAGTTTGCGGAGCGCCCTGAAGCGCAAGTCCACCTCGGCCTTCCTGATGACGCTGCCGCTGATCCTGCTGATCGCGATCCTGGTCGTCTATCCCGCGTTCTACTCGATCCATCTGGCGACGCTGAACAAGGCGATGACGAAGTTCGTCGGCTTCGGCAATTTCCTGTTCCTGTTCAAGCGCGAAACCTTCTGGATGGTGGTGAAGCAATCCTGCATCTTTGCCGTCAGTGCCGTATTCTTCAAGGCGCTGATCGGCTTCATCGTCGCGCATCTCGCGCACAACATTCCCTCCAAGAAACAGCGCAAATGGCGCGGCATGCTGCTGGTGCCCTGGGTGATCCCGCCAGCGATGAGCACGCTGGCGTGGCTGTGGCTGTTCGACCCGTCCTACAGCGCCTTCAACTACACCCTGTCGTATTTCGGCATCGGTCCGATCTACTGGCTCGGCGAGACCGGCTGGGCGCGCTTCTCCATCATCCTGGTCAATGTCTGGTTCGGCGCGCCGTTCTTCATGATCATGTACCTGGCGTCGCTCAAATCGGTGCCGGAGCAGCTCTACGAAGCCGCCGCCATCGACGGCGCCAATTGGTGGCAGCGCATCTGGTATGTGACGCTGCCGATGATGCGCAACATCATCGCCATCACCACGCTGTTCTCGTTGATCGTCACCTTTGCGAATTTCGACATCACGCGCATCCTGACCGCCGGCGGTCCGCTGGACAGCACGCATATTTTCGCGACCTGGGCGTTCCGCCTCGGCATCGAGGGCGGCGATATTCCGCTTGGCGCCAGTGTCTCGCTGTTCATGTTCCCGATCTTGGGAATCGCGGCGATCTTCATCCTGCGCGACATCAACAAACGCGGGAATGAAGCCTGATGACCAGCACCGCCGTGTTCGATAAGGGCGCGCCAACCCGCAAGGTGAGGCACGGCAGCATGAGCCGCGACCGAGTATGGGCGCTGCGGTGGGCGTATGTCTTCCTGACGATATTTGCGATCTTCTCGCTGGTGCCGCCGATCTACATGCTGATCACCTCGCTCAAGGGCAGCGCGGAGATCTCGGCGGCGACCAATCCGTGGTGGGTGTTTCATCCGACGCTGTCCAACTACCGCGAACTGCTGGGATCGAGCCAGTATATGAGGTTCTTCCTGAACTCGGCGATGGTCTCGATCTTCGTCGTGACCATCACCATGCTGATCAGCGTCCCGGCCGCGTTCGCGCTGTCGCGCATGCGGTTCTGGGGCTCGGCGACGCTCGCCACCGGCGTGTTCCTGACCTACCTCATCCCCGACACGCTGCTGTTCCTGCCGCTGTTCAAGATGTTCGTGACGTTCCGCGAGTGGACCGGCATCGAACTGATCAACCACTGGTATGTGTTGCTGGTCATCTATCCCACGCTGACGGTGCCGTTCTGCACCTGGATCATGATCGGCTATTTCGCATCGATCCCGAAGGAGCTCGACGAGGCCGCCATCATCGACGGCGCGTCCTGGTTCCAGACCCTGACCCGGATCTTCATTCCGGTGGCGCTGCCCGGCCTGATCGCGGCCACCATCTTCGCTTTCACCGCGTCCTGGGCGCAACTGCTGTATCCGCTGGTGTTCACGACCTCGACCGATCAGTTGGTGCTGCCGGTCGGCATTCTCACCACCCTGATCAAGGGCGACGTCTTCAACTGGGGCCAGATCATGACCGGCGCGCTGCTCGGCGCCGCGCCGCCGCTGATCATCTACGCCTTCCTGATGGACTACTACATCGCCGGCCTGACCGCCGGCGCGACAAAGGGTTGAACTCATGGCTGACGTGACGTTGCGTAGGGTGATCAAGCGGTATGACGAGGTCGAGGCGGTTCGCGGCATCGATCTCGACATCGCCGATCACGAATTCGTCGTGCTGGTGGGGCCGTCGGGCTGCGGAAAATCGACCACGCTGCGAATGATCGCAGGGCTGGAGGACATCACCGATGGCGACATCATGATCGGCGGCGACGTCGTCAACGACGTGCCGCCGAAAGACCGCGACATCGCCATGGTGTTCCAGAATTACGCGCTCTACCCGCACATGACGGTCGCTGAGAACATGTCGTTCGGGCTGCGGCTCAAGCACTATCCGAAGGCCGAGATCAAGAGCCGTGTGACCGAGGCCGCCCGCATGCTCGATATCACCGAACTGATCGACCGCAAGCCGAAGCAATTGTCCGGCGGCCAGCGCCAGCGGGTGGCGATGGGCCGCGCCATCGTCCGCAATCCCAAGGTGTTCCTGTTCGACGAGCCGCTCTCCAATCTCGACGCCAAGCTGCGCGTCCAGATGCGGATCGAGATCAAGAAGGTGCACCAGAAGGTCCGCACCACGACCGTCTATGTCACCCATGACCAGGTCGAGGCGATGACATTGGCGGACCGGGTGGTGGTGATGAACCACGGCCGGATCGAGCAGATCGGCACGCCCAACGATCTCTATCACCATCCGGCGACGCGCTTTGTCGCCGGTTTCATCGGCTCGCCGGCGATGAATTTCGTGCCCTGCCGGCTGGAGGAAGCTGGCGGCAAACTCAACATCCGGCTGACCGACCGCATCGCTTTTCCGCTGCCGCCTGCCCGTGCGGCGCGCTATCAAAACGTTGCGCGAAACGAGAAATTGCTTCTGGGCATCCGGCCCGAACATCTCACCGAGGCGAAACAGCATGCGGAGCCCGGCATCGAAGCCTTCGACGCAGTGCTTGACGTCACCGAACCGATGGGGATGGAGACGCTGATCTACTTCACGCTCGAAGGCAGCCAGGTCTGCGGCCGGGTCAATCCGAATGCCGGCGCGCGCGACGGCGCCCCGCTTCGATTGGCAGTGGACCTCAACAATATGCACCTGCTAAACGAGGTGACCGGCATCGTCCTTTGACGGCCGTAGTCGAGAAAAGCCAGGGGCTGGGCACTAATGGCGACCAATAAAAAGAAAATTCTCGTCACTGAATCGATGTCGCAGCGCGGACGGGCCCTGTTGAGCCAGCGGGACGACATCGATCTCGTCGAATTCCCCAATATGATCTCCGCTTCCGATTTTGAGGCCATGCTAAAGGCGCAGGCGCCGGTCCATGGCGTCGCGCTCGGCGGCACTCGCTTCGGCGAGCCGGAACTGGAAGCCTCTGGGGATATGAAGGTGGTGACCCGGATCGGCGTCGGTTACGACGCCGTCGACGTTCCGGCGCTCTCCCGCCGCAGCGTCCCGCTGATGGTGGCTGGCACCGCCAATTCGCCGTCGGTTGCCGAACAAGCCCTGTTCATGATGCTGACGCTCGCCAAGCGCGCCACCGAAATGCATTCCTGCGTGCGTGACAACAAATGGGCCGCCCGCCTCGGCATGCTGCCCTATGATCTCTTCGGCAAGACCTTGCTTATTGTCGGCTTCGGACGGATCGGCACGCGCACCGCCAAGCGCTGCCTCGCCATGGAAATGAACGTGCTGGTCTTCGATCCCTACAAGAGTGCCGCCGAGATCAAGGCAGCCGGCTGTGAGCCGGTCGGCGATCTCGATGCGGCGCTGCCGCGGGCCGATTTTGTCAGCATCCACTGCCCGAAGACTTCGGAAACGGTCGGGATGTTCAATGCCGCGCGGATCGCGCGCATGAAGCCGTCGGCCTATCTGATCAACACCGCGCGCGGCGGGATCGTCGTCGAGGCAGCACTTCACGACGCGCTGGTGTCCGGCAAGATCGCAGGCGCCGGCCTCGACGTCTTCGAGCAGGAGCCGCCGCCGGCAGGCCATCAGCTGTTTGCGCTTCCCAATGTCATCATGGCTCCGCATGTGGCGGGCGTCACCCGGGAAGCCGTCGACCGCATGAGCGAGCAGACCGCGCGCAATATCCTGAGCGCACTCGACGGCGAACCGATCCGCCAGAACGTCATCAATCAGGACGTGCTCGGCTGAGGGCTTCCCGGCCTTCGCCCGCTCGTGATTTCACCGGCTTCGTTGCCTCCCAACAATGGGTATCGACATGGCGTTTAGGGAATACGGCGATTACGATGCGATGGGCCTTGCCGAGCTTGTCCGCAAGAAGCAGGTCAGCGCCCGCGAATTGCTGGATGAGGCGGTCGCCCGCACAACCAAGGTCGATCCGCAAATCAACGCGGTCGTCGTCAAGCATTACGACTATGCCGAGCGCCAGATCGAGAAGGGACTGCCCGACGGCCCCTTCGCCGGCGTGCCGTTTCTCCTGAAGGACCTCGAGATCCTCGAAGGGACGCGGACGACGTTCGGTGCGAGCCTGTACAAGGACGTCGTCGCCGATCACACCGGTAGCCTCGCCCAGCGTTTCCTCGATGCGGGACTGGCGATCTTCGGAAAAAGCTCTTCGCCGGAATTCGGCCTGATGCCGACCACCGAGCCGCGCCTGTTCGGTCCTACCCGTAATCCCTGGAATCCCGCGCATTCCTCCGGCGGTTCGTCCGGCGGCGCGGCGGCGGCGGTTGCCGCGCGCATCCTTCCCGTGGCACATGCCAGCGACGGCGGCGGTTCGATCCGGATTCCGGCGTCCGCTTCCGGCGTATTCGGATTGAAACCGACCCGCGCGCGCAATCCCTGCGGTCCGGATCGCGGCGAAGGCTGGGGCGGATTTTCCTGCGGCCATGTCGTGAGCATCACGGTGCGCGACAGCGCGGCGATGCTGGATGCCATCCATGGCCCCGAGGCGTCGAGCCTTTATGTCGCGCCGGCGCCGCGGCGGCCTTACCTCGAGGAAGTCGGGCGTGATCCGGGCCGGCTGCGGATCGCCTTCACCGACAAGTCGCCCTATGGCGAGGCCATCGATCCCGAAATCGCCGCGGCGACGCGCGAGATCGCAACCCTGCTCGCTTCCCTCGGGCACGAGGTCGAGGAACGCGCGCCGCCGCTTGCCGCCGATCCCGCCGTGGTGATGACGACCATCGTGTCCGCCAACACCGCGCTGAACGTGCAGCTTGCGGAGCAGCGTCTCGGCCGGCCGATGACGGACAGCGATTTCGAGCGATTGACGCTGGCAAGCGCGCATAACGGAAAGGGCACGACAGCGGCCGACTACGTGGCCGCGCAGGTCGCCGCGTTCCAGATTTCGCGGGCGCTAGCGACCTTTTTTGAGACCTGCGACGTGCTGTTGTGTCCGACGCTCTGTTCCCCGCCGCTGAAACTCGGCGAGCTCAACCCGATGGCCGAAGACCTGTCACATATCGCGCCGATCCTGCGGCGCTACATGCCGGGCACCTCGATGTTCAACATGTCCGGGCAACCCTCGATGTCGGTGCCGCTGGCGTGGAACAAAGCCGGTCTGCCGCTCGGCATGATGTTCTCGGCGCGCTTCGGCGATGAGGCTACCTTGTTCCGCCTGGCGGCCCAGCTCGAGCGCGAGCGGCCATGGCGACACAAATTGCCGCCTATTTGCGCATAAACCGACAAAACTCAGCCTTATTCGAGCGCGAGGAATGCAGTTCAGCGCGGCTGGGAGATTCGTTTTGCTGCGGACTGTTTCATATCGGAGGCCTGAATTTTGAGCCAAAGCGATCCGACCGATCACGCGCTGGCGACGATCGCCAGTATCCTCGATCACCCGGAAGCCCATCACGCTCCGGAAAAGCCGGCGGCGGAACAGCTTCCGTTCGCTCCCGAGCGCGGCAGTGCGGAGGGTTATCACCGGGTCGGTCCCGGCCCGATGGCGGCGATCCGTTTCAAATGGACGGTGCGCCGCGACGAGGCCGGCGAATATTACGTGGACGAGACCATTGGCGACAGTTCCGCGCCCGTCGTCACCGGGCCGATGTCGGGGGATGCCGCCGTCAAGTTTGTGGACGATCGCGAGAGCGAAGCGCGACACCATTTCGAGGAACTTCGCAGCGAAATGGCAGGCCGCGGCGCAGCCGCCAGCCTCGTCCGCGGGGACAGCGGCAAGATCTAGGGCCAAACCCATGGTTAGCGGCGCGGCGGACGTTGGCTTTGGTGCGCATACGCCACGCGGTTTCGTCAGCGCCATCGCAGTGCGGGAGCGATGTGGGTCAAGATCGCTTCGATCGCATGGACGTTGTAGGCAACGCCCAATTGATTGGGGACAGTCAGCAGGAGCGTGTCGGCCTCGGCGATGGCCTCGTCTTTCCTGAGCTGCTCGATGAGGACATCGGGCTCCGCGGCATAGCTGCGGCCGAAGATCGCCCGGGTCCGCTCATCGATCAATCCGATCTGGTCATCGTCGCCGCCCCCGTTCCCAAAATAGCTGCGATCGCGATCGTCCAGCAGCGCAAAGATGCTGCGGCTGACCGAGATCCGCGGCTCGCGAGCATGGCCCGCCTCCTTCCAGGCGGCACGGTAGGCCCGGATCTGCGCGGCCTGCTGCACGTGAAAGGCTTCGCCCGTTTCGTCGTTCTTGAGTGTCGAACTCTGCAGGTTCATCCCGAGTTTGGCTGCCCAGATCGCCGTGGCGTTCGAGCCAGCGCCCCACCAGATCCGGTCGCGCAGGCCTTCAGAATGCGGTTCCAGGCGCAGCAACCCCGGCGGATTTGGGAACATCGGTCGTGGATTCGGCTGGGCGAAGCCATCGCCGCGCAGCAGATCGTAGAAGATCTCCGCGTGACGCCGCCCCATGTCGGCATCGCTCTCGCCCTCGGGCGGCCGATAACCGAAATATCGCCAGCCATCGATCACCTGCTCGGGCGACCCTCTGCTGATGCCGAGTTGCAAACGCCCGCCGGCAATGAGGTCGGCGGCGCCGGAATCCTCGGCCATGTAGAACGGATTTTCGTAGCGCATGTCGATGACCGCCGTTCCAATCTCGATGCGGCTGGTCTTGGCGCCGACGGCTGCGAGCAGAGGGAAAGGCGAGGCAAGCTGGCGGGCGAAGTGATGGACCCGAAAATAGGCTCCGTCTGCGCCCAGCTCCTCGGCCGCAACGGCCAGCTCGATGGATTGCAGCAGTGTGTCGGCCGCCGAGCGGGTCTGTGATGGCGCCGACGGCGTCCAGTGCCCGAACGAGAGGAAACCAATTTTTTTCATGCGGGCAATCTATTGCCATCCAGGCTTGATGGCGACCGTCGATGTGCCCCATTTCCGGGAAAATCGACCCGTAAACACCTTCATGCTTGCTCTTCGATGCAACGTATTGGCAATGCGATAACCTTAGGGATACCAGGCTCGGTGCCAGTTGCGGCCGCGAGCCTCCCTTCCTCCTGTGCGGGCTGTCGTATATGAAAGATTTGTCACCAGAAACCGCCGGATCGTCGGCGGGAGCGAAGTGGCGGCGAGCATAGCGACGGTTAGTTCCAAAAATCGCGGTCTGACAGTTGATCGGCGCAAGGGCGGACTGGCGTTCAACCGGGGTATGGCATGCTAAATCGATTTACGCCGGGGCGATCCGCCGTGGCGGTGCGGCGCTGGCGGCCTGCCGCCATTGCGACGCTCGTGGCGATGGCCGCGCTGACGGCCAATGCATCGGCGAGACAGGGGCGCCCCGCGTCACCCACCGAGGCGACGGCGCCGCGCGAGGCAGGCGAGCCGATCATGGCGATCGTGTCGATCAAGACACAGCAGGTCACTTTCTACGACGCCGACGGCTGGATCCTGCGCGCGCCGGTGTCGACCGGGATCACCGGACGCGAGACGCCGGCCGGCGTCTTCGCCATCATCGAAAAAGACAAGGATCACCATTCGACCCTCTATGACGACGCCTGGATGCCGAACATGCAGCGCATCACCTGGAACGGCATCGCGCTGCACGGCGGGCCGCTGCCCGGCTATGCGGCTTCGCACGGCTGCGTGCGGATGCCCTACGGTTTTGCGGAGAAACTGTTCGACAAGACCGAGATCGGGATGCGGGTGATCATCTCGCCGAACGACGCGGCTCCGGTCGAATTCTCTCACCCGGCTTTATTCGTGCCCAAAGCGGAGGCCATCGCGGCTGCTCCGGCGCGTGCCGAAACGCTCTCCAGCGAGGCCTCGGAGGCCGCCAGGGCGGCCGACGAGACGAAGAAAGCCGCCGCCGCGGCGGCGCGCGAGACGGCATCGCTCAACGCGTCGCTGCGCAAGCTGCAATCGCTCAAGGGCCGCGCCGACGCCGAACTCGCGTTCGCCGACAGGGCGCTCGCCGCCGCAAGAACGGAACAGGCCGCCGTGCGGGCCGAGGACATGAAGCAGAAGGCCGGCCCCAAGGCCGCAGAACTGGCTAGCCAGCTCGACGCCGCCAAGTCCGACGCGAAGTCGAAGCTCGATGCCGCCGCCGTCGCAAAGGACGCCACCAAGGCGGCCGCGACCAGGAAGGCCGAAACCGCCAGGGCGGCGAACGACGCAAAGCTCGCGCTCGAGCCGGTCTCGGTCTACATCAGCCGCGCGACGCGGAAGCTTTATGTCCGGCGCAACACGCATAAGCCGTGGGCGGACGGCGGCGAAGTGTTCGACTCGACCATCGAGGTTCCGGTCACCATCCGCGATCCGGACAGGCCGATCGGCACGCATATCTTCACGGCGATGGCGCGCAACGATTCGGGGCTGCGTTGGACCGCGGTCACGATCGACAACGGGGACGACGCCAGGGATGCGCTCGACCGCATCAGCATCCCGCAGGACGTGCTCGATCGCATCGCGCCGACCGCATTGCCGCGCTCTTCGATCATCGTCTCGGACGAGCCGCTTAGCAGCGAGACCAACTATCGCACCGAGTTCGTCGCGGTACTGAACAACCAGCCCCAGGGCGGTTTTATCACGCGCCGGCCGACGCCTCCGGTCGATGTCAACGTGGCGAGCGGCAACTCCTGGGGCGAGGGTGGCTTCTTCTTTTTCCAGCGCAATCCGGAACCGCAACCTGCCGCTACGCGTCAACGCGGCGGCGGCCAGTATTATCATCCGACGCAACAGCGCTGGTAGGAGGTGGCAGGCCGCGCGCGGGCCGCATGGTCGCGCGGGGTCATTCGTCCCTGGCGGGCGTTCCCAAAAAATCCTTCTTGGCGAGTTCGACGCCGGAATGGCGCAGGATGTCGTAGGCCGTGGTGACGTGAAAGAAGAACTGCGGCACGCTGAACGTCAGTAGCAGCGATTGGCCGCTGAATTTTCGCGTCGCGCCGTTCTTGAAGGTGAAAACGACTTCCCTGCCCGCGCTGCCATTGATTTGCTCCGGGCGCAATCCGCCCATGAAATCGATCGCGGTTGCGATCCTCCGCTTCAATTCGGCGATATCCGACTCGCTGTGCGGAAAGCTCGGGGGATTGACCCCTGCCAACAGCGCGCAGGCGAGAACCGCGTGCCGGATGGCCTCACCGATCTGGCGCGTGAGGTCATACATGTTCGGATAGAGCCGCGCATGGAGCAGGATCGCCGGATCGATCTTGCGGGCCTCGGCATGCAGCGCTGCTCGATCGAGCAGGTTTGTCAGACTGCCCAGGAACTGGGTGAAAACGCCGACGGAGGATCGGTGTATCGATATCGCCACTATGATTGTCCTCTCCGCGCTGCGTCGTGCCGGAGTTGCCGGATTTCATTTTACTTTTAATCCGGTGACCTTGCGCCGCCGCCATTTTTTGTGCAAACGCTCCCGAAACATTTCCGGACATTTGGGTTCGATCCGGTGATCTATGCCACCCGGATCGAATGACGGTTTGCTGCCGGGCGTCTCAATTTGATTTTGGCGACGCAAGGTCCGTCGGCTGACCGGCGGCGGCAGCCGAATCCGGGCAGCCGGACTTATGGTTATTCTTGAATTTGCTCGCTTCGGGATCAGTGTCCGCAGTTTGGATAATGTCGCAAACGACCCGCTGGGATATGTATGCAGAATCGACCAATCCGCGATTAGCGAGAAATGCAATATACGCCAGCCGCGCATCTTGGTTACGCACCTTGGTCATATCCATTGAACTTAGAGTGCCGGAATTGAATTCATTGCGCATCAGGTCCGCGTCTACAGCCTGATCGATGTATCGATCGGAAATCTCAATGGCCGCGCGCACATGTTCATCTTTCGCGCTACTCCACCATTGATAGACAGAAAATCCGGAACTGAGCATCGAGAGACTTAGCGCCAATGCCGCTATTCCGTTCGACGTCAGAAAGCCAAACCCAAATTCAGGCGATGGCGCCTCCCGGCAAATTGACCGGGCCTGCGGACCCAAATTAGAGTGCCGGTCGCGGACATTGAACCTAAGCCGCTAGACCACGACACATTCCATGAAAGTGATATAGATCACGTTGCTAGGAACTGCCGGAGCATAGGATCGGGACCTTAAGTCCCGGCCTGCCCCAGGAGGTCATCATGAAGAGGCTTTTGGCACTCGCGGCGTTTTTGTTGGCGAGCACGACCGCCCAGGCTCAGTACTCCTTCGACTATGGCGGACGGACCATCCGCATTGATCCCGACCGCGGCACCGTTTCGATCCCCGGCGTTTACGACAATAGCGGGCGTCGAAGCCGCCGCTCGCACGGCGATCAGGACAGTCAGCGCAAGCAGCCGCCGGCGCAGGCCAAGGTCGATCCGCAGGCGGCACCCACCGAGCCCGCCCAGGCCGAGCCGGCGCCCACCAATGCCGCGCCAGAGCCTTCGACCGCCGCCGCAACCGCCGCTCCCGTCGATACCGCAGCCCCGCTTCCGCCGGCGGCAACCCCGCCCGTGGCCGGTGCGCCCGCGCCGCAGGTCCAGCAGGAGGTCATCGCCCCCGCTGCCCGGCCGGCGGCGCCGCCCGAAATCGTCGCCACCACCGCGCCTCCCCCCAAACCGCCGGCGTCCGCGGTTCAGGCGGCCAATTCGCCGCTCGGTCTGTGGCTGACCGAGGAAAAGGAAGGCAAGGTCAGGATCGAGCAATGCGGCGCGAATCTCTGCGGCTATTCGGTCGACACCAAGTCGAACCAGAACGGCGAGCAGGTCCTGATCAACATGAAGCCCGGCAAGGATTCCAAATGGAGCGGCCGGATCCTCGATCCCAATACCGGCAGCACCTATGATTCAACGATTGCGTTGAAAGGCACCGACACCCTGCGCGTTCAGGGCTGTGCGTTCGGCGGCATGTTCTGCGGCGGCCAGACATGGAGCCGGGTGAACTAGCTCGGCGCGCGACAAACACTGCATCTACGCAAAGGCCCCGTCTCCGGCGGGGCCTTTTGCTATGGCAGGATCGGCGGCCGGCCCGGTCACATCGAGCCGCTGCTTCGGGCGGTTCGGTCTCAAGCGTCGGCGTGACTCTCGTCACATTCTTCGGTGGGGGGCCATGTGATCCTGTGCGCGTCCAACCAACAGGGGGTCGCCATGGGACGTCTTCGCAAAACAATCATCGCCGTGCGTTTGCTGTCGCTGATGGCCATGCCAGTCACGACGCCGGCTGCGGCCGCGACTTTCGACGGCGAGTGGAATGTGCAGATCGCCTCGACCAGTAGCGCGTGCGGCGGCGGCGCCAACGTCTCGATCGGCATCAATGACGGCCAGGTTGCGTCCACCAATACGATGGTGACGGCCTCGGGCCGCGTCGCCGAGGCCGGCAGCATCAGCGTGACCCTGATCAGCGGCCTCAAGCGAGCCACCGGCTCGGGTCACCTCACCGCCAGTTCGGGATCCGGCACCTGGCGCGGTGCGCTCTGCTCGGGCACCTGGACCGCGCAGCGGATTTAACCGGAGGAATCGGGTGGGCAAAGAAGCGTGCCCACCATCCCAGATAACAATCCGACCAGTGGTGGCACAGCGCGAAAGCGCCTTTGCCCATCCTGCGCGATCGACCTTCTATCCGACCGCCGTCGCGTATTCAGCGTCGGTGACATATTCCATCCAGTTCACGGCCGCGCCGTCCAGCGATTCCTGGGTCGCGATGTGGGCCATGCCGGTCGTAGGTGCTGCGCCGTGCCAGTGCTTTTCGCCCGGCGGAATCCAGACGACGTCGCCGGGTTTGATTTCGCGGACCGGCCCACCCTTGGCCTGAACCCGGCCGACGCCTGAGATGACGTAGAGCGTCTGCCCCAGCGGATGGGTGTGCCAGGCGGTTCGCGCGCCCGGCTCGAACGACACCCGGTTCGCAACGACCTTCGCCGGTGCCGGCGCCGCGATGATCGGATCCTGCCAAACCGTGCCGGTGAAATATTCCTTCGGCGCCCGGCGGGTCGCACGTGAGCCGGCGAGATGGATATCCATGCTGTGTTTCCTCGTTGTTGACTCGAGTCTATTTCTTCGACGCGGCGTAGCGTGCCTTGGTCTCGGCATTCATGGGATAGAGGCCGGGCAGGATCGCGCCGCCATTCACCTGATCGACGATCCAGGCCTCCATCCGCTCCTGCTCGGCGCCCTCGGCCAGGATGAGATCGAGGAACGCCTGCGGGATCACCACCGCGCCGTCCTGGTCGGCCACGATGACGTCATTTGGAAAGATGGCAACGCCGCCGCAGCCGATCGGTTCGCCCCAGCCGACGAAGGTCAGGCCCGCGACCGAGGGCGGCGCCGCATAGCCGTCGCACCACACCGGCAGGCCCGTGCCGAGCACGCCCTCGAGATCGCGCACGACGCCGTCGGTAACGAGTGCCGTCACCCCGCGCTTGACCATGCGCGCGCACAGGATATCGCCGAAGATGCCGGCATCGGTCACCCCCATGGCGTCGACCACAGCGATGCAACCTTCCGGCATGGCCTCGATCGCGGTCCGGGTCGAGATCGGCGACGACCAGGATTCCGGCGTCGCCAGATCCTCCCGCGACGGCACGAACCGCAGCGTGAAGGCCGATCCTACCAGCCGCTTCTGTCCCGGCCTCAAGGGCCGTGCGCCCCGCATCCAGACGTTCCGCAGGCCTTTCTTGAGCAGGACGGTGGTGATGGTGGCGGTGGTGACGTGGGACAGGATCTTGATTGCGTCAGGGGTCAAGGACATCGAAAACAGAACTCCGCTGGGGGATTTGGCCGGGCGGGCGCATCTTGCGGGGCGAGCGGGGCGCGTCAAGGGCAGTGCAGCGAACACGGCGTGACAAGCACGACATATTGAGCGAAAAACCAGGGTCTGACGAGTTTTGAGCCCATGGCCGTGACACTGTCCCCGCCCCGAATTCTGCCGAGTGGCGATAGCGCCATCACGGTGGAATTCAGCCGCCATATCGACGATGCCGCCAACCAGCGGGTGCTTGCGCTCGATCGCGGGCTCGCGAACGCGCCGGTTGCCGGCGTGACCGAGACGGTGCCGACCTATCGGTCGCTCTTGGTGCATTACGATCCCGTGGTGATCGATTTCGACAGCCTCGGCGAAAAGCTGCTGGCGCGCGCGACACTCCCGGTCCCGCCCACGGCCAAAATGCGACGCTGGCGCATTCCCGTGAGCTATGGCGGCGAGCACGGCATCGATCTCGAGGATGTCGCGAGGACGCTGAAAACCACGCCCGACGATGTCGTCGCCCGCCACGTCGCCGGCGACTATCGCGTCGCCATGATCGGCTTCACCCCGGGCTGGTCCTATCTCAGCGGGTTGGAAAAATCCCTGCATATGCCGCGGCGGCAGAATCCGCGGCTATTGACGCCGGCCGGCACGGTGTCCGTCGGCGGCGTGCAGGCCGGTATCCAGTGCCTTGCCGGCCCGAGCGGCTGGCATTTGCTGGGGAGAACAGCCGTCCGCACCTATCAGTTACACCGCGATCCCATCTTTTTGCTGGAACCCGGTGATCGCATTACGTTTTCGGCCGTTGATGCCGGGACTTTTGCCGAGCAGGACCGTGCCGCGGAAAGCGGCGAAATCGTCGCCGAGCTGATCGCCTCATGACAAAACTCGTCGTTTCAGCCATTGGTCCGGCGAGTTCGGTGCAGGATGGCGGCCGCCCCGGCGCGCAGCGCTATGGCCTGACGCCGAGCGGCGCGATGGACCGGCTGGCGCTGGCGGCCGCGAACGCTCTCGTAGGAAATCCAGCGTCCGCTGCGGCGATCGAAATTGGGCCGTTCGGCGCGGTCTTCATCGCGCGCGAAGCTTCGATCCGCGTCGCGCTGTCGGGAGCGTCGCGCAACGCCGACATCGCAGGAGAAGCCGTTACGTTCGATCGCTCCGTGACGCTTGCCGATGGCGAGACCCTGACGCTTGGTTTTGCGCGCGGCGGCGCGTTCAGCTATCTCGCGATCGAAGGCGGCATCGCCGGAGAGCCTGACTTCGGCAGCCTGGCGGTGAACGCGCGCGCCGGCCTCGGCAGTCCCTATCCGCGCCCGCTGCAGGCGGGCGACGAATTACAGACGCAAGCCGCAAGCGGCGCGGTGGAGCGGCGGATCGAGCTTCCGCCGGTTACGGACAGCCCGATCCGCGTGGTGATGGGTCCGCAGGACGACGAATTCGACGATGCCGCCAAGGCGCTGTTTCTGGACAGCGAATGGAGGGTTTCGGCGACCAGCGATCGCATGGGGTACCGGCTCGAAGGCCCCGTGATCCGGGATTTGCACGGCCACAACATCGTCTCCGACGGCACCGTCAATGGCAGCATCCAGGTCCCCGGCAATGGCGCGCCGATCGTGTTGATGCCGGACCGCGGCACCAGCGGCGGCTATCCCAAGATCGCCACCGTGATCTCAGCCGATGTCGGGCGGTTTGCGCAAATTCCGGCCGGACGCGGCTTTCGCTTCAAGGCCGTCGGCATGGTGGAAGCGCAAGGCGCGGCGCGCGACTTCGCAAAGCTGTTGCGATCCCTGCCCGACCGGCTTCGCTCGATCGAGCATTTTGAACTCAACATCGAGGCGCTCGGAAATGCTAACGTCGCCGGCAGCGCCGTCAGCGCGATGGACGCACGCACCTGGCAGGCGCCGGCCGAAGACAAAACCGGTTGAAAACATGATTCACGGAAGAGACGAATATCCACTCGCTTAAAGGGGACAGACATGACGACCATCGATCTCAATTGCGATCTCGGCGAAAGCTTTGGCCCCTGGGAAATGGGCCATGACGCCGCCATGATCGAGCTCGCGACGTCCGTCAACGTCGCTTGCGGTTTCCATGCCGGCGACGCCGACATCATGCGGCAGACCGTCGAACTGGCAAAGGCGCGCGGCGTCAGCGTCGGTGCCCATCCCGGCTATCGCGATCTGCATGGGTTCGGCCGCCGACCCGTTCCCGGCATGAAGGCCTCCGAGATCGAGAACCTCGTGGCCTACCAGATCGGCGCGCTGCAGGCGATCGCGACCGCCGCCGGCCACAAGGTGACCCATGTGAAGGCGCATGGCGCGCTGTCGAATGTCGCCTGTGAGGACGACATGACCGCCAAGGCCATCGCGTCCGCCATCAAGGCGGTCGATCGCAATCTGGTGTTCGTGGTGCTGGCCAATTCGAAGCTGGTGCGGGCCGGAGAGGCCGCGAACCTGCCGATGGTGCACGAGATCTTCGCCGACCGCGCCTATGAAGACGACGGTTCGCTGGTGTCGCGCCGCAAGCCCGGCGCGGTGCTGCACGACGCCAAGGAGATTGCCGACCGCGTGGTGCGGATGGTGCAGGACGGCGCGGTCGTGTCAGTCACCGGCAAGGTGATCAAGATGCGCACCGATACCGTCTGCATTCACGGTGACAATCCGGAGGCTGTCGAGATCGCGCGCGGCGTACGCCAAGCCTTGAAGACGGCAGGGATCGACGTCGCGCCATTCAAGGTGAACTGACGTTCGGATAGTTGAAACGTGACCCAACACGATGTTCTCATCGTCGGAACACGATGCGCTGGGGCGCCGCTTGCAATGTTGCTTGCGCGCAAAGGCTACAAGGTTCTCGGGGTAGATCGTGCGCAGTTTCCAAGCGACACCATTTCAACCCACTTCATGTGGCCGAGAACGACAGCAGCCCTCGCGAAATGGGGGCTATTGAATAGACTGGCGTCGACCGGATGTCCGCCGATCAATCAGGTCACGGTAGATTACGGCGCGATAGCCTTGCACGGCAGACCGAGCGCGGTTGACGGCACGGCCGTGATGTATTCTCCACGACGAACAGTTCTCGACAATCTGCTGATGGGTGCCGCGCGAGAAGCCGGCGCGGAGATGCGAGAAGCGACCACCTTTCGGGATCTTGTTTGGGACCAAGATCGCGTCGTCGGAGTACGTCTGCAAGATGCCGATGGGCGCTCGATCGAAGAACGCGCCACTATTGTGGTCGGCGCGGACGGCATGTGGTCTCCGGTCGCGCGCGCGGCTGGCGCCGCAATTGACGTTGAGCACCAATCCCTCACCTGTGGATATTATGCTTACTGGTCCGGTGTGGTGACCGAGGGCGTCGAGTTCTACGTTCGTCGCGGTCGGGACATCCTGGTATTTCCCACGCATGACGGGTTGACCTGTATTTGGGTGGGGCGCTCACTCGAGGGTTGGAATGAATACCGGAAGAATGTCGAGAGCGCCTACCACGAGATCATCCGGCTGGCTCCATCGCTCGCCGAACGCCTCGGGTCATCCCGGCAGGTCTCTCCGTTCAAAGGCACGTCCAAGCTCATGAATTTCTACCGCCAGAGCTTCGGAAAGGGTTGGGCCCTTGTGGGCGATGCGACATATCATCGCGATCCTCTCCCCGGAATGGGCATTGGCGACGCATTTCTGGGAGCCCAGCTACTTGCAGCGGCTCTCGCTGATGGTCTGTCGGGCGATGCAATGCGGCTCGATGCGTCGTTGGCGGCCTACCAGTCGGCGTTTCGCGATAGAACCATGCCGATATTCGAATACACCTTGAAAGCTGCGAGCCTCAAAGATCCGATGTCCACCGTTCCGCTCTATGAGAGCATCGCTCGATCCCGCGAAGAAACGTCGCGCTTCATGGACGTACTCGCAGGAAATATACCGTTCAAAGATTTCTTCAATCCTGCAAACATCGCACGTTTGCTTGCGTGACGTGAAATCGGTCGGCGGGGATGGCCGCCTGCCGATTTGAAGAAAGTCAAGGCTCTCTTCCGCGAATTGCACTCATGACAACCGGTTCGAAATGGCGTCTCAGAACGGATGCAGCGAGAGCGTTCCGAACAACACGGCCACGATAACGGCGAATGCGCCGTAGAGCGCCGCCGCGTGCAATCCGGTCCCGGTTCGCCGCGATAAAGAGCGCGCACAGAGATGCAAGCGGGCTTCCGCCGATAATTCGCGCATGGTCGATCTCCAACGCCTCATCGCGCGTATACGAATACGCTTCGAGGCGGGATTCAAGACGATCGGCGAAATAGCGATATGAAGGCTTCGTGAGAGTTGAAGCGGAGTCAAAAATTCTCCGGAACCGATTTTCACAAGAATTTTATTCGGCAGGATTTGATGCAGTTGGAACCGGTTTCGTGCGTTGTCAGTACACGTCCTGCTGGAACCGACCCTTCTTCTTGAGTTCACCGACGAAAGCCACCGCCTCCTCGGTGGAGCGCGCGCCGAACTGGGCGACGATATCGACCAGCGTGCGCTCGACGTCCTTCGCCATCCGCTTGGCGTCGCCGCAGATGTAGATGGTGGCGCCTTCGGCCAGCCAGCTCCACAACTCGCGGCCGACCTCGCGCATGCGATCCTGCACATAGAATTTCTTGTCGCCGTCACGCGACCAGGCCAGCGAGAGTCGGGTCAGGAGACCCTGCGTCTTCATCGCCTTCAACTCGTCGGCGTAGAAGAAATCGCAGTCGCTGCGCTGGTGGCCGAAGAACAGCCAGTTCTTGCCCGGCGCGCCGGCCGCCTTGCGGTCGAGCAGGAAGGCGCGGAACGGGGCGATGCCGGTGCCCGGCCCGATCATGATGATCGGCACCTTCGGGTCCCGCGGCAGTGCGAAGCCGTGGGCCTTCTGCACATAGACCATTACGTCGTCGTTAGGCTGGATGCGCTCGGCGAGAAAGGTCGAGGCCAGCCCCAGCCGTTTGCGCTTGCCGACGACGTAGCGCACGCAGTCGACCGTCAGCGACAGCTTTCCAGGCGTTGCGTTGTGCGAGGAGCAAATCGAATAGAGCCGCGGCTGTAGCGGCTCGAGCGCCTCGACGAAGGCTTCCGGATGCAGGCGGGTGCCGGAGAATTTCTGCAGCGCCGCCATCACGTCGAGCGTGGCGGCGTCGCCGTCGGGATCCTCGCCCCGCCCGAGCGCGCGCGCCTTCTCGCGCTGCGCGCCGCCGGTGACGAAGGAAATCAATTCGAAAAGCGTGTCCGGCGCGGGCGACAACGATACCTCGTCGGTCAAAACCTCGCGCAGCGTCTTGCCCCGCACCTCGGTGGTATGGGATGCGCCGAGCAGCGCGATGATCTGATCGACCTGGCCGAGATCGTTGCGGGCGAAAATGCCGAAGGAATCGCCGACGACGTAATCGAGGCCGCAACCCCTGAGATCGAAATCGATGTGCCAGGTTTCCTTTTCCGAACCGGGCTTGTTCAACAGGTGGCGCGACACGAAGGTTGCCGGCACAGGATTGTCGCGCGAGCGGCCGGCTTCGGTCGCGATCGGAGGCGCGGCAAGGACCGGCGCCAGCGCCGGACTGGTCATGGCGACCGGCGCCTTCTCCAGTTCCTCGTGCAGCGTCTTCAGCATGCGCGCGGTTTCCTTGCCGCCGGGGACGCAGAGATTGAGGCGGGCTTCCGCCTTGCCGGCGATCGCTTCGGAATAATCGTGGCAGCTATAGCCGCACTGCCCGCAATCCTGCTGCGCCATTGCCGCCATCATCCGCCGCCGCAGCGGGCGGCCATCCGCGAGTTTCATGCGGTTCGATATCGGCATGGTCTGGTCGTGCCAGGGCGCGTCGCCGTCGTCGACATCTCCGCTGGCGCTTTGCAGCACAACGGCGCCCTGCTCCACCGACAGCGGCGCAGGACTTTCGGACAGCATTCCGGCGAAAAAACCGTTCAGCCAGGAGCGCTGCGCTTCCGAGAACGGCGCGCTGGTCAGGATGATCTCGATCCGGGGTGGTGGCGTCATCTGGTTCATGCTGAGGCCTCGGCACCCGTGAGTTTGCGCAAGGTCTCGCCGTCATGGCGGCGCGCGAAGGTCAGAAAGGTCTCTGCCGGCGTGGCGCGATGCCTGAGATAGGCCTTCAACAGCCTTTCCACGGTCTTCGGCGTGTCGTCCGCCCTGAGATCGTGAAACACTTCCCGCCCGAGATCGGCGTTGGGGCCGAAGCCGCCGCCGGCGAACAAATGATAGCCTTCCACGGTGTCCTCGCTCTCGCCGACCGGCACCTTGGCGGCGAGCAGGCCGATGTCGCTGATGTAATGTTGCGCGCAGGAATGATGGCAGCCGGTCAGATGGATGTTCAGGGGAGTGTCGATCTCGACCCTGCTTTCGCACCAGTCGCCGATCTCCGTGGCATGGCGCTTGGTGTCGGAGGCCGCGAACTTGCAGCCGGTATTTCCGGTGCAGGCGACCAGGCCGGCGCGAATGCTCGATGTGTTGACCGCAAGACCGAGCTTCTCGATCGCCGCGGTCGCCAGCGCAATGTCGTCGTCAGCGACGCCCGAAATCAGCAGGTTCTGCCAGACCGTAAGGCGAAGCTCGCCGTCACCGATATCCTGCGCGATTTTCGCGAGCCCTCGCATTTGCTCCGACGTCAGCTTGCCGACGGGAAGGGCGACCCCGATCCAGTTCAGCCCCTGCTGTTTCTGCCTGTGCACACCGATATGCGCCATGCGGTCGAAAGCCGGCCGCGATGCGATGGCATCCAGCGGCACGCGTGTGAAGGCATGACCGAGCTTTTCCTCGACCCGGGCGAGGAATTTCTCCATGCCGATGCCGTCGATAACGTATTTCAGACGCGCCTTCAGGCGGTTGGTGCGGTCGCCGAGTTCGATGAACACACGAACGATAGCGTCGGCCACTTCCGTCGTCTCGTCAGGTCTGACGACGATGCCAGTCTCTTTGGCAAAATCCCTGTGCCCGGTGATGCCGCCGATGCCCAGGCGAAACCAGACACCGGGTTCGATATCAAAACCGTCCCTCACCTCGACCGCCGCAAAGGCAATGTCGTTGGTGTCCTCGAGTACCGCGATCTGGCCTGCGCCATCGAAGGCGGCGTTGAATTTGCGCGGCAATCCCGTCAGCGATCGGTCGTTGAGGATGTGAAAATGCCATTCGCGCGCATAGGCCCTGGTATCGATCAGTTCCTGCGGATCGATACCTGCGGTTGGCGTGCCCGTGACGTTGCGGATATTGTCGGCGCCCGAGCCGCGGGTGCATAGCCCGAGGTCCTGGATGCCCTCGATCAGCGTGACGCTGTGTTTGGGCTGGATTTCCCTGATCTGGAGATTGGCGCGGGTCGTGATGTGCGAATAGCCGCCCCCGTAGCATTCGGCGAGATCGGCTATTCCCAGAAATTGCCAGTGCTTGAGAATGCCGTTGGGAATCCGCAAACGGCACATGAAGGAATCCTGTGCCGGCGCCACATGAAACAGACCAAAATAGCGCCAGCGGAAATTGTCCGGCGGCGGCGGCGCGGCGTTGTTGGCGGCCTGCTCCCTGAGACGTTCATAGGCGTCAAAGGGATGCTGCTCGCGCTTGAACTTTTCCGGATCGGACAGTTTCTTGCCGTCGCGAAGAAACCTGTCCTGGGCCTTGAAGCCGGCCGCGTCTGGGCCCGCCGGTTCGGCGACGGTCTTCTCGAGCACGCCGCCGGCGACCGCAATGCCGCGGCCGACGCGCCCGACCTGGAGACCCGACATGAAGCCTTCCAGGTAACGTTTCTGTTCGTCGCTGAAATCGGTGGCTGTTGTTGTCTCGAGTTTCATGACGCGCGAGGCCGTCCTTATTCTGCGGGAACTTGCGCTGCGATCGCCGCGACCGAGGGCGGGCTCGACGGCTTGAACGTCGTGTAGAGCGCTAACCCCGTGAATACGAAGCCGCCGACGAGATTGCCGAGCGTCACGGGGATCTGGTTCCACACCCACCAGTCGTAGACGCTGATCTTGGCGCCGAGCAGCATGCCGGTCGGGATGATGAACATGT
>Ga0075522_10000630_pt1 | contig 25802 bp, 26 predicted proteins | sample NGEPerA_FD_74796 | JGI IMG/M metagenome (GOLD analysis project Ga0075522, IMG submission 74796) | Arctic peat soil microbial communities from the Barrow Environmental Observatory site, Barrow, Alaska, USA - NGEE PermafrostL2-A | ecosystem: Environmental > Terrestrial > Soil > Wetlands > Peat ...
ACGGCGGCCCGGACCCGGTGGAGGACTGAGGGATGGCCCGCATCGCCTTCGCCGTGCGTCCGAACCGGCCGGAGGCCGACGCCCTGGCCGACCGGGCCGAGGCCTGGCTCACCGCACGGGGCCACGAGTCCATCCGCTCAGTGATGACCGACCGCACCGTCGACCTCGACGGTGCCGACCTCCTGGTCAGCCTGGGCGGTGACGGGACACTGCTGCGCTCGGTGAACAGTGCCCTGGCAACGTCGGTGCCTGTCCTCGGAGTGAACCTCGGCCTCCTCGGCTACCTCACCGAGGTGGAGCCGGCGGGACTCGAGGACGCCCTCGACCGGTTCCTCCAGGGGCGCTACGAGGTGGAGGAGCGGATGACTCTGGCTGTCACGGTGACGGGTGCAGACGGCGCCGTGCTCGTCGAGCAGTGCGCCCTCAACGAGGCCTCGGTGGAAAAGACGGTCCCGGGCCACACCGTGCGGATCGCCGCGTCCATCGACGGCACGCCGTTCGTGACCTATGCGGCCGACGGGCTGCTGTTGTCCACGCCGACCGGCTCGACGGCCTACAACCTGTCGGCACGGGGGCCGCTGCTCTCCCCCCGGCTGCGGGCACTCGTCCTCACCCCGGTCTCGCCCCACATGCTGTTCGATCGGCCCCTGGTGCTCGATCCCGACCAGCGCATCCGACTCGAGGTGCTGGGCCCGCGTCCAGCGGTGCTGGTGATCGATGGACTGACCGTGGCCACCCTCGAGCCGGGTGTCACCGTCGACTGCCGGGAGGGCGACCGGCCGGCCCGCCTGGTGACCTTCGGATCGAGGGCCTTCCACGCCATCCTGCGGGCGAAGTTCCACCTGGCCGACCGGTAGGGGTCACGATGGGTCGCATGCTGGTCGAACTGCACGTGCGCGACCTCGGGGTGATCGACGACGTGACGGTCAGGCTCGGACCCGGCATGACCGCCCTGACGGGCGAGACAGGAGCCGGCAAGACACTCCTGGTCGGGGCCCTCAGCCTGCTGCTCGGCGGGCGGGGCGACCCGGCGATGGTCCGGTCCGGGGCTGACGAGGCCCTCGTGGAGGGGCGGTTCAGCGACATCGACGGGGGAGATGAGATCACCCTGGCTCGGATCGTGGTCCGTGAAGGTCGGTCCAAAGCCTGGGTCGACGGCCGGATGGCGCCGGTCGGGGCGCTGGCCGAGGCGGCCGCCGGCCTGATCGAACTCCACGGACAACACCAGCATCGGGCGTTGGTCCTGCCCGAGGCTCAGCGCCGGGCCCTCGACGCGTTCGGGTCGATCGACACCGCCCCCCTCATGGCCGCCCGCGCTCGCCTGGCCCGACTGTTGCGGGAAGCGGAGGGCCTCGGAGGCGACGCCGTCCAACGGGCCCGGGACGCCGAGATCCTGGGATTCCAAATTGATGAGGTCGATGCGGCAGCCATCACCGAAGCCGACGAGGAGGAGCAGCTCGAGGTCGAGGAGGAACGTCTGGCCGAGGCGTCGGCCCACCGGGCCGCGGCGGCTGCGGCGTTGGGCGCGTTGACCGGGGGCGACGGGGGTCAAGGGGAGGCCAGCGCCGTCGACCGCCTGGCCGAGGCGTCGGGCGCGCTCTCGGGCCCTGCGGCGCTCGAGAGCTTCGATCAGCGGGTGCGCGGGGTGATGGCCGACGTAGCCGACCTGGCCGTCGACCTGCGCTCCGTGGTGGAGACCTGGGAGGACGATCCCACCCGGCTCGAGGCGGTCCGGGCCAGGCGCCAGCTCTTCCACGAGCTCAAACGCAAGTACGGCGCCACCCTGGACGAGGTGCTGGCCTTCGCCGACTCCGGTCGGGAGCGGCTCGCCGAGCTGGACGCCCAGGCGAACCGGGCTGCGGCCCTCGACGGTGAGGTCTCCCGGGCCCGTGCCGACGTGGCGGGAGAGGAGGCGGTCGTCGCCCGGGCACGGCGGGCGACGGCCCCATTGCTGGCCTCCGAGATCGAGACCACCCTCCACGGACTGGCCATGCCCTCGGCCCGGTTCGCCATCGCCGTGGGCGGGAACGGCAGCGGCGACGACGTGACCTTCGAGTTGGCCGCCAATCCCGGAGAGCCGGCCCAATCGCTGGCCAAAGCGGCCTCGGGGGGTGAGCTGTCCCGCACCATGCTGGCCGTCCGGCTGGCCCTCACCGATGCGCCCGGTGTGCTGGTCTTCGACGAGGTGGACGCCGGGGTCGGGGGCCGGGCCGCCACCTCGGTGGGCACCGCGTTGGCCGGACTGGGTCACTACGCCCAGGTCCTCGTGGTCACCCACCTGGCCCAGGTGGCGGCCCAGGCCGATCACCAGATCGAGGTGCGCAAGATCGAGTCCGGCGGCCGCACCCGGTCCGAGGTCACCGTGCTCGACCCGGACGGTCGGGTCATCGAGATCAGCCGGATGCTGTCCGGCAGCCCCGACAGCGAGGCCGCCCACCGCCACGCCCGCGAGCTGCTCGGTCCCCGGGCCCGGTGACCCCGGTGCCGACGGCCCATCGGGCCCGGAACGGCTGGGGTCCGCACCCCGACCTCGCGCCTTCCGGTAACCTCGGCGGGTGCCCGATGTGAATGGCCCCGACGTGAGCGAGCGACAGACCAAGTACATCTTCTTCACCGGCGGGGTGTCCTCGTCGCTCGGCAAAGGGCTCACCGCATCCTCCCTCGGAAGACTGCTCAAGTGCCGTGGCCTGAAGGTCACCATGTGCAAGCTCGACCCGTACATCAACGTGGACCCGGGCACCATGAACCCCTTCGAGCACGGTGAGGTCTTCGTCACCGAGGACGGGGGGGAGACCGACCTCGACCTCGGCCACTACGAGCGGTTCATCGACGAGAACCTGCACAAGGGCTCCAATGCCACCACCGGGCGGATCTACTCGTCGGTGATCGCCAAGGAGCGCCGGGGGGACTACCTGGGTAAGACCGTCCAGGTGATCCCGCACATCACCGACGAGATCAAGAACCACATCCACAAGCTCGGCCAGACCAGGGTGGACGTAGTGATCGTGGAGATCGGCGGCACCGTCGGCGACATCGAGATCCTCCCGTTCATCGAGGCCATCCGGCAGTTCCGGCGTGACGTCGGCCGGGCCAACGTGGCCTACGTGCACCTCACCCTGGTGCCGTACCTGCGGCCGTCGGGGGAGCAGAAGACCAAGCCGACCCAGCACTCGGTCACCGACCTGCGTAGCCAGGGCATCCAGCCCGACGTCATCGTCTGCCGCTCGGACCGGATGATCTCCGAGGACCTGAAGCGCAAGATCTCGCTGCTGTGCGACGTCCCCATGCAGGCCGTGGTCTCGTGCATCGACGCGGACAACATCTACCAGATCCCCCTCGTGCTGCACGAGGAGGGCCTCGACAGCTACCTGCTCGACGTCCTGGAGATCGACGTGGCCGACCACCCCATCGACCTCACCCGGTGGGAACGCCTGGTGGAGCAGGTTGCCGCGGCTGTGCGCCCGGTCCGGATCGGCATCATCGGCAAGTACGTCGACCTGCCCGACGCGTACCTGTCCGTGGTCGAGTCGCTGCGCCACGCCGGCTTCCACCACGGGGCCAAGGTCGAGATCGAGTGGGTCCAGGCCGCCACCGTGCCCGACCTGCTGGAGCGGGACGGCCTGCGGGGCTTCGACGGTCTGGTGGTGCCCGGCGGCTTCGGCGAGCGTGGCGTCGAAGGCAAGATCGCCGCCGCCCGGTACGCCCGTGAGAACGACCTCCCGCTCCTCGGTCTGTGCCTCGGCCTGCAGGTCATGATCATCGAGGTGGCCCGATCACTGGCCGGGCTGGAGGGAGCCAACTCGCGCGAGTTCGAGGCCACCACCCGCCACCCGGTGATCGACCTGATGGACGATCAGGTCGACGTGTCCGACAAGGGCGGGACCATGCGCCTCGGCTCGTACGATGCCCGGCTCCTGCCCGACTCGCAGGTGGCCCGGGCCTATGGCGACGTGGTCGTGTCCGAGCGGCACCGCCACCGCTACGAAGTGAACCCCCGCTACCGCGAGCGCCTCGAAGAAGCCGGGCTGGTTTGCTCGGGTGTCTCGCCCGACGGTCGCCTCGTCGAGTTCATCGAGTTGCCGGGTCACCCGTACTGGGTGGGCACCCAGGCCCATCCCGAGTTCAAGAGCCGCCCCGATCAGCCCCACCCGTTGTTCCAGGGGCTGGTCGGCGCCGCCCTGGCCCGGGCGGAGGGTCGGGACCCCCATCTGATCGACATCGGTGCCGTCGGCTGAGGCCGGGGACGCGCCCGGCACCGAACTCCCCGTCTTCACGCCCACCGGTGAGGAGACGGTCCACCGCGGCTGGTTCATCCGGGTGCAGCGCGCCACGTTCCTCGACCCCGACGGCGTGCCCTTCGAGCGGGACATCGTGCGCCACCCCGGTGCGGTGGCCGTCGTGGCCGTGACCGATGCCCGGACCGTGGTGCTGTGCCGCCAGTACCGGCCGGCCGTGGACCGGTGGCTGCTCGAGATCCCGGCGGGCACATGCGACGTCGACGGTGAGCCCTTCGAGGAGACGGCGAGGCGCGAGCTGGCCGAGGAGGTCGGCTTGGCCGCTGACCGGTTGGACCTCCTAACCCGGACGGCCATCACCCCGGGCTTCTGCGACGAGTACACCAACATCTACCTGGCCAGCGGGTTGCGCGCGGTGCCGTCGGACCGCCAGGGGGCCGAGGAGCGGTTCATGCAGGTGGTGGAGGTACCCCTGGACCGGTTCGACGCCATGGTGGACGACGGGTTGATTGTCGACGCTTCCACCATCCTCGGCGTCGGCCTGGCCGTGCGCCGGCTGGCCGCCACGGGCTGAGCCCGGTGCCCGAGGCCCTGACGCCAGACGCCGAGGAGTACCTCTCCTGGTTGGCCGTCGAGAAGGGTCGGTCGCGCAACACGCTCACCGCCTACCGGCGCGACCTCGCTACCTACGAGGCGTGGGCCGCCGAGCACGGGATCGACGAGCGCACCGCCACCCCCGAGGACCTCGAGCGGCACCTGGCCGACCTGCGGGAACTGGGGCGCAATCCGGCCTCCCTGGCCCGGGCCACGACCGCCCTGCGGGGCCTTTACCGGTTCTGGGTGGGGGAGGGGACCATCCCCGTCGACCCGACGGCCGACGTGCGGTCGCCCAAGCTGCCCCGCCGACTGCCCAAGGCCCTGGAAGAGTCCCAGGTCATCGGCCTGCTCGAGTCGGTTGACGGGGTCGAGCCGGTCGACCTGCGGGACCGTGCTCTGCTCGAGGTGCTGTACGGCACGGGGGCCCGAATCAGCGAGGTGGTGGGGCTGTCGTTGCTGGACCTCACGGGGGACGATGGGATGCTTCGGGTGTTCGGGAAGGGGGCCAAGGAGCGGCTGGTTCCCCTCGGCGCCCACGCCCGATCGGCCCTCGACCGATGGCTCGGCCCGTCGGGGCGCCCCTGGATGGCCCCGGATCGTTTCGCCCGCCGGTCCGACGCCGAAGCCGTGTTCCTCAATGTCCGCGGCGCCCGCCTGTCGCGCCAGGGGGCCTGGGCCGCCGTGCAGGGCCGGGCCGCGCGGGTCGGGCTCGCAGACGTGGTCAGCCCCCACGTGCTGCGGCATTCATGCGCCAGCCACATGCTGGCCCATGGGGCTGACATCCGTGTGGTCCAGGAGGTGCTCGGCCACGTGTCGATCGCCACCACGCAGCTGTACACCCGCCTGAGCCAGGACCACTTGCGAGCGTCGTACCTGCGGGCCCACCCGCGGGCCGGGGGTGTCGGGGGCGGGTAACATTGCCAGGATGCCCAGCGAGACCCCCACGGACGCACCCGCCACCGACTACCGGACCCTTCTGGAGATCGAGCAGGCGAACCTGCTGTCGGAGCTGTCGGAGCTCGGGTTCGACGACGGCAAGACCGGGCTCGAGTACGACGCCAACTTCGCCGACACCAGCCAGGTCACGGCCGAGCGGGGCGAGGCCGAAGCCCTGGCCGGCAAGCTCAAGGACACCCTCGAGGAGGTCCACGCGGCCATCGTCCGGCTCGACGACGGCACCTATGGCCGGTGCGAGGTTGACGGCGAGGCCATCAGTCCGGCCAGGCTTGAGGCCATGCCGGCCACCCGGTTCTGCATCGATCACGCCAACCGGTCCTGACCAGGGGCGACGGATGACCCCCTGGGGCCCGCAGGGGTCTGGCGCGGGCCGACGGAAGATCCAGATCAGCCGGCAGACGGCGATCATCACGGCGGTGGCCGCCGTCCTGATCATCCTGATCATCAGCTCCCACCGGATCAGCAGTAGTCAGGTCATCTACTTCTGCGTCCTGATCCCGTCGATCATCCTCCACGAGATCAGCCACGGGGCGGTGGCCCTGGCCTTCGGAGACTCGACGGCCAAACGGGCCGGTCGGCTCAACCTCAACCCCATCCGGCACGTCGATCCGGTGGGCACCCTGCTGGTCCCCGCCATCCTGACGCTGTCCGGCGTCGGTGCGTACGGATGGGCCAAGCCGGTGCCGGTCGACCCCCGAAACTTGCGCAGTCCTCGCAACCACGTCGTGCTGGTCTCGCTGGTCGGTCCGCTCACCAATTTCGTGCTGGCCGCCCTCATGGGGGTGTGTTTCGTGGCCGTTGGCGGGCGTTCCATCCTCCTCCAGGGCTACTTCGTGGCCGCGCCATCGCTGATCCAACAGATCTTCATCTACGCCGGCCTGGCCAATATCGTGCTGGGACTGTTCAACCTGATTCCGTGCCCACCCCTGGACGGGGCCGCAATCCTGGAGCGTCTCCTGCCGGCCAGATACCTCCCCGGATACTGGAATCTCCAACCGTTCCTGATGTTCCTCCCTCTGATCCTCATCCTGCTGTTCCACAACGCCTGGTCGTCGCTGATCAATGATGTGTTCAGCTGGTGGTTGCGCATCCTGGGATCGTGACCTGCGGGCATCCGGAACCGAGTCCGTGCCCCATCCGGCCTGCCGGGATGCCGATGCGGGGTCGGGGTAGCGTCTGCTGCACCGTCGGGCGAGTGGTCCGATGAGCGTGGCGGCAGTCACCCAGAGGAGCGGGAGGGGAGTGGACACCAGCGCAACCCCGACCCGCGTCGCTTGGAACGTGGGCCCGATTCAGCTGTGGATCGCCCTCGGTGTCCTCGGCTCGGTCGGGATGGTGCTGTCGGGCAGCGGGATCGGCTCCATCCCCCAACCGGTGGCCGACCGCTGGTGGTTCACCGTTCCCGTGGGCACCGGGCTCGGAGCCCACCTGGCCTTCTACGGGTCGGTCCTTGTCCTATTGGCCGGGTGGGTCGGCGTCGGCGCCCACGCCTTCCAGGGGCGCCTGTCCGTCCGCACCGCCTGGGTGATCCTGGTGCTCTGGGGCCTGCCGTTGTTCCTCGGTGCCCCGCTGTTCAGCCGCGACCTCTACAGCTACGTGGCCCAGGGCCAGCTGGCCCGCCACGGTCTCAACCCCTACGTGGTGGCCCCCTCGGCGCTCGGACCGGGCAACCTGTTGTCGTCGATCGCCTCGGTGTGGCGGAACACCGCCTCTCCCTACGGTCCGCTGTTCGTGTCGGTGAGCCATCTCGGCGCCTCGGTGTCGGGGACGTCCCTCGTCTCCCAGATCCTGGTGTTCCGCGCCCTCGAGCTGGTCGGGGTGGTCCTGTTGATGTGCTCGCTGCCGGTGCTGGCCCGCCGACTCGGCGACGACCCCGGACTCGCCCTGTGGCTGGCCGTCCTCAGCCCGCTCGCCCTGTTCAGCTTCGTCTCCTCGGGACACAACGACGCGCTCATGATCGGCCTGCTGATCGCCGGCATCACCCTCGGCACCGGCGGCCGCCTGCGATGGGGTGTGGCCCTGTGCGCCCTGGCCGCCACCATCAAGCTCCCGGCGGCGGCGGGCATCGTGTTCCTGGTGGCCGACGCCTGCAGCCGTCTCGACCGGTCGCAGCGGTGGCGGACCGTTGCCGAGTCGGCGGCCATCTCGGTGCTGGTGGTGGTCGGCGTGACCGTGGGAGCCGGACTCGGATGGACGTGGCTCGGCCCGACGGCCCTGCACGTGCCCACCGAGCTCCGAGTGCTGATCACCCCCCTCGTGTCGGTCGGCACCTTCGTCTACGGCGTCCTGCACGCGGTGGGCCTCCCGGTGACGCGCAGTGCCACGGTCACGGTCGTCCAGGGCATCGGTGCGGTGGCCGACGTGAGCGGCATCCTGTGGATGGTCTTTCACACCAAGGGCCGCGATGCCGTCCGCCTGTGCGGACTGGCCCTCATCCTGTTCGTGGTCCTCAGCCCGACGCTGTGGCCCTGGTACCTGATGTGGGGGGTGGCCGTGCTGGCCGCCACCTCGGCCCAGCGCTCGCGGGCGCTGGCCGCCCTGGCCGGACTGGGGATGCTGCTGGTGGGGGCCGGCGGCACGCCGATGCTCAATGGAGGTGCCTACTGGGTGACCGGGCCACTCCTGCTCATCGCTCTGGGCTGGTTCCTGTGGACCGGACGGGCGGCCACGACGCTGCAGGAGCCCTCCTATGCCGCCTGAACCGCCGCCCCTCGATGAGCTGACGCTCGACGACGTGACCCCGGGAACCGCGCCGACGGCCGACCAGAGTGGGGTCCCGGTCGGGGCTCCACTCGTCGAGCGGGACGCCAAGCCGGACGTCGAACAGGCCGTCGAACAGGGCGATGATCGGACGCGGCCCGGTCCGGGATCAGCGGCCACGACGGATGGCGGAGCGACCCACCCGGCCCGATGGATCCCGACCACCGCCCTCGTGGCCTACCTGGTGTGCCGGATCGCCACCGTGATCGCCGTCGCCGTGGCCGACGTGACGACCCACAACTCGGTGGTCTTCGACCTCACCCGGTGGGACGGGGTCTGGTTCCTGCGCGCCGTGCACTCCGGCTATCCGAGTCACCTGCCGATGGCCCACGGGCACGTGGTCGCCAACCCGGTCGCCTTCTTCCCGCTGTTCCCCCTCCTCGTGCGGGTTGGCGCGGCCACCGGGCTCGACGCCGGCGCCGTGGCCCTCGTCCTCAGCGGGGTGACGGGGCTCACCGCGGTGTGGGCCGTCGGTCTGCTGGCCCGGCGCCTGGCCGGCGACTCGGCCGGCGCACGGGCAGCCCTGCTGTTCGCCGTGTTCCCGGGGACGTTCGCCTTCAGCTTCGCCTACTCCGAGGGCATCGTCGTCACCTGTGTGGCCTTCGGACTGCTGGCCCTGCTCGACCGTCGGTGGTGGCTAGCCGGCCTGCTCGGGGCGGTGGCCTCGGCCGCCTCACCGGTGGCGCTGGCCTTCGTGGTGAGCTGCGCCTGGGCGGCCGGCTCGGCCATCCGGAGGGACCGCCGGTACGGGGCGCTGGTGGCACCGTTGCTGGCTCCCCTCGGCGCGGTGGCCTACATGGTCTACCTGTGGCGCCATACCGGCGAGCCCTTGGCGTGGCGGCTCACCGAACGGGGTGGTTGGCACAGCTACCCGTCGCTGACCTATCCCTTCCGGATCGTCTGGACGTTCGTGTCCAACCCGCTGGCCCCCACACTGACCGGGCAGATCCTCATCGCCGGGACGGTGGCCGCGGTCATCGGCGTCGTCCTGATGGTTCGGGAGCACCAGCCCACCCCGGTGTTCCTCTTCGGGCTCTGTGCCGCCGGATCGGCCGCCATCTCGTTGCCGGTGGGGCTCCGCCCCCGGTTCCTGATGCTGGCCTTCCCCATGGTGATGGCCGCCGGCACCCGCTACTCGGGGCGTACCCACCGCGTCCTGGTGGCCGCCTCGGTTGTCCTGTTGGCGTTGATGACCATTCTCGAGGCCGGGTCGAACGCGGTGTTCCCGTGATCCTCGACGAGCCGCTGGCCCCACCTCCCGGCGAGCCGGAGGACACCGACGGCGACGTCGCGGGCTCGATGACCGGACTCGACCGACCAGGGACCCGGGCGGAACTGGTCCTCGTGCAGCGGTGCGCGTGGACCCTGGTCTGGGTGGCCGTGCTCGGCGCCGCCCTCCAGTACTGGGGCTCGTGGTCGGCCGGGTGGTGGGCGGCGGTCCTGGCCCCGCTGCTCGTGCTCCTGGCCCTGGTCGGTGCGGTGCTGGTGTGGACCGTGGCTCGTCCGTTGTCGCCGGCCATGCAGCGCTTCGGCCTGGTCGCCGGCCTGGTGACCGCGGCGGTGACCGAAGGGACCTTGATCCACCTCCGGAACTTCTACGTGACCGACTCGGCGGCCTTCAATCAGGTGGCGACCCGGCTGTTCGTCGACGGGAGGAACCCGTACACGTCGTCGATGGCCGGAGCCGCCCGGTTCCTCCACCCGGTCGCCCAACTGTGGACCTACCAGGTCGACGGTGCCCACACGCTGAAGATCTCCTACCCGGCCGGCTCCTTCCTGGTCCAGGCCCCGGTCGCGGCCCTCGGCCTCCACCACATGGTGACCGACTGGGTCGACCTGGCCGCCTGGCTGGTGACCGCCGTGCTGGTCTTCGCCATGGTCCCCTCCGTGCTCCGGTGGCTCGCCCCATTGCTCCTCCTGTCGGGGATCTTCCTCGGTCCGTTCGCCAACGGTGGCACCGACGCCTTGTTCCTCCCCTTCTTGGTGATCGCCGTATGGCGGTGGGACCGCTTCCCCGAACGGGCCGCGGCGTGGCTGCCGTCCTGGGCGGGCCCGGTCAGCCTGGGTATCGCCTGTTCGATCAAGCAGACCCCGTGGTTCTGCGTCCCGTTTCTCATGGTGGGGGTGGCCTGCCAGGCCCGGCGGGCGGGCCGGCGACCGGTGGTACTGGCTCTGCGCTACGGGGCGGTGACCCTGGCCGCCTTCTTGGTGGTGAACGCCCCGTTCATCGTCTGGTCCCCGACGGCCTGGGTGCGCGGCATCTTCCTGCCCATAGTCGACCCGCTGGTGGCCGACGGGCAGGGGGTGGTGACCTTCGCCCTGCACGGCCTGACCGGGGGCGTGGTGCTGCCGTGGCTGTCGGCCGGAGCCGGCCTGGCTCTCGTGGCCATGCTGGTCGCCTTCGCCCTGTGGGAAGCCCGGCTGAAGCGGGCCTGGCTATTCCTCGTGCCCTTCGTCCTGTTCGTGCCCGACCGCAGCCTGACCAACTACCTGCTCGACTTCGTACCGGCCGCCCTGGTGGCGGCCCTGAGTGTGACCGCGGTCGGCTCCCTCGGCGCCGGGGAGGACGTCGGGGCGGTCGTGGACCCGATCGTCCGGAAGTGGCGACGGGGCCTGGCCGTCGCCATCCCCGCCGTCGGATCGGCGGCGTTGGTGGCCGTCGCCTTCACCTCGGCACCGCTCGGCATCACCGTTGACGGGGTGTCGGTGGCCGGGGTGGCGACCGACGACGGAGGCCTCAACTTCCGCCGGGTGGAGGTCACCGTGCAGAACCACTCGGACGCGCCGCTGTCCCCCCACTTCATCATCACCTCGGGTGGTGGTCACCTGGGCCCGTTCTGGCGGGCCACTGCCCTGCGGGGCACCGACCCCGTGGGAGCCGGGGCCTCCACGGTCTTCGTGCTCCGACCCACCACCTTTCTCTGGACGCCGCCCCACGGGCAGTGGTGGCTGGTGGCGGCGTACACGTCGTCGCCCAACGCCCTGTCTACGTCGGCGCCGCAGTACTGGCGGCTGGGGAAGCCGGGGCCCTGACCCGGCCCCCGGTGGTGCAGGGCCGCCGGAAGGTCAACAAGACGGCCACGCCGACCAGGAACGCCGCCAGCAGGACGAAGAACGAGTTGGCGGCCAGCAGCGTCCACCCGTGCTCGTGGAGCTCCCGGTTGGCGCCCGACGGAACGTGCTGCAGCGGCGCCCACCACAGCACCACGGCCCCGACGGCCGCCCACACCGGACCGCCGGCCGGGCGGTCGCCGGCACAGGCCAACCACAGCAGGATCGGTACGGCCCACACGAGGTGGTGCTCCCACGTGATGGGGGAGACCACCATGCCGGTCGTGGCACATACCAGGATGCCGAGGAAGGGCGACGAATCCCTCCACGCCCACCGGGCCAGGGCGATGCCGGCCACCAGCACCACGACGCCGAGCACGTCGACCACGGGGGTCGACACGTCCCGGTGGGCCAGGCGATCAAGCGTTCCTTGGATGCTCTGGTTGAGGATGTACGAGGGATTCCCCACGCGGGATGCGTCGGTGGCGTACTTGGTCCAGTAGGCCCACGAGGAGGCCGGGTCGAGGGCGGAGGCCAGGAGGGAACAGGCGACGAACGTGGCGAGTGCCGTCCAGGCCGCCCGGGTCTGGCGGGTCACGAACAGGTACGGGATGAAGATCAGGGGCACCAGCTTCACGGCCGCGGCCACGCCGACGAGCACGCCGGTAGGGAGGGTGTGCCCGCGCACCTCGAGGGTGCAGGTGAGGTCGGCCAGGATGAGCAGGCACAGCACCAGGTTGATCTGGCCGAAATAGAGGGTCAGCCTGACCGGATCGAGCTGGGCGGCCGGCCCGAGCAGCACCACCGACCACAGCAGCAGTCGGGTCCGGTCCAGGGCTGGGCGGACGGCGCGCAGCGACAGGGCGATGATGCCGTAGAGGCTGGCCGCGTTGACGGCTGCCCACACCAGCTGTCCGGCTTGGCGGGGGAGGACGGCGAGCGGACCGAAGGCCAGGGCCGCCAGGGGTGGGTAGGTGAAGGGCAGGTACGGGGGGTAGGGCAGGCCCACGTGGTAGAGCTGCCCGTCGACCAGGTGGTGGGCGCCCAGCACGTAGACGGCGAAGTCGAGTTGCGTCCGGTCCCAGGTGTCGTACCAGATCCATCCGAGCAGCCACCCGACGGACAGCACGCCGAGCGTGGCCATCACCACGAACCACCGGGTCGATGGACGCCCGTCTGCGTCCCGGTCGCTCGACGGGAGGGTCACGGGGTCCAGAGCGGTCCGCCCATGGCCATCATCCCGAGAGCGGCCATGAGGAGCGCGGACAGGCCCAGCACCGCGTGGAACCACAATGGCGGCAGCTTGGCCCCGACGACGCCCAGCAACGGGAAGCCACGCAGTACGAGGCGCGGCGTCACCCCGATCACGGGCGAGATGGCACCGACGGCGAGCACGGCGACGACGTAGCCGATCCAGGTGGCCGGTGGTCTGGCCCGGAAGAAGATCACCAGGAGGCCCACGGCCACCACGGCGGAAACTGCTTTGACGGCAAAGTCGGGATCGGCGAACCAATGGGCGAACAGGTGGGAGAACGAGCCCGGGATCCCGTCGAAGAATCTCCCGCTCTGCCATCCGGCCCGCTGGGCGTTGAAGTAGGCGAACGGCGTCCCGGCGTGGGCCCACAGGTAGCAGAAGAACGACGCGATCCCGAGGGGGGCGAGGGCCGGGGCCCAGAGCGCCCGCCACTCGCGCTTGGCCCGGATGGCCAGGACGGCCGCCACCAGGCAGGGGACGATCGCCGCGGAGCCGACCGGGTCCGCGGCGGTGGCCACGGCGGCGCACAGCCCGGCCACCACCCACCGTTCCCGACGGAGGGCCAGCAGAGCGCAGGCCACCATCAAGATGGTGGCGGCCTCGGTATAGACGAGGCTGAGCACCAAGGCGCCGGGGGAGAAGAAGACGAGGGCCGTCCCCCGATCGGCACCCGTTGCCCCGAAGACGTCCCGGAGCATCCACCACACGGCCACCACCGCCGCCAGGCCGAGCACGAAGGTGGTGATGAGGCCCGACACCGGGATGCCGAAGCGGGTCACCTCGTGGGTGGCCCGGGTCAGGAGCGGGATCAGCGGGAAGAAGCCGAGGTTGGACTGGGCCGGATCGCCTGAACCCGGAGGGATGTGGGTGACGTAGCCACCCTGGGCGATCGACAGGTACCAGGTGCTGTCCCAGGCGGTCAGGCTCTTCGACAGCGACTGATGGGTGTTCGAGGAAGTGGCGAAGGCCACCAGCAGCATGCCCGCTCGGGACGCCAGGTAGAGCAGGACCGGGCGCAGTGACCAGGTGAGGAACCAGCGGACCCGCGAGCCCTCCGGCCCGTCCTCGTCCGCCGTGGCGCCGCCCGTCGCCCGGTCGGCCACCGGATCGGTGGCGTCGGTCACCACCGCATCGGTGGGCGCCGCGGTGGTCATGCCGGGCCGAGCAGGCCGATCGCTTCCGCCGCCCGCCCGTAGGTGGCGGAGGCGATCTCGGTGGCCTTGGCCGCGCCCCGGGCCAGCAGGGCGGGCACGGCTCCCGGGTCGGCGGCCAGCTCGGCTCGACGGGCCTGCAGCGGGCGGAGCAATTCGACGAGGGCCTCGGCGGTGTCGGCTTTCAGGTCGCCATAGCGTTCGTAGCCGGCGGCGACCTCGTCCGGCTTGCGTCCGGTGGAGACGGCCAGCAGTTCGAGCAGGTTGGAGACTCCGGGCTTCTGGTCCGGGTCGTAGCGCACCTCGCCGTCGGTGTCGGTCACGGCCTTCTTCACCTTGCGGGTGATCTCGGCCGGGTCGTCGAGGACGAGCACGGTGCCGAGTGGTGAGTTGACCGACTTGGACATCTTGCGCGTCGGGTACTGGAGGTCCATAACACGGGCGCCGGCCGTCGGGATGGCCGCCTCCGGCACCACCAGGGTGTCGCCGAAGCGGTGGTTGAAGCGGATGGCGAGGGTCCGGGCAAGCTCGAGGTGCTGGCGCTGATCGTCGCCCACTGGCACCCGCTCGGCGTCGTAGAGGACGATGTCGGCAGCCATCAGCACGGGATAGGTGAACAGCCCCACCCGCGTCGAGCTCTTGCCGTCGCCCTTGTCCTTGAACTGGGTCATCCGCTCGAGTTCGCCCATGGCGGCCGTGCATTCGAGCAACCAGGCCATCTGGGCATGCTGGACGACGTGACTCTGGACGAACAGGGTGCAGCGGTCGGGGTCGAGGCCGGCGGCCAGCAGGTCGAGCGCCGTGTCATGGGTCCGTTGCCGCAGTTCGGCCGGGTCGATGTCCAAGGTCAGGGCGTGGAGGTCGACCACGCAGTAGTAGGCGTCATGGTTCCCCTGGTCGGTGACCCAGTTCCGGATGGCACCCAGGTAGTTGCCCAGGTGGAGGTCGCCGCTGGGCTGGATGCCGGAGAGGACGCGTGCCATGAGTGGGCAATCGTAGGCCCTGGTCGGGGGCACCAGGTATCTCCCGGTGCCCCGGTGGCCGGGTGGCCATCGGAGGAGTCTCCTGGCGCAAGATCTCCGGGAAGGGATCGCGGCGGTATCCGATCTGCTGCCACCCGACGTCCTCTGTTATCTGATCTGATAACAGGACAACGCGTATTCCGGATCGGGGCACCGCAACGCTCCCGCCGGCGGCGGCGGCGGCGACGACGACGCCCGGCCGCTCCTCCGGGCCCCGGCGGGATGCACGAGGGTATCTGGCGCACCCGGTAACGTCGGTGGCCGTGAGCGCAACCGTCCATACTCCCGCCTACGACGGGCCGGTCGACGTCCTCCTCCAGCTGGTCAACAGCCACCAGGTCGACATCTTCGACATCCCGTTGGCCGAGGTGGTCGACGCCTTCGTGGCCGAGGTGGCCTCGTGGTCCGAGGTGGACCTGGAGGTCCTGTCGGAGTTCCTGGTGGTGGCGGCCGTCCTCATCGAGCTCAAGTCCCGACGCCTGCTGCCCGGCAGCGGCGACGTCGAGCCGGACGAGGAGTTGGTCGGCTGGGAGGAGCGGGACCTCCTGCTCGCCCGTCTGCTCGAGTGCCAGGCGTATTCGGCGGCCGCCGACGGCTTCGCCCTGCTCATCGAGCAGGCCGCCCGTTCGGTGCCGCGCACGGCCGGGCTCGATCCCGACCTGGTGGTCCACGCACCCGACCTGTTGGAGGGGGTCACCCCGGACCAGGTGGCCGCGGCCTTCATGCGGGCCACCGCCGAGCGCCCCGCACCGGTGGTCGACCTCTACCACGTGACCGTCGATGCGGTCACCGTGTCCGACGCCGTGGCCGAGCTGGCCCTGCGCCTGCCGCGATCGGGCCCGTCCACGTTCCGCCAGTTGACCGGGCACCTGACCTCCCGCATCGAGATCATCGTCCGCTTCCTCGCCCTGCTCGAGCTGTGCAAGCAGGGTCGGGTCTCCCTAGACCAGGGCCACACTTTCGGCGACCTGGCCGTCGAATGGGTGGCCGATGCCCCCGACACCGTGTCCGTGGGATTCGGCCGCACCGACGAGTACGAAGGCTGAGCCATGCCACTGTCCCTTGAAGCCCGGGCCGTCGAGGCCGTTCTCATCGTCGCCGTGGAGCCGGTCCCGCCAGGTCTCCTGGCCGAGCTCCTCGAAGTGCCGGTCGACCGGATCGACCCGATTATCGACGAGCTGATCGAATCGTGCCGCGAAGGGGATCGAGGGTTCGAGGTGGTCCGGATCGCCGGGGGCCTGCGCATCCAGACCCATCCGGACCTCGCCCCCTACGTCGAGCGGTTCGCCAATGTCGGCGTGTCGTCGCGCCTGTCGGCGGCCGCCCTCGAGACCCTGGCCATCGTCGCCTACAAGCAGCCGGTCAGCCGGGCCCAGGTGGCCGCGCTGCGTGGCGTGAACGTGGACGGTGTGGTCCGCCTCCTCGAGCACCGCGGCTACATCACCCCGGTCGGACGGGCGAGCGGTCCCGGCCAGGCCGTGCTGTACGCAACGACCGATGCCTTCCTCGAGCGTCTCGGGCTCGACCGGCTCGAGCAGCTGCCTCCCGTCGAAGACCTGTTGCCGGGGCCGGAGGCCCTGGCCGAACTCGAGGAGCAGATGCGCCCGGTCTCGGATGTCTGACAACGGGCAGCACAACGACGCCGAATTCGAGATCGAGGTGGACCGAGTGGGTGGAGCGGACTTTGGGGAGGTGGTGCCCGATGCCACGCTCCACACGGGCGAGCGCCTCCAGAAGGTGCTGGCCCGGACCGGGGTTGGTTCGCGGCGGGTGTGCGAGGACCTCATCGTCGATGGACGGGTGACCGTCAACGGCGAGGTGCCGGTGCTCGGCCGCCGGGTGGACACCGCGGTCGACGTCATCGAGCTGGACGGCGTGCCGCTCCCAGTTCGCCCCGGTCTCGTGCACTACCTGGTCAACAAACCCCCCGGTGTGGTCTCGACGGCCGAGGACACTCACGGGCGGCCGACGGTGGTGGCCCTGGTGCCGCCCGAGCCCCGCGTGTTTCCGGTGGGCCGGCTGGACATGGACTCCGAGGGGCTGATCATCGTGACCAACGACGGTGAGCTCACCCACCGCCTCACCCACCCCTCGTTCGGCGTGGCGAAGGAGTATCTGGTCCACGTGGAAGGCGAGCCCTCCGCCGGCGACGTCCGGCGCCTCCGCGAGGGAGTCGAGCTCGAGGACGGCATGACCGCTCCGGCCCGGGTGGCCGTGGTGTCCCCGACCCTCCTGCGGATGGTCATCCACGAAGGCCGCAACCGTCAGATCCGACGGATGTGCGAGTCCGTGGGCCACCCCGTCGTCCGACTGGTGCGGACCCGCATCGGCCCGCTGGCCGACCCGTCCCTCACGCCCGGCTCCTACCGGCCGCTCACGTTCGACGAGGTGCGGGGGCTGGCCGCCGCCGCCGTGCCTGCGGACGACATCGCCGAAGCGGACCGCCACCCGCTCCCCGACGGCCCTCCGGCGGACGCCGTCCCGCCCCCTGGGTAACATGCCAGCCTGATGCCAGCCACCCTGCGAGCGATCCGCGGCGCCACCACCGTCGATGAGGACACCCCCGCGGCCATCTCCGACCGGGTGGTGACCCTGCTCACGCGGATCATGGAGCGCAACGAGCTGGTGGAGGACGACATCGTGTCGATCCTCTTCACCGCCACCGAGGACATCGTGTCGATCTTCCCGGCGACGGCGGCGCGCACCATGGGCCTCGGTGCCGTCCCGCTCATCTGCGCCCGTGAGCTGGCCATCGTGGGGTCGGTCCCGCGCTGCATCCGGGTCATGCTCCACGTCACCACCGAGCGCCCGAGGGACGAGATCCACCACGTCTACCTCGAGGGTGCCCAAGGGCTCCGTGACGACCTCCCCGGCTGAGGAGGGCGCCACCCGGACGGGCGGCCCCGGACGGGCCATGGTCATCGGCACCGGGCTCATCGGTGGGTCGGTGGGCTTGGCGTTGCGGGCACGAGGGTGGCACGTGAGCGGTACCGATGCCTCGCCGGGCGTGGCGGCGCGAGCCGTGGAGTTGGGGGCACTCGACATCGAGGGCGAGGACCGGTCGGCCGATCTGGTGGTGGTGGCGACCCCAGTCCACGTGGCGGCCGGGGTGATCACCGACGTGCTGTCGTCCCCCGGATGGAACCCGGCGGCGGTGGTCACCGACGTGGGCAGTGTCAAGGGTCCCCTGGTGGCCGCGGTGGACCGCCCGCGCTTCGTCGGCGGCCACCCCATGGCCGGCAGCGAGCAGGTCGGGATCGACGGAGCCTCGGCCGAGTTGTTCGTGGGTGCCACCTGGGTGCTCACCCCGACTTCGTCGACCGACCCGGCCGCCTACGCGCAGCTCCGCTCCGTACTGGCCGAATTCGGCGCCAACGTCGTGGCGCTCGACCCGGTCGAGCACGACCGGGTGGTCGCCGTCGTGTCCCACGTGCCGCACCTGACGGCGGCCACGTTGATGGCCCTGGCCGCCGACCTCGGCGAGGAGCACGGGGCGCTCCTGCAGCTGGCCGCCGGCGGGTTCCGTGACATGACCCGCATCGCCGCCGGCCAGCCCACCATCTGGCCCGGGATCTGCGACGACAACGCCGAGGCCATCGTGGCCACCCTCGATCTGCTCATCGACGCGCTCGGGGCCATGCGCCGACGCGTTGCCGACCGGGACGGGGCGTCGCTGCTCGCCGTGCTCGAGCGGGCCGCCACCGCCCGACGGGCGCTCAGCGACCGGGTGGCCCGTCCCGACGAGCTGGTGGAGGTGCGGATACCCGTCCTCGACCGACTCGGCACCCTCGCCGAGGTCGCCGTGCTGGCCACGGAGCTGGGCATCAACATCTTCGATGTCGAGATCGCCCACTCGGTCGAGGGTGACCGGGGCGTGCTGGTCGTCGTCATCGATGCCGCGCTCGCCCCCACCTTCACCGAGGCCCTGGCGTCCCGGGGCTACCGGTCGAGCACCTCCCCGGTGGGGACGGTGCGATGACGGGGGCTCCACCGGAGGTGATGGAGGTCGGCGGTGGACGGCCACTAATCGGCGCCATCGACGTGCCCGGCGACAAGTCCATCTCCCATCGGGCCCTGCTGCTCTCGGCCCTGGCCGATGGAGCATCGACCATCACCGGCCTGTCGACCGGCGACGACGTCACCCGGACCCGGCACGCCATCGTGGCGCTGGGCGCCGACGTGATCGACGAGGGTGGACGGGTCATCGTCCACGGCGGCCGGTCCCGGCTGTCCGCCCCCTCGACCACCATCGATCTCGGCAACTCGGGCACCGGGATGCGCCTGCTGGCCGGGGTGGTGGCGTCCCTCCCCGGAACCACCCGCCTGACTGGAGACGACTCGTTGCGCACCCGTCCCATGGACCGGGTGGCCGACCCGTTGGCCCGGATGGGGGCCACCGTGGTGGGGGAGGGGACCCGGTGCCGCCCGCCCCTGGCGGTCACCGGCGGGTCGCTGCGCGGGATCGACTACACCCCGCCCATGGCCAGCGCCCAGGTCAAGGGTGCCGTGCTCCTGGCCGGCCTCGACGCAGAAGGGGAGACCGTGGTGCGCGAGCCGGTGGCCACCCGGGCCCATACCGAGGACATGCTGGCCGAGGCCGGGGCGGACGTGACCGTGGAGCCCTGGGGCGAGGGACGGGTGGTGCGCCTGCGGCGCAGCTCGTTGGGTGCCCGGGTGTGGGAGGTGCCGGGCGACCCGTCGCAGGCCGCATTCTGGGTGGTGGCCGGGGCCGTGGTCCCGGGCAGCCGCATCACGGTGGAGCGGGTGCACCTCGGCGTCGAGCGCATCGGGTTCCTGCACGTGCTCATCCGGATGGGGGCCGATGTGACGGTGCACGACATCGGCGGGGACGTGGGGTCGATCACCGCGTGCTCCTCGCCGCTGATCGGCACCACGGTGGAATCGAGCGAGATCCCGTCCCTGGACGAGGTGCCGATCCTGGCCGTAGCGGCCCTGGTGGCCGACGGCCCGACCCGGTTCCGCGACGTGGGGGAGCTGCGGGTCAAGGAGTCCGACCGACTCGAGGGCACGGCTCGGCTGGTGCGGGCTTTCGGGGGCGTGGCCACGGTCGAGGGCGACGACCTGGTGGTCGAAGGGGGCACGACCCCGGTGCCGGCCCGGGTCGACGCCGACGGCGACCATCGCATGGCCATGGCCGCCGCGGTGGCCGCGGCCGTCGTTCCCTCCGCCACGACGTCCGTCATCCGAGGATGGCAGGCGGTGGACACCAGCTATCCCGGGTTCGCCGACACGTTGGCGCGCCTAGCCGGAGGGACGCGGTGAACGGGTCGGTTGTCGTGGCCATCGACGGTCCGGCGGGCTCGGGGAAGTCGACCCTCTCCCGGGCCCTGGCCACCCGCCTGGGCCTCGAGCGGCTGGACACCGGCGCCATGTACCGCTCCGTGGCCTGGGCCGTCCTCCAGCGGGGGGTCGACACCGAGGACCGCGACGCGGTGGCCGGACTGGCCGGGGACCTGGCCATCGAGGTGGGTGACCGGGTGGTGGCCGACGGCACCGACATCACCGAGGCCATCCGGGGCCCCGAGGTCAGTGCCGCCGTCTCGGCCGTGGCGGCCAATCCGGCCGTCCGGACCGTCATGGTCGAGCGCCAACGCCAGTGGGTCGCCACCCACGGGGGCGGGGTGGTCGAAGGGCGCGACATCGGGTCGGTCGTCCTGCCCGACGCCGACCTCAAGCTGTTTCTCACCGCCTCCCCCGAAGTGCGGGCCGCCCGCCGGGCCGAGGAGGGGGCCGAGGCCGTCGCCCGACGGGACAGACTGGACAGCACCCGGGCGGCGTCGCCGCTTGAGATACCCGATGGGGCGCGGGTCATCGACACCGGCGCCATGAGCGTCGACCAGATCGTGGAAGAGGTGGTGGCATGGCTGTGAGTCCCGAGGGGACGTCGACCGAGACGACCGGGGGCGGTGCGGGTGTGGGCGACACCGGGGAGGACCCGCTCGACCTCGACATCGCCATCGACACACGCTTCACCCCGCTGTACCGGGTGCTGCGGGTGCTGGTCCACCTGATCAACCGGACCGTCTTCCGCACCACGGTGACGCCCGAGGGACGGGTGCCGGTCGAGGGGCCGGTGATCATCGCTCCCGTGCACCGGTCGTTCATCGACTTCTTCGTGGCCTCCGAGGTGACGAAACGCAAACTGCACTACATGGCCAAGGACTCGCTGTGGAAGAGCGGGCTGCTGGCCCGGATCCTCCCGTCGGTCGGCGCCTTTCCCGTCCACCGGGAGTCGGCCGACCGCGAGGCCCTCCGCCGGGCCCAGGCGGTGCTCGACGCCGGGGAGGTGCTGATCCTCTTCCCCGAGGGGGAGCGCCGCACCGGCCCGGTCATCGAGGAGCTCCACGAGGGGGTGGCCTTCCTGGCCGCCCGGACCGGGGCCACGGTCGTGCCCGTGGGGATCGGCGGCTCGGCCTCGGTCATGCCGAAGGGCACCAAGATCCCCCGCCCCCGCCACATCCACATGGAAGTGGGGGAAGCCATCGCTCCGCCCGAGCGCTCGGGGAGCGGACGGGTGCCCCGCAGCCGGATCCACCTGCTTACCGAGCAGCTGACCACGTCCCTCCAGGCGCTGTACGACCGGTCCGTCGAGGTCACCGGCCGCTACTGAGCCCGCCGGTGGCCACCCGGGTACGGGTCGGCCCGACGCCGGACCCACCCCGGGCGGTACGGTGGCTCATGCGACTGACACCGCGCTACGAGGGGCCGCCGGCCCTGGTGTTCGACCCGGCGGGTGACCCGTCGGTTCCCTTGTTACGCCAGCGCCGACGCCTGGCCGCCACCATGGCGACGTTCGACGCCGATCAGTGGGCGGCGCCGTCGCGCTGTACCGGGTGGGCCAACCGGGACGTGATCAGTCATCTGGTCACCACCAACTCCTTCTGGGCCGCATCGATCACCGCCGGTCGAGTCGGCGAGCCGACTCGGTTCCTGCCGGGGTTCGACCCCGTGGTGACCCCGGCCCAGCTGGTCGAGGCCACGCCGTTCATCGGAACCACTGAGCTGCTGGCCAAGTTCGTGGCCACCAACGACGCCATCGAGGAGGCGTTGGACGGGGTGGACGCGGACGGATGGGAGGTGATGGCCGAGGCACCGGCCGGACACCTGGCGCTGTCGGCTGTGGCCTCCCACGCGCTGTGGGACGCCTGGGTGCACGAGCGCGACATCTGCCTGCCGCTCGGCCTGCCGGTCCCCGAGGAGGCGGACGAGATCACCACCAGCCTCCGCTTCGTGGCCGGACTGGGTCCCGCGTTCCTGGCCATCTCCGGGTCGACCCGGATCGGAGCGTTCGGGGTGCGGGCCACCGACCTCGACCGCACGCTGGTCGTCGACGTGGGCCCGACGGTCGTCGTGCGCGATGGTGCGGCCACGCTGGGGCTTCCCACCGTGGCCGGGGGTGCCGTCGCCCTCACCGAGGCGTTCAGCCTCCGGGCCGATCCACCCGTCCTGTCCGAGGGGGACCGCTGGATGGTCGATGCCCTCGGCGTGATGTTCGACCAAGGGGCGTGAGCGCACCCCGGTCTCGCAAATCAGCTCCGGATGGTCATGCCGGTGCCGATGTGGCCACCGGCTCCGGGGTGGCCGGGGACGTCGTGAAGCGGATCTGGCGTTCGACGAAGGCCAGGTAGAAGGCCATCGAGAAGGCCAGGCTGGTGAACAGGCTCATCACGAAGAAGATCCACGGGATGCGCAGGTCCCGGCGGCGCCCGTCGACGATCGTCCACAGCGGGAGCAGCACCAGGTTGACGATGGTGTAGTCCTGGGCGGCCGAGTCCGACGCCCAGTTGGTGAAGAGCTCCTTGGTGTAGTCGACGTAGCTGGCCTTGCTCCCGAACTGGTGGGTGTAACGCACGTTGAAGTACCACCCGAGGAGCAGCGAGATCGCGCCCACCACGTAGTAGACGACCTCGAGGACCGACGGTCGGCCCACGGTGCCCCCGGTGAAGAGTCGCTTGTTGGCGGTAAAGGCCCAGGCCGTGGTGAGGATGCCGAGCGTGCCGAACATGGCGAGCTGGATGGTCATGGTCCGCTCCGATCTCCCGGTGGTGGGGTCGTCACGGCATCCTAGGGACTCTGCATCCGACTGGTCGGCATGGTCGCTCGACCTCCGGCATGGTCGGGTGAGGTCAGCGGCGGGTGCGGTTCCCGAACGTCACTCGGGCCCAGGTGGTGCCGATCACCCAGGCGTAGCTCAGCCCGAACACCAGATTGCCACCCTTCTTGGAGGAACCGGAGGCCCGGGGGTGCCACATGGTCGGCTGCTGGGTGATGCGCCAGCCCCGGCTCGAGGCGGTGATGACGACCTCGGCCGTCTGGTACTGGTCCTGGACCAGGTGGGGGACGATGTCGTTCAGGACGTCGATGCGGAAGGCCCGGTAGCCGTTGGACGAGTCGGTGAGCTGCTGCTTGGCCAGTGTGTTGAGCGCCCAGGCGTAGAGCGTCACCCCGGCCCGGCGGAACCGGTCGGTGGTCTGGTCGACCCCGAGGACGCGGGACGCGATGACGAAGTCGGCGGTATCGGCCAGCAAGGGCTCGAGCATGGTGGCCAGCTCCGTGGGATCGTTCTGGCCGTCGGCATCGAGCGTCACCACGTAGGTGGCGCCGTAGGCGGTGACCAGCTCGTAACCGAGGCGCAGGGCGGCGCCCTGGCCCAGGTTGACGGGCAGGACGCAGGTGAAGACCCCGGCGTCGAGGGCCACATCGGCCGTGGCGTCGGAGCCGCCGTCCACCACTACCAGGGTGGACACCTCGAGGTCGCCGACCATGGTGGGCATGGCCTTCAGCACGTCGCCGATGTTGTCCGCTTCGTTGTAGGCGGCAATGAGGCCCACCACCGGGCCGAAGCGCAGATTCGGGTAGCGGGCCACGAAGTCGGCCCGGGCCTGGTCGACCACGAAGTCGACCAGGCGGGACGCCCGCTTCTTGGCGCGGCTGTCCGGCAGGGTCAGCCACCGGTGCCGCTGGGTGGGCGCCATCAGAGGGAGTGGGCGGTGGCGAAGACGGCCCGCACCTTGGCCTCGAAGTGGGACAGCGGCTCGGTGGGGTAGTCGGGATCGAAGCTCGTCTGGTCCCATTCGTCGGCGAACCGCTCGGCCAGGTCGAACCAGGGCATGTCCCGGTAGTTGTCCCGCAGGTTCGGGTCCATGTCGAAGTGGTGGAAATAGTGCCGCCCCTGGAAGTCCTGGTGGTAGAGGATGGCCTCGGTCACTTCGGGCCGTACGTAGGGCCGCAGGATCTCGGCCGCGATACGGGGGTGATTCGGCACCGAGACCGCTTTGCCGATGTCGTGACAGAGGGAGGCCACGACCACCTCGTCGTCGGCGCCGGCCCGCTCGGCCCGGGTGGCCGTTTGCAGGCAGTGGGTGAGCTGATCGACCGCGAACCCGTCCACCACGTCCGACAGCGACTCGAGCATGGCGAGCACGCGGTCGGCCACCCGGCCCTGGTTGGCCATGGTCTCGGCGCCGATCACCCCCCACTGCTCGGCGGTGGAAGTGTCCATGCTGGTGAACGAAGTCGTCATGGATCCATTGTCGCGCCAAACACGGGCGCATGGGGCCTGGCCCACGCACTTCGAATGGCGCCACACGGGCTGGCGCCGGTCGGGTCCAGGCTCGCCACCGCCGGGCATGGCGGCCCCGAGCGCGCCAGGGGAGGCCCGGATCTAGGCGAGTTGGGCAATCTGCTCGAGGACATCGGCGGCCGCGGTGGACCGGTCGTCGCCCAGGACCCGGTCGGGTCCGGCGCCGGGAACGGCGTTGAGCAGGCCCAGTGCGGCCTCGAGGCCACGCAGGAGATCGCGCAGTTCGGGTGGGGGCGGGAAGTACTCCTCTTCGATCGTGACCGATGCGTGCTCGACGCCGAGGGCAGGGGCCAGGCGTTCGACTACGGCGTCGACCAGGGCTTCGGGAGCCGACGCACCGGCGGTCACCCCGACCGTGCCGCTCAGGTCGTCGGGAAGCTCGGAGGCGTCGTTGACCCGCACCACCCGGGGGCAGCCGAACTCTTCCGCCACCTTGGTCAACGCCACGGTGTTGGACGAGTTCTCCGAGCCGATGACCACCACTGCGTCGCATCTGCCGGCCAGGGCCTGGAGCGCCGTCTGGCGGTTGGTGGTGGCAAAGCACAGGTCAGAGCGGTTGGGCATCCACAGGTCGGGGAACCGCTCCCGGGCCCGGTCCACGATCCCGGCCCACTCGGCGTGGCTGAGGGTGGTCTGGGCCAGCAGGGCCACCATCGGGTCGTCTCCACCGGCGGTGACGGGGGGGAGGTCGAGGGCGTCGACGTCCTCCACCCGTTCGAGCAGGCGGACCGCCTCGGGCGCCACGGCCATGGTGCCGACCGCCTCCTCGTGGCCGTGGTGGCCCACGTAGAGCACCGTGTAGCCCTTCCGGGCCCGGACCTTCAGCTCGTGATGGACTTTGGTGACCAGGGGGCACACCGCGTCCACCACCACCCGTCCGTCGGTGCGGGCCAGGTCGACAACCTCGGGGGCGGAGCCGTGGGCCGACAGCATCAAGGGCGCCCCCGCCGGAACCTCGGCGACGTCGTCGACGAACACCACGCCCTGGGCGACGAACTGGTCGACCACGTGCCGATTGTGGACGATCTCGTGGTAGCAGTAGACAGGTGGCTCGAACACGCGGACCATCCAGGCCAGGGCCTTGATGGCCTTCTCCACCCCGGCGCAGAAGCCCCGGGGCTCGGCGAGGATGACGCGTTCGACGGGCACCCCGCCAGGCTACCGGGGGGG
>Ga0075522_10000631_pt1 | contig 25782 bp, 28 predicted proteins | sample NGEPerA_FD_74796 | JGI IMG/M metagenome (GOLD analysis project Ga0075522, IMG submission 74796) | Arctic peat soil microbial communities from the Barrow Environmental Observatory site, Barrow, Alaska, USA - NGEE PermafrostL2-A | ecosystem: Environmental > Terrestrial > Soil > Wetlands > Peat ...
GAGCGGTTGGAGTTCGCGGTGGGGGAGGGTGTGGCGGAGGAGCGAGTGCTGCTGGATCCGGGTATCGGGTTCGGTAAGACGGTCGCGCATAACCTCGAGCTGCTGCGGCGCCTGGATGAGCTGACCGCGCTGGGCCGCCCGCTCGTGATCGGCACCTCGCGGAAGAGCTTCCTCGGCCGCATCGCCGCCGACGCCGCCGGCCTGGAGGAGCCGCTGGAGGCGGGACAGAGGCTGCCGGGCACGCTCGCCACGAACGTGCTGGCGCTGGAGCGCGGGGCGAGCGTCTTTAGAGTGCACGACGTCGCCCCGGTGCGCGAGGCGCTCGCGGTGGCGGCTGCTACCTTGGGCGGGCGATGGACGGCGAGCGGCGGGACGACGACGAGCGGGACGGCGACCCGGAGGATCAGGGAGCGCTGAGGGACGAGCTGGATGAGGGTCGCGACGGCGGGGACGATGAGGATGGCGAGGACGAGTCGGACGAGGAACGTGGTCTCGACGAGGAGGCCGAGGGGGGGGCCGAGTCGGTCACGATCGAGATCACGGGGCTGTCGCTGTACACCCATCACGGGGTGAGCGAGGCCGAGCGCGAGGTGGGCCAGCGATTGGTGCTCGACCTGCGGCTGGATGTGGGCGAGACGGATGCCACCGCGACGGACGCGCTGGAGGACACGATCGACTACGCGGAGGTCTGTCAGCTGGTCGCGCTGATCGTCCAGCAGCGCTCCCATAAGACGCTCGAGCGGCTGTGCAGCGTGGTCGCGGACCGGCTGCTCGGCGATTACGAGCTGGAGGGCGTGTGGGTGAAGGCGACCAAGCCGGAGCCGCCGATTCCGCTGAGCGTGGACGAGGTCTCGGTCGAGATCTGGCGCGAGGCCGAGGAGTAGGCGAACGTCCTTGTGCTCATGAGGCCGATGCACGAGGCAGGTCAATGATCGCGCGCCTATCCGGTCTCGCCTCTCGGCGGGTGCCGTCGCGCTGATCGTCCTGCCGGCGGTACTCGAGCGCACCGGGCGTCTGATCACCGCCGCCGCGCTCCTGTTCTGTGTCGCCGTGGGCGCGTTTGCCACCTCACATATCTTCTTCATCAAGCAGTTCGGCGTCGGCACCGCCCTAGCTGTCTTGATCGACGCGACGGTGGTGCGGGCGCTGCTCGTGCCCGCGCTGATGGGTTTTCTCGGCGAGCGCACGTGGTGGGCGCCGCGGCCGCTACGCCGTCTGCACGGGCGGATCGGGCTGCACGAGGAGCTCGCCGACCCGGCGGTCGCATAGATACGGTTCCAGGCATGCCCGCCCGTGTCGGCCTACTCGGCCTCGGTTCCAACGTCGGCGACCGCCGGCTGCACCTCCAGGAGGCTGCGGATGCCCTGCTCGCGGCCGGCGTGCGAGTGCTCGCGGCCTCCTCGCTCTATGACACCGACCCCGTCGGGGAGGTGCTCGACCAGCCGAGCTTCCTCAACGCCTGCCTGCGTATCGAGACGGCGCTGGAGCCGCTGGAGCTGCTCGATACGGTCAAGCGCCTGGAGCGCGAGCTGGGCCGGAAAGGTAGCGAGGTCCGCCACGGTCCGCGCGCGATCGACATCGACATCCTGCTGCTCGGCGAGCTCGAGCTGCGCGACGAGCGTATGTCGCTGCCGCACGAGCAGCTGCTCAGCCGGCGCTTCGTTTTGATCCCGGCGCTCGAGCTGGACTTCGAGGCGGCCACGCCCGGCGGCCGGTCCCTGGCCGACGCGCTCGCGACACTCCCGCTCGACGAGGGTGTGCGCTGGGCCGGTCCGCCCTTGGCCTGCTGATCAGTGGACGATGATCTTGCCCCGCATGCCTTCGGCTTCATGGATCGTGCAGCGGTAGGCGAACGTGCCGCTATGCGTGAACCGCACTGTGTAGGAGCCGTGCGTTTGCGTGCGCGAGTGAAAACCGTGGCTGGTCACGTTGTGTTCTTCCTCATCGCGCCACAACCAGGTCACGCTGTCGCCACGGTTGATGCTGAGATTGCCGGGGTGGAAGGCGATGTTCTTGAGCGTCACCGTATGACTGCCGGCCGAGCGCGCACCGCCGACGCCGAAGGCGACCGTCGGAACCAGCGCCGTGGCGGCTGCCGCAAGGGCGAGCAGCGTGCCAAATCTCTTTCCCGTCATACGCATCCCCTCCTCGTCATCGCCGTGCTTATCGATCCCATCAACACGACAGACCCCGTTCCGTGGCAGACCTTCCCGCTGCTCGTTCAGAAGACGGTCGCTCGCTCAGGAGACGGTCGCGCCAGGGTCGCTCCAGCTGGCCAGGCGCAGCAGTGTGGCGCCGGAGACGCCGTGGCCGGATACCACGCAGAGATGGCCGTCGCGCAGCCAGGTCACCGCCGAGGCGCCGTTCTCGATGAGTAGCCGGTAGGGCACGCCGCCGCGCCAGGTGACCACGCCGCCGTCGATCCGCGGCGCGGGGGTTCCCGCGAGAATCGCGTAGCCGATCCGCCGGCCGCGGGCATCCGCGTAGAAGACCGTCGTGACCGTTCGCCCGTCGATTCGGTCGCTGCGCGTACCGGTGCCGCGCCAGCCGAAGCGCTCTCCCCAATAGGGGAACTTCACGCCGTCGACCTCGGCGGCGAGCTGAGTATGGTTCGCGCCGCTCTCGGGCGGTGCGGGGAGTGTCGCCGCACGCAGGGTCGGCGCGGCGGCCTGGCGCAGGCTCGGAGCGGTGGAGCCTCCGCCGCCGAGGCCTACCCCGATCGCAATCGCCACAGCCGCGACCCCCGCGGCGCTCGCGGCAACGAGTCCCACCGGCAAGGAGCGCGAGCGACGATCGGAAGCGCGCCGCGCGAGGAGACGGTCTCGCCACGTGGGAGCCCGGCGCGTGGCTATCAGTGACTCGACGCTTTCGTGCAGCGACGCGGGCGCCGGCGCGTCGAAGGAGCGCAGGAGCTCGGCGACCTGTCGCTGCTCATCCTCGATGTGGGTGGGTGGTTCGGTCACGGTGTCCCTCTACTCTCCAAGACTCCGGCGGGCCGCGTCTCTTCCCTGCGTGTCCCCTGGATTTGCGGTTCCCGAGCCGCGGGAGCGGGCGAATCCAACGCGGGCGAGAGTTCGCGCGCGATCTGCTTGCGCGCCCGGAACAGCCTCGTCGTGATCGTCGCCTCCCGCACCCGGAGCGCGCGGGCGGCTTCCCGGTAGGAGAGGCCGAGCACATCCACGGCCACCAGCGCGAGCCGACGGTCCTCCGGCAGGGCCGCGATCGTCGCGTACACCTCCTGCATCTCCAGCGCCTGCTCGGGCTGGCCCAGCTGTCGGGGGTCCGCCATGACGACGTCCTCGAGTGTCGCCACGGTGACCGGCCGCCGGCTCGCGGTGCGTCGGCTCGTGAGGAATGTGTTGCGAAGGACGCGCATCAGGTAGTACAGCTCGTCATCGCCGCTCAACATTCGCGGTCGGGCAAACACGCGGGTGAACGTCTCCTGCACGAGATCCTCCGCGTCCTCGCGCGAGCCGCACAGCGCCCACGCGGCGCGATAGAGGCGGTCCACGTGTTGCGTCAGCGACTGCGGGTCCAGGGTGCGCATTGGATTGGCGGAGCGAGCCTCGGGCGAACGAGGCGGTCGATCCCGCCCTGCGACTGTAGCGCTGAGGGCGACCGGATTCACGCCTCAACCGCTTGGCGGGTGCGGCGTGAGCCGTCTGACGGATCGGACGCGAACGGCCGGGTGGTGCGATCCGGGCACTGCCGGGAAGGATCCCGCCGGGCTGGAGTCCTTCGGTGGTTAGAGCGTGCAAGCGCGCGATGCGGCTATGCGCTGGCCGCTGCCCTACAGCCGTCTTCCCCCGACATCAACCCTTACGGACTCGTGCTCGTGCCGACGAGCACCGGCAAGCTCACAGCTGGTGATCTGCTGGTCAGCAACTTCAACGACAAGGCCAACAATCAGGGGACCGGCACCACGATCATGCAGATCGGCCCCGCCGGCAAGCCATCGCTGTTCTCGACCATCAGCGCAAGCTCGCTGCCGGGTAGCTGCCCCGGAGGAGTCGGGCTGACGACGGCGCTGAGCGTGCTCCCCGGTGGCTATGTCGTCGTCGGGAGCCTGCCCACGACGAACGGTAAGTCGGCTACCGCGCACTCGGGTGTCTGATCGTGCTCGATTCGAGCGGCAAGCCTGTGAGCACGATCTCCGGCCCGCAGATCGCGGGACCGTGGGACATGACCTCAACGAGCCAGGGCAACGAAACGACACTGTTCGTCAGCAAGCTCTGGAACCTCCTCGTCATCCTCAACGCCGGCGACACCCGCGGAATCGAAAGCGCCCGCGGAAGAAACGAAAGCGCCGGCTGAACCGAAAACTGAATCGTCGAGTTCCGGCATCCCGCAGGGTGAACACGCGGGGGATGGCGACAGCGATAACAAAGGCGGACCCAGCGACGGGGATGGCAACAAATAGGGCGCTGCTCGTCGGGCTGCTCGCACTGGCAACGGCGGGAGGCGGCTGCGGCGCGAGCACTGGCGGGCCGCACCCGCTCGCCGAGGCAGCTACGACGCGGCAGGTGAGCCCTTCGCCCAGTGCAGCGATAGCCGCCTTCGCGTGGCTGCGGCCGGCGGCGGCGCCGAACACCTGGCCCCGCGCGCGGTTGTCAAGCGGGGCAACGATGGTCTATCCACCCGGCTGGCGTGCGCTCGCCGGTGATCGGGGCACCGCGACCGCGGCGTTGCTCGACACTCATGGCCAATATCTCGGATATCTCAACCTGACTCCGCGTCAGGGCCAGGAGGCGCAGGCGAGCTGGGCGTCATTCCGCCCGCGCCACAATGTCGCCGAGGGAGAGAAGGATGTGACGGCGGTGGACTCCGCCACTGGTCTGAGATTTCGCAGCGGACACGGCTCGTGTGTCCGCGATGCCTACACGACCTCCACGAACACCCGCTACGTGGAGATCGCGTGCCTCGTGGATGGCCGTCGCGCATCGTCGGTGATCGTCGGTGCAGCCCCAAGCCGGCGCTGGGCAGAGGAGCGCTCGGTGATCGAGCAGGCAATCTCCGCGTTGATTACCTAGACCGGGCTCGAGGGTCGAGCCCGGCGGGTTAGACGTTCCCGTCGCCGTCGCTCGGGGCGCCGTTGTTATCGCCGTCGCCGTCGCCCGCGTTCGGTCCCTGCGGTATGCCGCCGCTTGATTGCGGTGGATTCGCTTTCGGTGGTGCGGGCGCCGTGGTTCTGGTCGGTGGCTGGGTCCGCGGTGGCGGAGTGCTGCTGGTGGGTGGCGGAATGGGTGTGGATACTGTCGGCTGGGATTGAGCCGGTACTGGGCTCGCGGACGGCGTAGGAGCGCGGACGGTGAACGTCGTTGTGGCGCGGCTCGGGCTGGCACCGGCCAAGATCACTTCGAGGCGATGGCGCCCCGGCGCGAGGTCGTGGAACGTGAGCCGATCCGAACCGGAACGTGTCAGGCGATGATCGAGCACATATTGAAACCGCTGGAGGCCACTTGTCGCAGCGCCAGTGAGCCTGACGCGCACCGTCAGCGTAGCGGCAGTGTGCGCGCCCACCCGAGGCGAGAGGATTGACAGATGCCGTACTGGAGCGGCGGCTGCCGGTTGTGGAGCGTTACTCGCTTGGGTGACGGCCTCCCGCGCCTTGGTCGTCGAGGTACCCCCGCCGCAGCCACTCGCGGCGAGGATCAACCCCAGGCTCACGCCGAGTGGCCCAGTCCTGAATGTGCCCATCGCGATGCGCCTCTCATTAGTCGCGGCAACCTCGATTACCAAGCGTCGAGCATTGGCCGTTTCAATCTCAGACGCCGAGGCGTTGCGATTCCTTCCTGCTCGGACGTAGCTATCCCGGATCGGTTCACTGGAAGGTTATGGCGCTATCGGCGTCTGGTTCAGTAATGGCCACCGACGGAGGGAGCAGCATGTTGAATCGAGAGTCACGGCAGATAGCGCGGTCGCGTCGGGGCGGGCGACCTTCAGGTCTGCTCGTATGCGCGGCCTTCGTGACGGTGGCGCTGATCGGCTCGTTCGCGGCGATGGCGCTCGCTTCGAGCTCTACGGCGCCGACGGTCGGATCGGCCACGAACGCAAAGTTCGGAGAACAGATCGTGGTGGACGCACACGGCCGGACGCTGTATGCGCTGAGCCCCGAGACGACGCATCATCTCCTGTGCAAGAGCAGCGAATGCCTGAAGTTCTGGCCGCCACTCACCGTGCACTCGAGCAATGCCAAGCTCAAGAGTGGGGCAGGCGTACACGGCCATCTCGGGATCCTGCGACGCGCCCACAGAATATTTCAGATCACGCTCGACGGCCTGCCGCTGTATCGCTTCTCGGGCGACAGCGCTAAAGGCCAAGCGGACGGCGAGAACGTCAAAAGCTTCGGCGGCACGTGGCACGTGATCTCGGCTGCGACCGACGCGCCTATAGAGCCGGCGATGGCTGAAACCTCGCCGAACTCCCCCTCGCCTCCCGCCACCTCAACGCCCAGCGAAAAATACGGCTACTAGAGAGCCTGGGCGCGGTGGGCGTTGCCCGTCGGCGAAGGACCGGAAGGAAACCGCCTGCCGGGAGTCCTTGTCAGTAGCAGGACCCACACGCGCCCGCACGGTGCCGAATCCTCACAGGAGTGAATACATGCGCAATCTACTGAAGCTTTCCCTTCCAGCAATCGCCGCGTCGCTCCTGATCGCTGCCTGCGGCAGCAGCTCATCCAGCAACATGACGAGCTCAGCCGCCAGCACACAGGCCGCCACGCAGACAAGCAGCAACTCGTCAAGCGCCGTCCTCGTGAAGAGCGCCTCCAACTCGCTCGGCACGATCCTGGTCGACAGTCAGGGCATGACGCTGTATCACCTCAGCGGCGAGGTCAACGGCAAGTTCATCTGCACCAGCTCCGCCTGTGTCGGTGTGTGGCACCCTCTGATCGCGCCGTCCAGCGGCACTCCCGGCGGTGAAGTCGGCTCGCTTGGGATCGTGAAACGCCCCGAAGGGACCATGCAGGTCACCTACAAGGGCACCCCGCTCTACACCTTCACGGGGGACAAACAGGCCGGTGAAACCAAGGGTCAGGGCATCAAAGACGTAGGCACCTGGAGCGTCGTCACGACCAGCTCCAGCAGCACCCCCGCGGCGAGCACGGGCAGCTCGTCGGAACCGGAAAAGTCCAGCGGCGGCGGCTCGAGCGGCGGCGGCTACGGCTACTGAGCCCTCCGGCAGATGCGCGGCGCAGCGCGCGTGGAGGTGCCTGTGCTCCTCCTCGCCGCCGGGAAGGATCGCGCCGGGCCGGAGTCCTGGGTTGTTAGGGCGTGCATCGGCTGCTTTGGACGAGCACGCGGGACTGGCTGGGTACTCGATTGAAAGGTGGGCTGAGATTGTGAAGCTGCGTAAGCGTTACCTACCCGTAGCAGCCGTGCTCGGAGCTGCCATCGCGATCGTGCCCGCGCTCGCTACCGGCACGCCCGCACCGTCCGAAGTGAAGCTCGAAATCAACGAGAACTGCCACCTCCCCGAATGGCCCTGCTGGAACGTCAAGGGGAACAACCCGGAAGACATCGGCCAAATCCAGCCATTCACAATCGCTCAGGGCGGAACGATCTCCTTCGAAGACAACGATTCCAAAGCGCTCACCGACGTACTCTGGAAGAGCGCCGCACCAAGCTGCACACCGGGAGTGCCGTCCACGCCGAAAACCGGCTGGAGTGGCACCTGCACGTTCGCCAACGCGGGTGAATACGAATTTGAAAGTGAAGGCCTCTTCAACGACGGGACGTTCAACTACAAGAAATACAAGGTGATCGTCGAAAAACCCGGGGGCACCGGCACAACCTCCACCACAACGACAACGACTACGACTACCCCAACGACAACCACCCCCACCACGACTACACCGACCACGACGATGCCGACCACAACCACACCGACCCCTACAACGCCGACGGCTACGATCTCCACCCAGCCCTCCGGCGGCGGGGTCTCCACGGCCACGACGCCCGGCTCGATCGAAACGCCTCCCCCGCCAGCCGGGAGTCACCCCCTCGCGACGCTTGCGCTGGCGAACGCTCAGCATGGTGACGCCGTGCATGGCACGGTCCAGATCCCCGCCGCCGACGGTGGCGCGCGCCTGGAAGTCGAACTGCTCGCCCAGGGCGCCTCGCTGGCCAAGGTCAAACGAGGAGGCAGCTCGCGCGTCGGGCGGCTCGTCCGCTCCTCGGCGCCCGCCGGCACGGTGTCCTTCACGGTCTCGCTCGACGCGCGGGCCAAGAGCGCGCTGCGCCATCGCCACAAGCTCGCGCTCACCGTGAAGATCGTGCTCACGCCCAAGCACGGCACGGCTATGACCCTCACGCGAAGCTTGGTCCTACGATGAGACCGCGCACGCTTTTGAGACCACGCATGCTCGTGCTTTTCGCCCTCGCTGCGCTGATCGGGGCGGCGGTGGCCGTGCTGCCCGCGCTCGCCGCCGCACCGTCCGAAGCGAAGCTCGAAGTCAACGAGAACTGCGAAGTGGACAACTGGCCGTGCTGGACAGCCGGCTCGGGGTCGAACCCGGCACCCGCGCTAAAGGTCACGATCGCCGCCGGCGGCGAAGTCAAGTTCACCGACCACGCGACCACCGCGGCGGCCGTCGTATGGATGGGCTCTGCGCCAGCCTGCACCGGTGTGCCTACAAGCGCCATGACCAACTGGGAAGGTACGTGCAAGTTCGAACAACCAGGGACCTACAGGTTCGAAAGCTCGACCCTCTTCAGCGCCGGGCCAAACTACACCAAATACGAAATCATCGTGGAAGGCGCCACCACCGGCACAACCCCCACCACGCCGACCACAACCACACCGACGACCACAACGCCGACCACCCCCACGACGCCGAGCGAATCCAGCCACGGCTCGCCTGTGGAAGGAGGATCAAGGGCGCTCAAGCTCGCCGTCAGCCAGCGCGGATCGACAGTGCGCGGGTCGATCAAGGTGTCCCAGGCCGGCTCCGGCGGGCGGCTGGAAGTCGGCCTGTTTGCCGCCGGCGCCTCGCTGGCCAAGGCGGGGCACCGGGCGCAAACGCGTATCGGGCTGCTGCTGCGTTCGTCGTTGAAGGCGGGCAGCGTGCCCTTCTCCGTGCCTCTGAACGCGAAGGGCAAGTCGGCGCTGCGTCGCCACCGGCGCTTGGCGCTGACGGTGCGGATCGTGCTCACGCCCGTCCACGGCGCGGCGGTGAGCGTCACGCGGGGCGTCGTGCTGCACGCCTGAGCTCTGCTCCGCCGGGCGCCCGATGGATAGTCTCCGCGGTCCGATGGAGACTGGTAAGGAGCTCGAGCTTCCGCAGGGAAGAATCCGCTACCGCGACACCGGCGCGGGACGACCGATCGTGTTCGTGCATGGGCTGCTCGTCAACGGACAGCTGTGGCGCAAGGTCACGCCCCTGCTGGAGGGCGAGTTTCGCTGCGTCGTACCCGACTGGCCGCTGGGCTCGCACCGGATCGCCCTGGCCCCGTCGGCCGATCGCTCGCCCCGCGGCATGGCGCACCTGATCGCCGACTTTCTGGAGGCGATGGAGCTGGAGGAGGTGACGCTTGTGGCCAACGACACCGGCGGTGCGATCGCGCAGCTGCTCGTGACCGAGCGTCCCGCGCGGATCGGCCGGCTGGTGCTGACGCCGTGCGATGCCTACGAGAACTTCTTCCCGCCCGCGTTCAAGCCGCTGCAATGGCTCGCGCGAGTGCCGAGCGCGTTGACGCTCGCCGCCCAGCCGATGCGCGTCGCCGCGCTGCGCCGCTCCCCGCTCGGCTTCGGGCTGCTGAGCAAGCGCCCGATTCCCGATGAGCTCACGTGGAGGTGGCTCGAGCCGTCCCTGACCGATCGCGACGTCCGCCGTGATGTGATCGGGTTGCTGCGCGGGGTCGATTCGCGCGACACGCTCGCCGCGGCGGAGAAGCTGCGCACCTTCGATCGACCGACCCTGATCGCCTGGGCGCGCGAGGACATCGTCTTCAAGCGGCGCTTCGCCGAACGCCTGGCCAGCGACATCCCGAACTCGCGCCTGGAGCTGATCGAGGACAGCCGGACATACGTCTCCGAGGATCAGCCCCGGCGCTTGGCGGAGCTGATCGGCGCCTTTGTGCGGGAGTCCTGACTAGACGCCGACGGGCGCCGGCAGCCACCCGGCGGGCATCACGCCCGCTTCGATGCTGCCGACCATCGGCGGGAAGTAGCGCGTCAATCTGGCCGCGGGGTGCCTCTCGATCAGGGGTCGCACCTCCGCGATCGCCCCAAGCAGGCGTATCGTGCTGCCGATCTGCAGGTCGGCAGCATTGGGGTGCTCGCCGCCGAGCAGGCCGTCGGCGATCCATGCATCGACGCGGTCCAGTTGACCCGAGAGCGCCGCCAGATCGGCGCGTGCGTTCTCGTCGTGGGTTTTGCTTCTGAACGCCATCAGGCGGGCCGTGAGCGGCAAGGCCGGACGCAACAGCGCCCGGGGCAGCGGCAGCTTGGCCTCGGCGGCAAAGCTCTCCATCGCCGCCGGTCTGCGTAGGAACACCCTGGGCAGGATGTGCCGCGGCACGCCCTGCAGCACCTCATCCCCCCAGCGCTCGGCCTCCAGCACCTGGGCGTAGGAGGGGTCCTCCGGAGGGGGCAGCAGCGGGGGCTCGGGCACGAGCGCGTCGAGACGCCGCATGATCGTGCGCGAGCCGACCAGACGCTCGTCGTCGATGCGCAGGCCGGGTACGGTGCGGCCGCCGTAGCGCAGTGGCCCGATCGCGAGTTGGGTCATCGGCAACAGGTCGACGCGGTCGTACTCGATCGACTTCAATGCCAGCGCGGCTTCTACGGCGGCGCATGGATGCGATCCGGGAAGTACAAACAGCTTGACCCTCATCCGGTCAAGCATAATGGTCCGCCATGCTGCTCGTCGTCGACGTCGGAAATACGCAGACCCACTTCGGGGCCTTCCGCGACGGCGAGTTGCTCGAGCACTGGCGCTTCGCCACCGTCCGCGAGTCGACGGCCGACCAGTTGGGGGCCGCCCTGCGCAACCTGTTGGAGCTGCGCGGCTGCGCGTTCGAGGAGCTGGAAGCGTCGATCGTCTCCTCCACCGTGCCGCAGCTCGAGCCGGAATGGACGGCGATGGCAAGTCGCTATCTCGGCCACGAGATGCTGGTGGTCGGTCCGGGGACGAAGACGGGCATGGCGATCCGCTACGACAACCCGCGCGAGATCGGCGCCGACAGGCTGGTGAACGCCGTGGCCATCCGTGAGCGCTTCGGCGGCCCGGCGGTGTGCGTCGACTTCGGGACCGCGACGACCTTCGACGTCGTCTCCCGCGAGGGCGAGTACCTCGGCGGCTCGCTGATGACCGGCATCGAGATCTCACTCGACGCGCTCTCCGAGCGGGGCGCGCGGCTGCCGAAGGTCGATCTCGCGCCGCCGAAGAGCGTGATCGGTAAGAACACGATCGACGCGATTCGCTCCGGCGTCGTATTCGGCTACGCGGGGGCGGTCGACGCAATCCTGCGTCGCCTCTACGACGAGCTGGGCGAGCGCACTGCGGTGGTGGCGACGGGCGGCCTGGCGCGGCTCGTGGTGCCCTACACGGAGGAGATCGAGGAGGTCGACGACCTGCTGACGCTCACCGGGCTGCGGTTGTTGCACGAGCGCAACGCCTGATCGAACGGCGCCTCGGCTTGGCGGTGCGGCCGCTGGTGTGGCTTGCGCGAAGTGGGCCGCCTCGAATTGCAGGAAGGAATACCCCTCGAGTTGCGGGAGCAGACCCCCTCGAGTTGCGGGAGAAAATAGCCTCGAATTGCGGAAAAAAGCGATAAACTGTCTGCATGGCAGCGCTTCTTGCAGAGATCGTCGAGCGCCGACTGGACGAGGAGGTGAGCCGGCGCATGGAGTACGAGTCCGTCGTCGTGCTTCAGGGTCCGCGTGCGGTGGGGAAGTCAACCCTGTTGCGGACGCTCGCGGCGGCTCGGGGCCGGGAGGTGATCGACCTCGACGACTTGGGCACCCGCGATGCGGTCACAGCGGATCCGGCGCTGTTCGTGCGCGGTGAGGCCCCGGTCTTGATCGACGAGTTTCAGCACGTGCCGGAGCTGCTCGACGCGATCAAGGCCGAGCTCAACCGCGACGGCTCTCCGGGTCGGTACGTGCTCACCGGCTCGACCCGGTATGCGACGCTGCCGGCGGCGGCCCAGGCGCTCACCGGTCGTGCCCATCGCGTCGATGTCCTGCCGCTCTCCCAGGGAGAGATAGCGGGCATCCGTGAGGACTTCGCGGAGGTGCTGCTGAGCGACCCCGGCTCGCTGGTGGATTCAAATCAGCTCCAGACGGTGCGCGAGGAGTACGTCAGCCGGGTCGTTGCTGGAGGGTTCCCGCTCGCGCTCGCCCGTGCGCGAGCCGCCGATCGCGCACGCTGGTTTGACGACTACATCGAGCTGATCATCGAGCGCGACGTACTTGAGCTCACACGGGTGCATCAACGCCGGCAGCTGCCGCTGCTGTTGCGCCAGCTAGCCGGCCAGACCGCGCAGGTGCTCAACGTCGCCAGCGCCGCGCGGGCGATCGGCATGGACAGATCCACCGCGGAGAGCTACACCAAGCTGCTTGAGACCGTCTTCCTCGTTCACCGGCTCCCAGCTTGGGGCACTACGCTTGGGCCGCGCGTCGGCGCGGCACCGAAGGTTCACGTCGTGGACAGCGGACTCGCCGCGCGTCTGTTGAGCTTGACCGAAGACAAGCTGGGGGCAGCCACGGCACCTGCGCTCACCGAGTTCGGGCACCTGCTGGAGACGTTCGTCCTGGGGGAGGTGAGCAAGCAGCTCGACTGGCTCGACGCGCCGGTCGCGCGCGGGCACTGGCGGACCCATGACGGCGACGAGATCGACATGGTGCTCGAGCGCGAAGACGGCGCAATCGCCGCGCTGGAGGTCAAGGCCGCTTCGCGCGTAACCGCTCGCGAGCTGCGCAGCCTGGTGAAGCTGCGGGACAAGCTGGGAGGGCAGTTCCTGGGAGGCGTCGTGCTCTACACGGGCGCGCGTGCGTACACCGACGACGGTTTCCAGATCGTGCCGATTAGCCGCCTTTGGCGGCCGGCGGTCGTTCGGCACTAGTGGTTGTGGATGATCGGCCCATAATGAGCTCGATGCCTCGTCGGCTTACGGACTCCTGGATGCTCGGCTCCCTGGAGGTCCCCAACCGCGTTCTGCTCGCCCCCCTGGCCGGTATCGGCAACTGGTTCGTGCGCCTTCAGGCCAAGCGCTACGGCGCGGGGATGGCGGTCTCGGAGATGGTCTCCTCGCATGCGATCTACCACCGGAACGCGCGCACGTGCAACGAGATGCTGCGGATCCACCCCGGCGAGCAGGAGCCGGTCCCGCCCGCCCCCGGCGGTGTAGGCGGTCCCGCCGGGATCGTCTCAATCCAGTTGTTCGGTGAGGACCCCGACGTGATGCGCGTGGCCGCCGCGCGCGTGAGGGAGGCGGGAGCCGACGCGATCGACATCAACATGGGCTGTCCCGTGCCGAAGGTGCAGAAGACGGGCGCGGGTGCCGCGCTGCTGGCCGACCCCGACCTGGCGGTAGCGCTCGCGCGTGCGGCCCGCGAGGGCGGGGAGGGCCTGCCGGTGACGGTCAAGCTGCGCTCGGGCCGGCGCCCCGGAGAGACCGACGGCTTCGAGCTGGCCCACCGCCTGGTGGCCGAGGCGGGGGTGGCCGCGATCGGATTTCATCCCCGCTCGGCGGCCGTCCACCACAAAGGCGTCCCCGACTACGAGCTGGCGGCGCGCCTGGTCGAGTCGCTCGACGCGCCCGTGATTCTCACCGGGGGACTGAACGAGCCCGAGCAGATCAGGGAGGCCTTTCACATGACCGGTGCCGCGGCCGTGATGCTCGCGCGGGGAGCGCTCGGCAATCCATGGCTGTTCGAGCAGCTGCTCGGTCCGCGCCGCGAGGGCCCGACCCGCGAGGAGGTGCTGAGTGAGCTGGACTGGACGATCGACCGCGCGGTCGAGCACCTCGGCGAGGAACGCGCGACGCGCTACCTACGCAAGTTCTACCCGTGGTATGTCCAGCGGCTGGAACTGGACCGGCAGACCGCGAAGGAGCTCCAAGCGGCGCTGCAGGTCGCGGAGACGCTCGAGACGGTGAGTGGCCTGCTGGGCCTCGATCGGGCTGCTGCGCTCGCGCTCGTCTGAAGCATCTATACTGCTGCGCTCGCCGAAGCCCAAGGGCCGCGAAAACCCCCGCTCGGAGCCGGGGTTTTGTTGTTCCCCGGCCTAAACCACGAACCCCGGAATAGGATTCCCGCCCGCCCACATGCCGAAGGACGTAATCCTCACCCCCGAAGGCTTGGAGAAGCTCAATGACGAGCTCGAGCTGCTGTCGACCGCGAAGCGCCGCGAGGTGGCCGAACGGATCAAGGAGGCGCGTGAGTTCGGGGACATCACCGAGCACTCCGAGTACGACGACGCGAAGAACGAGCAGGCGATGGTCGAGAGCCGGATCGCGCAACTGGAGGAGCGCCTGCGCATGGCGACGGTGATCGAGACGAAGGACCTCTCGACGGACATGGTGCAGGTCGGCTCGGTGGTGCACGTGAAGGACGAAAAGACGGGCAAGTCGGTCAAGTACACGATCGTCGGCTCCGCGGAGGCCAAGCCGGATGAGAACAAGCTCTCCAACGAGTCCCCCGTCGGCCGCGCGCTGCTCGGCCACAAGCGCAACGAGACGGTCGCCGTGAAGGTCCCCCGCGGTCCCGCGCGGAAGCTGAAGATCACGAAGATCGACGTCGGTCTCAAGTAGTCTCGCCGCGATGAGCGGCGACGAGACTTCGACCAATCCTGACGACCCCAGCGTGGACAGCGTCCGGCACGGCCTGGCCGAGCTGATCGACGAGCGCCGCGCGAAGGCGCGCAGGCTGAAGGAGTCCGACCCGGAGGCGTTCCCCTATTCGTTTCCCGGCGCGGAGCCGATCGCGGCGATCCTCGATGCCTACGCCCGCCTGGCCGACGGCGAGGAGACCGAGGACGCCCACCGGATTGCGGGTCGGATCGCCGCGCGGCGGGGCTCCGGCAAGGCCGCGTTCCTCGATCTCATCGACCGGACAGGCAAGATCCAGCTGCACGCGCGCGTGGACGTGCTCGGCGAGGACCCGTTCGCGCGGCTGAGCACGCTCGACCTCGGGGACCTGATCGGCGTCGACGGCGCGGTGCTGCGCAGCCGCCGCGGCGAGCTGTCGCTGCGCGTCGACCGCTTTCAGATCCTCGCCAAGGCGCTGCGCCCGCCGCCGGACAAGCATCACGGCCTGAGCGACGTCGAGACCCGCTACCGCCGGCGCGAGCTGGACCTGATCGCCAATCAGGACGCCCGCAAGTTGTTCATCGACCGCGCCAGGATCATCTCCGCGATCCGCGCCTATCTCGACGGGCAGGGCTTCGTCGAGGTCGAGACGCCGGTCCTGCAGCCCCTCTACGGCGGCGCTCTGGCGCGACCGTTCACGACGCATCACAACGCGCTCGATCGAGACCTGTACCTGCGGATCGCCACCGAGCTGTACCTCAAGCGCCTGCTCGTCGGCGGCCTGGAGCGCGTTTACGAGCTGGGGAAGGACTTCCGCAATGAGGGCCTCTCACCGAAGCACAACCCGGAGTTCACGGTGGTCGAGTGGTATGAGGCCTACGCCGACTACAACGACGAGGCTGGCCGCCTGGAAGCGCTCGTGCGCGACGCGGCAGCCGCCGTGGGCTACTCCGGTGAGCTCGATCTCTCCTCACGATGGACGCGCATCGGCTTCGTCGAGGCGATCGAGCAGCACACGGGCATCGACGTGATGGCCCATCCCGGTGGCGAGGCGCTGGCGGCTGCGATCCGGGAGCGCGGTCTCGATCTGCAGACGAAGGACTTCACGTGGTTCCAGCTCGCTGACGATCTGCTCTCCAAGTACGTCGAGCGGGGTCTGCGCCAGCCGACGTTCGTGATCGACTATCCGAAGGAGATCTCACCGCTCGCGCGCGAGCACCGCTCCAAGCCAGGCCTCGTAGAGCGCTGGGAGGCGTTCGCCGGCGGCATGGAGATCGCCAATGCCTTCAGCGAGCTGATCGACCCGGATGTGCAGCGCGAACGTTTCGCCGACCAGCGGCGCTTGGCCACGCTCGGGGAGGAGGAGGTGCAGCCCCACGACGAGTCCTTTCTGCAGGCGCTCGAGCAGGGCATGCCCCCGGCCGGCGGCGTCGGGCTGGGCATCGATCGGCTCGTGATGCTGCTCACAGGTCGCGACTCGATCCGCGAGGTCGTGTTGTTCCCGGCCATGCGCGACTGACCTGTCGGAGGCCGGGTGACCGGTTGGTAGACTGCCCAGGAGACACATCCGGGACCAAATAGCGCTTGAGGCACGACCCTCGAGGAAGGAACCACACCATGTTCGAGCGATTTACAGAACGAGCCCGACAGGTGGTCGTTCTCGCGCAGGAGGAGGCGCGGACGCTCAAGCACAACTACATCGGCACCGAGCACATCCTCCTGGGCCTGCTGCGCGAGGAGGAGGGCTTGGCTGCCCGGGTGTTGGAGAGCCTTGACATCACGGTCGAGCGTGTCCGCGCGCAGGTCGTGCGGATCGTCGGCTCCGGCGAGGAGGTCACCTCCGGTCAGATCCCGTTCACGCCGCGCGCGAAGAAGGTGCTCGAGCTGGCGCTGCGCGAGGCGCTCAGCCTGGGCCACAACTACATCGGCACCGAGCACATCCTGCTCGGGTTGGTCCGCGAGAACGAGGGCGTGGCCGCCCGCATCCTGCTCGACTTCGACGCCGACTCCGAGAAGATCCGCAACGAGGTGATCCGCATGCTCTCCGGTCCCGGAGGTCGCCGCCAGGGTCAGTCCGGCGGCTCGGGCTCCGGCTCGGGCGCGTCGCCCGGTGAGGGCAAGAAGTCCTCGAAGCTGCTCGACCAGTTCGGCCGCAACCTCACGAAGCTCGCCGCCGAAGGCAAGCTCGACCCGGTCGTCGGCCGCGAGACGGAGATCGAGCGGATCATGCAGATCCTCTCGCGCCGCACGAAGAACAACCCGGTGCTGGTCGGCGAGCCCGGCGTGGGCAAGACCGCCGTGGTCGAGGGCCTGGCGCAGCGGATCACCAACTCGGACGTCCCGGAGCTCTTGAAGAACAAGCAGATCTACACGCTCGATCTGGCCGCGCTGGTCGCCGGCTCGAAGTACCGGGGCGAGTTCGAGGAGCGGCTGAAGAAGGTGATGAAGGAGATCACCCAGCGCGGCGACATCATCCTGTTCATCGACGAGCTCCACAACCTCGTCGGCGCCGGCGCGGCCGAGGGCGCGATCGACGCCGCCTCGATCCTCAAGCCGGCGCTGGCCAGAGGCGAGCTGCAGACGATCGGCGCGACGACGCTCGACGAGTACCGCAAGTACCTCGAGCGCGACTCGGCGCTCGAGCGCCGCTTCCAGCAGATCCGCGTGGAGGAGCCCTCGATCGACCAGACCGTGGAAATCCTGAAGGGTCTGCGCGACCGCTACGAGCAGCACCACAAGGTGCAGATCACCGACGAGGCGCTGCGCGCGGCCGGCGAACTGGCGAGCCGCTACATCGCCGACCGCTTCCTGCCGGACAAGGCGATCGACCTGATCGACGAGGCCGCCTCGCGGATGCGGATCAAGTCGATGACCTCGCCCCCGGCCAACCGCGAGCTGGAGTCAGAAGTCGAGACCACGCGCCGCGAGAAGGAGGCGGCGATCGAGGCCCAGGAGTTCGAGAAGGCGGCGGCGCTGCGCGACAAGGAGCGCAAGCTGACGAACAAGAAACACGAGTTCGAGAAAGAGTGGGAAGCCGGCGAGTCCGGCGAGCGCCCGTCGATCGGCGAGGAGGAGATCGCCGACATCGTCTCGATGTGGACGGGCATCCCCGTGTTCAAGCTGACCGAGGCCGAGACGCAGAAGCTGATGCGGATGGAGGAGGAACTGCACAAGCGCGTGATCGGCCAGCACCCGGCGGTGGAGGTCATCTCGAAGGCGATCCGCCGCTCGCGCGCGGGGCTGAAGGACCCGAAGCGGCCGACCGGCTCGTTCATCTTTCTGGGCCCCTCCGGCGTGGGCAAGACCGAGCTGGCGCGGACGCTCGCGGAGTTCCTGTTCGGCGACGACGAGTCGATGATCCGGATTGACATGAGCGAGTACATGGAGAAGCACGCCGTCTCGCGCTTGGTCGGCTCACCCCCGGGCTACATCGGCTACGACGAGGGCGGCCAGCTGACCGAGGCGATCCGCCGCAAGCCCTACAGCGTGCTGCTGCTCGACGAGATCGAGAAGGCCCACCCGGACGTGTTCAACATCCTCCTGCAGATCCTCGAGGACGGCCGGCTGACCGACGCCCAGGGGCGGACCGTCGACTTCAGGCACGCGATCGTGATCATGACCTCGAACATCGGCGCCGCCGAGATCGCCCGCAACACCCCGCTCGGCTTCGCGGTCTCCGACGACGAGACGGGGATCACCTACGACGACATGAAGAACCGGATCATGGGCGAGCTCAAGAAGGTCTTCCGTCCCGAGTTCCTCAACCGGATCGACGACGTGATCGTCTTCCACAAGCTCCAAAAGGAGGAGATCAAGCAGATCGTCGAGCTGCTCTTGCTGCGCATCCGCGAGTCGATGGCCGAACGCGAGCTGCAGCTGGAGCTGACCGACCCCGCCAAGGACCTCCTCGTCGAGAAGGGCTGGGACCCCTCGATGGGCGCCCGTCCGCTGCGCCGCGCGATCCAGCGCTACATCGAGGACCCGCTCGCCGACTTCGTGCTGCGCGAGCAGCTCACCCCCGGCGCCACCGTCGTCGTCAACCCCGCTCCGGAGGGCGAGGAGGGCGAGGTGCGCCTGACGATCGTCAAGCCGAAGAAGCAGAAGACGCCAGTCGGCGTCGGCGCCGAAGGCGCGGCCGTCGAGGAGCTCCCCGAGGGCGAGAGCGATCCCGAGGCCGACGACTCCGAGCTCGCCCCGCCCGACGAGTCCTGAGCTGGGCTGTCTCTGGGGCCGTCGCGACGGCGGGAGCCGTCCCCGGCGATGCGTAGGGTGGGGAGATGGCTCGCGGGAGCATCCATGTCTGCTCGCAGTGCGGTTTTCAGACCGCGCAATGGCTCGGGCAGTGCCCCGGTTGTGAGGCGTGGAACACGCTCGTCGAGGAGCGCATTCCGAGCGCCCGCGGCGCGGAGGGGCGCGGTGGCGGTGGCGGGGCCGGTGGCCGTGGTAGGCGCGCGGCCGCTGCGAGCGGCGCGGGAGGAAAGGTCGCCTCGCGCCTGTTGAGCGCGGTCGGCAGCGCTCCTGTGGAGCGCATGGGGACGGGCATCGGCGAGCTCGATCGTGTGCTCGGCGGCGGGCTGGTACCCGGCTCGCTGGTGCTGCTGGGCGGCTCGCCCGGGATCGGGAAGTCGACGCTGACGAACATGGTGCTCGGCAATCTGGCGGCCGCGGGACGGCGCACGCTGTATGTGAGCGGCGAGGAGTCGGCCGAGCAGGTCAGGCTGCGCGCCGAGCGGCTTGTATTGGATGCCGCCCTTCCCGCACGTTCGGCGCTGGAGGTCCCGATCCTCGCGGAGACCGATCTCGACACCGTCCTCGGCACGATTGCCGGGGAGGCCCCGGAGGTGTGCGTGATCGACTCGGTGCAGACGCTGAACGCCGCCGAGCTGAGCGGTGCCCCGGGCTCGGTCGGGCAGGTGCGCGAGGTGGCCGGCCGGATCATGGAGCTGGCGAAGGCGCGACAGATCGCGGTGATCCTCGTCGGGCACGTGACGAAGGACGGCGCGCTGGCGGGGCCGCGCGTGCTGGAGCACCTCGTCGATTGCGTGCTGCAGTTCGAGGGCGAGCGCGAGCGCCCCTACCGGGAGCTGAGAGCCCTGAAGAACCGCTTCGGCTCGACCAACGAGTCCGGCCTGTTCGAGATGCGCCAGGGCGGGCTGGTGGAGGTGCTGGACGCCTCGGCGCGGTTCGTCGCCGAGGCGACGCGCGCGCCCGGGAGCGTAGTGCTGGCCGCGATGGAGGGCTCGCGGCCGCTGCTCGTGGAGGTCCAGGCGCTGGTGGCCCCCTCCGAGCTCGAGCAGCCGCGCAGGGTGGTCTCGGGCTTGGATCGCAACCGTTTGGCGCTGGTGCTCGCGATCCTTGCTCGCCACGGACGCGTGGGGACGGGCGGCGCGGACGTATTCGTGAACGTGGTCGGGGGCGTGCGCGTGGATGAGCCGGGTGTCGACCTGGCGGTCGCGCTGGCGGTCGCGAGCGCGAGTCGTGGCGTGGCGATCAGAGGATTCCACCCGCCCACTCCGCGCGCGTGCTTCGGCGAGCTCGGGCTGACGGGCGAGCTGCGCTGGGTCGGCCATCCCGAGCGTCGCCTGGCCGAGGCGGCCAAGCACGGGTTGGCGGGCGTGATCGCGCCCGCGGGCAGCGGTGGCGAGGCGTGCGAGGTCGGGACGCTCCGCGAGGCGCTGAAAGCCGCGCTGCCCGCCGGAGAGCGCGATCAGCGGCCGCTCACCGTGCTCTCGACGGGAAATGATATTAGAGTGTAACTATAGTATCGACCAGAAGATAAAGACGGCGGGTGTTGTTATACAAAATATGAACCGCGTATAACTATGGTGGCACGCAGTTAAAAAAGTACATCATCTTTCGCGCCGTCTTTATCTTCCAATGCCGGCCTCCAGGCGGGGAGCGGCTTAACAATGGGCTAATGCCCTAAAATGGGCGGTCGTGCCCTTACGATCCGGCGAAGATTTCGACACAGAAGCGAGGCCGGAGCCGGGGTTGATGAAGGCTCTGGAGATGATCGCGCCCGGCACGGCGCTGCGTGAGGGAATCGAGAGCATCCTCGATTCTCGCACCGGCGGGCTGATCGTGATCGGCGAGCCGGAGGACCTGAGCTTCCTGAACTCGGGCGGGATCAAGCTCGAGATCGACTACACGCCGGCGTTCCTCTACCAGGTGGCGAAGATGGACGGCGCGATCATCCTGAACGCGAACGCGACGAAGATCACGATGGCGAACGTCCAGCTGATGCCCGACCCGACGATCCTCTCGCACGAGACGGGCACGAGGCATCGCACCGCGGAGCGCGTGTCGAAGCAGACCGATGCACTGGTGATCGCCGTCTCGCAGCGTCGTGAGGTCGTGTCGGTGTACGTGGACGGCGCGAAGTACATCCTCGAGGACATCCCGGTGGTGCTGGCGAAGGCCAACCAGGCGCTGGCGACGCTCGACAAGTACCGTAGTCGCCTCGACCAGGTCTCCACGCGGCTGACCGCGCTGGAGTTCGAGGGCGGGGCGATGCTGCATGACGTGCTGACGGTGATGCAGCGCTCGGAGCTGGTGACGCGGATGGCGGTTGAGATCGAGCGCTACATCGTCGAGCTGGGCAGCGAGGGACGGCTGATCGAGATGCAGCTGGAGGAGACGATGGTCGGGACCGCCGCCGAGAAGGCGGCGCTCGTGCGCGATTACCTGTCGGGCAACTCCGACGAGGCGTTCGCGGCGGCGCTGGAGGAGATCGGCCGGCTCGTGCACCAGGACCTGCTCGACTTCGGGCGGATGGCCGAGCTGCTCGGGTATGACCGCAAGCTGAACACGCTCGACTACCCCGTCTCGCCGCGTGGCTACCGCGTGCTGGGACGGATCCCGCGGCTGCCGCGGCTGGTGGTCGCTCAGATCGTGAGCGAGTTCGGGGGTCTGGACGAGCTGCTGGCCGCCACCGACGCTGAGCTGGAGGCGGTCGAGGGCGTGGGGGAGATCAGGGCGAAGGACATCCGCGAGGGTCTGCGCAGGCTGCAGGAGATCAACCTCGTGGACCGCTACCTACAAACTTGACACACGGGCCGTCCGACGGTCGGCCGTTACGAAGGAGGACACCATTCCGCCACAAGCAACCGCAGAGGTATCGCTGATCGAGGAGCTCGAGGTGACTCGCGAGGTCGAGTTCATCGAGTTCGAGCTCGGCGATCAGGTCGTCTATCCCCATCATGGCGCCGGGAAGGTGCTGAAGAAGGAGGATATGGAGATGCTCGGTGAGACACGCGAGTATCTGACGATCAAGATCCTGCACAACGACATGACCGTCAGGGTTCCCACCGAGAATGCCGCGATCGCCGGCCTGCGGAGGGTGATCGACGAGGAAACGGTGCAGAAGGTGCTGAACGTGCTCCGTGACACGGTCTCGGAGATGCCGAAGAACTGGAACCGTCGCTTCAAGCACAACCGGGACAAGATCAAGACCGGCGACATCTATGAGCTGGCGGAGGTTGTGCGCAACCTCTCGCTGCGCGAGTCGGAGAAGGGCCTGTCGACGGGCGAGAAGCAGATGTACACGCGCTCTAAGAAGATCCTCGCCTCGGAGCTGATGTATGCGCTCGACAAGGACGAGGAAGAGGCCGAGAACTACCTCGACGAGCTGCTCGCCAACTCGGCCACCAGCCAGATGGCCTGCGCCGCGGCCGAGTAGCGGCCGAGATTTGGCGCTTGCGCTGATTCTCGCCGCCGGGCGCGGCGAGCGTCTGGGATTCGATTCTCCCAAGGCGCTCGTCGGGCTCGCCGGCCGTCCTCTTGTCAACTGGAGCGTCTCCACGCTGCGCGATGTCGGGGGCATCGACCGGATCGTCGTCGCGATGCCCTCCGAGGACGCGCCCGGGAAGAGACAGGGGACTTTCATCGAAGGTTCCTCGCCTGTGGTGGTCTTGGTCGCCGGCGGGGAGACGCGCTCTGAGTCCGTGCGCATGGCGCTGGCGGCGGCGGGTCCGGGCGATCCGGTGCTCGTCCACGACGCGGCCCGGCCGCTGCTGACCGTGGAGCTCGTGCGACGGACGCTCGCGGCGCTCGCGGAGGATGACAGCCTCGATGCGGCGATCGCCGCCGTGCCGGTCGCCGACACGATCAAGCGCGTGGGTGACGATGGCGTAGTGTCCGAGACGCTCGACCGCTCCGCGCTGTGGGCGGTGCAGACGCCCCAGGTATTTCGCCGCTCGGCTCTGGAACGGGCGTTGGACGTGCCCGCGGAGGTCCTGGCGCAGGCGACCGACGACGCCTGGCTCGTGGAGCGCCTAGGGGGGCGGGTGGCGGTCGTGCCGGCTGACGGTGAGAATCTGAAGATCACCACTCCGCTGGACCTCGCGCTCGCCGAGCTGTTGATCGCCCGCCGGCCTGATTGAATCGCACTCGATGCTCACCGACTACCACATGCACCTTCGCCCCGACGAGCCCGGTACGACCGCCGAGCGGTACTTCACCGCCGCGAACGTCGAGCGCTACCGGACGGTGGCCGAGGAGCGGGGAATCGCCGAGCTGGGGGTCTCCGAGCACGTGTATCGCTTCGAGCAGGCGCTCGACGTGTGGCAGCATCCGTTCTGGCGCGAGCAGGCTCGGGAGGACCTCGACGAGTACTGCGAGTTCGTGCGCGAAGAGACCGACCTGCGGCTGGGGATCGAGGCGGACTTCGTGCCCGGCGGTGAGGATCGCATGGCGGCGCTGTTGGAGGCACGCGACTTCGACTACGTGATCGGCTCGGTGCACTTCTTGCGCGACGCGGCGGTCGACATGGAGGACTACAGCGTGTGGGAGGAGCTGCGGAGCGCCGAGGAGATCTGGCGGCGCTACTTCGAGACTCTCGGGGAGGCCGCGCGGAGTGGGCTGTTCGACGTGCTGGCGCACCCCGACCTGGTGAAGATTTGGGGTCCCGCCGACCCTGAGCGTCCGTTGCCCGAGGGCGATCTGCGCCGCTACTACGAGCTCGCCCTCGATGGGATCGCGGAGGCGGGGATCGCGGTGGAGGTGTCGACCGCCGGGTTGCGTAAGCGCGCGAAAGAGCTCTACCCGGCGCCCGTGTTCCTGCAGATGTGCCTGGAGGCGGGCGCGAAGGTGGCGCTTTCCAGCGACGCGCACTGCCCTGAGGAGGTGGGGGCCGACTACGACCAGGCGTTGGCGCTGCTGGAGGAGCTGGGCGTCGGCGAGCTGTGCGTGTTCGAGCACCGTGAGCGCCGGCTGGAGCCGGTCGGGGCGGTCGTGGCATGATGGGCAGCGGACGCGGAGGCTCCAGGCGGCGGCGGGATCCGCCTAACGGCTCGCCCGCCCCGGAATCGCCTGGCCGGAGCGCCCCCTCGACCTTGGCCGGCATCGGATACGACTCGCATCGCCTGGGGGAGGACCGCAAGCTGATCCTGGGCGGCGTGGAGATTCCCCACGAGCGCGGCCTGGAGGGCCACTCCGACGCCGACGTCCTGACCCACGCGGTGATCGACGCGCTGCTCGGGGCGGCGGGACTTGGAGATATCGGCGAGCACTTCCCCGACAGCGACGAGCGCTACCGCGACGCCGACTCGCTGGAGCTGCTCGGGAGCGTCCTGAGGACGGTGAGCGCCGCGGGGCTGCGGATCGTGAACGTCGACTGCACCGTGGTGATGGAGCGACCGAAGCTCGGACCCCATCGTCAGGCGATCCGCGCGCGGCTGGCGCAGGCGCTCGGGTTGGAGGTGGCGCGCGTGAACGTGAAGGCCACGACCGGCGAGGGGATCGGATTCGTCGGCCGCGGCGAGGGCGTGGCCGCGCTGGCGATCGCAAGCCTCGAGGAGCGATAGGTGGGGGCGCCGCGCGAGATCCGCCTGCACGACACCCGCACCGGGAAGTTGTTGGCGCTGCTGCCGCGCGACCCCGGGAAGGTGGGCATCTACACGTGCGGGCCGACGGTGTACAGCCGCATCCACATCGGCAACGCGCGTCCGTTCGTGGTGTTCAGCCTGATGAAGCGCTTCCTGGAAAGCGAGGGATTGGCGGTGACGCTCGTGGTGAACGTGACGGACGTCAACGACAAGATCTACGACGCCGCTCGGATCCAGGGCCGCCCGAGCGGGGAGCTGGCCGCGGAGATGACGGCGCGCTACCGCGAGGACACCGATCGGCTGGGTCTGGGACGCCCGGATCACGAGCCGCTGGCGTCGGAGACGATCGGGCCGATCGTCGAGTACATCCAGACGCTGATCGACACGGGGCACGCCTACGCGGCCGGCGGCGATGTCTTCTTCCGGGTGCGCTCGGACTCCGGTTATGGCTCGCTCTCGCATCGTCAGATCGACGACATGGACCAGGGCGAGGATTTATTGGGAGCTCATCCATCCTCCGACCGTAAGGAGGATCCGCTCGACTTCGCGCTGTGGAAGGGACGGAAGGAGGGCGAGGACACCTGGTGGGATGCTCCCTGGGGGGAGGGGCGCCCGGGCTGGCACATCGAGTGCTCGGCGATGGCCGAGGGTCTGCTCGGCGTCGGCTTCGACATCCACGGCGGCGGCTCGGATCTGGTGTTTCCCCACCACGAGAACGAGGCCGCCCAGACCCGCGCGGCGCGCGGGGAGGAGCTGGCGAAGCTGTGGGTGCACAACGGGATGATCCAGAGCACCGGCGAGAAGATGGCCAAGTCGGTCGGGAACATCGCGCCGCTGCACGAGCTGCTCGACGAGGACGGCGGCCGCTGGGGACGGCATGCCCTGGTCATGTATCTGATCGGCGGGCACTACCGCCAGCCGTTGGCGTTCTCACGCGAGGAGCTCGAAGACGCCGATCGCCGGATCGACCGCATCCGTGATGCGCTCAGACGGGTCGTGATGGGGGAGGAGAGCCCGCCGGATATGGCTCACCACAGGGCGGCCTTCGGCGACGCGCTGGCGGATGACTTCAACACCCCGAGGGCGCTCGCGTCGCTGTTCGAGTGGGTGCGCGAGGCCAACCGCCGCGGCGCGGGGGTGGGCGAGCGCGATCTGCGCGAGATGCTCGAGCTCCTGGGATTGGGAGATCTGAGGGCGCTGGAGGC
>Ga0075522_10000632_pt1 | contig 25764 bp, 23 predicted proteins | sample NGEPerA_FD_74796 | JGI IMG/M metagenome (GOLD analysis project Ga0075522, IMG submission 74796) | Arctic peat soil microbial communities from the Barrow Environmental Observatory site, Barrow, Alaska, USA - NGEE PermafrostL2-A | ecosystem: Environmental > Terrestrial > Soil > Wetlands > Peat ...
CTTCTCGACCGCCTGGTGATGGAGGTTCCAAGGCTTCGAAGGGAGGCCGGCGAGTCGGCGACACGGCTGTCTGTTTCGGCCGAGCAGCTTGCCTCGGCCACGGCTGATCAGACGCATGCCGCGGCGCAGACGTCCGCCGAGCTTGAGGCCCTTGCAAGCAGCTCTGCCTCGATCGCGGCTTCGATCTCCGGTGTCGCCGTTCAAGCAGATCAGCTGCGCGCAAACATCCAGCGCTCCCAGACCGACCTGCAGGCGTCGAGCGATCGCACGCAGGCGAACGCCGCGCGCGTCAACGAGATCCAGGGAGTGGTCGAGCTCCTCAACGACATCGCAGATCAGACGGCGCTGCTCGCCCTCAACGCCGCCATCGAAGCGGCGCGCGCGGGCGAGTCCGGGCGCGGATTTGCGGTCGTCGCCGACGAGGTCAGGCGGCTGGCCGAACGCTCCAAGGCTGCCGCGGCACAGATCGCCAGGCTCGCCGAGGGTGCGCAGGCAACGACCCGTGAGTCCGTGACCGCGATCGAGCGGCGCGGACAGCAGCTCGAGCGGTGGATGACCTTGACACAGGCGATGGCCGAGGTGAGTGGCAAGGTCCAGCCGGCGGTCCAGCAGCAGCAGACCGCCGCCGACAGCGTGAGGATCGCTATTCAACTCATCTCGGACAGGACTCGCGCGGTGGCCGCCGCGGCCAAGGAGGTCGCGTCTGGCGCGGCCGCACAGGCAGCGGTAGCCGCAGGCCTTGCTCGTCGCATATGGACTCAGGAAGAGAACAAATGATGCGTGTGCTAGTGGTGGCGGCCAACTCCGCCTTCTTTGCGGTGCCGATGTCAAGTGTTCATCAGGTGCTGCGCCATCCGCTGGTGACCCGCGTCCCGCTGTCCCCGAGCGGCCTGCTCGGTGTCGTGAATGTTCGCGGAGAGATCGTCCCCTTTCTCGATACCGGGGTGCTCACCGGGACCGGCGCCCTAAGCGCGCCGCCTTTCGCGGTGCTGGTCAGCGGTGAGAAGGAGATGGTCGCCCTGGCGGCCGACGAGCTGCCGATCGCCGCCGACTTCGACGAGCCTGTCGGACCGGGCACCCAGCCCGGCGAGCTTGGGGTTTATAGCAGTGGCGGGCGCCTCGTGGTGCTGGTCGACACGGAGGAGCTGGTGAAGAACCGGCTGGATCTGAAACGGGCGAGCTAGAGGACGAGTTCCGGCCGCTGTTTGTCGAGGAGGCCAAGGGCCACCTTGAGCGTATCGCCTCCGGGCTGCTCGCTCTCGAGTCGGCGCCGGACGATCAGGCCACGATCGACGAGATCTTCCGCGAGGCGCATACGATGAAGGGCGCGGCTGGCATGGTCGGAATGATGCGCGTCAGCCGTCTCGCGCACAGGCTCGAGGACCTTCTTGTCGAGCTTCGCGCCGGCACCCGTCGCTCGACTCCGGAGCTGACCGATGCAATGCTCCGCGTGGTCGACGGCTTGGGCCGGCTCATCGCCAGCTCGTCAAATGGTGAGCAGGACGCCAGCGACGAGGCTGCGCTCGAGCGCCTCCTCCCCTCCTCCTCGGCGCCACAGAGCGCGGTTGCGAAAGTTGATGCTGCCCCGTCTCCTTCGCGAATTCAGCAGCCGTTGCCGGCTGGCCCAGTGACACAGGTGATGGCCTCCGCGCCAACAGCTGTCGCTCCCAAGCCGGTGGCCACTGTTCCTCCACCGCCGGCGATCAGCCCTGCGGCCCCTGTGTCCGCCGCGGCCCCCGCTCTACCTGCGATCGCCCCTGCAGCCCTCGCGTCCGCTGCTGCGGCACCACCGCCGACAATGCCCGTAACTGTCCCACAAGTCCAGGGCGCCCACCTCGAGCGTAAGCACCTTGACGCCGCGACGCTCGAGGTTCCGGTGGCGCGAATCGATGAGCTCAACCGGCTCGTCGGCGAGGCCTCGGCCGCACAGCTGAGAGTGGGCCATGTGTTCGGCTCCGAGCTGCACCTGGACCCTGATGCGGTGACCGAGTATCGGGAGCTCACAAAGGTGATCAACCAGCTCCAGGAGGTGACTGAGCGCACCAGGATGGTGCCGGTGGGAACTCTCGAGCCGATTCTCCACCGGACAGTACGAGACGCCGCGCGAGCCGCCGGCAAGGAGGTGCGCTGGGAGGTTGTCGGCGAGGACATCGAGGTTGACCGAGGAGTGCTTGAAGAGCTAGTATCCCCACTTCTCCACCTGGTCCGGAACTCGGTCGGCCACGGCGTCGAGCTTCCCGAGCTCCGAATCGCAGCGGGCAAGCCGCGGCAGGCTGTCGTCCGGCTGCACGCGACGCAGGTCGGATCCAAGGTGGTGATCGCGATCAGCGACGATGGCGGCGGCATCAACGTGGCAGCCGTTCGCGCCTCCGCTGCCAAGGCGGGTGTCGATGTCAGCGGCCTCACTGAACCACAATCGCTTCAACTGATCTTCCGTTCTGGGATCTCGACCGCCAAGGTGCTCACCGAGGACTCCGGTCGGGGCGTCGGCCTCGACGTTGTCTCGACCGCAGTCGCCGCGGTCCACGGAGAGATCGAGGTGGTGAATCACCCCGGCCTGGGGGCCGAGTTCCGGATCGTCGTCCCCATCACGCTGACCGTCGTCGCGTGCCTGATCGTTTCCATCGCAGGCCAGTCCTTTGCTCTACCGCTGCATCGGATCATCCGCATGCTGGACGAGCAGAACGTCCAGGTCGTCAGCGGACGAAGGCTTGCCGTCATCGACGGACAGGCAGTTCCGGTCTCCGACCTTGCCGAGCTTCTCGGCCTGCCCGCTGCGGACGGAGGCCCATGGGTTTTGCTTGGAACCGCCACCGACACACACGCGTTCCAGGTCGAGACAGTGCTGCAGAAGCGCGACGTGGTGGTCCGAGGTTTGACCGGGCGCCTTCGCGACCTCACCGGGGTGAGCGGAGCCAGCATCGAGCCGAACGGATCCATCCTCCTGGTGCTGGATGTTCCGGCTCTCATCGAACGCAGCACCGCCATCGGCGACGCCACATCCAGGGCCGTCGACAAGCCGGCGAGCGGCCGTCAGATCTCAGTGCTGGTCGTCGATGACGCGCTGATGGTGCGCGAGCTACAGCGTTCGATACTCGAACGCGGTGGCTATGCCGTACGCACGGCCAACGACGGAGCTGAAGCGTTGGCGATGCTCGCCGAGCAGCCCGCTGACCTTGTCGTGACCGACCTCGAGATGCCGAACGTCGACGGATTCCTGCTGACAAGCAGCATCAGAGCGCATCCGCGCCTGTCCAATATCCCGGTCCTCATCGTGTCCTCGCGATCGAGCGATGAGGATCGGCAGCGCGGCCTCGACGCAGGTGCCGATGGCTACATCGTCAAGACGTCCTTCGACGAAGCCGGACTGCTGAGCGCGGTTTCGCGATTGCTGGGCCGAACCGCGGAGGCCACCCAACACAAGAAGGCCGGACTGGGCACGCTCATGCAGCGTAAGAAAGTCAACCCGCTGGAGGCCGCGACTCCACGGTGACCGTGACGCCGCTGGACCATGTGGCCCTGCTTCTTCGCTCCCGTGCGGGGCTCAAAGCGGAGCCGGCCTCCCGTGCGCGGCTCGAAAGATTGCTTCAAGAGAGCGCAAACCTCGCCGGCGTTCCGGTGGGAGCGTACGTCGATATGCTCGATGCTCGGCCTGCCGCGTTTGACGACCTGCTCGACCGCGTCACAGTCCAGCACAGCGGCTTTTTTCGGGATCCTGCTCAGTTCGTGGCTCTCGCCCACCTCGCGCGTATTGCGGGGAACGAGCCACAGACGATTTGGAGCGCCGGGTGTGGCAACGGCCAGGAGCCGTACAGCCTGGCGATGCTCCTTGATGAATCCGGTCGTCATAACTGGCATGTGGTCGCCACAGACGTTTCGTTTCGCGCCCTCGCGCGGACCAAGAAAGCCCACTACACCGAGCGCGAGGTGCAAGGCCTTTCTGCCGGACGCCGAAATCGATACATGACGCTTACGCCAGGGGGCTACGAAGTCAATCCAGCCCTTCGGCGAACTCTGCGTATCGCTCACCAAAACCTTGCACGGTCTGACGCCTCCTCGCAGGTGCCGGAGTCAGCTGTCGTGTTCTGCCGGAACGTCCTGATGTACTTCGGACGTGAGGAGACGGAGGCGTGCATCGCAAGGATTGCCCAGCGAATGCTGCCGGGCGGCCACCTCTTCCTGGGTCATTCGGACTCGCCGGGAAGGATGACCCAATACTTCGAGCCTTGCGAGGTGGCAGGTGTTCTCTGCTATCGGCGGCTGGGAGCAGCACCCAAGCCCGCTCCCGTGGTCGGAAGGCGCTCCGGAGACCTGCGGCCGCCACCGAGCCTTCAGGGATTGATGGCGGAGGGAGACCATGCAGCGGCCATCGGCGATATTCGAAACGCCATACGAGCGTTTCGGCAGGCGACCTACCTCGACCCCAACCAGTCGATCGCCTACTTCCAGCTTGGCTCCGCTCTCCAGCTTGCCGGCGACCGGCGCGAGGCGCTCCGCGCATTCGGAGCCGCGGGATTGGCGATGATGAGGGGCGATGGGACCGAGGATCTCACCGCACTTGGTGGCTACAGCCGCCGCGACCTGGCGCGAGCGATCGCGTCTAAGCTGACTACGGGTACAGACTGATGGCCGCAGAAGAAATCGTCCTTGTCGACGATGACCGCGTGATCCAGAAGATGGTCGGCGGCTTCCTGGAGCGAACCGGCTATCGCGTGCGCAAGGCCAGCGATGGGATCGAAGCGCTGGAACTCATTCACGAGCACGTGCCTGACCTTGTGATCACCGACGTGCGAATGCCCGAGCTGAATGGCATCGAGCTGACCTCGCGGCTCCGCAGCCATCATCGAACCGCGGGGGTTCCAGTCCTGATGTTCTCCGACATGGGCGAGGCCCACGACGCCCTCGCAGGCTATGCCGTCGGCGCCGATGACTATCTGCCCAAGCCGTTCGAGCTCGCTATCCTCGAGGCCAAGGTTCAGGCCCTGCTGCGGCGTTCGGGAGGCGCGTCTGGAAGAGCCGATCGAGGCAAGGTGATCCTGTTCGCCCACGCCAAGGGCGGCGTCGGGACCACATCGCTCGCGGTCAACACCGCGGTGCTGCTCGCTGCGCAGTCTTCCAGGCCGGTCGGGCTGCTCGACCTCGATGTCGAGTTTGGCGACTCAGCGGTCTACCTGAACGTCCACCCACACCAGACGCTCGCTGACCTCAAAGCCGCGCCGGGAACTCAGGTGGACGAGACGCTGTTCGAAGGCTTCGTAACAGAGTCGGGCCGCGTCCGGCTCGTGGTGGGTGCGGATCTCCCTGAGCGCGCTTCGCTCGTGACGTTGCCTGCGATCCAGCTTGCGATCGACCGCCTCAGCGCCACCTGCGGGTTCGTGCTCATCGACGCGCCGGCTTCGTTCAGCGAACGCACCCTGACCGCCCTGGACACCAGCGACCTTGTCTGCCTCGTCACCTCGGCGTCGCTGCCCTCCCTCAAAGCCACCCGCGGTTGCCTCGATCTATTCGACAAGCTCGGCGTATCGGCCGGCCGCGTAAGGCTGATCCTCAACTACAGCACTTCACATGCCATGGACATCGACACTGCCGCCAGCGTGCTCGGCCGGCGGCCGGATTTCGTAGTCCAGCGATCCGACAGTCTCGACCGAGCGGCCAACAACGGCAGGCCCCTGGTCACGACCGATCCGGCGGACCCGCTCGTCGCCGACCTCCGGAAGCTGGCGGACGCGATAGCGGCTGTTGTCACGCGCTGAAGAGCGCGCTTCCCCTTATCGGAGGTTGGCAGGGATGGTGAACCAGAACGTGCTCCCCACACCGACAATCGAGTCGACACCCATCTCGCCACCCTGAATCTCGACCAGCCCTTTGGCGATCGCGAGCCCGAGGCCGGTGCCGCCGAAGCGCCTCGTCACGCTGGGGTCCAGCTGCTTAAAGCGCTCGAACACCATCGCCCGGCTTTCTTTCGGCAGCCCGATGCCGGTGTCCGCCACGCTCAGACGCCAGAATCCTGACCACGGCAGGCACTTGATGGTGATGCCACCGACATCGGTGAACTTGATCGCGTTGCCGACCAGGTTGGTCAAGATCTGTTTCAGGCGCCTGTTATCGCCTCGTGCCTCCGCCCCTTCAGGGATGTCGGCGCGGAAGTACAGGGACTTACGGTCGGCAAGCGTTCGAACGGTGGCGACGACCGATTCGACCATGGCGTTGAGATCGACACAACCTGTTTCCAGGGTCATCTTCCCAGCCTCGATCTGGGATTCATCGAGGATGTCATTGACCAGAGTCAACAGAATCTGGCCGCCGGCTTCGACCTCCAGCACGTCGCGGCGTTGTTCAGCAGCGAGTTCGCCATCCATCCCTCCGAGCAGGAGCTCGGTGTAGCCGAGGATGCCGGCCAAGGGAGTCCGCAGCTCGTGGCTGACGTTGGCGATGAAATCCGACTGCTGGCGATTCACCGCCTGGAGCTGGACGTTCTTTTCCGAGATCTCAGCCATGGCCACCGACAGCTGAGCGTTCTTGCTCGAGACATCCACCACGGCCGCCTGCAGCTGTGCCTCGCTGTCGTGCAGCGCAACGGTGACGACGTCCGCGCGGCGTCCGACGACATGCATTTGATAATCGAACGCGCGGGCCATTCGCACTATGCCGGTGTCGGCTGTGGACCTGATCACAGCTCGCGCCTCACTCGAGACGGCCGGGTCTGTCCCCAAGCGCGTGGCCTCTTCGTCCAGCACTCTGAGGTTGGTGTCGCGCCACAGGAGATAGGACCGGGTCAAGGATGCTACTGACAGGCCGTGCAGGGCCGCCATTACCCCCAGCCTGCCGATGAAGTTGCGCTCCTTCTCGGTGCTGCCCTGTCCAGTGGTCAGGAACCTCGCGATGCCACGGCTCGCCACATTGTGGACGTGGCGGATCGGATTCGCGAATCGATGCAATGCAAGCTCCGACAGGCCCGCGGCGGCCGCCGCCTCGGCAGTCATCTGAGTGGCATCTGCGACCCGCGCGGCCAGCGCCTGACCCAGTACGACCTTCTGAGCTAGGGACTCGGACAATACGGCCATCGAGCGCGGCGTGCTTACCAGGAGGGCACTCGTTGCCCGATCGCCTCCAGAACGCGGGCGAGTAGATCGGCCGGCGAGAAGGGCTTGGTCAGGTAGAAATCCGCACCGGCGAGGATGCCTTTGTCAATGTCCGCCTGGTCGTCGCTCGCAGTGAGAATCATCACCTGCGTGCCTCTCAGCTCAGGATCGGCCCTGATTGCCGCGAGGATGTCGAACCCCGAGCGCAGAGGCATCTTGATGTCGAGCAGCACCAGCGCGGGCTTTCGCTCTTTGATCAGGGTCCAGGCCTCCTCGCCGTCGCGCGCCTCGATTACCTGGTAGACGGGCGATTCGATGGTGGTGTGGACGAGAGCGCGGAGGCTGGGCTCGTCGTCGACGATCAGAACCGTCTGGCGCTTGCGGATTCCGCTCCGCGTGATGAGGCTCAAACCGCCGGATCCACACGCAGTCTTGCCGCTTCTGATGAGGCCATGCTGTAGTCATACGCCCAGGGGCGGTCTTTGTCTCCCTGCAAAATGAGGTCCTGAACCCATCCAAATCAATGGGCCTTGGAGCCTCCCGCGGCTGAGCTGGGGGCAGGTCGTGTATTCCACGGCGGCCTTCAGCGCAATGCTATGCAAGAATCGACCAGCGAGGATTCAGAGTCATATCAGGCGATAGTCTGCTGAACACGCGAGAAGCTGCTCGGTTCCTAAGGGTGAGCGAAGCATCGATTCGCCGTTGGAGCGATGCCGGCCTCTTGAACGCACAACGGGTCGGCCGCCGTCGCGAGCGCCGTTTCGCGCCGGTAGAGCTGCGGCGGTTCCTCGGCCACGCCGGCGCCGACTGTCAGGAGAACGGGCCGCCGGCCACCCCAACGACCGTGACCCTCGGGCGTGCGACCTTACCGCTGGGAAGCCACCTGGCACCCATCTACAGCACAGATGCCGGCGGCCTGCCGCTGGCGGTGCCGTTCCTGGCCGAGGGGTTGAAAGCGGGCCAGCCGTGTTTCCTCGCAGCGACGGGCGCCACTCTCGACCGCTACGCCGAGGCCCTGGCCGACGAGCACGGCCTTGATCTCGCAACCGCTTCCCGCAATGGCCAGGTGGTCGTCCTTTCAGGGGCAGAAGACGTCACGGTCTGGGAAAGGCTCTTCGGAAGGGCGCTCGCAAGCGGCCCCACGGTCCTGCGCATGGTCGGCGAGATGGCGTGCGTCCGCCAAAGGCGCGCCTCGGACGACGACATGATGGCTCTCGAGGAGGACTTCGACCTCATGGCGAAGAGATTCCCCACCGTCTCGCTGTGTCAGTACGACGCTCGCAAGTTCAACGGCGAAATGGTGCTGCGCGCGCTCAAGACCCACCCGGACATCTTCGATCAGCACCTGGGAGGTTTCCTGACCTAGTGCCTTGCCCGGTTTCCTCCTCCGGCGGCCCGGTTCGGGTGCTCGTCGTCCAGGACCATCCACTCTTGGCCGCCGCGCTCGCCAAACTGCTGGACGGTGAAGACGACCTGTGCGTGTGCGGCATCGCGCGTCGTGGCGAGGAGGCTGCAACCCTCGCGGCCAGAGAGAACCCGTCGGTCGTCCTCATGGACTTCATGCTTCCCGATTTGAGCGGTCCGGCCGCCGCGGCCAAGATCAGGTTCGCCGTGCCCGACGCCGCCATCGTCTTTCACAGCGCGGAGGAATCCGAGGCTGCCCTGCTGGATGCCATCGATGCCGGCGCCATGGCCTACCTGACCAAGTCCGCGACCGCGGACCAGATCATCGAGGCAGTCCGCAAGGCGTCGATCGGCGAGGTGCTCATATCTGTAGCTCTGTTCGCCAAGGCGATCGCGCGGCAGCGACGGGTGATCACCGAAAGGGAGGCGCGCGAGAAGCTGTTTGCCGAGTTCACGCCCCGGGAGCTCGATGTGCTCCGGCTGCTGGCGGAAGGATACGACACAGGAACTGTGTCCGCCCGCCTGGGGATCGCCGCCCACACCGTGGAGTGGCACGTGCGTCACGTGATCGAGAAGCTGCGCGTGCATTCCAAGCTTCAGGCCGTGATCGCCGCCGCCCGCCTGGGTCTGATCGAGCTGTAACCACCTCGAGATCTGGAACGCACCGTCGTAGGGGAGTGAGACCCTACGCATAGAGGGTAGGCGGGCAGTGTCACCTCATGGCGACTTCGGGTCCTGTTGCGCGTAAACCTGAGCAATGCAACTCGTTCCCCTTCTCCTATCCCTTTTCACAGCCGGTTATATCCTTGGTGTCTGGACGGCCTGCCTGATGTTCAGGCAGCCGCAACGCGCATATGAGGAGGAGGCTCAGGGGCGCGCGACCGATGTAGCGCATTTCCGCCCGGCCGATTTTCTAGCGGGTGCCTTTCCTCCCGCGCGGGTGGTCGCTCTTAGCGACGTGCCACTGGTGGAGCGTAAGGTGCGGTGACCCCCGGCGACCCCACCCCCAGAGCGCTGAGAGTTGTCGACTTGAGGATTCCACAGGATGCTTCCGACGGTCATCCTTCGGCAGCCGGCAAACACTCAGTGCGCGACACCGACCGGACCGATGACGACCTGGTGGCGCTCCGCAGTGCGGAGCTGCTGACTCCTCTGGCAAGCATCGTGAGCTTTGCCGAGCTCATCGACTCCGACGATGTCACCGACACCCAACGCCATCTGTACGCGGGCACCTTGCTGAGGGAAGGTCACCGGCTGAGGGAGCTGATCGACAATGCGCTGGCGCTGCAGAGCCTGGAAACGGGTCACCAGCAGATGGACCTCGCCCCCGTCGACATGCAGTCGCTCATCCAGCGCGCCGTCAAGCTCGCCGGCAAGGACGAGCGGCGACCCATCAGCGCGGAAATACCCGACAATCTGCCGCTCGTTTCGGCCAATGACGAGGCCATCCTCAAGGTGATGGCCAACTTCCTGTCGAATGCAAGGCGTTTCTCGCCCGACGGTGGCGCAATCACCGTCTTTGCCCGCTCGACCGGCGACATGGTCGAGGTGACCATCCTGGACCACGGCGTAGGAGTCCTTCCTGAAGCCCTGCACAGCCTCTTTCGCAAGTTCTATCGGGCCGACAACGGTGTCCGCAAGCGAGGTCCCGGGGCAGGCCTCGGGTTGGCGATGAACCACCGCATCATCGAGGCCCACGGCGGCCAGGTCGAGGTTGACTCCGAGGGGCGTGGGGAAGGCGCGCGCTTCACATTCACGCTGCCGATCTCACGACCGCGTCGAGGCTCCGGAGAGGTGCTCATCGTCGAGCACGACGCAGGTTTCGCGAGCCTCATGAAAGCGGAGTTCGCCGCCCAGGGACTCAGCTCGGTCAGAGCCGCCGACGCGGAGACCGCCGAGCACATGCTCATCGACATGACACCGCGGGCGATCATCCTCGACCTGTCTCTACCGGGCCTTCAGGGTGAGGATTTTCTCGCTCGCATGCGGGCGAGTGACGGTACGCGACTGCTGGTGGTCGTGATGACGGCGAAGAACCTCGCCGCCCACGAGGTATCCGCCCTCGAGGCCGCCGGAGCGATAGCTGTCCTGCCGAAGGAGGCAGGTGCCCCGCAGGCTGCGGTAACGCTGGTCGCGGAGGCGTTGGGGCTCGCGCCGGTGTCCGCGTGAGAACCCGAATCCCGCCTACGCTGCAGGTGCTCCGGACGGTGCTGATCGCCGACGACGAGTCCAGCATGCGGCTGCTGGTCCACGCGACGATCGAGTCCGACGATTACGCGGTGGTCGAGGCCGCCGACGGCGGGGAAGCCTGGGCGATGATCCAGAAGCACAAGCCATCTCTGATCCTGCTCGACGTGCAGATGCCCGTCCAGAGCGGCCTCGATGTGCTTCGTTTGGTCAAGGCCGATCCGAAGCTCTGCGAGACCCGGGTGATCCTGTTGACGGCCAAGTCTCAAGAGAAAGATGTCGAGGAGGGCCTGATCGCGGGCGCGGATTTCTATCTGACCAAGCCTTTCTCGCCTCTCGATCTGCTGACCCGGGTTGACGAGGCGCTCAGGCTCTGATGTCGGCGCATGAAAGCCAGGGCGACGTAGGGACCTCGACAAGCTGATGGAGTCCCTCAATCGCGACATGGCGGCTCGGCTCACGGGCGAGCAGTCGGCGCTCGAGTCGGGACGCGCCCGTCGCCTGCTCTTCGAAGGTCATCCACAGCCGCTGTGGCTTTATGACGTGGACACTCTGGCGTTTCTCATGGTGAACGACGCGGCGGTGGAGCGGTACGGCTTCTCCCGCGACGAGTTCCTCGCAATGACGATAGAAGACATTCGCCTGCCTCAGGACGTTCCCAAGCTGCTGGAGTTCACCGGGAAGGCGATGCCGCCGATTGATAAAAGGGGCCCATGGCGGCACAGGTTGAAGGACGGCACCACCGTCCAGGTCCTGGTGACCTCGCACGCGATCCCGTTTGGCGAACACAGGGCGCGATTCGTGATGGCCGAGGAGTTCACCGACCGCCAGCGACTCCAGGTGGAGCTCAACCAGTCACAGGCTTGTGCGGATAGCAGCGCCGAGCTCAGCCGCGCCAAGGACGAGATGGTGTCCATGGTCAGTCACGAGATGCGCACGCCGCTCGCCAGCATCGTTGGCTTCACAGAGCTGCTGGCGACCCGCGAGGTCACGTCCGAGCAGCGCAAGGAGTATCTGGGGGTGATGCTGCAGGAAGGCCACCGCCTGACTGCCCTCATCAACGACTTTCTCGATCTTCGCCGCATCGAAGGCGGCCATCTCACGATGCGCTTCGCGCCGGCGGAGCTGACAGCGCTCATCAAGCGCGCAGTCGACCTGTTCGGCAGCGACGCCGGGACCACCATTGAAACTCGCCTACCTGCCGATCTCCCGCTCGTCAGGACCGACAGCGACTCCATCTTCCGCGTGGTGGCCAACCTGCTTTCAAACGCTCGTAAGTACTCTCCGAATGGCGGCAAGATCGTGGTCAGTGCTGCAGCTGTCGACGGCATGGTCGAGGTCTCCGTCACAGATGAGGGTCTCGGAATACCCGCCGACGCCCTGGCCCACCTCTTTCGCAAGTTCTATCGGGTCGATACCGGAGACCGGCGCGCGATCAAGGGCACTGGCCTCGGTCTGGCCATCAGCAAGAACATCGTGGAAGCACACGGCGGCAAGATCGGAGCGAGCTCGGCCGGCCTGGGCAAGGGCTCGCGCTTCTATTTCACAGTTCCGACGGTCCGCGAGCAGGCGCACAGGGGCGACGTCCTCGTAGTTGAGGACGACTCCGGATTCGCTCATCTGCTCGAGGCTGAGCTGACGGCACGGGGCCTGAGCTCGATCTGGGCCGCGGATGCTGAGACGGCCGAGCACCTGATGACCAAGCAGGGGGCACGCGCAGTCGTGCTCGACCTTCTGCTGCCCGGGCTGCAAGGTGATGAGTTTCTTCAGCGTTTGCGAAACAGACATGGAAGTGCCATCCCCGTGGTCGTGGTGACGTTGAAAGACCTCACCCCGGAGGAAAACCTTGCGCTGCAGCAGGCGGGAGTGACTGCGGTGCTGAGGAAAGGGCCCAGGATGGCTGCGACTGCGGCGAACCTCATCGCCAAATCCATCGCGCTCGAGGCGGTTGAGTGCTGATCTCGATCGAAGACAGCCAACCTGGATTACCGGCCTACGCCGACGACCTCACTCAGCTGCTGCAGCTTCGTGAGATTTACGAAGTACGCGGTCCTGGTGTGCTGGCGTGGCCCAAACTCCCCATGCCGGTGGTGCGCCCAGCGACCATTCTGTTCACGGACATCCGCGGCTTCAGCAGGCTGACCGAGCGGTTCGCACATGATCCGGCCGGCCTGCTCGAGGTGCTCAACGCACATCTCAAGAAGGTCCTACGGTCGATTGCGATCTGCGGGGGCGTGGTTGAGAAGTTCGTCGGCGATGGGGTGATGGCCACTTTCGGCGCCAGCGGCCACCAGGCCGACCACGTGAATCGCGCCATGGCCGCCGCGATCGGTCTGATCGGGGCTAACGAGGCACTGAACCGGCGCAGCGCAGCCGATTGGGGATTTCGCCTCGAGGTCGGCGTCGGCATCGCGTCGGGGCCAGTGGTCGTGGGCGCCGTCGGTTCAGCCGACCGCTCCGAGCTCGGCGTCCTCGGCGACAGCGTCAACGTCGCCGCCAGGCTGGTGACGCATGCCGGACCCGGCGAGGTGCTCATGACAGGCACCGTCTACCGCGCCGTGTCCGACATGTTGCAGAGTGAGCTGACCAATCAGTCCGCCGTCCGCGGGCGGTCAGGCCGTCTCGAGATCTACCGAATGTCCCTGCTCGGCGGACGCAGCGACCTGGCCTGATCCTTCTTCGGCAGCGTGCCCCAAAGGGCCCTCGATGCGCGCTGCAGCAAAGGCGTGCTCCATCAGGAGGGACGTCGCCTCCGCTTCGTCCATCGGGCGGCCGATCAGGAATCCCTGCGCCCCATCGCATCCTGCTTCGATCAGGATCGCCTCCGCCGCACTGTCCTCAAGCCCTTCGGCCACCACCCGCAATCCCAGGTTGTGGCCGAGCCCGACCGCCGCACGTACGATCGCCGCTGAATCTGGGTCTGTCGCCAGCCCAGACACGAACGATCGGTCGATCTTGATCTCGTCAACCGGCAGCCGCATCAGGTATTGGAGCGAGGAATAGCCGGTCCCAAAATCGTCGAGCGACAGCCGGACGCCCATCTCACTGAGCCTGGCCAGCGACTTGCCCGCGGCGGCGGCCATGGCCACGCCCTCAGTGATCTCGAGGGTGAGCTTGCGCGGGTCCACCTTTGAAGTCTCGAGCGCGCGACGGACCATCTCTTCAAGCGAGTGATCCTCGATGCAGCGCGGCGAGACGTTGACGGACACGGAGACATTCACGCCCGCGTCAAGCCATTTGCAAAGCTGTCCGAGCGCGTTGTCCAACACCCAGGCGGTGAGCGGATGGATGATTCCCATCTCCTCGGCCATGGGAATGAAGCGATCCGGCGGCATCATGCCCTCTCGAGGGTTGTTCCAACGCACAAGGGCCTCGACGGCGTGGATCGCACCAGTGGAAAGAGTCACCTGCGGCTGGAACTGAAGCACCATCTCCCCCTGGGGAATCGAGCGGCGAAGCTCGCCCGCCAGGCCCGAGCGCCGAAGCGTTTGCGCCTCCTGCTCCGGCGCGTAGACGGCGAGCCCACCACCAGACCGCTTCGCCACGTACATCGCGACATCTGCCCTGCGCAGGAGCGTGGTGGGATCGTCGCCGTGGACCGGGTAGAGCGCGATTCCGATGGAGGCCCCCGTCTCCACCATCTGGTCGGCGATCGCGAAAGGTCCTTCCAGCGCTCCCAGGATCTTGCGGGCCGCGGCAACCACGTCGTCAGGATGCTTGGCGTCGGTGGTGAGGACGGCGAACTCGTCGCCGCCGAGGCGGGCGATGGTATCGGTGGCGCGAAGCACGCCGCGGAGTCGCGCAGTGACCTCTTGCAGCAGGGTGTCGCCGCGGTCATGTCCGAGGGCGTCGTTGATGTCCTTGAAGCGATCGAGGTCGAGGAGGAGGACGCCGAACATGTTCTGGTTGCGCCTCGCCGAGAGCAGTGCCTGGCGTAGGCGGTCGCCGAAAAGGCTGCGGTTGGGCAGTCCGGTCAATGCGTCGTGCAGCGCCTGGTACTCGAGCGCGTCGGTATGCGCCTTGCGCTCGGAGATGTCGCGCATCGTGGCGATAAACATGTGGCGCGGTCCGACCTGCATCGAGCTGACCACGAACTCCAGCGGGAAGAGGCTGCCGCTCTTCCGTTTCCCCATCGACTCGTGCGCGGCACTGATCGGGATGTCCAGCTTCAGGCGATGCTGCAGGTAATTGCTAAACCCGCTGCGATGGGTCGTGGCGATCAGTGTTTCGGCAGGCTGGCCCACGAGCTCCTGCTCCGAGTACCCGAAGAGCTTCACCACCGCCGGGTTGGCCGACTCGATCACCCCCGCGTGGTCGATGGTCGCGAGCCCGTCCGAAACGTTGTCGAGCACGGATCGCATCCGCTTCTCGCTGTCCTGAAGCGCGAGCTCAGCGCGCTTGCGCTCGACGAACTCGCCGATCTGCGAGCCGACATCGTTCATGACGGCAAGCAGCCCTTCATCCAGGTCGCGCGCCGCCCAAGTGTGAAGGGAGATCATCCCGACGACACGCCTACCGCTACGCACGGGAAACCCGGCGATGCCGTGCAGCCCGGCGGCCGCCGCCGCTCCCGACCGCGCGAGGTCATCAGCTGTGACATCGGGGAGGGCCACCGGAGCGGACGCTTCCCAAACCCGGCCGGCCAGGCCCTCGCCGCGGCGATAGGTTGTCCCCGGTGCTGTCGCCTCGTACGCCGAAGTGTCGCGGCCAGGGCGCTTCCACGACGTGACGAAGTGCATGGCCTCGCGAGACGAGTCCACCTCCCAGTACTCGGCAAGCTCCCAGTCGAGCGTCTCGCACAGGCCTTCTAGGACCTGGGGCGCCGCCTTGTCCCAGCCAGGTGAGGTGACGAGCGCGTGGGTGACGGCAAACCGGGCGGCCTGTAAGACCTCGTTGCGCTTGCGGTCGCCAATGTCCACGGCGACGGTCTGGAAGTGGAGCGGCTTGCCCGAGTCGTCTCTCACCAGGCGCGCATTCACGTCCGCCCACAGAGCCTGCCCATCTCTGCGGATGAAGCGCCTCTCGAATCGGAATCCCGGCGCTTCGCCTGCCATCATCCGGCGCCACGCCTCTTGCGTTGCATCGACGTCGTCGGGGTGGGTGATGTCCTGGATCGACAGGCCGCGGAGCTCGTTTTCCGAGTAACCCAGCCACTCGCAGAAGGCCGGGTTGACCGAGAAGATCCTGCCGTCCAGCCCGGCAAACGACATTGCTGCCTGCGCCTGCTCGAACAGAGTGCGGAAACGCCTTTCGCTCTCTCGCTCCGCGACCTCGGAACGATGGCGCTCAGTGATGTCGTGAACCAGCGCGAGCAGCCTGTGGTGGCCTTCGGCACTGAGGCTGCGCACAGCGGTCTCGACCTGGATGCGCCGGCCGTCCCTGGTCACCAGTGCAGACTCATAGCGGAACGGCGCTGCGGCGCCTTCAAGGCGGGCGGCGAGCTGATCCGTGAGTCGTTGGCGCTCGTCCGGAGGCGCGAGCTCGATCAACGACTGAAGGGCTCCAAGCTCCGCGGCCGTGTAGCCGGTGAGATCCTGGTAGGCGGCGTTCCCTGCGACGAACCTGCCCTCTTCAGTGATCACCAACCCCTCGCCGATGTCGCTGATTGCATGCAGCAGCGATGACTGGCGCTGGCCCTGCATCGTGAGATTGCGCTCGACCACGTAATGGGTGATGTACGCGAGCAGGGCCAGCCCCAGGAGGATGAGCGCCCACGTGACGATCTCCCCAACCGAGACGAAGAGCATGACCCCCGCGTCGATCCACAGAGCCGCAAGGCCTAGCAGTGCGATTGCTATCACGTAGAGGAAATGCCGTGTCAGGAACCCGAGGTCGAAGTACAGCAGCATGGTCGCAAACAGCGCCGCCGAAAGCGGCATGAGGTCGTTGCCGAGCCAGGGAGTGGCGACGGCCAGCGCCGCGACCGCGAACAGGGCGTTGCAAGCCATCAAAGAGAGCTGAACTGGGATTCGAGTCGAGAAGCGCGACGCCCGGATCGCGACCGCAAGGCCGCCATACACCACGCCGGCGCCGAGCAGCACAGCCTCCTCCTGGAGGATCACCCTGGGCAAGTTGGCCTCCCACAGGCGCAGCCCCACAGCCACGATGATCACAGCGGCGGCGATGCTGTTTATCAGCGACAGCCGCCGGGAGCTGAGCAGAGGCGGGCTGGTGCGGGCGGTCGAACCGGCGGACGGAGCGCCGAACAGGGAGTCGGCGCCCGGGGCGTCAGACAGTCTCAAATCGCTCGCCAAACCAAGACCACGATAGCGGTCGTGCCGCTGAACCGGCGCTCAATGAGCGGCCGGAGGCCGAGGTCGGCGGCTACTGGCCCGTCTTGGCCTTTGCGCGCTGGGGGACGGAGCGCTTCAGGGGCGCCCTTCGGCCGGCATGCTCCGGCACCGGCTTCTCGGCCTCGGCGCCATTCCGGGCGCCGCTCGAGGCGGCGTGAAGGGTGCGAAGCTTGGCGAGCCGCTCCTTCTTGGCCAAGAGGGCGGTTTTCAGGGCGTCGGAAAGCTGGTTGTCGTTCATGGGCACCACCCGAAGGCGGGCCTCCAGCTCGATAACCTCAACTTCGGCCCGGGTCAGCTCGAGATCGATAGTCTTTGCCATTCTTCCTCTTAATACAGTGGAGAGCTACAGCTCTCAAGCTAATAACTACCCCGCTGACGCCAAGGTTATGCCTTGAATCTGTGAATTGGCTAGGAAATGGCAGCGAGTTGTGCCTGGCGCTGCCTCCGCTCAGTCAAGGGAAATGGCGTCGCGCAGCTTTTCGAAGAACCCTCTCGAGACCTTTTCGGGCTTGCCGGTGAGGCCTCCGACCCTTCGCAGCAGCGCTTTCTGCTCCGCGCTCAGGTCCTTCGGCACGACGACCTGGACGACGACGTACTGGTCGCCGCGACGCCCTCCTCTGACGTCCGGCATGCCCCTCCCGCCCATACGGAACGACTGCCCGTTCTGCGTCCCGGCGGGGATCGCGATCTCGACAGCACCCTCGAGCGTCGGTATCTCGATCCGGTCGCCGAGTGCCGCCTGCACCATGTTCACCCTGAGCTCATAGATGACGTCCTGGTCGCGCCTCTCCAGGAGCGGATGCGCCTTGACCCGGAGCACCACGTACAGGTCGCCGGACGGTCCGCCTCGGATGCCCGCCTCGCCCTCGCCGCTGAGGCGGATCTGTGAGCCGCTGTCAACCCCTGCCGGAATCCGCACGCCCAATCGGAGCGTCCTTTCCAGGCGCCCCTGCCCTCTGCACTGAACGCATGGGTTCGTAAGCAGGCGGCCGGCGCCGCCACACGTCGGACAGGTCGCCGCCGTCACCACCGAACCGAAGATCGATTGCGCGGTGCGGCGGATCTGGCCGGAGCCCCGGCATCCCGGACAGGTCTGTTCCCCGCTTCCCGGCTCCGCACCGTTCCCGGAACAGCGCTCGCATGTGGTGAGGCGCGGGACATCGATCTGTTTCTCGACTCCAATGAAGGCCTCTTCGAAGGTGATGGTCATGTCGTAGCGGAGGTCGTCGCCGCGGTTGGAGCGTTGTCGGCGCCCACCCCCTCTACCGCCACCGCCAAAGAACGTGTCGAAGATGTCGGCGAAAGGCATGTCGGAGAAGTCGACCGCCGGCCCTCCCGATTCCACAGCGGAGTGGCCGAACATGTCGTACGTCCGGCGGCGGCCGGCATCGGACAAGACGGTGTATGCCTCGCTGGCCTCTTTGAACCGCGAGGCCGCCGCCGCGTCATCCGGGTAGCGGTCGGGATGCGAATCCATGGCGATTTTGCGGAAGGCGCGCTTGAGCTCGTCTGTAGACGCCTGGCGTCCGACGCCCAGGACCTCGTAGTAGTCGCGCTTGACCGCCACTGACTAGGTCATTTAGCGTGATTCGTCGGAGCCGGCGCCGTCATCAGGGGCGGGGCGTGCCGGCCGGCGCGCCACCTTGACGAGCGCCGGCCTGACCACCCGATCGCGGATGCGGTACCCAGGGCGGAGCACCTGGACGACCGTGTCCTCGGGATGCTCAGTTGAGTCCTCATGGCCGATCGCCTCGTGGAAGTTCGGATCGAACGGCTTCCCCACCGCCTCGATCGCCTCCAGCCCATGTGCGTGAAGAGCCTCCTCCAGCTTGCGGACGCTGAGCTCCATGCCTTTCAGCCAGGCCTCGTCGATGCCTTTGGGCTTGTGATCGAGCGCCTTGTGGAGATCGTCCAGGCCGGGTAGGAGCCTCGAGATCAGCTCGGCCGAAGCGTGCTGAATCGTCTCGAGCTGTTCCTGGCGGGAGCGCCTCTTGTAGTTGTCGAAGTCGGCGGCGAGCCTCAGGTGGCGGTCCTTGGCCTCGGCGGCGGCCGACTCCAGCTCTGCGATCTTTGCCTCGAGCGCGGCCACCGGGCGTGCCGTCACCGGCTCCGCCGTGTCCTGGCTGCGCTCACCCTCCTGCGGGTCGTGCGGATGCTTACGAGTGGTCATGTGAACTAGATACCTCGGCCGGCGGTCGCTTCAAACCCCGAGCTCGGCCATTCGCTCGCTGGCGCCGCGGGCAACCGCCTGCAGGCGGGCGACAGTCTGGCTGTAGGCCATCCTCGTCGGCCCGATCACTCCGAGCACACCTTTAAGGCGGTTAGACGGGCCGTAGCTGGTCAGCACAACTGCGCATCCCTGCAGCTGGCTTGAAGCGTTCTCGGAGCCGATCACGATCTGGAGGTCCGAGTCGCCGATCAGCTCACGCAGCAGCACGGTCAGATAGCGGGTCTCCTCGAGGACTTCCAGGACCTGCTGAAGGCGCGAAGATTCCGCGAACTCGGGCTGGCGCAGGAGGTTGCGGACGCCGTCGTGGACGACAAGGCTCTCCGAACCCTTCTCGTACTGGTCGAGCGCATCTACGATCCGCCCTAAAAGCTCCTTGTCCAACCCCAGCGCTGCAGCGTCATAGCTGCGGCGGACTTCGTCGCTCGCCTTGCCGCCGAGCGTTGCGTTCAGGCGCGCTGCGAGCTTGCTGAGCTCCGGCTGCGTCGCTGCCTCGGTGACCTTCAGTACCTGCTGGCGCAGCAGGTTGCCCTCGAGCAGGAGGATGAGCAGGACCTCGTTCGGCTCGAGCGAGACAAGGTCGACGTGCTTGACGCGAGCCTTCGTACCGCGCGGAGCGCTGGCGACCGACGCGTTCTGTGTCACCGCGGCCAGCGTCATCGCCACCTTCTCGACCATGCCTTGCACATCGGCTGGCGCCTGCCGCAGCTCTTCGCGGATGAAGAGGCCGACGCTGTCCGGCACCGCTTCCAGGTCCATCAGGAAGTCGACGAAATAACGGTAACCCGAGTCGGTCGGGATCCGGCCCGACGACGTATGCGGTTGGGCCAGGTAGCCGAGGTCAGCGAGCTCGGCGAGCTCGCTGCGGATCGTGGCCGGCGACAGGTTGACGAAGTACCGGCTCTGCAGCGCCTGAGAGCCGACGGGCACGGCGCTCGTCGTGAACTCGTTCACCACCGCACGCAGGATTGCCTGCTTTCTGTTCTCCATCTCGTTTCAGCACTCTGCACTCCAGAGTGCCAACTAGAGTACGACCAGGGCGATCTGGTTGTGGAGGTCGAGGCCGCGCCGGGTCGGCACCACGCGGTCGCCACGGCGCTCGATGAGGCCGGCCTGTACGAGCTCGCCCAGCTCGCGATCGAATCCCTCGGGCGGCACCATGCCTTCGATCGTGCGCAACCCGAGCATCAGGGCCTCGCCCCGTGCCTTGCGCTCCGGCAGCTCCTCCCCATCAGTCTTCGACCGCACGGCGGCGATGTAGTCCTTCGGACGAGCCACGTTCCACCATCGCCGCGCTGCGCTCCCGTCGGTCGCATAGGAGTGCGCGCCGGCGCCGGCGCCGTACACGGGCCGGCATCGCCAGTAGGCGTGGTTGTGCCGCGATTCAAACCCAGGCTTCGCCCAGTTGGACACCTCGTACCGATTGAACCCAGCGGCCTCGAGCTCCGCGCACGCCGCGTCAAGCTGATCCCACTGGAGGTCGGAGTCGACCTCCGGCACGCGACCCTCGGCGCGCCGTCGCCAAAGCAGAGTGCCCTCTTCGAAGGTGAGGCAGTAAGTGGAGATGTGGTCGGGTCCGAGCGCGATTGCGCGCTGCAGCGTGTTGAGCCACGACTCTCGACTCTGGAATGGGACGGCGTAGATGAGGTCGATGCTCACATTCGCCATGCCCATCGAGCGGGCCAGCCCATATGCGGTGGTGGCCTGCGCCGCGTCAGTCCTCCTCTCGAGGACTGCAAGGGCCCGTGGCTCGAATCCCTGGACGCCGAGGCTCAGGCGGTTCACGCCTCCGTCGAGCCAGGCCTGGAGCTTGGCCTCGTCGGTGCTCGCGGGATTGGCCTCGAGGGTGACCTCCGCGTCAGGCGCGACATCGAAGTTCGCCGCGATGAAGCGCAGCAGCCTGGCGATCAGCTCCGCCGGCAGGAGGCTCGGCGTACCCCCACCGAGATAGACGGTCTCCAGGCGCGCAAAGGCGTGCTGCTCCCGCGCGGTCGTCAACTCGCGCTCGAGCGCGTCGATGTAATTCGGCATCAGCCTGTCCATCCCCGCGTATGCGTTGAAGTCGCAGTAACCGCACTTGTGCTTGCAGAACGGGATGTGCAGGTAGAGGTGCTGGAATGGGAGCATGCCCTCTGCCTCCTTCGGGAAGACGGTCGGGGTAAAGGCTGGAAGCGAAGGCACCGCTACACGCCTTTGATGGTGTATGTCTGGCCGCGCGCCGCCTCGAGCTCGCGCCGCAGCAGGTCGACGGCCTGGCGCTCGTTCGGCACCATTTCCTTGATTCGAGCCCCCATCCGATCCTCCACCCTCGCGATCTGCCGCCCGATCTGCTCCACGTTGGCCTGGGCGCTGCGATAGCGCTCACGCTTACGCCACAGGCGTGCGTGCTCATCCCGCAGGTCAGCCACCGAGCTCCGGACGCGGCAGTCCAGGCAGAGCTGCTCGCGAGCCTCCGAGCTGGAGATCTGCTTGCCGCAGCTCTTGCAAAAGATGAGGATCGAGCTCACGGCGCCGGCGCCTTCAGGTCCGCCACCTCGGCGTGGCTGAGCTCGCGAAGCTGCTGCGGAGAGATCTCGAACACCGAATCAGGCCGGCCGGCCGCTGCCCACACCTCTCGATGGCCGAGCAGGTCACGGTCCATGAACACCGGGACCTCGGTGGCGTGCCCGAATGGAGGGACTCCTCCGATCGAGTAACCGGTCGCCGCTCGCGCCGTGTCCGCGTCAGCCTTGGTCACGGGTCCTCCCGCCACAGCGGCGAGCCTGCCCTCGTCCAATCGGTTCGCGCCACTGACCAGCGCCACCACCGGACGGCCGGCCGCGATGAAGACGAGCGACTTCACGATCTGGCCTACATCGCAGCCGATAGCCTGCGCGGCATCGACAGCGGTGCGTGTGTTGACTGGAAATTGCCTGACGGCGATGCCGATTCCGGAATCGGCCAGCCACGTCTCAAAACGGCTCATCTCTATTTCAGGATAGGGTCACGCGAATGGTCGAGGCTGCGCCGTGAAGGTCGTCGTCACCGGAGCAGCTGGATTTATCGGATCGCATCTGAGCGAGCGGCTGCTCGCGGCGGGACATGACGTAGTCGGGATCGATTGCTTCAGCGACTTCTACGACCGCGCGACTCAGGAGCGAAACCTCGATGCCTCGCGAAGCCACGATACCTTCCAGTTCGAACAGGCCGACCTGGTGGACGCTGACCTCAGGCCTCTGGTCGATGGCGCCGCCGTGGTCTTTCACCTTGCCGGCCTGGATGCCGTCCGCCCGAGCTGGGGCACCCACTTCGACCAGTACGTCCGCAACAACGTCATCGCCACCCAACGCCTTCTCGAAGCCTTGAAGGGAGCTCCCATCAAACGCCTGGTGTTTGCAGGCAGCTCGTCCGTATACGGCGACGCCGAGATGTTCCCCACCAAGGAGTCTGCCCTGCCCCATCCCCTATCTCCCGTCGGAGTCACGAAGCTAGCCGCCGAGCACCTCGTTCACCTGTACACACGGACCTTCGCCATTCCCGCGGTATCGGTTCGGTACTTCACCGTGTACGGGCCTCGCCAGCGACCCGACATGGCGTTCTGGCGATTCATGCAGGCCCTCACCGGCGGAGAGGACATCGAGGTCTTCGGTGACGGCGAGCAGACGCGCGAGTTCACCTATATCTCGGACGCTGTCGAGGGCACCATCAAGGCTTCGACCGCGGATGTCGTCGGCCAGGTCTTCAACCTGGGTGGCGGGAGCCGCGTCACAGTGAACAAGGTGCTGGCGACCCTGGAGGAGATCAGCGGGATCAAGGTCCGCCGCCAGAACCTACCAGCGGTGCCGGGCGATCCTCGTCACACCGGGGCGTCGATCAACCTCGCGCGAGAGCGGCTCGGATGGGAGCCACGGGTGTCGCTGCACGAAGGCCTCACCCAGCAGTGGAACTGGTTCCAGGAGTCGACCTCCAGCTGAGGCCTCACGCCCTCAGTCCAGCTTGAGCACCGCCATGAACGCCTCCTGCGGGATCTCGATCGAGCCCACGCGTTTCATTCTCTTCTTGCCCTCCTTCTGCTTCTCCAACAACTTGCGCTTGCGCGTGATGTCGCCGCCATAGCACTTGGCGAGGACGTCCTTTCGCATCGCGGAGATAGACTCTCGCGCGACCACCTTGCCGCCGATCGCAGCCTGCAGCGGGACCATGAACATCTGCCGCGGGATGATTGTTTTCAACTTCTCCACCAGCTTGCGGCCGAAAGTCTGCGCCTTGCTCCGATGCACGATGAGAGACAGCGCGTCCACCGGTTCGCCGGCGACGAGGACATCCAGCTTGACCAGGTCGCCCTCGCGGAAGCCGATGACCTCGTAATCCATCGAGGCGTATCCCTTTGAGCGCGACTTGAGCTGGTCGTAGAAGTCGTGGATGATCTCGCCCAGCGGTATCTCGTATTCGAGGACGACGCGATCACCGGGCCGGTGCTCGAGCTGCTTGAACATGCCCCGCCGCTCCTGGCAAAGCTCCATCATCGGACCCACGAAGCTCGAGGGAACAATGATCGACAGCTTCACGAACGGCTCCGAGATCGTATCGATCAAGGTCGGGTCGGGCAGCACGGCGGGGTTGTCCACCTCGATCACGACTCCGCGCTTGAGCTTGACCTGGTACTCGACGGTTGGCGCCGTGGTGATGAGGTCGAGCTCGAACTCGCGCTCCAGGCGTTCCTGCACGATCTCGAGATGCAGAAGGCCAAGGAATCCGCAGCGGAAGCCAAATCCAAGAGCGGCTGAGTTCTCCGGCTCGAAGGACAGGGCGCCATCGTTGAGCTGCAGCTTCTCGAGCGCCTCCTTCAGGTCGCCGAACTTCTCGGAATCGGTCGGAAAGAGACCCGCGAAGACCATTGGCTTGACCTGGCGATATCCGGGCAGCGCCGTCGCCGAGCCATTCTCGGCGGTCGTGATCGTGTCGCCAACTCGCGCATCGATGACGTTCTTGATCGCCGCGGTGACGTAGCCGACCTCGCCCGCGGTGAGCTTGTCCGCGGGGCTCGGGCGGGGGGCAAACCACCCCACCTCGTCCACCTCGTGGACCTTGCCCGTGTTCATCATCCGGATCTTGGTGCGCGGGATGATCTCGCCGTCGACAACGCGGACGTATGTGATAACGCCGCGATACGTGTCGTAGTGCGAATCGAAGATGAGCGCGCGCAGAGGCGCGGCTGGATCGCCACGCGGCGGCGGCACCTTCGCGATCACCGCCTCGAGAATCTCCTGGGTTCCGATGCCCTGCTTGGCCGACGCAAAGATGACCTGATCGCGAGGGATGCCCGTCACATCAGAGATCTCTTCGGCCACCATCTCGGGCTGCGCCGCATCCAGGTCGATCTTGTTGACGACAGGCACCAGCGTGAGCCCGGCCTCGACCGCCTGGTAGAGGTTGGCGAGCGTCTGCGCTTCAATCCCCTGCGCGGCGTCGACGACAAGGATCGCGCCCTCGCACGCCGCCAGCGACCTTGATACCTCGTATGCGAAATCGACGTGCCCTGGCGTGTCGATCAAGTTCAGCTCGTATGTCTTCCCATCACGTGCGGGATAGGTCATGCGGACCGCCTGGAGCTTGATGGTGATGCCTCGCTCGCGCTCCAGGTCCATGCTGTCCAGGACCTGGTCCTGCATGTCGCGCTGGCTGATTGAATGGGTGAACTCGAGGAGCCGGTCGGCCAGCGTGGACTTCCCATGATCGATGTGGGCGATGATGCAAAAGTTCCGCACCAGCGCCTGGTTGACAGTTGACACGCAATGAATCGTAGGTGCCAGACCGGATTGACCGTGCCAAGATTGCCGGCAGCATGATCACAGCGCTCGGTTTGCTCATTCTGATTGCGGGCGGAATTCTGTACACCCAGGTTGTCGGCGACTTCCTCATCACGCACCTGACCTCGCGCTCGTTGGGTACCCTGGCGCCGGGATACGCGGCTTCGCGATCTGGCCTAAGGGTCTACTCAAACGTCATTGCGTCCTTTGGCATCGTGGTCATCGGCCTCGGCGCCACCGATTGGGCCGGGAGCACGGGTGCGTTTGTTGCAGTCATCGGGCTGGTTAGTTTCGTCGGGTTCTCAGCTGTTGCGATCGCCGGCGAGGTGAAGACCTACCGCGCGCTGAAGCGCTAGACCGCGATCGGCGCCGGTTGGTCGAGCCTTTGGTGCGCGCCAACGCTGAGCGGTCGGGCGAGCGCAGCTGAGCAGATCATCGAGGCCATCTCGGCGGCATCGGCCGCCGCGGCCGAGTTGGTGCCGGACCGCAGGAGACGCAGCGTGCGCCCAAGAGCAGTGCCACTGCGCATGACTCCGGCCGCCGAATCAAGACTTCGCCTGACGTCGATGAGGCTCAACTCCCCGCGCCGCCATACGCGAGCGCGACCTTGGGCTGAACCGACGATTGGCGGCGTCGCGATGGCCTCCGTAGCCGCTCGACGTCCGAATGCCGCGGCCTCGAGCAGCGAGTTGCTGGCGAGGCGATTGGCGCCGTGAACGCCGGTGCGGGCGCACTCGCCCGCTGCAAACAGGCCGGCGATTGACGCCCGCCCGTCGAGGTCC